>ERZ778019.1899-NODE-1899-length-23807-cov-23.306964_pt1 | contig 23807 bp, 19 predicted proteins | sample MGYA00375749_ERZ778019 | MGnify/ENA primary metagenome ERZ778019 (study PRJEB29350, sample SAMN05389821) | bioreactor metagenome | isolation source: Ammonium sulfate bioreactor | place: South Africa: University of Cape Town | collected 2014-03-17 ... | reverse complement strand
GATGCCGAGACCATGGTGAATGCGGCGGACAGGGCGCTTTATGAGGCCAAGCATGGAGGCCGAAACCAGACTTGCCTGTTCAAGCATAATCAGGTGGTTTGCCCTTATGGAAAACCGCTCTCGTAATATATTTCCTGAGCGGTATCAGATAGGGCTTCTACACTTTACCCTCCGATTGTTCGAGCCAGTGCTCGAGCCCCTGGGCGTTCAGGCCGACATCCAGGCTCAGCAGTTCACAGATTTTCTCACGCGGCAGTTGGCAACCATGCGCGAGGATGCGTTGCAGCAGCAATTCCTGGATCTCCCCCACCAGAGCGGCATGCCGATCCGACGCGCCGCGCAGCTTTCTCGCTATGGTGACATGGGCATCTATCAAGCCGTGCAATTCCGCCGCATGGGCGGACAGGTGGCCGATGCGCCCATAATGCGTCAGAAAGGCATAAACCGGATCGTAGCTCATGATGCGTTCCACTGAAACGTGCGCGGCCACGGGGTCGAACTGCACCGGGGTAGTGGTCGGAAACACAAACTCCATGCCATTCACGTCGAACTCGCGATAGGAGAGGCCAAATGTATCACCCGTAAAAAACAGACGGTTTTCCCGGTCGAAAATGCAGTAGTGGTGGCGGGCATGCCCCGGCGTGTCGAGAAACAGCAATGGCCTGCCGTGGAAATCCAGGGTAAAACCATCCGGCGCCTCGATGATGCGTGCCGCATCCACCGGGCGTATGGTTCCGTACAGGCGGTTGAATTCGGTTTCGCCATATACCGCCTTCGCGCTCGCGATGAGACGGGCGGGGTCGGCCATATGGCGGGCGCCGCGAGGGTGGACCACCAGTTTCGCATTCGGCAGCCGGGACATGAATTCGCCCGCTCCTCCCGCATGGTCGAGGTGGATATGGGTCAAAAACAGGTAATCCACATCGGCGGGGGCCAGATTTCCCGCTTCCAGCGCTTGCAGCACGGCGGGAACGGAAGATGACGTTCCGGCATCCACGAGTGCCGCTCTATTTCCCTCGACGATCAGATGAATAGCGGCAAGTCCGGGACGAAGATAGTCTGCGTCGATGGCGCTAATCCCATGGCCATACGCTGTAACCCTGGACATGGCCCCGGAAAGGGGCGCCGAGGCGGGTGCGATCACAACCCTTTTTCCTGGATCGGGTTTTCGTTCATAAGAAGAGGATAAGCCGGTTAAACCGGGCGACAGGGCTGTTTCAACTGATCGAGTATCGCGGGATTCTCCAGCGTGGAAACATCCTGCGTTATTTCTTCCCCCCGGGCAAGGGTACGCAGCAGGCGCCGCATGATTTTCCCGGAACGGGTCTTCGGAAGATTGTCGCCAAAGCGGATTTCGTCGGGACGGGCGATAGGGCCGATTTCGCGCGTAACCCAGTTGCGCAATTCGGCCGCAGTTTCATGCGCCTTTGCACCTTCGGCGCGCGAGCCCTTCAGAACCACGAACGCTACGACCGCTTCTCCCCTGATTTCATCCGGCCTGCCTACCACCGCCGCTTCCGCGACCAGCGGGTTGGCTACCAGCGCAGACTCGATTTCCATCGTTCCCAGGCGGTGGCCGGCGACGTTCAGCACGTCGTCAATGCGCCCCATTATCCAGAAATAGCCATCCAGATCCCGATTGGCGGAATCTCCAGCCAGATAGTACTTGCCGCCCAGCTCTTGTGGAAAATAGGTTTTGTGGAAGCGCTCGGGATCGCCCCACAACGTCCGCGCCTGGGAGGGGAAAGGCCGCTTGATGACCAGGAATCCTCCCTTGCCATCTTCCACGTCATGTCCGGCTTCATCCACGATAGCGGCCTTGATGCCGGGCAGCGGCAGGGTGCAGGAGCCCGGTTTCAGCGGAACCGCGCCAGGAGCGGGAGCGATCATGTGACTGCCCGTCTCGGTTTGCCACCAGGTGTCCACCACCGGGCAGCGGGATTGCCCCACGACCGTGTAATACCACATCCATGCCTCCGGATTGATGGGTTCGCCCACGGAACCGAGCAGCCGCAAGGAGGAAAGGTCATATTTTGGCGGAAGATCCGCGCCGAGCTTGATCAGCGAGCGAATCGCCGTGGGTGCGGTGTAAAAAACCGTGACCTTATGGTCCTGAATCATTTTCCAGAAGCGCCCCGCATCGGGATAGGTGGGAACGCCTTCGAACACGACCTGGGTCGCTCCGACTGCCAGTGGGCCATAGGCCACGTAGCTATGTCCCGTCACCCAGCCGACATCGGCAGTACACCAGAAAACGTCGGCAGGTTTATAGTCGAAAATCCATTTCATGCTCATGACGGCACCCAGCAGGTAGCCGCCGGATGAGTGCTGCACGCCCTTCGGCTTGCCCGTTGACCCCGAGGTGTAAAGCGTGAACAGCGGGTGCTCGGCGGAGAGCCATTCGGGCTCGCACGTGTCGTTCTGCTCCTTGACCAGGTCGTGCCACCAGACATCCTGGTGCGGATTCCAGGATACGTTGCCCTCGCCGCGCTGGTATACCACGACCGATTTCACTGAATCCGTCCCGCCCAGGCCGATCGCTTCATCGACCGCGGCTTTCAGATGGTTTCGTTTCCCGCCGCGATGCTGTTCGTCCGCAGTAATGACGGCCACCGCTCCGGCATCGACGATCCGCTCATGCAGGCTCTTGGCGGAGAAGCCGCCGAAAACCACCGAGTGCGTGGCGCCGATGCGCGCGCAGGCCTGCATCGCCACCACTGCTTCGATGCTCATGGGCATGTAGATAACGACCCGATCGCCCTTCCCGATGCCTCTCGACTTGAGGCCATTGGCCAACTGGCATACACGGCGGTAGAGATCGCGGTATGTCGAAACCGTTATGCTGCCGTCGTCCGCCTCGAATATGATGGCCGGCTTGTCCGGCTGGGTGTCCAGGTGGCGATCCAGGCAGTTGTATGACACATTCAGTTCACCGTTCTCGAACCATTTGAAAAAAGGATGATTGCTTTCATCCAGTATGCGGGTAAAGGGTTTTTGCCACAGGATATGCTCCAAGGCCAGTTTTCCCCAGAATGCCTCATGATCTTTTTCAGCTTCATTGCAGAGCGCCAGATAGGCCTCCATTCCAGCAATGTTGGCTTGCCGGACAAATTCAGGGTGGGGCGGGAATACGCGGGTTTCTTGAAGAATCGATTTTATCGCAGCCACCTGGCGCCTCCGTGTGTGGTTTCTGAATGCATCGGACCGCCAGATTGTATCACCCCGATCATCCACGGCGGCCGGGTTTTATTGGAAGATCGGCAGTCCGCGATGACGGCAGGGCAGCCGGGCGGCGATGTCATCCGCTTAGGTCTTCTTCGGCGCAAGACAGGCTTGTCCAGGGTTCCCCGATGCCAACTGTCTGTTTCATTAATTATTAAAATTTGCTAAGATAGCGCTATCTTCATGGGCTTTTTTCAGCCCATTTTTTATTTCTGGGGAACCAGGAAGGCAAATGGATCTGCATGATTTGCTTGAATCGACCGTGATCGGGTTGGGTTATGAACTGGTGGATGTGGAGCGTTCGCCGCATGGAAGGTTGCTGCGGGTTTTCATCGACAAACCCGAAGGAGTGAGTGTCGACGATTGCGTTGCGGTGAGCAATCACCTGAGCCGGTTGCTGGCGGTCGAGAATATCGATTATGGGCGGCTGGAAATTTCATCTCCGGGACTGGACAGGCCTTTGAAAAAGACGTCTGATTTCATCCGGTTCGCCGGAGAGTCGGCTAGACTGAAATTGCGCGTGGCGTTGCAGGGGAAAAGAAATTTTGTTGGCATCCTGCGTGGGGTGGATGATGGCGTGTTAAAGCTGGAAGTAGACGGAAAAATGCTTGATCTTGAGCTCGATAATCTTGAAAGGGCGCGTCTGGTTCCCAAATTGTAACTATTTGAGAGATTGGCGGGAGGTAACATGAGCCGCGAGGTTTTATTGTTGGTGGATGCGCTGGCGCGCGAAAAGAATGTCGAAAAGGGCATTGTTTTCGTTGCACTGGAGTTGGCGTTGGCGTCTGCTACAAAAAAGCGTTTTCACGAAGACGCCGATGTGCGTGTGTCCATCGATCATCAGACGGGCGACTATCAGTCGTTGCGCCGCTGGCAGGTCGTGGCGGATGATGCCATGGAGGACCCCGCGCGGCAGATAGCCTTGAGTGCCGCCTTGCAGGGTAATCCGGACATCACGCCGGGGGAATTCATCGAGGAGGTGCTGGAGCCGGTGGAATTCGGCCGGATCGGAGCGCAGGCGGCCAAGCAGGTGATATTCCAGAAAATACGCGATGCGGAGCGTGAGCAGATCCTGAACGATTTTCTCGAGCGCAAGGAATTCATGGTTACCGGGACCATCAAGCGCATGGAGCGCGGCAATGCGATCATCGAGTCTGGAAGAGTCGAGGCGGCATTGCCGCGCGATCAGATGATTCCCAAGGAAAACCTGCGGGTGGGGGACCGGGTTCGCGCCTATCTCTACAAAGTGGACCGCACCGCCAGGGGGCCGCAACTGATACTGTCGCGAATCGCGCCGGAGTTCCTGATAAAGCTGTTCGAACTGGAGGTGCCGGAGATCGAGGAGGGTCTGCTGGAAATCAAGGTTGCTGCCCGGGATCCGGGTTCCCGCGCGAAGATCGCGGTCAAATCCCATGATCAGCGGGTGGACCCAATCGGTACCTGTGTCGGCATGCGTGGTTCCAGGGTACAGGCAGTGACCGGCGAACTGGCGGGAGAGCGCGTCGATATCATCCTCTGGTCGGAGGATCCCGCGACTTTCGTCATCAATGCGCTGGCCCCCGCGGAAATCAGCAGCATACTGGTGGACGAGGAAAAGCACAGCATGGATATCGTGGTGGACGAGGATAACCTCGCCCAGGCGATTGGCCGGGGGGGGCAGAATGTACGGCTTGCATCCGAACTGACCGGATGGGAGCTCAACATCATGACACTGGAAGAGTCCCAGGCAAAGAACGAAGAGGAGTTTTCGGTTCTGCGGCAGCTTTTCATGGAAAAGCTGGATGTCGACGAGGAGGTGGCGGATATACTGGTGCAGGAAGGGTTTACCACAATCGAGGAGGTGGCCTATGTACCGCTCGGCGAAATGCTGGAAATAGAATCCTTCGATGAGCAGACTGTCAGTGAACTGCGTACCAGGGCGCGCAATGCGCTTTTGACCGAAGCGATAGTCAGCGAGGAAAAGGTGGAGCATATTGCGGAAGACCTGCTTTCTCTGGAAGGCATGGACAGCCAGACAGCGCGCGAACTGGCTGCGAAGGGGGTGAATACCCAGGAAGATCTTGCCGACCTGGCGGTGGATGACCTGGTGGAAATAGTGGAGATGGATGCCGAACGCGCCAGGCAATTGATCATGGCGGCGCGGGCGCCATGGTTTGCCTGATTTTTATGGGACAAGTGCTGTAGACAGCGCTATTAAAGGTTATTAGTGCCTCCAATGAATGTAGAACAATTTGCTAGTGAATTGGGAGTGTTGCCGGCGGTACTGCTGGAGCAGCTCCGGGCTGCCGGCGTCAGCAAGCATCTGACGGAAGACAGTCTCACGGAGAAAGACAAGACCCAGCTTCTTGAATATCTTCGCAAGATTCACGGTTCGAGAGGAGAGAAAAGCAAGATCAGCCTCCCTCCTCGCCGGCAGACCTCGGAAATCAAGAAATCGGATAGCACGGGCAAGCCTCGCAGCATTCAGGTGGAAGTGCGCAAGAAGCGGGTATTGTTAAAAGATGATTCGAGCGACAGGCTGGCGCTCAGAGCGGGCGCCGCGGAGCCTGCAGCGCCCGCCGTCCAGCCTGCTCCTTCTCCGGCGCCCAGGCCAGTGGTGGATGCCGCGCAGCAGGCGCTGCGTGAAGAGGAAGCCAGAAAGCAGGCTGAACTGATCGCCCGGCAGACCGCTGAGCTCAAGGAGAAACAACGCCGCAAGCTCGGCACACCCGAATCCAGGGAGCAGGAGCCCGAAGCCGAGCCTGCCGTCCCGGGCGCTGTTGCCACCTCCGCCACTCCCACGGCTGCTCCGGAGGCGGCGCCGGCGGAGTCCGCCGCTGCGCCTGGCGTTCAGGCTGGAGCCGGTACGGAAACGCCCCAGGCACAGCCCGCCTCCACTGAAGGGACCTTGCATAAACCGGTAGTCAATGCCGAAGACAAGGCGGCAAAGGCGGAGAAGAAAAAGAAGCAGACCAAGCAGGTCGTCTGGAAGGATGAGCGGGTGGAGAAGCGCGGGCTGAAGACTCGCGGAGACCTGACCGGAGGAAAAGGATGGCGCACGCGCCGGGACAGGCACGGCAAGCCTGCCGAAGATCAGGTTGCTCATAGTTTTTCCGCTCCGACCGAGCCTGTCGTGCATGAGGTCACGGTACCGGAAACGATTTCCGTGGGAGCGCTCGCCCAGAAGATGTCGATCAAGGCCGCTGAAGTTATCAAGGCTTTGATGAAAATGGGAAATATGGTAACGATCAACCAGATGCTTGATCAGGAAACCGCGATGATCGTGGTGGAAGAACTGGGCCACGTCGCCAAATATGCCGCGCTTGATAGTCCTGAAGCATTTCTTGCGGATACCGAAGTGCCGGCTGCGGAGTTCAAGACCGAGCCACGTGCGCCAGTGGTTACGGTGATGGGCCACGTCGATCACGGCAAGACCTCTTTGCTGGATTATATTCGCCGCACCCGGGTAGCCAGCGGGGAGGCGGGAGGCATCACCCAGCATATTGGCGCGTATCATGTGGAAACCGAGCGTGGCATGGTGACATTTCTCGATACACCCGGCCACGAAGCTTTTACCGCGATGCGCGCACGCGGGGCGAAGGTGACGGATCTCGTGGTACTGGTGGTGGCTGCGGATGACGGCGTGATGCCGCAGACTATCGAGGCGATACACCATGCCAAGGCAGCCAAGGTGCCCATCGTCGTGGCAGTAAACAAGATAGATAAACCCGAGGCGAATTCCGAGCGTATCAGGCAGGAACTCGTGACACAGTCGGTCGTTCCCGAGGATTGGGGCGGGGACACGATGTTCGTGGAAGTTTCGGCAAAGACCGGGCAGGGAATAGATGAGCTTCTGGAGAGCGTGCTGCTTCAGGCTGAAGTCCTGGAGTTGCGTGCGCCCGTCGAGGCGCCTGCCAGAGGCATCGTCATCGAGTCGCGCCTGGACAAGGGGCGCGGACCGGTGGCAACCGTACTGGTGCAGTCCGGAACGCTCGAGCGGGGAGAGGTACTGCTCGCGGGCGCGGTGTTTGGCCGCGTCCGGGCCATGCTCGATGAGAATGGCAAGCCGGTTGAATCCGCAGGTCCTTCAATTCCAGTGGAAATTCAGGGCTTGTCGGAAGTACCCGTTGCCGGCGAGGCGGTATTGGTGTTGGCCGACGAACGCAAGGCACGGGAAATTGCGCTATTTCGCCAAGGCAAATTCCGGGATGTCAAGCTCGCCCGGCAACAGGCAGCCAAGCTGGAGAACGTGTTCGAGCAGAAGGGCGAGGTCAAGGTGCTGGCGCTCATCATCAAGGCCGATGTACAGGGTTCGTACGAGGCGCTGTCTCACGCCCTGGAAAGGCTTTCCACGGACGAGGTCAGGGTCAACATCATCCACAGCGGGGTGGGCGCCATCACCGAGTCGGACATCAATCTGGCGCTGGCTTCCAAGGCGGTGGTAATCGGTTTCAACAGCCGTGCGGATACGGTTGCGCGCAAGCTTATCGCTTCGACCGGCGTGGATGTGCGGTATTACAGCATCATTTACGAGGCCGTTGATGAAATCAAGGCGGCGCTGTCGGGGATGATGGCTCCGGATCGCAAGGAAAATGTCACCGGAATGATCCAGATTCGCGAGGTGTTCCGTATTTCGAAGGTGGGCGCGGTGGCGGGCTGCCATGTGCTGGAAGGCATAGTCAAGCGGGGATCGCTGGCGCGCCTGGTACGCAATGGCGCGATCATCTACAGCGGCGAACTGGACTCGCTGAAGCGTTTCAAGGATGACGTGAAGGAGGTCAGGGCAGGGTTCGACTGCGGCTTGTCGCTGAAGAATTTTAACGACATCCAGATTGGCGACTTGCTGGAAACTTACGAGATCGTTGAAATCGCCCGCAGCCTGTAGTGCCATAAAGCGTTGCCGTCTCGATTCCGTAGACTTCAGGAATATATCGTGCCGAGGGATTATTCACGTACGCTGCGGGTTGCCGACCAGATTCAGCGAGAACTGGCGGACTTGATTCGCAACGAGCTGAAGGATCCGCGTATCGGAATGATCACGCTGACCAGCGTGGAGGTGAGCCATGATTACTCCCACGCCAAGGTTTTTTATACCACCCTTCACAGCGAAGCCGATAATTTTCTTACGACCAGAGGATTGGAGCATGCGGCGGGATTTCTGCGCAGCCACCTGTCTCACAGGCTCAAATTAAGGGTCATTCCCCAGCTCCATTTTATCTATGACGAATCGGTGGAGCGCGGAGTACGCCTGTCGCAACTCATCGATCGTGCCATGGCACGGGACGGCTCTGCCGAAGAATAACGGATACAATGGCGAAATGAACGGGCTGCCTCTCGCATATGCCATGGTCGTCTTCTGATAACGTCATTTTCTCCCCCGTATTTTCTCCCAGATTACAATGCAGCATCTTTCCATCAGACGGGATGGCCCGGTTCTCCGGGCGCTCCGCGACGGAAACCTTTTCTATCGAGGTTCAGGCTGGATCCGCTGATTTCCCATACTTTCGATAACGCGCAGCATAAAGGCGAAAAGCGCCCTGTTAGCGGCGTGCTGTTGCTGGACAAGCCTCCTCATATTTCCTCAAATCAGGCTCTGCAAAAAGCCAAGCGGCTATTTCTGGCCCGCAAGGCCGGCCATACGGGTACGCTCGACCCCATGGCTACCGGCCTTCTGCCGATCTGCCTGGGAGAGGCGACGAAATTTTCATCTGAATTGCTGAGTGCGGACAAGTGCTACGAGGCCACGCTCGTGCTGGGCTATTCCAGCACGACGGGAGACGCTGAAGGAGAGATCTCGGTAGCGCGGGATGGGCAGCAGCGCGATGTCCGTGATCTGCATTTCGAACCTGGGCGGATCGAGCCGGTATTGAGAAGCCTTACCGGCGCGATCATGCAGACGCCTCCGATGTACAGTGCCATAAAGGTGCGGGGCAAACCGCTCTATGCCTACGCCAGGGAGGGAGTGGAACTGCCGCGCAAGCCGCGCGAGATCCATATCCACGACTTGCGGATGCTGGGCCTCGCACAAAACGAGATGCGCATCTTTGTCAAGTGCAGCAGCGGGACCTATATACGCACTCTCGGCGAAGATATCGGCGTTGCGCTGGGATGCGGCGGCGCATACCTCGCTGCCTTGCGCCGTGTTGCCCTGGGCGATTTTGATATTTCACAATCCCACGCCCTGGACGATCTGGAAGAAATGATATTGTCGCAGCGGGACGCCTGCCTGCTGCCTGCCGACAGGCTTTTGCATCGCTACCCTGCAGCCGTTCTCGCTGACGGATCGGTCGGGGCTTTGCTGCACGGGCGGAAGATCAGGGAGATCGAGGCTGGACTTTACCGCACAAATGAGGAAAAGGACGCGGGTCTCGCAGACTTTTCGAATCTTGAGGAAGGACAAAGGCTTCGGTTGTACGACGGCAGGAACTGCTTTCTCGGCTTGGGAGAAGTGACGCCGGAAATGGAAATAGCGCCCCTAAGACTGGTAACAGGCTGGTAGCGGCCGAGGTCCTATGAGTTTTGCTTGGATTGCATGCTTTCGGTTACATCCTTCCCTATTCCTCGATAACCGGTGAAGCGGCCCGACGAATCGAACATGGGCTCGCCGCTGACCATCAGGAACTGCCGCGAGCCATCGGCGCGGGTTCGACTGTAAACGAAATCTAGAAAAGGACGCCGTGCCGTAATATTCGCCTTGAACTGCGCATGCTCGGCTTCGTTCCAGTGCATTTCATTATTCCCCTTGGCTTCCCCCAGCAAGCTATCCACCGAAATGTCGAGCATTTCGAGGACGGGTCCGTAGATCTTGGTAAAGTGTCCTTTCTCGTCCTGTTCCCAATACCAGTCGGAAGCCAATTCGGTCAGTCGCCGGAAACGCGCCTCGCTTTCACGCAGTTCCGCGGTTCGTTGAGCCACGATCTGCTCCAGCTCCCTATTGTAATTTTCCAGCTTTTTATACAGCAGGCGCACTTCCAGCATGTTGTGGATGCGCGTCTGAACTTCGATCAGATCGAAAGGCTTGCTCACGAAATCTTTTGCCCCTGCTTGCAGCGCTCTCAGTTTGTGCCCTGGCTGGGCAGTGATGACGAGCACGGGTAGATAGCCCCCCGCTTCGATTTTCTTCAGGCCTTCGATCACCTGAAAGCCGTCCATTCCGGGCATCTGCAAATCCAGAAGAATCAGGTCGTAGCGGTATTCAGCGTAGAGAGCGCAGACTTCGCGCGGATCGGTGACCGAAGTAATGGAGGTATAGTTCGCATCGCTCAACATCTGCTCGAGCAATCTGATGTTGGCCTCCTGATCATCGACGATCAGGATTCTGGCATTCTGGATATCGGATTTACTAATCATTATTCCTACCCTGTCTAGCGCTATTGATCATCGTGGCGCGACTCGTTCAGCTTGTCTGATTCTAATGGATGAGATATCAAAGCAACTAATATTTTACGAGTATGCAATTGCTATCATGCGGCTGGCAACGCTCGCATCCGGTTCTTCCGTTTTGCTCCTGTATTTCGCGCAATTCCAGATTCTATTTCTTGCGCTCCGCGATGAAATAAGTATTTTTGCCTGCCTGCTTGGCTTTCAGCAGCGCCATATCCGCATTCTTGAGCAATGTTTTAACATCGGCCCCGCTATCGGGGAAAAGGCCTATGCCTGCGCTGCCCGTTACCCTGACCTCATGCCCCCCGATGGCATAGGGCTCCGACAATGATTGGATTATTTTTTCCGCCGCAAGCGATATCCCTCCTGCACCGTTTACGTGAGGCATCGCCACCACAAATTCATCTCCTCCCAGGCGTGCCACGGTATCTTCCTGCCGCACCGCCATCACCAGCCTTGCGGCAACGGTTTTCAGCAGCAGATCTCCCAGGTCGTGGCCCAGGGTATTATTGATTTGCCTGAAACCATCCAGATCCAGGTACACGACCGCCATGCTGGTTTTGTTCCTTTTTGCGTGAATAATGGCCTGGGAAACCCTTTCCGTAAGCAGCCGCCGGTTCGCGAGACCCGTCAATGGGTCATGCAGCGCCATGAACTCCTGCGATTTGGCATAGCTGTATGCCTGCTGGTGCAGGAGACGCACTTCAAGCAGGTTCCGAACGCGCGCCAATACCTCGGTCACGTCAAACGGCTTGCTGATGAAATCCCTTGCTCCCGCCTCGAGCGCGTGCAACTTGGATGCCGGATTTGCCGTGATCACCAGTACCGAGAGATATCCATCCTTCTCTATTTCCTTGAGTGCTTTCAGTACCTGAAACCCGTCCATGCCTGCCATCATCAAATCCAGCAGGATCAGGTCGTAGTTATTCTGGCGGTGCAATTCATAGACTTCTTCGGGATGCGTCGTCGAGGAAACCGATGTGTACTGCGCGACGGCCAGCATGTGTTCCAGGAGTAGAATATTGGATTCCTGGTCATCCACAATCAATATTTTTGCGCTTCGAATTTCTGTCTCAGTAATCATGTCCAATACGCATGCCGTTTCCTTTTCGCTGATGCGGCTGGCCTGCATCAACGAAACCGGGAAGTGTACAGGCCAGCAATGGTGAGCCGCGCGGCCCTCGTTTATCCTGGTTTCGGCGTTGTCATATGCGGAAGGGGGCGGGAGCGCCATTCGCAGAGTTGCATGCATCCGGGAGGAAATCCGTCAACCGATTTCACTCGAAATGTATCCGCGAAACATGAGTAGAGCTGTCAAGACTTGAGTTCCTTGAATCTCTCGGCGTTTGCTTTTTATCTTTTTATTTTAGAGACCAAAACCAGATCTGCTCTGTGCGCTATATCTCATAAGCGTGATTTTTGATTTTTTTATCGAGTATTCCAGGCGATGCTGGCCTGGATGGGTTTCGTTGCCATGTCAATGATCTTTGCTGATTGATCCGCAGGAAAATCTTTGACGCCAATGCGGGCATTTTGCTAAAATTCGAATCGCGGGGTGGAGCAGTCTGGCAGCTCGTCGGGCTCATAACCCGAAGGTCGTAGGTTCAAATCCTGCCCCCGCAACCAACAAGCCGCTGATTTGATGCTGGATCGAATAGCTGATTTCCCGCATTAATGACTCTGTTCTGGCTTTTCCGATCTTTTCTGATCTCTGCGTTTTCGCTTTCCTGAAGCGGCCTTTCTTTTCCAGTAAAACTCTCCCGATCGAGCAGCAGAAATATGCTCGAATCCGCGCTCAGTCATGATGCGCTGGACCAAGTCTTGCGTTGTTGCCCGCTCTTCCGCATGCACACCGAGCATTCCGTCGCATGCAGGAGTAGCCCGAACCGGGCTGCGTCAGCCCGAGCGAATTGTCGGGTTTCGCGGATTCTTTTTAACCTGAATCCGCCCTGTAGCGAACTCACCATTTAGGTGAACGTCGAATACCGTTGAAAGTCTTTGTAGATCATAGCCTTAAACTGGAAGTGAGCGGTCAACAGCTGGATTTGGGTTTAATGATCCATACATAAATAGGAGAGAACATTGTCGTCCTGCTCCAGCATTTCCTCCAGATGCGCCACGTTCTCTTCTTCCACGTCGATAAACGCCAGATCATGCTTGCCGTTGTAGCGCTGGACCGCATCCCGCCACGAGCCGTCGCAGGCAAGGGAGAGCGCGTTTACCGCAAACGACCCCTGATTATTGGCGAAGATGATTTTGTAGCTTCTGGTTGCTCTCATATTATTTCCTCTTGACTTGACTTGACTTGACTTGACTTGGTTAATCGGATGCTGCACGATTCTTGCCCCTGCTTCCGGCATTGTTTCCTTCTCCAGCGCCCCAGGCTTGGTTGGCGTCCCCGAAAATAGGGTTCCCATAAAGGGTTCCCATAATTTAACGCATGCAGTGAGCCGGCTTGGGGGGCAGTCTATTTTCCTCGTTTCTCCATTTTCCGTAATGGTTTTTTTGGCTCTTTCCGGCCTAAGGTGGAGGCGAATGGTTACAATAACCACCCCCGGTCGCACTCGAACGAGCTTCCTGCCATATCGGTGAAATATTTCTGAGATTAACCCTCGTGCAGGGCACTACGTGAAAATAATTGAACGTTATATCGCTCGTGAGTTGTTAAGGCCGTTCATGGTGGTGAGCGTCACTTTCATGGGCCTGTATGGAAGTTTCATCAGTGCCCGTTTGTTGGCCGAAGGAGTGACGAATACGCTCGGCGTCGTCGTCATGGTAAAGCTGCTGCTGCTCAAGACGCTGATCGCTCTCGAAGTGGTGATGCCCATCGCCATCTATATCGCCATCGTCATGGCGTTGAGCAGGTTGCATCGGGACCAGGAAATCGTCGTATTGCGCTCCGCTGGGGTCAGCGAGAAGCGCCTGATATATGCCGTGCTTCTGATCGTCATCCCCGTGGGGATCGTCAGCGGAGTGCTGTCGATCTACGTGCGTCCATGGGCCTACAAGGAAAGCTATAGCCTGAATTCCCAGGCCGAGGGAGAATTGAATACGGACCGGTTCCAAGCCGGACGTTTCTATGGCAGCGAAGGTAGCGGCAGGGTGATCTATATCGAATCGAAGTCGAAGGGTGATCCCGCCAAGCAGATGGAGGGCGTATTCCACTATATGAGAAAATCCGACAGGAGCGAGATCATCGTTGCCAAGGAGGCTCGTCAGCAGCCGCCCGTAGTGGACCAGCGGCCCCAGATCCATCTTTACGATGGCTATATCTACCAGCTCATGAGCTCGCCCGGCGAAAAAGACACCATCGTGAAGTTTGAAAAACTGATCTATTTCACCGATAACAAGGTGGTTGCGGAAATCAATCGCAAAGCAACGACTACCGCGGCATTATCGCTATCGGACCGGCCAAAGGATATCGCCGAGTTCCAATGGCGGCTTTCGCGTCCGGTGGCTACTATTCTGCTGGCCCTGATCGCCGTTCCGCTAAGTCGCGTTTCCCCGCGCCAGGACAAGAGTACCAGGACCTATCTGATCGCTGCCGGCGTTTCTTCCCTCTATTATGCTCTGAGCGTGCTGGCGCAGAACTGGGTTTTGCGCGGCGACGTGGGGCGTGTCCCGGGCCTCTGGTGGCTGCATGGCCTCATGCTCATCATCGTGCTTTTTCTGCTGCTCCCCCGGACGGGGCGGTTGAAGCGCGCGGCCGATCCCGTGGGCATCTGATCTGAAAGAGCATCTGAAAGCCCGGAAGGCGGCGACGCAGCAACGTCGAGATGCGGAGGACGCACGGCCGGTATCGTGGTACCGATGCCGCTTCGCCATTGACTATCCTATCCGTGTCACTGGCAGCAAGGGGAGCAGGCTGCCCTGTTCAGGTGGCAGCAAGATGAGCGCCATTCTCCAGGATGTTCGGATATCGCACTCGTTCCGCCTTGCCTTTCGAGAGCGCATATATCGTGTCAGCCGCGTTGATGAGCGCAGGTTGGTGCGATACGGCGATGACGGTAAGATTCTTCGCCAGCTCCTGCAAGGTCTCGCAAACTATTCGCTCGCTTTCCGGATCCAGCGAGCTTGTCGGCTCGTCGAGAAGTAAAAACTGGGGTTGGTGGGCCAGCGCCCTGGCGATTGCGATGCGTTGGCGCTGGCCGCCGGAAAGAAGGCCGCCGCGTTCGCCGACAATTGTATGCAGCCCGTCGGGGAGCGCGTTGACGAAATCCCATGCGCCAGCCTGCCGCAGGGCTCTTTCGGCATCGGCATATCCCAGGGCCGGAGCACCCACGAGGATATTGCTGAGGATGGTGTCGTGCAGCAATATCGTTTCCTGCGATACGTAGCCTATCATGTGCCGCCAGTCGCGCGGATGAATTTCACGCATCGAAATTCCGTCAATGAAAATCTCGCCGGATTTAGGTTCGGCGAGACCGCACAGCAAATCCAGCAGCGTGCTTTTGCCGACGCCCGAGCTTCCGGAAATCGTGGTGAACGATCGCACCGGTATTTCAAGGTCCAGGCCCTTGAATATCGTCTTGGTTCCGTAATCGAAGTGGATATGCCGCAGGCTGATCCCGTTTTTCAGCGTAGGCCGGCGGGAGCCGGTATTTCGTTCAGCCGCCGCACGCGCTTCTTCGATCGATGTTCGCAAGGCCCAGTACGCGCTTTCCTGTGCTGTCAGTTGCTGGTACCGCCGCTGTATCTTGTTGAGCAACCCGAGCATGCGCACCAGCAAAAATGCAATGACCATTACCGAGGGAAGGGTAAGTTCCCACATCACCAGCGCTATATACAATCCCGAAGCCATCAGGATGGCGAGAATGGGTTCCTGCAGCGCCAGGAGCGCTTCCCTGCTCATGACCTCGCGCCGGGTGGCTTTTTCGAGCTGCTTGGTCTGGTCCCGCAGAATCGCGTCGGCGACATTGTCGCGTGCCATGGCCTTGAGCGATTTGACCGAGCCAAGAATATCGGAAAGATAGGTCAGCAAATGGCGCAACAGGTGGGTCTGTTTCGCGCCAGCGCGGCGGGTGGCGCGTATCAGGCTGCTCAATATCTGCAGCATGAGGAAACCGACGGTGAAAGAGGAAAGGGTCGCCTCCCAGGAAATGAACATGGCAACCGTTCCGTAAACCAGCGCCTGTACCGACAACGCAAGTACGGTGGCGCAATGCTCATACCCATTGGCGGCCCGATTGGCTTCAGTGGCAATGGAATTGGCGAGCGATCCCATGGGCTGGCGCAAATAATATTGCCACCGGCTTGCCAGAAGCGCCCCGATGAGTTCAAGGCGCAGCGAAGTCGCAACATGCGCGACGGTGTAGCCAACCTGCCTGTTCGCCACCAGCAGTATGACGCTTTTCAGGATCATGCCGCCCACGATTACCAACAGCATGGCGCCGATCGTGGGTTCAATGCCCACGCCATTAAGTACTTTCACGATTTGCCGCCCGATATCGGAGTCTTCGGGGCTGCCGACGGCAACCGAAAGCAATGGAAGCAAGGCTGTGAGGCTGAGTCCTTCGGCGACGCCTGCCGCCAGCAGGGCGATCAGCACATAAGCGGTACGCCGGGGATAGAGCATGCAATAGGTGATCAGAGTTCGCATGACCGGAATTTCTGGAATTATCGCCGCCAATCATATCTCAAAATCAGGCACAGGTCTTAAGGAACACCGACTTTATCGGCATATACAACCCGTGGAAGACTTGTCCAGGGAGCTTCTCGAGTGCCCGATTATTCTCGAAGGCGGGAAAAATAGGAATTCATTGTCCTGCTGGCTAATGAAGCCGAACGGAAGATAGTGGTTATGCAAACCAGATAGATGCCAGACGATCTGGATAATCCGGCTTGCCTGATAAATGACGAGGGAAGAACGTACAAGGGCCTGTCAACACTTGTTTTGCGCCCCACGACCCAGGATGATGGCGGATTTCAGCTGAAACAAGGCACGAGCTGCGCAGCAGAGCAAGCTCTGTAAGCGGTGAGTAACGATGGGTTGGGTGAAATTCCGTTCCATCCCTCCGGATTGCGCACAAAAAACGCGGGCGCGAAACAAATGTTAACAGGCCCAAGTTTTCATGCACGTTTTAAACCCTGAATTCCTGAAATGATGTGAGACCGGTATGCGGCATTCGTTGAGCACTGGCTAATCATCACGTTGCGCGGTATAGATGAGCACTAAAAGGATGCATGCGACAAAACGGAATGCCGACTCCTGTCCATTCCATTCGGGCGACTGCCACATGCAGAACCATTCTCCGCCCACTACCATGAATCCGAAAAACCACAGGGCGAAGCCGGCGGTCAGCCCCAGTATGGATAGCGACTTCGAGCGGTTGAAGATCTGCGCATCACTCCCGACCTGTTGGAGCAATCGCACCGCGCCCAAAAGACAGAATATGGCAGTGGCAAATTCCGAACAAATGATGGTGACATAGGATAGCGTGTGTAGCGCGGGTTCGGCGATTGCCCGGTATTTCAAGGCATTTCCCGGGTAAACCGTATCCATCGACATGACATGCTGGACGAATCGGAAATTGGATTCGTAGTCGAGAACATTGCTGATTGCCACCAACAGGGCCAGGCAGCCGATGCCGGCTACCAGAATAATCTTGCTTGCCCGGATCAATGGACATTTTTCCATGTTTTCAGCCTGCTCGGGGAGAGGTGTCCGCTCCCGCTTCCCTGAGAAAGCGGGAACTGATCGGTAGGATTTTTTCTTCTAATCGGTTTTGCGGATACCTCTGATGTTGAGGGCGGCCAGCGCAAACTGGAGTACGATAACCGCGAGTGCATGGGCATGCCATCCCCATGCCACCCATAAGGTGTTGCTGAGGAGAGAAAGCAGAAATCCCGCATGGCGCATGTGCTTGGTCGGAAACGTCAGTAGCCATACCGAGAGGATATTCACCAGCATCGCGGGCCACTGCAGCAGAGACAGATCATCCATGGAAGGTTTGCTCCATAATAGTCGGGTAGCCGGAGTGGAAATCAAAAATTTTTGCGATCAAGAAAGTTGCTCGTCCGGCGTGGAATTTGCAAAGAAGCCGTTATCCCCGCAAATAACCAGCCGGCTCATGCCTCCGCTCATATCCCGCCGGATGATCAAGCCTCCTGAGTATACGGATCAGCTTTGGCTCAATCTGTGTGCAATCGAACATACAGCGTCCCCAGCCAATCCTAGACTGTCCAAACAAGACAAACACTTATACGGTTTTTTCCACTTTGCCACATTAGCCGGCTAGCCGACCAGCCGGATAGAGGCGGAAGGTCGCGCATATCAGGACAGGAGCCATCATGACTACCGTAAGCAGCCGATCACTATGGAAGGGAGCGATCAGTTTTGGTTTGGTGCACATACCCGTTGCGCTCCACGCAGCCACTGTGGAAGGCAGCTTGAATTTCGACTGGCTGGACAAACGGACCATGGATCCGGTGGGCTACAGGCGCATCAACAAAAAAACGGGCAAGGAAATCGACAAGGAGAACATCGTCAAGGGTATCGAATATGAGGACGGAAAGTACGTCGTCCTGAGCCAGGAGGAGATTGCTGCGGCATATCCCAAAACCACCCAAACAATCGAGATAGAAACATTCGTCTCTGCTACCGACATTCCATTCACTTATCTGGAGCGGCCTTATTATATCGTTCCGATCAACAAGGGCGGCAAGGTTTACGCACTCCTGCGGGAAGCTCTCCTCAACACCAGGCGGATAGGGGTGGCGCGAGTGGTTATCCAGACCAAGCAGCACCTGGCGGCGTTGGTGCCGTCTGGTCCCGCGCTCGTCCTGAATCTTTTGCGTTGGGCGGATGAGATCCGCAGCCCGGAAAATCTGAGTTTTCCGTCCGAGGGAACCGGGGAGGCAGGCATAACGGAAAAGGAACTGAAGATGGCCGAGCAGTTGGTGACCGATATGAGTGGAAAGTGGCAGCCGGAACAATTCCAGGATTCTTTCAAGGATGAGATCATGAAGCTGGTAAACCAGAAGGTCGAAACCGGCGACATCCAGTCCGTGGTTCAGCCCGAGGAGGGGGAATCCCCACGCGGAGCGCAGATCCTCGATCTTACCGAATTGTTGCAGCGCAGCTTGAAAAGCAGGGAAACCGAGGGAGGCCAGAAAAGAACGTCTGACAAATCCCCGTCAAAGCCGCGCCCGGGTAGCGCTACGGACGCGGGGAGCGGCAGCCATGATGGCAGCCATAAGCGCCGCGCGTGACGTAAAAGGAACATATGTCCAAGGCAGATCTTCTTAAGATCTACAGGGCCAGGCGCGATTTCTCCAAGACGACGGAGCCAAGCGGAGAAGATCGAGGCGAAAGCAAGAGCCGAGATGAACGGGTCTTCGTCATCCAGAAGCATTGGGCTACCCGCTTGCATTACGACTTCAGGCTGGAGCTGGAAGGAGCAATGAAAAGCTGGGCGGTTCCGAAGGGACCCAGTTTCGATCCCAACGACAAACGGATGGCAGTCCATGTGGAAGACCATCCGATTTCGTACAACCGGTTCGAGGGCCAGATTCCAGCGGGACAGTATGGCGCGGGAAAGGTCATCATCTGGGACAAGGGCTACTGGATTCCCCTGGAAGACCCTCATAAAGGCTACCGTGACGGAAAGCTGAAGTTCGAGTTGCGCGGGCTGAAGCTCAAGGGTAAATGGACTCTGGTACGTATGAAAAACAGGGAGGGAGAAAAACAGGAACCCTGGCTGCTCATCAAGGAAAGGGATGAGTATGTGCGCCCGGCGAGTGAATTCAGTGTAGTGGACGAAATGCCTGGCAGCGTGAAGAATCGTGCATCTCAGGGAAGCCTGGAATTGCCACTGCGGGAAAATGACGACCCACGGCCAAAGCGAAATTCTTCGGGACTCGCGGAAGGAGCGGTTGAAGCCCCGCTGCCGCTCACTCTGCAACCTGAACTGGCTACCCTGGTCGATGAGCCGCCGGGAAATCCGGCAGACTGGGTTTACGAGATCAAGTTCGACGGATATCGCATGCTGGCCAGGAAAACGGATGCCGAGGTTCGTCTCATTACCCGCAACGGAAACGACTGGTCCCATAAGTTGCCGCACCTGGTGAAGGCGATAAGCAAAATGAAACTGAGATCCGGATGGCTGGATGGCGAAATCACGATGTTGAATGATAGGGGCATGCCAGATTTCCAGGCCTTGCAGAACGCCTTCGATAGCGAAAAAACACGGGATATCATCTACTATCTTTTTGATATGCCATTTGGCGACGGCTATGATCTGCGGTCCGTGCCTTTGATCGAACGAAGAGCGCTGCTCAGGCAACTGTTCGAAAAAACGGTTTCTGACGACGTGCGTTTCAGCGATGTTTTCGAGGCGCCGCCTGGGGATATCGTCGCCTCGGCATGCCGCCTCGGACTGGAAGGCGTCATCGGTAAACGCAAGAATTCCACCTATGTTTCGCGGCGGTCGGAGGATTGGATAAAGCTGAAATGCAGCCAGCGGCAGGAATTCGTCATCGGAGGATATACCGATCCAAAAGGTTCGAGAACCGGTATAGGCTCTCTCCTGCTGGGTTTTTACGATGACGAGAAAAAACTCCGGTATGCCGGCAATGTGGGGACAGGGTTCAGCGACAATGCGCTACGCGATTTGAAGGAAAAGCTGGACAAGATTGCGGTCGACCGGAGCCCTTTCGACATGGCAGCCGGGATCGACAGGAAGGCGCATTGGGTAAAGCCAGCGCTGGTGGCCGAAATTTCCTTTGGCGAATGGACGCAGCACGGGCATATCCGGCACTCGGTTTTTCAAGGTTTGAGGATGGACAAGAAACCGGCCGCGGTGAGCCGCGAAAAAGCGGTACATCCGCCAGGCAATTCCTCAGCCGCAGGGACCGCAGCGCAGGCCGCAAGACCGAAAGGAGCATCAGCGATTCCTTCGTCGTTGAAAGTGACCCATCCCGAGCGGGTCGTGGACCCCTCCGGCGGTACGACCAAGATCGAGGTTGTCCGCTATTATGCACTGGTTGCCTCCTTGATGCTGGAGCATCTCAAGGGAAGGCCGGTTTCGCTCGTGCGCGCGCCGGATGGCATTTCCGGCCAGCTGTTTTTTCAGAAGCATTGGGAAAAGGAGCATATCGACGGCATCAATCAACTCGATCCAGGTCTTGATCCAGGCCATCAACCCCTGCTTGAGATTGCAATTCCGGCAGGGCTGTTAGGGGCGGTGCAAATGAATGTGCTGGAATTTCACACCTGGAATGCAAAAAAAGATCTGATCGATAAGCCCGACAGAATGACTTTCGATCTGGATCCGGGGGAAGGGGTCGAGTGGGAGCGCATCCGGGAGTCCGCGCAGCTAGTCCGCATATTCCTGAAGCAGCTCGAACTGGAGTCCTTTCTCAAGACCAGCGGCGGAAAAGGGCTGCACGTCGTGGTGCCGATAAAAAGGCTGAACGGCTGGGATAGCGTGAAAGACTTTTCCCAAGTCATCGTTCGGCATCTGGCTGAAACCATTCCCCAGCATTTCGTGGCAAAAAGCGGGCCGCGCAATCGCGTCGGAAAGATTTTCATCGATTACCTGCGCAATGGCTTCGGGGCCACTACAGTGGCGGCCTGGTCAGTTCGCGCGCGGCCTGGGTTGGGGGTTTCGGTGCCTCTGGCCTGGGAAGAGCTGGGATCACTCACGAGCGGCGCGCGCTGGTCTGTTTCCAATATACATGAGCGGTTGGACAAGGGTAATGAACCATGGCGGGAGTATGAATCGCTCAAGCAGTCCATATCGCCCGCCATGAAAATTCTCGGATTCAAACCGGGGAAATAAAAGACGACGCTGGAGTGCTCGTTCAGCCTGATGCATGTCGAGATCAGGAACCGACAGACCTGCAATCTGCCGGAATGCAACCGGAAATCGACAGTCGCGACTACTACACGTGATTCATATCGCGCAGTCATTTCCTGGTAGGGATGACGGGAATTACTTCGAGTCTATTTTTTCCTTCAAATGTATCGATGCACGCTCCACCGCCTCGACGGCTTCCTCCACGTGCCCCTCCTGAGCCTCGCCGATGGCCTCATCCATTTCCTCGAAAGCCTCCTTGTCGTGTTCGGCCCTTTCATGTTCTCCATATATGGGTTTTTGGAGATTGGTATAAGGATGTTCCTTGTTGGCTTCGATCAGCTCTTTTTTTCCTTCTTCCGTATGACTGCTTATTCCTTTGATATTACCTTCCTTTCCGCTACGGATCGCTTCCTCCAGATGTTCGAGCGCTTTTTTTTCGTGATCCTCCTCTTCGGCATGCAATGGGGCCGGATTAGCGAGGACAAGCAGAGCCAATAGAAAAGCGTGTCCGTTTGATCTCAATTTCATATTTTGTCTCAAGTGCGAGTTTGAATAGAATGAAGCAGGGGGTCGATGGGCACCGTCAGGCGCTGTAGCTTTTATTTGAGAGAAGGAGGTCCCAAGCAATTCACATCATTAACGTTCGCAGTTAACGCTTAATGCCGATGACGATGCTGTAATAGCCGAATGTGGAGTATACGCGGGTTTTCTTGAATTCCGTCCTTCCCAGCATCCCTGACAATTCCAGCCCGAATAGTATTTTCCCTATTGATCCGGTGAGCAAACAGTATAAACGTCATACCGGCAGAAGCCGGTATCCAGTGGCGTTCGAAACGTCGTATTTACTGGCTGGGAGCTGGATTCCGGGTCAAGCCCCATTACTGCCCGGAATGACGGGATTCATAGTATTTTTTGGCCAGATCAATAGGTGTAGTTTCTCACCACGTTGTTCACCTGTAGGTCGCCGTTGTGCCCAATATTTCCCCCTGGGATTACCCCGTTATCAGCTTGAACTGCCTCTCGGCATAAACAGACGATATGTCTTCCTGATCGGGTTCGAACAAGGTGTGCCATTCACGGAACTGTCGAGTATCTGGAGCAGAATCTGCGGAATTAAATGCGGGATCTTTTTCCACGGCGAAAGTTATACTTTTTCCTCGATAACAATTGGAATTGAATATCAGGTCAAAGCTTTTTATCTGCTTCGGCCAGCCGTTTCAAATTTTTTACCATGCGTTCGGCGCCCTCCCGGACCACTTCCCGGATGAGCTTTTCAAAAGGACGCATGAATATCTGAATTTCGGTCAACTCGAAAATAAAGGTCAACTTGGCTGATTTTCCTGGTTCGATTTCCTCCAGCTCATAAGTGCAGCGGAAAGGGTCATCCACACCAGTGAATTCCAGACGTTTATCGCGCTCATAGGAATTGATGGTGAATTTAGTCTCAGTGCGCCGTCCCCGATCGATACGAACCTGGCGTGCTATTGTCCCCAACTTCACCGGACCCTCAGTGAGTTGTTCGAGTTCGACAACTTCTGGGGACCATTTGGGATAGTTTTCGAAGAACCCGTCCCCCAGATATCGAAAAATATCGCTGCAAGAACATTCAACCGATATGCTAGCCTTCGCTATCACGGGTTCTTTGGGGCGTAGGTCGAATATGCTCCCTGCTCCCGCATTCTCCTTTGGCCAATCCACGTGTGTAACTCAACAATATCAAGTTCAGCAGTCGAAGAAGATTTTCAGTAAACAAGTCCGTTGACGAGAATCAGCTTATCCTGGATTTGGGAAACCCTTTCATGAATCGGAGGGATCGGTATGCCAGATCCAGACGGATAATTTCCTGCAGCCCGTTTTTTCATTCCGTTCGCTTGCGCACACAGGCCTTCAGCGTTTTAGCGAGGAATTTTTCTTGGAAACGGAGTTTTCCTTTATCAACGGCCGTGATGATTTCACCGAGGCCATCAGTTCCCTGCAATTGGCATCCTCCCCGGGTCCTGTCTCGATCAGCGCAATAAGAGACGCGGCCGGCGTGCCAAAAACGCCCAATAGAACGGCGGCGCCCACGCGAATGGCCAGGATTTTGTCCGGGTATATCAATGGGTCCTTAAACGTTCCCGCTATGTGCACGGGTGTCCGGAAGCTCAATATGCTGGGATCCTTGGGCTCCGGGGACAGCTTCATCTTGATCGATTCGTCGACGAGACTTATCTGCCCTTCGCCGAGCAGATTGGTCTCAGCCGTATCGAAAACGAAAGTCTCATTCTTCATGATTCCGTTCTTGATATCGAAATCGATAACGCCACACCGTACAGGCACGCTTTTATCGCCCGTGAACAGGAGCTTGATAAGCTTGGCTCCATCGAGGTCTCCATCGAGGTCTATAGCCGCGAGTACTGTGTCGCTGATCTCCCCGCCAGACAT
>ERZ778019.1874-NODE-1874-length-24142-cov-13.994063_pt1 | contig 24142 bp, 30 predicted proteins | sample MGYA00375749_ERZ778019 | MGnify/ENA primary metagenome ERZ778019 (study PRJEB29350, sample SAMN05389821) | bioreactor metagenome | isolation source: Ammonium sulfate bioreactor | place: South Africa: University of Cape Town | collected 2014-03-17 ... | reverse complement strand
AACTTTTACGAGCATTTTTCAAAAAAGCGTTCACAATAGCCCCTATCTACTCTATTCTTTTCTTTTTTTTTTCGACCGACCAAGCTAATTTTATCAAACTCATCATTTACCTTGATAATTAACCATAAAAGAGACAGAGAGAGAGAGAGAAAAATGAATGACCGAGAATTTCTGTTTTACGTATAGATGATCTTCGACTATAAATGTACGTTGTCTTGGTCTCTCTTCATTGAAGTTTTGTTCGATGAAGTATGTCAATGTGAAAAGAGAAGGAGGTGACGATTAGGATGATTGAAAAGAAATGAACGACCTAGACGTGCATTTATATATGTATGAATAAAAATCGAAAAGAAGTGGTGGTGATGATGATGATGATGATGTTGTTGATGGCTAGACTCTTAAGTATTGAGTAAGAGAAAAAGAACAGTGTTGGTGGTGCCCACTTCACTGACCCCGAGAGCTACTCATATCTAATGGACGACCACCTACTATCCATCAACACATACGTCTAGTGTTTCCTGCTCTTTCGTGCAGCACGAGAGAATGAATCCACTTAATGGTCAGAACGAATGAAAGAATATCTCGCGTGTTTTGTCTTTCACCTGTTCATATAGACTAACAATGAAGACAGGGGGATTAAAAAGTTGATTGGAGTGGGTGACCTAACTCTTTCGCGTGTTGATGTAAAGAAGGAATTATTTTTTCTAGATTTATATATTGAGAAGAAGAACAGAAGAAGAAAAAGAAATCATCGTCATCTAATCCATTGTTTAATATTCTCAAATCACTTGAATGAACTGAAAGAGAAAATATTTCGAGAGTCATTTTAACAATTTTATCTCGAGTGACTCTCTGTTTTTTCCTCTTTTCAGATTAACTAAATCTCCAATCAATTACAAGCATCAAAGACAAGATTCTTTAATCTTTCCAAACTTCCGTTAAAGCATAGAGAACAACTCGATTGATTAGTTAAATTTAGCATAGAGAGTAACATTGTCATAACAGTTGTTTCTACAAATACGATTGCTATGGGAATTAGCGAATAGATTAGTTACTAAAAGAAAAAGCGTAACTGTCCATCGGCAACACGCACTCCTCGTCGTCGTCCTCCTCTTTTTTTTTAATAATCTACATTGATGTAATAAATTGCCTGTGGGCATTGGTTTGAAACAAAATGTCTCATTTCCTGTATGAATATTAGATCATTTTGATATGCAAGATGAGTCGAAAATTAGATTGAAGTCGTGGTGATTACTTTTGACGTTTATTAGAGTTCATTCAGACGCGTTGAAAAGAGCTACTCGTTGTCGTCGTTCAAGTGAAGGAGCTTAGTGTGTTTTTCTAAAGTGTTAATGGAAAGAGAGAGAATAGAATTCGATCAGTATCTTATTTATTTAACAAGAAAGAAAAAGAACATTTGGTTAGTTGATATCATCGATATCTGATGATGATTCAACGACAGTTATATCAACATTATGATCATCATATCGAGATGAAGTATATTTTCGATTTGTTGATTTGATTGGTTTAGATAAACGTTGATAATCATCGATTTTGTCGAGTAAACCTGGATTACGTCGACAAAGTAATCGAACATCATCGGTATTAATTGTTGCTCGTTTACCATGTCTAAAATTGACTTTGAAATTCAAAGAAAAACAATCAATCAACTGTAAACTACTTAGCAAATGCATCGAGATCTTGACAAAATGTTCCGATCTGTTGAAATGTCAGATCACCAATAGCAGCAACAACTTTCTTATCAATCGATACGTTCGATTGACTTTGCATTTGTTCACAAATCTTTCCGCATACTGCATGTAACGCCGCTTTCAATCTCTGAACACAAAACAAGCTGAATCAATACTCTCTCATTCATCAAAACACACACACACACACACCGCAGTCGAATCTTGTAAAAGTCGTTCATCATCTAAATCCGCCATGATCTAAAATAATCGATTGATCCTTTGAATCATTTATTTTCGAAGGAGATAAAATGAATGATTTCAAAAAAAAACAAGAAACGAAGGGGATACATAGATGTTCAGGTGAACGTATGTACAAAATCGGAATGTTACATCGGAATTTGATCGATATCATCGCGTATGCCGAGTTTTTGTCCTTTGAGTTTCTTCGATTTCTTTTTATGTGTGTGACTTGTTGCCAATTGAAAACCATCATCAGACTCGATGAAAACATCAGTCATTTGTTCGGGATCAACGTTCGAAAATTGATTTCGTTTAAATAGAAAATTATCGGCGAATTCTTTCGCTTTACTAATACAGCCCATATACGGTCGGATATATTCGATAATTTCATTTGGATTATCAATATCTTTTAACAATTGAACAAGAGTCGTGACTAAAACAAATATCTTCACTGATATCGACACGAAAAACTGAACGATTTACCATCGATATCTTTTAAACTATCTGTAAATTGATATTCAGTCCATTTTACTAGTAGATCTTGTGCACGTGTCGACATTCTAAATTCTTTGTTCAATAGAAGAAAAGCTTTTTTTTTTTATTCTGTTTTATTACGAAGATTGATCATTCCAATGAGATGTTGACATCGGCTAAAAGAAAATCTCGTTCAAATTTAGAATTAAACAACAAGGACAACATGCAGCACGATAGACAACGACAAAGACATACATGAAGTGCCGTATTTGCTGTCGTCTGTATCTGACTATTGCTGTCATATGAAGAGAAGTTTCGAGACCACGTATTTGTTTTATTGTTCAATGAAAATGATAAAGGAGAACAATTCGTTAATGACTCAGTAGTATTAGCCTATTAATAAAAAAACAACAAACAGTTCGATATATGTATAGAATACGATTCATCTTTGTATTGTTTTCCTCTGTCTGTCAATTTGACTCGCTCGCTCTCACTTCTTCTTTTTTTTTATCAAAAAAAAAACAAAAACAAAAACAGAAAAGAAAAGAGAAAAAAAAACAAAACAGAAAATGCTTTTGAATTTTTATAATAACATATTTTGTATACGAATGTGTAGTAGTAGTTTCTTCTTCTTCTTCTTTATATAAATAATAAAATCTACGTGATATGGTTTTTTTTCTTTCAGAAAATCAATTTAATCTTTTCTCTGCTTTTGACATACGTATTGATGAGCAAAAGCAGTCGCTCGATCTTGCTCGGAATTATCGAGAAACGACGAATTCGAACGGTTCCAATTGTTCGCCGTCGATTGATCGCTGTAATGCTGCTGGTATCGACGAATAGTTTCCGCTCTTGAATAGAAAAATTAAAACAACAAAAAAACAATTTCGTGTTCGTTACTGTTGAGCTTCGATTTTGGCCTGTTGAAATGCTAATAACGATTCCATGTCCATAGTTTTCGACAGTTGATCGAGATTGCTCTGTCGATTCATGGCGAATTCTTGTTGTAGTTGAAATTTTCGTTTTTCTTCTTCGTAGTATTTCAACCGATCGTGTTGCGACGGATCTTTCTGACGAGTTTGCATGGCCGTTTGAAGCCGTGTGAGAAGATCATTCGATGGCTGCTGCCGCTGCTGCTGTTGGAAATAGGACGAGTTCGGATTAACTAACCGAGTGTAATCGTACTGATTGTTGACTGATGAAAGACTTCGATGCATTTGCGGATAGGCGATCGATGCTGAATCGTTCGAGGATGTTTGAGATGAAAAATAGTTTTGTAATTGAGATGTCGAATGAGGTTTGCGATCGGCAATTGGCATTGATGTTTGTCGGGTGAATTGATATGCTTGCTGTTGACTGAGATAATCATCGACGAACGCGTTTGTCGATGGTTTTTGATCGGTTCGAAATGGTAAACGGCCCATTTCTTTGGTTAGCTGTTGAATCGTTGAAAATTGATGTTCGCCGAAACGTTTGACAGGTAAATGTACAGTGAAGTAGCCGGCGTCGAACCATCGTTCCATGTCGGCGGATGAAAACGGGCCTTGAACGGTGTTCTGAGGATCCTTGTAGAACCATTGTTTATCGTCGATGACGACCGGTGGAATGATCGGCGTCGAGGGTTCGACGGACAGGTGACGAGGAGTCGGCGGAGAATAATCGTGATCCTGTTTATGAAAAAAACAAAGTTGATTTTCGAAAGACAAGTCAATCACGTACATCGGCGAGAGTCGATTCGACGATTGTTGTCGCGAGATCATGATGATCGAATTCGTCATCCCATGACGGAACAACAGATTTCGATTGTGTGACTAAAAACAGAGAAAACATTCGAATGAAAAAACGAAAATCTCGACGGACCGAGAGGTTCAGGTGCAACTGGCTGAACAGTAGTGGGCTCAGTCTGTGGGGTCGATTGTTCGTCTTGACCAGTTCGTTTTGTATCTACAGGTGATTGCGTTTTTGGTTTATCTTCACTACTATCACTTGGTCGTACCGATGCCGAACAAGTAAACGTTCCGTCCTGTTCGAACGTCGCGTTATTCAATTGATTATCATCGTCGTTATTATCATCATCGTCCATCCATTCGGGCATTTCTAAACAAACAAAAAACTTTTGAAAAGTCGCCTTTTTTCGTTGATCTTACGTTCGCGTTTTGTGATCGGCAATCGACGAGAATTAAAATCCCGATCCGATGTCGATGAATTCGTTCGCCATCCACCACTGCTCGACGAACTCAAACGCTCGTCATTATGCGACCATTTGTCACTCGATTTTGTTCGTTGATCCATCGAGCCATTACTATTCACACGCCGAGCCGATTCGCCATTGGGATGTTCATCGTCGTCGCCACGCGATCGACGCCAACCGTCGGACGTTTGACGTCCCGTACCGCGACGAAACGTCTGAGATTGCTCGGTACCATCGAACGATCGTACACGGTTCCCAAACGAACTCGCACCGCGTCCGTGATGATTGTTGCGCGACCATCCATCGTCGCCAACATTGCCATTCTCACCATTCTCATCTGAATTATTATTATTATTGTTATTATTGTTGTGATTATTGCCACGAGTCGATCCAAAATTCGGATTATCACGTCCGCCTCGACCTCGAGAATTACTACCACGACCGTTGGATATCGAACTACCGGCGCGATTCATTCGAGAATCGGACTGTGATTGTTGAGAATTGGTACCGGGCCGGCCGGCACCGCCTGGTGTTCGACCGGATATGTAACTTGAAAGGGCATTCATCTTCGCCTAAACGAACGATTTCATTTGTTGTTTTGTTTTGAAAAACTAAAAGCATTTACGGTTTCGTCGGCCGTCGGCGGCGTTAATGCCAATGGATCCAAAATATCTGCTCGAAAAACATTTTCTACATCTTTTAAATTATTGATTATTTCATTCTGAAGATTTTCAGCCAAACGTTCAGCTGCATTGACACGTAATGCTAAAATTTCGTCTTTGGAATAGCGATATTTTATTGCAGAGAATTTAAACACATTGCCACTGCCACTTGACGAGGGATTCGATGTGCCAGAGTCAGGTGTGGACAAAGCTCGAAGCCTAAAACAACAACATGCAGAATCGAACAGTTTTCTTCGTTGTGTCTAGTCAACAAACCATTCCGGTCCGAAATTCAACGGTTGTGATGTATGTTGAGTAACAGAAGTTGAACTCATTTCTTTTTCTTCCGAGATAAAAACAAAACAAGCAAAAATACTCAATGGATAAAATCGATAATCGTTACGAAAAAAAAACACACAAATGAATCTTAAATTAGACAAACAATAGAGATTTCAGCAAATTTTTAGTAATTATGTATGTGTGTGTAATGTTTTTTTTTCCGATGTTGTCGAAGAAAAAATACATTCAGATTCCATAGTTTAGTTTTAAACTGATCAAAAAAACAACAACGGCTTTGATTCTATCGAATAGAAAAACAAGAAATCTATCCTTTGATTGTTCGAAAGATGTCGCTCGTCATCAGCTCTCTTCATATCAGATTGATTATGTTTTAAAGGTACTAATTTTCGATAAACATCTTTTGAGAATTGTCTTTCGATTGCCTCGAGCTCTATCATCACTATTGTGTGACAAGCAACACACAAAAAAAAGGTAATACGTCTTGATAAGAAATCAATTGTGTATAGTCGAAATCAATTATCATCTTTTTCCCTTTCCGAGAGAGAGTGTGATGATGATGATGATGAAGTAATCAACAAATGTACATCAATCTATTCAACCAGAAAATTGACCATGGTAGACGGTGGCAAAGAAAACGAATCGTAGGTGAATCTTCACCTCGAAACAATTGACGTAGCGTGTCGTTAATTGAAAGTAATAATATTTGAGTTTTGCCTCTTTTTCTTATTAATCTCGTCGCGTGCGTCTAACTACTTGCAATATACAAAATTGATCGTCATTAAATTCACAATGAATTAATAGAGAAGAGAGACAACGTCTGTCAGCAATTATGTTTCAACGTATGCTGTACCTTTTGAATAAAATGAGGAGAAGAAAAAGTGATACGGTGTATTTAGATATATATTTTTGTTTCTTAATATGCATCGAAAGAAAACAAATCTTAGCAAACACAATAGGAAATTCTCTATGAATACATATGTACGAAGTTTCGAGAAGCAAAAAAACAAAACAAGATCAGAGTTTTTCATACACCTTGAGGCCACACGATGTGATTTTTGCCGTTGCTTGTCGAGCCAATAAACGCATTCATGTATTCTTTGGCTTTGAAACGTAAATGTGCAATCGACTCAGCGTTATTATTATTATTATTATTATTTGTTGTTTCATTTGTCATTTCATTGGCATCAGATGCAAACGAACCATAGGGATGATGAAGTGGCGGTGTTGGATATAAACTTGGAACGTTACAATTCGTTGGAAAAAACGAAATGCCTGCTGGATTGTTCGATGTATAGGGATTGACGAGCCAAGGATCGATCGGCATGGCTGAAGGAATTGATGATGAGCAGGATGAGGATGAGGAGGACGAAGCAGTCGTTGCACCATTTCTTGATGTAACAGGAAAACTTGACATAGGAAAATCGGGATTGATCTTCAGAGTCGTAGCTTCAGCTTTTTCTTGACGTCGAAATTTAGCACGACGATTTTGAAACCTGAAAAAGTTTGTCAAATCAAATCATTTTCGTTCGTTTTTCTTACCAGACTTGTACGCGTACTTCAGGCAAACTGATTTTACCAGCTAATTCCTCTCGATTGTAGACATCTGGATAATGAGACTTCTCAAAAGCACGTTCGAGTTCATGCAATTGAAAAGTTGTAAATGTTGTTCGATTTCGTCGGTGTTTCTTTTTCGAATGATGTTGATTCGATGATGAATTATGTTCGAAACTATCATTATCATCGTCAATATCTCCGAGATCATCATCGGAATTACCGGTACTTTTACTATTACTCAAACGATCTTCTTCATTACTTCGACGACGAACTAATGACACTAAAACAAACGAATCAATTGTTTTGTTTGTTTTTTGTTCGAAATTAATTTACTATTGGATTTTTTCGTTGTCGTTGGATGAAATTGAATGTGTTCGGCTTTTTTAAAACCGAGAATAGCTTCGATGGAATGCATTGCTCGGAGATTATTCGGATCGGACAGATCGTCGTTGGCCGTTGTTGGATGCATTGAAATTTTAGTTGATTCACTTTTCATTCTACGTGTTTCGTTTGCTCTCTCTCTCTCTCTTTCGATGTCACACTATTTTAATAATAAAACAATAATCGTTGTGATGACAAGCTTTTTAACGGGGACGAGGTCTTCTACGACGTTGTTTTTTTAATTTATTTAGTGAATAATCTAATAATGACCGTGCTGAATAGGTTAGTTGTGCGACGATGAAGGAAAAGAAAAGAACGTGAAATGAGCAGAAAGAGAGAAGAAGCAAAACATTAATCAACAACGTTACTCGGCGTTTTTTTCTTCTTCTCTCTCTCTCTCTCTGCTCGTTTTCTATTCGTCGAATGGCAAAGACGGATGTAATTATACCTTAGCAGAACCAATGAATAAGGCGGGCCAATTTAGTTCATCATTATTATTGTCAACAAAATGAATTTTTTCTCTCTCTCTCTCTCTTGTTCTCTTTAAAATAGAAAGAAGATTAAATAGGTTGGAAAAAAATTAATTCATCGAGCAATTATTTAATGGTAAGTATTTGTTAAACAAATTTGCTGTTTTCTAATAAATTATATTTGGTCATGCTTTTGATAATTGTTTCGGTCGTTTTTTTGTCTCTCTCTCAAACATGAAAATGTCTTGATTAACTAAATTTTCAATTTAAGATTGAATGAATATGTTTATGTTTATTCTAATACATAATTGACTAGCGTGACATTGCTATTTGTGATTAGAAATGTTCCTTTTTTTTTCTTCTCCTCAAGGTACGTCGGTTTGAAAACAGAGAAATTCGTACAAGATGATTCAATTCTCATCGTCTGTTTGATCTGTCAGAATTGTGTCTCTTAAATTTTTGATTTTAATTAGCGGTTTCTGTAACGACAGAAAAGCAACTCTCTTCTCTCATTTGCCTGCTGTGAAAAGTCAATTAGTTTTAACGAGTTTTTCAAGCAATTCTCATTTGAATGACATGATGACGAAAGAACAAAAGACGTTCAGATAAAAAAGAATCTTGTCTTTGACAATTAACATCATCATTAACGTTTCGAGAATTTCTCGTCCTCAAGCTTTTCTCACCTGATTAACCTATCTATACCGCAAATCATCACACAAATGACCAATCCTTTCATCAACATGCAATGAGCGAGCATGTCGACGTTTTTCAATCTCGTGGAACAACGTGCATTAATCAAATAGTCACTTTCTTTTAGAAAAATTAGCAAGTAAGAAATCGGATTCCTTTTTTTTTTCTTCTTCTAGCTGCTATGTGTGACCGTAGTCCATTTGCTCCCATAATGATCACACGTTGAATTCGTTATGTGTTGACCTCAATTATCATCAAATTGACATGTTGTCGATCGTAGATACTTATTTTCTTCTTCTAATCATCGAAGATCAGACGTGATGAATATTGGTTTTATCAAATTATGTCACTTGAGAGTGAGAATGGATATTTTTCTTTTTCTTTCTAATTATAAATTCAATAATGCATTTTCTATGATTTCATGACTATTTTTTACTTTCATTGAAAATCAGTAAATAAACAGTGAACTCAAGTTATTTTTTGCTCGGCTTAGTTTGCTGTTACTATAGATTGTCGATTTTGTTTGTGTGCTGTTGACATGGACAGATGACTTTGTATCTCGGGCAGTGTCGACGTACTTGCTAGACTGGCATCGGAATCTCGTTTTCGTTGATTCATAAGTAATGACAAACGTGGATTCGATGCTTGAAACATTGACGGACGTCGAATGTTCGATGTTCGACGTGATGCAGCATTCGAATGGATCGGTCGACTGTAGATCGGAATGAATGGTCGACGATAGGACGATGTACTTTGAATTTCAAGCAATTGAAACATCTGTTCCGATTGAGATATTGAACGATTGGATGGCAGTTTTTGATAATGAAATGCAACGGATGCACGTGGCGTGTTGTGAGGCACAGGATCGGCTAGAAAAAGAGAATTTTGACAGAAAAATCTATTGAAAAAGAGATAACGAACGTAGTTTATTGAGATTTCGATCGCTTGAAGTTCGTTTAAATGCTCGTAATGCTGCAACAACTTTCCAATCTTCGAAGTTTTTCGCAAGATTAACTTTGGATTCGATAAAATTGAAATATTCCGACGATTCAGCAAACGAGGAAAATGCCAATGATGAACTACTTATCGATTTCGCTGTTGATGGCATTTGTGATTGAGATTGATAGGGAATTTCTCGAGATAAGAAGACAGTCGATCGACATGCTTGATTGAGAAAATGTCGAATTTTATCATAGCCTAATTTCCTTGCTAAATCCTCGGGCGTATTATTATGTGCATCTTTAATATCGAATCTCAAACGATATCGAAGCAAATAGTTGACAATTGCATGAACGAGCGTTTCGTTGCCATGTTCGACAGCGTAATGGAGTGAACACGAGCCCGAATGATCTCGAAGGAGAATGTCGACATCGCCGGGCGACGATTCGAGAAGATAGAGAGCTTCTTGAGTGCAATTTAAATTGGCTGACCAATTGAAAAGGTTTTTTCCGTAGGTATCCAGTGAATGAATATCGAGATTGTAAGTTTGAACGAGTAATTGAAAGATTTTCGAACGTTTCGCCCGAAGTTTCGCATCGACGTTATGTTGTTGTTGAAGAATATGAACGAGAAAATTCTGTCCGAATGAATTCTTCATGTGAACATCGTAGCCTTTTCGAACTAAGGAAGCGAGTTTTTTCGATTGACACTGTTCGATAGCATCGAGAAATCGTTGTCGACTTGTTTTCAAAGTTGCCATTTGTTTAAATGAATAGTAGCAACAGGTCCGATTGAATTTTTGTTTTGTTTGAAAATGAATAAGATATGAAAAAGAAAATCTCTAAGGTTTCGTGTCGTGCGGTAGGCAAGCTTCATTTAATAATTGACTCTCGTATGCGACGAGCGACATCTATCGATGGATTTGTTTAAAATTTTTTTTAAAATTGAAATGAGAAAATGAATGTTAATTACGATTGTTCTTTTGAAAATAAAATTTGAAAATTGAAAAAAGAAGTTTTTTCCTTGGGTAACAAAGTCTGTTTCCATATCAACTGAAGCATTTGATCGCTTTTATGAATCATTGATTGTCCGTTGTTCAGGCCGTAGAACTAGTTCAATTGTAAATGTCTCGATCAGATCGAATTCTTTTAGTTGTTTCCATTCTCGAAGGTCGAAATTTTCCGAATCAATCGTCATGTCAATTGACTGTCGATGCGAAATTCGACGGCGAGATTCTCCTAACCGATCCCGTCGAATTCACCTCATCGCCTGACATTAGTCAAGAATTAGCCTGGGAACTTGATAAGAAAACATTTCAACAACATAAATTACAACGAAGTGTGATTAAATGTAACGCTTATTCGACAACATCGAGCGGTACAAAAGAACATTTAGGATATTTTATGATCGATGTTCGACCATTGAGCACAGCTCGAGTAACTTTTTTGTTTGATACGAAAGAAATTGTTCAATAGTTTTGTTTGAATAGAAAATTCAATGGTGTCGGCTGTTGCAAACGAAATTTCCGAAATTGAAATCAGAATTTAGTATTTGTGCGTATATCGAAGATGATCAAGCGACGAAAACTGCGAGTTCATCATCAATGGCAACAGCTACTACCACCACCAATGCAACAACAACAACAACAGCAAAGCCGACTAAACAATCGAAAAGTCTTCAACCGATACTTTGCCAAGAGAAGAACTACTATCAATTAGGTGCTGATGTTGCTTCAGCTGAGATCTTCGCTCTTTCGATAACAATCTACTCAGCCAAGAATCTCGTTCATGTAAATCGATAATCCTTCTCTCGAAAACAAAAATTTCTCATTTATTGTTGTTGTTTTTCTTCAGCTCGTTTCATCAGATGCGAATATGAGTACTCAGGACGGATACTTTTTCCATTACAATCTCATTGGCAATGAAATCACGACGGAAACATTTCGTGATTTGATTCAACCGGAATTTCGTCCTGAACGTGCGAGTATTCGTTTGCATACGACGATTCAATTACTTCGAACTTATCTGCAAACATTTCATCCAATTGATTTTACACTTTGGTCAGGCAATGAAATTCTCGGCCAAACGCAAATTCCAATTCATAAAATTCTTCAACAACAAAAATCGAATTTCGATGTTGTCGTCGAAGATTTTCATCTTCGTTTAAGTCCATCGAAACGAAACGATAAATCATCGTCAATCGACGACGATCATCTTCAGCCAACTGTTCGTATCGAACTGAAACTCGCTCGTGAAACACCACCAGCACCAACACCTGTCGAATCCAAATCGAGCATTACACCACGTATTCGACAGGTTTCAGCTGTTGATCAACTACCAACGGCCAACATTCCTCCTAATGATCCTCAACTTTCTCATCACTATTGTCTCTCGATTGATCTTAAATCTCTTCGAAATTTACGTCTATCTCATTCGACATATCTCTATTGTCGATATGTCTATCCATTTCTCGGCACATCAACGCCGATTTTAACAAATCCACCATTGCACATTCCTTATACATCATCGGCACCACCGAATGAACATTTACTACCGCATGGTTTATGTATATTCAACTTCGCTGTTCATACAGATCAGCTAGCGAATCATTTTCGTCGAGAACCGTTAGTTATTGAAGTCTATTCGAGAGATCAGGAACGAAGCGAACGAAAAGATCAACTATTCGGTCTCGTTCAATTTTCATTGGAAAATGTTTTACAAGTTGAAAAACAACGTTGCTCATCGAATGTCAATGGCATTCTTGGATGGCGACAAACGTTTACTCAAGTTTTGCCTGTCGTCGGCACGAATACCGAGTAAAATCAGTTGGTTTTCTCTCTCGAATTCGTTCTCTTTGTCGTTCAGGAAATGCGCAGAATTATTAGTAACAATTATTTTGGAAGATCTTGGCGCACTTCATTTAAATTCTCTGCCAACACCACGAGCACAATCAGTTCCACCTGTAAATTCTCTTTCTTTTTCGAAAAAAAAAACATCTCGACTTTCATTTTTTTCTTAGCAAAATTTTGGACTTGATCAAGTTTTTCAACGGCCAAGTGAAGATACGCAATTGCAAGCTGCTTACGAATTGCAATTGTGGAAAGAAAGCAGAGAACTCGAATTCGAAAAACATGTAACAAAAACTCTTCTTCGTTTTCTTTTTCGTATCGTTTCAATGTTTTTTTTTTGTTTAGTTACGTGAAGTTGAAGCGAAGAAATTGTACGAATTAATGGAAGCATTTAAAGAAAAAGATCGAGAACGAGAATCTTTACTTCAGAAAAAAGTCGAGATTTCTAGAGAAAAACTCAATCGAATCGATTGATTTGCCTTTGTTTAGATGAAAGAATACGGAGAATTGGAAAAGCAAATGAAAAAAGCTTTAACTGACCTCGAAAAACGAGAAAAACAATTGAGTACTAAAGAACAAGAAGTTAGTCGAACGATCGGTTTCTTTTTCCTGATCACATGAAATTCACTTTGCATAGATTCAACGAATGCAAATCGATCTCAAACGAGATTACGATAATAAATATATCGAAATTCGTGAAGCATCCAAACGTTTACAAGAACAATCTGACCATCAAATTACTTTAGAAAAGTGAGATTTGTTTTTGTTTCGTTTTGCTTTGAGAAAATGAATTTCGTTGAGTATAGAAGTAAAAATCAAGCATTGGATGATGAAATCATACGTTTGAAACGTTCAGCTACCGAATGGGAAAAACGTTATCGAGATAAGGAACAAGAATATTTTTCGTTCAAAGAAAAACAACGTCAAACGCCCGAAGTTAAACTTCAAGCTGATATGAATCTATTAACTTTAGAAAAAGTAAATCGATATTTGATTTTGTTTTGTTAGAAAACAAAGAAATGTTTGCTTTTTGTAGAAAGAACTCGAACGTAAATTAGAAGCTTCATTGACGGCTGTCGCTCGATATAAACAATTGAATGCTAAAATTATGAAAGAATGTAAAGCACTTAAACAACGTGAGTCCGATCAATTGAAATTGTCCGTTCAAAAACAACAACAAGAACTCGAACATATGAGATTAAGGTTGAACGAATTGATTTCAAAGACTATTTATTAATTTATTTTTTCGTTAATAAATAGATATTTAGCTGCTGAAGAAAATCAAATCATGAAAAACGATCATAAACAATTAGAAAGTATTAAAAATCAATTAAGTTGTTTGCGAGAAGTGTCAACTACTCCAACGATTCTCACGACTGGTCATGATGACGACGATGAGGATGATTGTCTTCATTCGAATGAAAACGAACAAATCGATCAACAATTAGGAGTTCTCATTGAACATCGTGATTCACTTTTGCAAACCGGAGCATACACACACAAAGATGCTTTAATTCAAGAACTCGAACGACGAATAGAAGAAGCAACGAAACGCAAGAGTCGTCATTGATAATACATTGTTTTTGTGTTCTTTTTTTAGACGAGTAGATTTATGTTTGCTTTCTTTCTTTCTTTTGTCTCAATTAAAAGTCTAATATTCAACTAATACAAAATCAGTTCGTATTTAATTGAACAACGATGTACGTTCGTGCAGTTTAGAAAAACAAATAGATTGTCAGCCAGTTCTTTTTTCTTTATTCTATTGATATACACGTGCCAGAAGAATGATTAACAGAACTATGAACGTGAGATTTGTTATCCGATGAGATTTGCCTTGATTTCATGTCTAGACGAACAAAAAAAAGGAACTCAAAATTATCTATTGATGTCTTTTTAAAAACACAGTTCATTTGATTGAATTAAAGGTAAGTGTTCGGTTGACAACGAAGACAAGAACTAGGTTAAAAGAGCTCGTTTGTTTGAATGAGGAAATCAATCGTACACCTCACATAGTTGTTTACTCAACGCGTCAAATAGTACAAACGAGAAAGAGAGAGAGAGAGGGGGAATGAGAAGGAGAAAAAAAAGATCAATGATCGAAAATGAGAGAGGAAGAATCTATCTATATGAATATAGCTCTAGTTCTCTTCCTCTTATTTGAAACAAGGATTAATCTATAGAATATACGAGAGTGATGACATGTTCCTGCTCATTCGCACTGCCTTGTTAAACATGCCGGTTAAATTGACATCGTCGTCGCGTCGTTGAACAGTGTAGAACATGCAAGTAGACACTCGAATGTCAATTCATTAATTACGAATTTATTGTCTTAGTCAAAGTAAAAAGAAAACTGAACGAAATCAAGTCACTAACCTAGAAGACAAGATTAAACAGAGACAAATTCGACTTATTCTTGTTGTTTTTGTGTTTCGATTTATTTTAATAGCAAATTCATTCGATCGACGCAATGCCTAATGACTATGATTTCGTTTCATTTCAATATCTCAATCAATCGACAGTATTGATCTATTATTCTTAATAACGAAACACAACAAAAAAAAATGAAACGATTTATTATTCTTACAATTTATCTATTCAATATCTTAATTCAACAATTAACAGCACAACAACAAAATCCACCCGTTGTTCCATTGACAAGTATGTGCAAAACTAAAAAAAAAAAACAAAATCGAATTCTTTTGTCTCGCCAATTTAGATGCATTAACAGCTATTTATTGTCACAATTCTGATCGATCTGGTATGTTAACAATTCGTTGTGGAACAAATGAAAAAATCCGTATGCTCGATGCATTCAATGCTGCAACTAAAGATCGTTCGAGTCTTCCTGCACAATGTTTAAGCGATCAAGAAAATTTCTTCTCAACAAATTCATCGACAAATCAAAACGAATGTCGAACTCATACAAGTTTTACATCGGCTTGTTCAGGTCGTGAGAATTGTACATTATATATGCATCGTATTCGACTCAATAGTCCACAAGAAAATTGTCACAATGATCTTGTTGATTATACAATGGCATTTTTTGAATGTATATCAGGTAGAATTATGATTGTTTGTTTATATTCAAATCGAGTAACGAACTTATGAGATCAGACAAAGAGAACAATTAAGTCTTTAGATAGAGGTGAGATTAGATTACCACATCGTTGAGGCTGTTGTAGCGATGGTTAGTTTTTACGTTCAACAATTAATCTCTTTTTTGATAATTGATGACGACAACGATGAGGAGGAGGAGAAGAATGATGTAAGAATCGAAAAGTATTTTATTGTTTGCGGTTTTTCATAGATGTTTCTATTCATAATATTTGCTCAACTCAAGCGATTACTTCCGCTTGGGGAACATTACAAACGCCGAACTTTCCCAATCCGTATCCGTCGAGTGACGATTGTTGGTGTAAATTATCAACACAAGTTCAACATCGAATTTTGTTATCAGTTATTGTTTTTCAATTGATTCCCTATGATCGTTCGTATTGAATTTGAATGAGGAAATTTATCTTGTTCTGTTTTTCTTCTTAAATTTAGAACAATGTGCTGGTGCTGGTCTTTATTTGCATAGTAGTGAAAAGCAGAAAAGTACTCAGTGTACTTATTTGCAGCAAGGACATAATTTTTTAAGTGATACGAATACGCTGTTTATTAATTTTTACAGTCGAATACCGACTGTTCGTGGAGGATTTTGGGTTACTTATGAAGGTTGTTGTTGTTCTGCTATGAAAAAAGAAAACAAAATGAATTTGTTTTTCTTTTAGCGAGTTATCCAAATGCAGAAATTCATTTGACTTGTGGAGCTCGTGATAAAATCGGTGTGCCACGTACACTCAAAACAGTTCTACCATCTCCTGTTTCGACTGCTTTCGATCATGGTTGGAGCCGTTTAGCGTTTGACAATCAGAAAAATTCGACGATATCCTCTCGTTTAAGTGTTACCACGCCTTATTCACCTTTGAATACACATTCAAGTAAGTAGATCGTATATACTAATCGTCATCGAAGGCAAACAAATGTATATCTATCTATATTTGACACTCAAACTTATGTCATATTCAATGACCTTACCTTTCGTATCGTCGCGATAATCTTTCGAGTACACATTTCATAGCCATTTGTCCTCACATTCTTGTGAAATTTTGTGAATGAATTCAATAGAAGGTGTGGCAAATGAACGGAGCGATGATGATAAGAAGAATTTAAACAGACAAAAAATTGTTTGTTGTTTTTTGCGTTCTGTTTTGCAGGAATCAATACTTCGACAGCTATCGGCGCTTTTACATATCAACATGGAGCTTTGACGACATTTGAAGTAGCTTATGGTCCACGTGGCTGGTATGTTCAACGTGCCCTCGATTCACTCAATAACGTATCAAAAAATATTCTTTCAACTACGACGGCTACCACCACTACCACTACTACTACTACTTCTACAACGACAACAACAACAACAACAACTACTACTACTACTACTACTACCACCACTACCACCACTGCCACTACCACCACTGCCACTACCACCACTGCCACTACCACCACTACCACTAATACTTCTTCCACGACGACAACAACAACGAGATCCGCTACACGTAGACAACGTTTATTATTCACTCATCAACCATGGATCTACTCAGATTTGCGTGGTTTTGATCTCCTGTCAACAACTTCCAAATTTCTTCCTGCTCCTCAAAGATCGCCCTCAAGTGCGAATATCACTTTACCATATCCAACTCCTTGGTATTCTCCAGCCGGGCCATTTGACTGGTGGCAATGGCAATGGTATACAACAAGAAAACGAAAACCATCGAAGAAAATTATTTCCACTCAGCCAACAACGACTACTACCATCACGACTACTACAACTACGATCACCATCACCACTACTACTACTACTACTTCTACAACCACGACAAGACAATCTGCTACTCATTTAACAAACAATACAAACAGAAGTCCAACGGCAACACCAGCCAATCCTTGGCTTCAATGGGCTGATGATGCCGTTCGTTCGACTGAGAAAACTTCGGTCGATGATTCAGCAAGAGAATATGCCGAATGGTTAGAATCTTTCACAACCGATCAACTCGAGTCAATGCTTAGCACAACCATAAGTCCATTGGCGTACACTTCATCTGAACAAAACGAATACTTTCGAACGAAATCCAATTGGAAAATCGTTACAATCAACACGCCACCGGCTAAACGTCATCATTCACAACAAAATCCGACTGTTAGCGAACGAAATGCTATCGGAATGTCACCCGATGGTAAGAACAAATAAATGAACGACAGATTTGCGCGATTAAACACATATTCTATTTACATTTTGATCAATTTTTGTTGACTTAATCTTAAGAAGTCTCTCGTATGATATTCATATCATTCATTGAATATGCGATATCTGCGTCGAGGTAGAATACCGTGTCCAGTATGCAATTGTTCAGCATTTATTTCGGGTAGAGAGAATAAACTAAAACTATTTTCATCAAATATCTTTTGTTTTTTTTTGTTCGATTTGAATCGTAAATTATTGTTCATGTTTAGAACAACAAGCATCGGCGAATGTTCGCAATATGATTCGACGTGTGACCGAACAACGTAATAAAAAGAATGCTTTGGACAATGGTTGGTTGAGTAAAACGGATTTAACTATTGTTGCTGTTTCGATTTTATTTGTTATTCTTTTGGCAATGATTAATCTTATTCTTTTTGCTGTTCGACGGTTCGTAGAAATGAGAGAGCAAAAAAAAAACGACTCGAAGTTGATTATGAAACTTTGTTTAGACATCGTCATCGATTGCAAGGTCGTCATTTGCTTAGTACATCATTTACATCGACTATGGAGAATGGAAAACGAAATGGTAGCGATCATCCAAATCGATCTTCATTCGGAGATTCAACAAATAGTTCAGTTAATCTAACAAATACGAATCATAGCGATATTCTACCAGCTGTCGGTATGACTCAAGAAAAAAAACGACGAGAGACTTTTCGTAGTTTGAATTGATGATTTTTCGAATTTCTTAGGCGAAATTGTTATTTGGGATGAAAAAGATCAAGGTGGTTATATGATTGATAATAATGGAGCATGGGCAAAGATCGAAGGACGTCAATGGTTTGGCAGTAATATCTTCAAAAATTGCAGTCGAACATCAATATCGAAAAGGTGAATGAATTTGTCACGAAATGGAAAAACAACGAGCAAACATTCGATTTGATTTTAGTTTTCGTTCACGTTTTCGTTTTATGCGTCATTTGGATAAAAAAAACAATCATCATTCACAACAAACATCGCACTCGCCTAAAACACCTCAGCAAACATTTAAACATCCATTACTTATGGACAGTTCGTTTCAATAGATAGAAACAAACAACAACTTTGTTTTGTCTTATTTTAGCAGCAACACTTTCACCTGTACCAGAAGCTGAAGACTACGAACCATCAGAATTAAGTCTATCCGATGTAATCATTCGAAGTACAGGACCGCCATCAGGTCAATCAAATAAACGAAAAGCTCCACAAGTATTTAACAAACTTGTTTGTTCAATCGAATAGTCTGCTCGTTTTTGTTTTCAGGCAACATCACAAACAATTCAAGCATTGATTCATGCCGATCAACAATCGGATGTTTATTACAAACAAATTCAATCGAACAATGAAACCGATTCGGTTTATACGAACATGCCAGGCAACGAAACACGTTTGTCGATCAATGACGATCAAGAAACTGATCGAAGTCTCGGCAATGAAATCGAAGCCGACGGGTCGGTTATTCGACAGGCCGATGAACAATTGATTTACACGCCGAATTATCTTCAACCAGATCCATATCCTAATCATTCAATAACGACAGCAATAAGTACATTTAAACCGTCAATGAGCAATTCGATGATCATCGGTTATTGTCAAACGGAATTTCAATCATTGGACCCGAAATTGTTAATTCGATCATCGACAACGGCGATCGAAGATTTTCAATGTGCACAGTCAGTTCATTTGACAACATATGACTCAGGTTTCATTGATGATACTCAAATGAAATCATTGAATCCAATTTCGTTGACCGATAATGAAGATACTTCATTAACAAAAAGCGAAACCGAAGATGACGTCAATGCTAAATGGAAACCTCCTGTAAAACACGTGTCATTCCAAGGTTTGATATTGATTTTGAAAAAATACTTTGAAAAGTTCGTTGTTTTGAATAGAAGAACATGTGACTCAACATTTCTCGCCAAATCCTGAAACAACTTCGAATCTTTTCGAAACCTACGATACAGTCGCAAGTGCAGTTTTCAAACCAACGATCGATAATGAGGATAACGCTGAAACGGTCATCAGCAATCATTTACATTCAGTAAAATCATTGAAAAAATTCTTCGAAACGAAAATGGTCGTTCAACGGCCAATGCCAATCAATGATTTGCCAATGAATCCCGCAGTCGATGAACAAAAATCGACGATGAAAACAACGGATCAACTTGAACAACGACAAGAAATGATGAATCAAGTTTTAGAAAGTTTAAAACAAACAAAAGCCTATTCACGATTGTCCACTGGTAAAAACCCCTCTTGTCCTTTCAATTCAATTGCCAATTTCTCCCATTTAGAAACACCCGAATCCAACGGACGATGTTCAGCAATGACAACCTCGTCCTACGAATCGAATCTCGCACAAAATCTTCCCGTACAACGGCATTATTCTCGGCGTTTTCGTTCGTCATCAACGAGTTACACATCATTTTCTTCGAATGGAAATATCATTACGCATATTCATCCATCGAAACGAGCGTTTTCTCAAGATCGACAATATTATCAAACAACGAATCATCATCTGCCGAATCTCGATCAATGGAAACGTGATCGACAGGATCATCCATCGGACGATGACGATGATAATATGTCAGAAAATTCCATGTTATGGCAAGCAAAAACGAAATTAAATCAATTTGTCAATCGAACCAAACGAAATCAACAATTAATATCCGAAGATTTTTATAATTATGATGACACCGAAAGTGTTACTGCTGAGACACGATTTTAATTCTGTTCTTTTCTTTTCTTTTTTTTTGTATTTTTGTTCGCCTTTGTGAATATTCTGACAATTGATTTGTTTTTTTTTTCTTCTTCTTCTTTTTATGTTGACTAACTCTAATGACCTCAAATACAATGATAGCAAATAGAAAAACAAAAGGATAAAGTCAAGCACATGTCCATGACAAATGTTTGAATAGGATTGTGTTTGTTTGCATGATGTCATTCAATTCGTTATCGAGAATTGTTTGTTTGATACCAGTTTTAAGACGATGTTCGCACAGATAAAGAAGACCGTTGTTTGACGATAAAATCGGTTGACCGATGTGAAAATCTAACATTTTAAATTTGGATAAAAGAGAAAGTAATCTTCGATCATCAAATTGTTCAGCGAGATTATATCGAGCATATACATGACAAATCGATACCGATCGATCATCACTTGATGACATATTGTTTCGTACTGTATACGAAACAAGTAACAAGGCCAAAACACTAAAAACTAGATTCGTTGTTTGTTGCATATGTGAAATGAAATATTCGTTTGTTTTTTTCCGCTTGTTAAATAAGAAAAAAAACATGATACGATCTTGTAAATTTTTCATCAGTGACAATTATATATATTTATAGTTTGAATAGACACGTCAAAGTATTTATTGAGTAAATAGGTGAACAACACAGAAGAAGCAAAAAAGACGAGATATACACGAAAACGATATAGAGAAACGACAGTAATGAATAATAATAGTGAATATCAAATGTTGATGAAATGGGGTTAGTTTGGTTGAACGAATTCAGCGAATAATTGTTTGAATTTCTGAACACGATAGGATAAATCTTCAAGTTCCGACTTCAATTCCTTGTTGATACGCTTCAATTTAGCCTGTCGATCGAGTAGTTCTGTTCGTTCAGATTTCTTCTTGAATCGATATTTTTCAGCAGCTGTTTTATTTTGATCTTTTTTTCGTAATTTACGTTCGATCGTTGACAATTTTGTTCGTTTCAACGACGGACCCGGAGATGAACTAATCGACGATGATGGTGATGGCAAAGAACTCGATGACGACGACGATAGTGATGGTGGTGAAGCTGCTGGAACGATCATGTCCGTGTTAATTGGATATTGTTCGTTGAACAATGAATCGCATGAATTTGTTGCGTCCATTTGTGGCGATGGGAACGATGCCTCACTAATCCATTTTTCAATATCGATTTCCTCGGATATTTCACTGAATTGAGTGAGATCGGAAAGATCAATATCCGAAAAGAAATCATCAGGCAATTGATAGACGCTATTATCATTGATACTGTCGTTGATTAGATCAATTTTCGGTTTTTCTGAATGTAATGAAGGTAGATAAGTATCAATGTCATCGAGTAAATAAAAGTCAAGTGATGATAAACTTGAATTTAATTTACTGACGCCACCATCGTCTATCGATGGACAGGGAAGACCTAGAGATTGATATTGTTCGTAGAGCATTGTATTCTTTTTTTCGTATAGATTCTGGGAAAAAAGATATCGAAGAGCTGTTGGCGAACGCCATTTTGATTTGCATGTTGAAGAACTATAGTAAAACGAATTTTTAGGTGGATTTTTGTTTGTTTGTTTGTTTAGTTTAACTACTTTGTTTTGTGCTAGGCACGAATAAGCGTGCTGGTTTGGTTGCCGAAGCAAAAACGCGACGAATTACAGTATTATAAAATCATTGCAAAATCTGTCAAAGGAAAAACAAGAATGATGATGAAATATTTCAATAAACGGCTATAGTCGTTCTTTATTTCCTACAAATAAAACAGTCTGATGCAATGTACATTTTGATTCACGCATGACGCATGAATAAGAAAGAAATTTACCATAGGTATTGCATTTATTTGAGAAACAATGAAAACATCCAAGAAAATCTTTTTCTATGCACGAAAAAAATAATCAAATTTTATTAAAAGAAAAGATTTATTCGGAATATAGATGTCGCTATGTACTGATAAGATAAGATTAACGATATTTTTCTTGGAATTTTGTTGTTAATGTGCTTTTGGAAAGATGACAACGATATTAGAATGCTCCGCATGTCATAAAAAGTATACGTGGGCGAATAATACGTACAAAGAAGGTGTAATCTATAAATGTACATGTTCAGTACATTTTCAACAGGTTTTCTGTCCTCATTGTTCTACGAGTATTATGTGGTCAAATGTCACGAGTTCATTCGAAGGAAGAATTATTAAATGTGGCAAATGCACGAAATCATTTCAATTCATTTGTTGTCCTCATTGTACGCAAATAAATCTCTGGCAAGATGCCAATTGTCGGCAAGCTCGTGTGTACAAATGTCAGAAGTGTACTCAACCATTTCAACGGATTAGTTGTGCTCATTGTTCTCACACGAGAATTTTTTCCACAAGATTATCTAAGCAAGGTGAACGTTTAGCTTGTACTTCATGTGAAAAAAATTATCAATTCATACGATGTCCTCATTGTCAAAAGGGTAATTACTGGTCAAATAATGTCTATACGCCTGGTAGTCTTACTTCATGTCACTCATGTAAACAAAATTTTGTATATATGCGTTGTCCGCATTCGCATTGTTTTGCTGATAATTTTTGGACGAATCCTGTCAATGTAACTCTTGATTTCAGTTGTTCTAAATGTAAGAGAGATATGCAAATAAAACCGAATAGAGAACGAAAACCTCCACCCTCGTCCTTTCAACCTCGTATGCCAAGAAGTAGAAGTCAATCAAACGATCGCGAGCAGAAACCACGTTCATCTTCAGTTAGCCATACTAAACCTGATTTATTACAACAACGAGCAGTTTCATCGGCAGATTTAACTAAATCTTGTGATTATTTTCTTGAATGTAAAGAATTCGTCAAGCATCTTCGATGGCCCATTCAATTCTTTGATATGAAACAGGATCGATGCTATTGTGAAAACTGTTATACCAAAAATCAACCGAATACTTTAACAGTAGCTGATGCTTCTTATGTCATACCTCGTCAGTGGGCCGGTTTTGGTCTTGGCGTCGATCCATTTCGTAAAGACAATATATGGGATGATTGGATTGTTGTTTATCATGGTACAACTCCGATTGCAGCTGAGTCAATTCTCACTCATCGGCAATTTCTTTTACCAGGAGATAAACTCATCGACGGGACGCAATTACCTATTCGACCTGGACATATTCCTGGTAAAATTCATATGTATACATCACCTTCGATTCGATACGCAAGTCTTGAGGTTTACAGTACTCCAAGGCGATTTGTTTCTCCACGAACACTAAAACGTTACCTTGTTCAAATTGTCTTTCAATGTAAACAAAAACCGGGAACATTTGCAATCCAAGGTGAAACTGTCGGCTCAAATGGAAAGCGTATTTGTCCGTTTATTTCAAATAATTCTATTGAATATTTTAGTGACCAACGCGCAACTATTGTACCTTATCGTCTACTAATTCGTCTTCATGTTAACTAAGCATCACAACTGAAGATTCTATAATCTTTTAATTACTGTCTAATCTACTTCTTTTTCACTTGTTTTGCTCATTTTCTAATAAAAAAAATTATGAAACGATAATACGTAAATATTATTTTATCCCTGATTTTTTTTCTCCATCTTGTACAATTACTGTACGAGGTCTTCTTTCACCTTGTA
>ERZ778019.1873-NODE-1873-length-24144-cov-13.705260_pt1 | contig 24144 bp, 31 predicted proteins | sample MGYA00375749_ERZ778019 | MGnify/ENA primary metagenome ERZ778019 (study PRJEB29350, sample SAMN05389821) | bioreactor metagenome | isolation source: Ammonium sulfate bioreactor | place: South Africa: University of Cape Town | collected 2014-03-17 ... | reverse complement strand
ATTTCTTGCTAATATATACAATCTGTCAAGTAAAGTTTAGTTTCGTTTATTCTTGTCCACGAAAAAGTACAGAGAAAGAAGAGACACACACAAAGAAATAACAGTTTTTTGTTTGTTTTTTTGTTATTGAGTTAATTGTTGATAGAATTTCAATGAACGATCCATGCTCGCACTGGCGAGATAATTAGCGTTCGAACCGAATCGTATGCCAGTAGCCAATGCTGTATGATCGTTGAATGTTTTAATTAAATCCCATTGTTTAGCTTGATAGACACGTATGTCGGTGCCGGCCACGCCGAGATACATGCCGCTCTGATCGAACACGAGATCACGTATTTCATATCGATCTTCGAGCGTTATCGTTTTGAAATTCTTCAATTTACGTAAATCCCAGAGTTTAATCGACGCATCATCGGCTGCCGTCGCAAGATAATAACCATTTTCCGAGAAAGCTATGGCATTTATGCTTCCACTATGACCCGGAAAATCAGCAACATTATTACATTCTTTTAAATCCCAGATTTTAATCACACTTTCCTGTGTACCAATGCCGAAGATGATGCCATCGGGATGAAATTGTGCGCAAGTTAGACCTCGTTGTGAGGTCGTGTCTTGAACTTTTGTTATTAATTTGCCCGTACGTAAATCGGATAACGCCCAATGAGTGTCGTTTGCACTTGAAAGAACGTAATCACCCGTTGGATGAAGCGATAGACCGGTAATTGGACTATCGTGAGCTTTCAAAATCTTCAAACATTGAGCCGATGGAATATTCCAAACTCGTATACTCGAGTCAGCACTGCCGGTAATCGCAATATCCTAGAAAAACTCAACAAATTTTGGCATTTTTTCGTTCATTTTCGATTTTCTACTTGTTCGAAATGATGAATAACGTGCGTGACTTTCTTCTGATGGCCTTTCAATGTTGCTAAGACTTGTTCGCTGTCTTTGTTGAACACAACAGCTTGTTTATCGTTGCCACCGGTGAGAATTATACTCGGATCTTTGGGCGAAATATCAAGGGCGAGTATGCCCGGATTGCTTGTGCTATGCAAAGCCTAGAAATTCGAGATGAAAAATGCCGAAAAAAACAAAACAAAATCAACGAACGGTATGTGTTGCTGAGCAACGGAATTCTTTCATTTCCTCGACGGTTGTTAATCCTTCAGGAACGCGTTTGCCACGTTGTTTTCGGAGTTGTGTGAGAACCGAGGCTTTATCCTGGAGCTAAACACGAGAAAACGTTCGAATTCATATCAAAATCAATCGTTAAAACTACTTTTTGAATGATTTCTTCCGTCATGCCTTCGGCTTGGCCACTCGTCGACACTTCATGCACGACCGGTTGTTGATCATTTGTAAACTGAAAAACAGATTTCAATCTTCTCGAATCATTCATCGACTTACCACTGGCGCTGGTTGAGCGATGCCGGCTTGTGGTTTGAGTGTAGCGAGAGCTTCACGAGCTGCAGTTACTTCTTTATTCAAACGAGCGATGACTCGACACGCAGCATCGTGTTGATACATGACATGTGAGAGTTCTAAGATGAATTCTATCAAAGCGAGATCTGAGATTTTATACGCCGACTTTTACCTTGACGTGCCGTTTGCAATTGTTGACGAAGCGTGAAACTATGTAGCATAGTGGCGTCCCATTCGTCTTGGAGCATTTTTAAAATAGCTGGGATACTTGTTGCTGATGGTGGTTTCGGTTTACCCAATGGCGTGACTAAATCAAAAAAATCGATCGAGAATTCATCGAAATTAGGCTTTTACCTTTAACATCGATCAATTGATCTTCTCGTAAGGGTTGACCATTGATTGGATCGTTTGGTATTTCGTGAATATATTTAAGAATCAAACGTTTTTCATAGATACAACCGGAGACAGGCGAAAGAACCGGTTGTTCGGGTACTTCATTAGAAACTAAACATTCGATTGATTTGGTTTATTTTTCTGCTTAATTAAAAAAACCAAACTACGTACGTGAACAGATAAGTGACATGATGGAATATTCGAGTAGAAGAAAAAAAAAGTTATTCTCTTAAAAACAAAAGATTGACAATGAACAAATTCTAATTGGTTAAATGGATAATCGGAGAAAATCTTCGTTTGTCGATAGAGCAAAACAAAATGAACAAATGAAAAACATCGACAATTATATTATTATTACTTTTTACTTTAGTAATATTTCGAAAATACAATGAAATATTTCATCGAAAGATGTCACTCGGTATCATCGAATCAGCAGTATCAACGTTCTTTACAAGCAAGCAGAATTCGAACTTTCATTATGTTTTTCTATATGAATTTATAACTAAATAATAACCGCTTTATACTAGATAACATTCAGACGTGAAGATAGAAGAAAAAGTAATGAAATGATTTTACTAAGGAACAATTTCACTGAATGGAAATTTATTATATCGGCTTAACCGGCCATCGGTCACCCTCGACTGAGGTAGTTTTAAAGTCACAAGTTTCTTAATTATTTTCTTTCCTATCGATTTGAAAGATTGATAAATTTTATATATAAAACGATACAGTGACAATTTGTCGACATTTTACTCTATACACTAATTGAATTGAATTCTGAATGTTGAAATATTCTATGCCTATCAGCATCTTAATGTCTATCTTTTACTGTATTTGAATACATCGACTAACTATGTTTTAAAAAGATCCATGGCTCTCGTGTTAATTCAGAATTCTTGTTTCTTGAAAGGATAATCAATGTCCAAATGTAAAATTTTCTAGCCAAACTCTTTTGTAATGAATATATTTCTTTAAAGAATTTTAGTTTTCACTAAGTTTATGGGAAAGTCAAATAAAAATAGTTAAATATATAATCGTAAAATCTAGATACTCCTTGTTTTTTTTGTCAAAAACAACAACGATTATTAGTTGAAGTTACTATTGGTTCGTCTTTGCCAACGGTGACATTGTCGCCTGGCCGTTGTGCTTGTCCGAGACGTCGTTGAAGTGCTAATTTCGTTAATTTTTGAAAGATTTCATTGATATTTCGATTGTCTTTAACTGATATTTCCGAGAAGAGTAAATTATTTTGTTCAGCTAAAGCTTTGCCATAACGTGTTAGAACAACTTTCGATGCTTGGATATCATCATCATCTTTATTGCCAATTAATAATCGAGGTACAGTTTCATCACAATAGAATTCCAATTCCGAAAATCTCGATTTTACACTATCGAACGATTCATTACTTGTTACCTGAACGAAAGAAAAACAATAAATAAATAAATAAATAAATTTTTCTTCATATCTACATCGTAAACAATAATAATTCCATCGGCACCACGATAATAACTGCCTATCAAGGAAATCGATTTTTATTTTCTAATCACAAGGATCTCTATTCTTTACTTGTCATTGAACGGAAACGTTCTTGTCCAGCCGTATCCCTGGAAGTAAAGATAATTGCTAACTTATCGGAAATAGATTTCTGTTTCACGAACCATATTTGCAGTCGACATTTATATTCTCCTATATTGACAGTTGCCACTTTGAAATCGACGCCAATTGTCGAATGATAATCATTTGTATAAATTCCATGAACAAATCGGTTCATCAACGATGTTTTACCCACGCCAGCATCTCCAATAATTAAAATTTTAAATGTTTGTACCGCATCAGTTTTTGTTGCCATATAAAAAAGAAAGAAAGAAAGACTTTTATTAGATTTATTATTATTATAAAAGAAAAAAAAACGAACAAGAATCACAAATAACATGATAAAGAGATAGAAAAAGGAAGTGATGTGTTTGTTTTTTGTTTTTGAAATATTTATTTACAACATGATTTTCGTTGTTTTTTCTCAGTTTCATTGAGTTGAATGGCTTTTAATGTTTGATTTTGACTTTTCAATCGTTGTTCCAATGCTAAACGTGTTACTGTATGAAAGATTTCTTGAACATTCTTATCATTCTTGGCTGACGTTTCAAAAAATGGTATTTTCAATTGCTGTGCATATTCTTCGGCTGTCTCAGTTGGAACTTCTTTTTTAATAACATCCGTATCATCTTTATTTCCAACGAGAATACGAACGACATTATCTTGACATGATTTTCTTATATCATCCATCCAACGTCGAACACATGAAAATGTTTCCGCATTTGTCACATCATAAACAACGAGAACACCGGCTGCATCACGATAATACTTTAAAACTAAACTAGAAAAGCACAAGACAAGACAAAAAAAAGAACGAAGAAGAATTACAGTTCTCGTTATGGCATGATACCGTTCTTGACCAGCTGTATCTCTAGAAACAAAAAAAAAGTTCAATCGAATCGATCGATATTCAATTTGTAAATATTAGCATACGAACTGAATCTGTATTTTACATTGATAATTATCAATAAGAATTGTTCGCATCTTAAAATCAACGCCAATCGTTGGTGAAAACGTACTTTGAAATGTTTCATCAACAAATCGATTCATTAAACAACTCTAAATATGCAAGTTTCTTAGTAGATACTTGAACCTTTCTCTTCATTATCACACTCAACTTTACCCACACTTGATTCTCCAACGACGAGAATTTTAAATTGAAAACTTTCCTGTCTTGTCATGTCTTTTGCACTCGAGTTTAGATAGAAAATAAACACATTCGAAATATTCTGCTCTTTTCGTTTTATCTTTTATTGACAAAACGTCCTTCGACATTAAATAACAACAACAACAATTTTTCTTTGTGTTACTTCATTAACAAGAAAATTATTACAGACTGTCAAAAACAAACGTCGATATTATTCTATTGACAGATTTTTTCCATATCATCATCATAAAAGAAAAAGAGGAAACTGTCATAATCGTTGTGTTTGAGGACATCGGACTCTCGTGGATATTCCGAGACGAAACAAAACACTTTGTACTTTATTTCCCTCGAGAACAAAGGATTTTAATACCATTTACGTCTCATTCGTTTGATCGAAGGCGAAACTATTCAAGTTTCAGTAATCTTATAACGATAGACTAACATCCAATCCCAATGAGTTCTTGCGTTCGATTTTGTTTTTTTTTTCATAGAAGAGATGACTTTAGATCTGAATTAATTAACTATTTCGACTATCACTCAATGTCACGATCGTTAATATCGTGTCGTTTCTATGCAAATCATAATATTTAAGCTGATTTCTCGCGTTCATAAGTGCTATTTTTTCTTCTTTTTCTTAGTTTGAATAAAACTTAATTAATATGCGGTCGGAAAATGTTTTTCTTTTCCCACAGCAAAAATCTTCCTTTATGATGCTACTGAAGTGATTATATTAGTTAAAAAAATCTACGTTTTTCTTTTTTGGTTAATGAGAAAGTTTCTCGGCGAGTTCGAGAGAGAGAGAGAGAAAAAACGATTCTCTGCTCTTTTTTTTCCCTACTATTACAAATACATGACGACGTGATGAATGTATTGCAAGATATGAATGGAATCTTTGATAGTTGTTTACTTAGCAAAAAGAAAAATGATTTCTTTATGCGCACATGTCGGTTGACACGGGTTTTATTTGAAGTAGGAGTAACCTTTTTTATATGTTTCTTCTTTTAATTATCATCTTATAGATTAGAGGTGTTCATGTAAATGAAGAAAGCGTTGAATTCTCTATTGACAAGATGCTAAATTTAAGAAATTACAAGAATAAGAAGCGGGATAAAAGAAAACACGAATTTTTAATCTTCATCGTTCATTTTTGTCGGCTCATAGGAGAACTAGATTAGTGACAAGTTCCGATTAAGGTACTCGAGTTTATTTTACTAGAGAAATTAAATATGCGATTCCTGTTCGCTTTGAGGTACTTAATCGGAATGCGAGTCATCGTATTAGTTCTTCTTTCTCTCGATAGAAAAGAGAGATAAAGGAACACGTCTATCCTAAGATATATAGGTATTACATGAATCTCGATCTGTGCTGTTATTATTCGATTATGACGAGTATAAGAACGTTTTAATTAACCATTTGTTAGCGAGTTTCGGCGAAGGAAATAACCTCGATGCGTTACTGTTCAGTGCTAAGTGCTCTCTATTGGTCCGTAGCTGCTTTTTTTAATAGTCGTGAGTAATACAATAGAAAAAAAAGAAATCAACGAGTCGGAAATGAAGCGTTTTTTTTTGTCCTTAACACACTTGAATGTAATGGACTGCCCTATAATTTTTTCTTCTTCTTTGCAACTAATTTCAGAAAGAAAACATGTTGTTGCATGATAGTTTCTTCTTTTCGGTAAATAAATCACTGAATCGAACGCATTATACATCGTATATTATGGCGCATTCGCCGTTATTTCATTCAACTTTAACATTAGCTCTTAGCATATTTGGCACATGTGCTAATTTGATTTGTTTATTTTATCTATGTCATCTTCAATATCAACGTCAAAATAGAACGAACGTCAACTCAACACAATCATTACATATTCTTGCCAAAAGAAAATATCGATTTCTTATACTTTTAGTAGGCAATGATTTCTTGATTTGTTGTTCATCGATCGTCAGTTGTATCGATCAAAAATATTATTCACAATCATTGATAGCACGTTATCATTTATGTTCATTTCATATATTAATCTGGAAATTTACACTTCATTTTACGCCTATATTAACGATATTCATTCTTCTTCGTTATCTTTACATGTTAAAGAAACATTTTCCACCGAAATATTCAAATCAAACGACGTTAGATCAATTTTTTTGCACCGATCTATGTACATTAATTTCATTTGTGATTGCACTTGCGTGGTCGGTCGATGGTTTGTGGTTATGGGGTGAAACAAATCTCAAAGTATTTATAACGCCTATAGCAACACTAGCTGATCTCGATTCGAATTCATCGAGATTACTCGACATGAAAACAAAACATCAACAAAATAAATCGATTTCAAATCACGTTCCATTTGCTGAACAAAGACTTATTTGTTATTTACAAACAAATAATAATATCGATTTTACAACGAGACTTTTGCATTTAATTCAAGCAGATTTCATTCTACTGTTCTTGTTTCATTGTTCAGGTAGGCGGTTCTATTGTATACTTATCGACTGTATTTAATCTTCTAGGTTTCTTACTGGAAATAATCCTACATTTACGTTTATCATGCTGTTTAGTAACAAGAAAGATTACAACGTTTTTTCTTCATGAACAACAATTATCACTTTATATTTTGTATTTATTTCTATTTTTAACATTAACATCACTACCGTTCTATTTCTATCGAATAATCGAGATTTTTTTCGATATTCAAGCGTTATCACAGCAGAACGATACGATCAACAGTCGAGTATTGGCACAGATTATTCTCTGTGGTGTTAGTTTCAAACCGATTTTATACGTTCTTTTATTTGTACCGAAGAATGCGTTATTTCAATTGAAATGTTATACATCGATTCGAATCGATAATCAACAGTCCGATGGACCTTCACCACAACAACCACGAACATCATCAATTCCAGAAATTCTAATTCAGAAATAAGATTTCGGCTGTTTTTTTTCTTCTTCTTCTTTCTCTATGTTTAAAGAAAGAATAATAATAATAATAATAATAAATATCGAGATTTGAGAATCGACATATGTCATATATTCGTTTTGTGCGAATGTAAAGTCAATCTGTTGCCAAAACTACTATGAATGCGACGTTAATTATCGAGAGAGACTGGTTCTATAATGTTCAATATACGAATCTAGGTGCAGCTCTATTCATTATTGCGTATATTGGTTTCTATGGTCTATGTATCATCTGCGTGTTTGGACAACAAGTAAAAGAAACTGAACGGAAACGACATGAACTGCCGTCGTATTTCTTAGAAACTCTCTGGGATGTACCACATAAAAATAAACTCTATCGTATTGTATTCGAAAGTATAAATTTTTATATTTATTTGTTTGTTGTAGAAGAATTAGCTGATGTCGAACGTTTAAAACGTATATTTCGTGGTTATTTTGCCGATCATGAAACGTATACATCGTTGAAAACTGAAGATCTTCAAAGACTTGTTGAACAACGTGCACATGCTTGTGCAATTCGATATCAACAAAAATTACGTCGACTTCATTTTGCTCATACGGAATACTATGTTGATACATTACGACGTTTGAATTACGAAGCTAATCAAAGCAAACGAAATACACTTGTGAATAATTTCGACGATGATGAACATATGTTCTCAATATCTGTCGTTTAGAAACATCTGTTCAATAGCAAATATGAAAACATAAAGTAGCATGTTCTTGCCTATTTAAATATTGATTCGTACTAGTTCAAATGTTAAGTGTGACACGGTATTCATCGCACATAGTCGAAAAATTTTGTTCGTTAATACTTTTTTTTTTCCTGTTTTCTAAAATATACATATTACGAAAGAGAAACAACATCATCATTATTTTTTTTGGAAACATCAAGAAGAAGAATAGATATAACTCTGAAGAAGAAGAACAACAACATACAAATACATACACCGGTATTCACACGTTTTTTGTTTTGTTTTGTTAAATACAAGACAAGTGAGAATATGAATGAATACGAAAGTGTAATCATTCGTAATTTCATGAGCAAAACGAAGAAGAAAAACGAAATGAAAAAACGAAAGAGAGAGAGAGAAAAAGAAAAACTGTTCTGGTTTTTTGTGTTTTTGTTGTCAATAGATGAATACATTGAAAACTGTTGAGCAAAATATCTTTAATTTCAAGTTGTATTCGGCCACATTGGTGGATCGAACCGAGCATGTTTAAGCGACGGTTCAGGACACGGAGATGAATTCGAATAATCAATCGATCGTTGTTGATTCAGCGATGTTTTCGAAATCGGATGATGATTGGACTCGTTCAATGACGATCGACTTATCGGCGGGGAGAATGGCTCATTTTTCAGACGATTTTGTTGTTGATGATGATGATGTTGTTGCTGTTGATAATATAAATGTGGACTTACACGATTTGAATTTGAATTATTATTTGGCGTTGCTAAACTCTGCTGTATATCATAATTAATCATCCTAGGAGAAGCGAATTTTAGTTCGAAAGATCGACTCAAAATTTCTTACCCTAGTGGTAAACTATTCATTTGAAGTGTAGCTAAGGACGGATGAGGTGGTGTATGCCATGGAAGAAACGTATTAGCATCACCACCACCGGATGGATTCAACGAGAAATCAGCTAGAACGAACGAAAGATAGAATAGAATCGTCCTAAATAACAATCGAATCGTACCATTGTGTCGATTGGTTCCGCCGAGATCGAGATGTGCCGAGCCTAGTGTCGCATTGTTATTTGAATATTTGCTCGATTGTTGTTTCGTAGACGCATTCGGACTCGTACGTGATTCACTCGGCGAACTCTGTTGTGAGTATGTTGATTGAGGCGATGGCGACGATGACGCATCGATAGTTGTTGTGTTTGTGGCTGTTCCATGAACGGATAGGAAATTCGGTTGGCCGGCTGTCGATGGGCCGAGTCCATCGATCATGGTCAACGACGGATGATAGTTGGCTGTCGAATGATTGGGACGTTTTCGTGATTCATTTAGAATTGGATCGAGATGATGATGCGAGGAAATTGGATGATTACTATCCATTTCATTACCACTTTCATCATCCATATCGTTATCACTATCGTTTTGATCGAGATGTTTCGATTCTTTTTTATTAAGAATCTAAAAAACACACAAATCTTGTTATGTTTTTGTTTGTTTTTTTATTGGATTTTACTTGAACAATCTCGTTGTTTGTTCGACTTTCATGTGGTTCATTGTATTCGGTGTATTTGAGCAAGATTTTGTCCATATCCGTTGATGCATATTGGAAAAGTTTATTGGACGAATTGAATATAATGAGCGCTATTTCACAATCACATAGAACACTTAATTCATAAGCTTTTTTCATCAAGCCAAATTTTCGTTTGGTAAACGTCACTTGACGATTACGTTCATCGTTGATTCTTGATATTTGTATTTTTTTTCTACCCATTCTGAAACAAAACAAAGGTCAAATGTTTGCTTATTGCTTCTGTTTTTTTTTTCGGGAATCAAAATACTAATGATTATTTAGTACGAGTAACCTGATCTCTCTCTTTCATTCTTACCTAAGCGTTTAGGTTATTGTATATTTTTGACTCAGTTGATGATAATAATAATAATAATAAAATGATAGATGATGACAAACAAACGGTACGTTGTTTGTTTGTCGAACTAGCACACGATGTCGATGATGACGAGCTTGTTGTGTACGTGCGTGTGTGTGTGTGTGTGTGTGTGCGCGCGCGTTTGTCCTGAGATTTTCTTTTTTTCTTCTTCTCTCTCTTTGAAAAGAGAAAAAAAAACGCGATGACGTAGTGCTTGGCAGCACAAAAGAAACTAGACGAGCCGCGAGTTTCTTTTCTTTCCTTCCTTCGTGTTCTTTTTTTTGCATCGATATAAATATATATTTTTTTCTTTTTTCGTAAAAAGCAAAAAAACGAGAATAGCTGAGATGGTAGAGCGACCGTCGTCGATTGTTGCTTTCGTTCTCTTGCTTCTGCACCCTAGTTTGCCCAGATTCTTTTTCTCTTCGATTTCAACCCCGCATTCTCTTTTCTTTTCTCGTCGGTTTTTCTCCTTGGGTAACGTCCAATTTGCGTTGTTATATCTCGCAAAAGGTCTAAGCACGATGAAAGACAACTTCAAGCAGCATCGGAACAAGCTGTTGCTGCTACTGCAAAATATATAGATTTTTTTTCCATCTGTTCTATGCACGTGGTTTCCTGCTTGAAAATAAAACAACATACACATATAGAGAAATTATATTTATTTAAAATTTCAAGAACTCTTGTTTTGCTTGAAGTAAATGTTACAAACTACGCTAATGGAATTTCGAAAGAAACAATGTCTGTTGAACTGACAGAGAAAAAAGAGAATGTTTATAATACAAAAGCTAAATGTAAACACGTAGATTTGATGAATATGTCGACTAAACACCACCGCCACTTCGTTCAGGCGGTAGATGTTTTTTAATATCATTAATACGAGCTGCTTTAGCAAAATGACTTGAACCAACTGCGCCTGATTTGATTGCACTCATTAACTGAAAAACAAAAAGAACATACGGAGAAAAGAACTTGTGTGTTTTTTGCATTTACTTGAAGATACTCTTCAGTCTCAATGATACCATTTTGATTTTGATCAACTTCACGCATTAAAATTCGCAGTTCTGCATCGGAGATTTCCGTGTTCGTCAACTTAAAAAGAAAAAAAAACGTGTTTTTTTGTTTTCCAGCAAATTAAGTTCACTTGTAAATATCGTTTGATATCGTTCAACGTTAGAAAACCTTTATTTTCAGTGTCCATTTGTCGAAAATATTTCATGTAATAGCTCATTTCATCGCGCGTAAAATTAATCGGCACATTTCGTCGCATATCACGTTTTAAATTGAGGCCCATTTCTCGTAATAGAAACGTTTTTGCGCGTTCCATTTCTTCCTAAATATGAAAAAAAGGAATCGAGATGCATGACGAATCGAAATCATCCGACGAACTTTCTGTTTTTGCTCGTTCCAATTCAATTCCGATGCCATGATCTGTATGATCGTTGGAAGAGCTTCATCAGCCGCAACGACATTCAAAAATGAGAGTCGAGTTCGTCGAGCTAAAACGTCAATCGCCGTACGAGCATATTCCTTGACGGCATAGCTGATTTCAGCTTCGATATACGGAAATTCTTCGTGTATTCGTTTGCCAATAACAGGCCAACGTTTGCCGGTCAATGTCGAGAGATCAGCAACTTGACTTGCTCGATCGCCGTACGTATGTGAGAGATGAATAGCTACCTATTGAAAAAGAAATTCGAGATTTGAGCTTTTCATTTCGTCGAAACGAACGTCAGTATCGAGACCGTAGTCTTGAACGAGACGAATATACGACGTTGGTGTCCAATGTTCGCCACCGGCGAGAATTAAACCTTTGGTAACACAGCCATTTTTTGGTTTTAAACTCGCTGTTTCAACGCAACGATCGACCGTTTCCTCGGCCATCTGTCGGTATGTCGTCCATTTGCCACCTCCGATTGTCACGAGACCTGAATCACTCACATGAATAATATGATTTCGTGCAATCGATTGCGTATCTTTCTTATTTGGATTGAGTACTAACGGTCGAATGCCGGACCATGCTGCTAGAACATCGCCTCGACGTACTTGAACGTCTTCGTTAAGATAATTTTTAACTTCACCCAAAATAAAATCAACATCGTCCGTTGACGGCGAAGGAAAGTCCGTGATTTCACAGGGCGTATCCGTTGTGCCTGCCATCGTATGTTTTTGCCAAGGAAGAAAAAAGATAACACGTCCGTCCGATGTATTCGGATCTAACAAGCCCATATTCGTCGGACTGTAATAATCCGGTAGGACGATATGAACGCCCGATGATGGCTGACAAATTTGAGGCATTGTTGCATCGTCCAATTGCCGAATCGAATCCGTATACGGACCGGTTGCATTAACAACACATTTAGTTCGAATTACAAATTCTTTGTCTACAAAGAAAAGCAAATTCTCAACCCTCGTTTTTCTTTCTCAAAATTCTCACTTCGATACCGATCGACACATTTCACTCCTCGAATAACTTTATTTTCATGTATCAATTCAGTTACTGCGCAATGATTGGCGATATTTGCGCCCATATGTGCAGCAGTAAATGCAAGTGAAATGTTCATTCGTGCGTCATTATGTTGACCATCATAGTAGACGATAGCGCCGACGAGTTCATCTTTTTTTAACATCGGAAATAATTCCAAAGCTTTCGTTTTCGAGATCACGTACGACCAACGAAGTAACTGTCGGCCCGAAACGAAATCATACGCTTTTATGCCTGCATAGAAATACGGCAGTAAATACCATCTAAATAAATTTAAAAAATAAATAAAATTAATTCATTTGAACATCTACTTATAGACAGGCAACATAATCGGCAATGGATATGATAGATGAGGCGCAATTTTAAGAAGATTTCCACGTTCGTACAACGCTTCTTTGACCATGTGATACTAGACATTTGAATGATTGAAAGTAAAAAGAATTAGTTTTCGGTCTACTTGTTCTCGATCGAGTTGTAAAATGGCTTTTTGTAAATATCGAACGCCTCCGTGAATCAATTTCGTTGAACGTGACGATGTTCCACTGCTGAAATCGTATTTTTCCACGAGTGCAACTTTCAATCCTCGACTGACAGCATCGACTGCAATGCCACAGCCTGTTGCACCGCCTCCAATAACCACAATATCATACTCGGACTCTTTCGCCATTCGATCGATTTGACCTTCTCGTGTTGGAATTTCCTCGAGCCAAACCTCCGGCCGATGTAAACTCGGGCCGGCAGCATTCAATTTCTTTTTCTAAATGAATTGTTTTTTTTTCTCCTTCGATCAAATCAAAACTCAAACCTCGAGGAAATATTGACCCACATATCCCGTGCTAAGAGCCGATGCACATAGAAGAACTCCATGTTTGATAAATTGCCTTGACATATCTATAAAGAAAAAACACACTCATATGCCCTCAAATAGAAATTAAGTCATATGATTGGTTGTCTCGAATCGAAAGAGAAAAAGAAACGATCGATCGTGGGCTTCTTTTTTTTACGATTTTATCGTATATGATGTTTTATTTTGCCTAGAAAAGAAGAAGACTAAACAATGCGAAGAAGAAGAAATCGATGTAAATATCGAAATGTTCATTTGTTGGACATGTTTGCGTCCAAAAAACGATATTCGATGGGATTGTGAATTGTTTCAATTGACTTTTAGTTAGATTAAGATGCATATAGAACCCATCGGTTCGCCAATGCGCATTCGGTTGACCTTGATTAATAAAATTCGACCAATATTCGATTAATTGTCGACTGAAATCGATTTGTTCGTTTGTATAATTGGAATTTTGGGATGACAATGGTCGACCCCATGTGTATTCAAGTTCAGCAAAATGTCCGACTCGATTGTGTTGCGCAAGATATTGGCGACAAGGCGTTGGTTGTTGCTGAGAACCTCGATAGGAGTAATGATAGAGATACGTTCGATTTGTTTGGGGAAAATGTTGACTCAGAAATTGATAATAATCTTTGTAGAATAGGAGATCACTGATCAAACGAGAATAGTTATAGAATGCTGAACAATAACAATCCGAAGATTGATAACATTGGTGAGAAAGAGTGTTGATTTGATATCTAGATGAGAGATTGATTAAGGAAAAAGAGATTGATTTGTGAGTGAACGTACAGTTCGAAAGCTTTTTCGAAAAGACAAGTTTTCTCCGGTTGAATAGCCGAGAGAAATTTCAATGAAATCTCACGAAAATTAATGTTTTTAAATGATAATTTTTCCGGATTATTCTGTTCGATAAGAATTGGAACAAGAGCAACAAGAAGTCCTTTGAAAGAAAGAAGAAGAATGAAACAATTCGAAATCGTTTTTTTTTTTGTTCTCGTCAACCTTCGTCATCATTTGAACCGATGAGCATATCGATATCGTTGAGTGTTCGATTATTTTGTAAATCTCGATGAAAATTTCTCATTAAATCACCGGTGAGAACGACATTCGTATGATCAGCACTCGAATATGCTTGATGTTCGTATTCGACTAGCTGAGAGAAATCTTTTCGTTCTAAACATTGAAATTGTTCGTCAAAATTTCTCGGTGTTCCACATTGATTATCTTTGGCAATCGTTTGAAATTTATCGAGAGCCGATTGAGAAGATTTCAAATGTGACCAAATATTAAACGGACAGCCGCTTTGCAAGATCAAACGGCGAATTCGACCTTGATTGAACGAAGAACGTGCAAGATAGTAAGCGTGTGGAGCGCCAGCTGAATGTCCACCGACAGTGATACGTTGAGAATCACCGTCGAGTGCATCGATATTTCTCGTTATCCAATCGAGAACTAACGATTGATCATAAAGACCGAGATTGCCTTCTAAACGTTCGTCGCCGGACGAGAGAAATCCGTAGAGATTCAAACGAAAATTAAATGTTACAACAATTAAATCGCCAAGAGCAGCGAGAATCGTCCCATCGAATAGATTTCCCGTGCCTATTTGTCCTGATCCACCATGGATCCACATGAATATCGCTCGTTTTCGGTTCGACTGACTTGTTGGCTTGAAAATATTCAAATATAAACATTGTTCAACTGACAGTGAGTTCACTGAAAATATGCCGTATGTAAGCGAACAAAATGTGATATTCGAAGCTATCGTACATTGACCGTGAACTGGTTTACAAATCGGTCCAAAATCAGTCGCATTTACCATCATTTCATTTTGTTTTTCAATCAATCGTGCTCGATGAAATCGTCGTGGAATTTGTGCATATTGAATGCCGAGAAATTGTTCAACGGTTCGATTTTCATGCCGAACTAATCGGCCACGATAAACGCCCGATGTTGTATTCAATATTGGATTCGATGAAATGGATACAAACAAAGAAAATATAAGTACACATTCTTGCATGATTATGATCAAGTGAAAACGAGATATTTTTCTTTCTGATAACGATATAATCTATCTCTAATCTAAATCGAATTATTTATTTATTGACGAATATAAAGCCAGAAAAATTTAATCAATGCAATTAGACATAGAATTAAAACACAAAGTAAAAAGAGTTTTATGCAATATTCAATGTAGAGAAAAATGAAATCATAATCATCATCCAATTGAATATTGAGAAAATTCCGATAGATAAACGAACGAAAGTTATTCCGACCCACAACACTGGATTGTTGATTAAATCTGTCATCACTGATAAAAAGAAAACGAAAGAAAAGAAATTATATCTCAATCTTGAATAATTATCCGTTACCGAATCTGTTCGCTTTTCATTCTTTTTTCCAACTGACTCAAGGAAACAATGTTTTAACAACGAGAAATTAATTAACCTTTATTATATCAATATAGAAAAAGAATGTTGATGAATCGAAAAAGAAAACAACTGCACACAGAAAAATATTTTTATTAATTCTATACAAAAAAGAAAGGATCACGATTTCTTTCGTCGACTTGGTAGATCGAAAAAATCGACATCTTCTTGAATTTTCGTATTCGATCGATTCAATCGCGGCTTATTGACATCTTCTAAAAGTGCATTGTAACAACTTTGAAGATTTTCTTTTCGAACTATGTTCGAATCGGAGACGATGAATTGCTAGTTGAGAAAACATCGATTGTACATAAAGAATTTTATTCGAATATCAATTGAAAATTACTTTTCGAAATGATTTTCCCGGTTGAGATTGAACTATTTTCTGAGGTTTATCATCGAGAGTTAGAGGTACGAATTGAATATGCATTAAATTCCGTTCATCGTCTGGAACTGCAGTCGATCGTTCACAAATTGACTAAACAAGACATTTTCGAAAGATATTCGTATACAAATCTACTTGAGTTTCGCCATCCTTCGATAACCATTGTCCTCCTGTGATCACAACGGGTTTTATCTGAGTATAATCTTTCTAAACAAATCATCGAAATGATAACGATGATGATGTTTTTTTTTGTTTCTTCTTACAATATCATTTTCTTCTCGAACAGAAATCAAATCACTATCATCGAAAAACATGAGAACTTTATTTTGTGTGATCATTGGAATTTTAAAATCGTCGGTTTTCGAACGAGTATTGAACATATCGAGGAGATCGATGGTTTGAGTTTGAGTTGGTGAACATCGAGTTTTTTTCTTCTGTTCATTGTCATCGAAATGTTGACTTCGTTTTCGACGAATTGTCGGAAAGAGCTCGTCATCGATCGGTTTCAGATTTGTTCGTTGACGTTTTTTACTTTCGAAAATATCATCGAACTCATCTCGATTGGAATTGACGATCGTTCGAGAACGTTTTTGACTGAAAAGTTCATCGATTTTTTTCTGTGTCATGATGTGTCTTCGAAAGAAATAAATAAATATTTGAAAAATCGTTTAGATATATAAACTATGGATAAATTTCGATCGAGTGACATCTATATCGAGTGAATAAGCTCATGAATTTCGTAGAGCGAAGGTTTTTTCGAAGAAAATATTCGATTTTTTTCAATTAGAGATTCGATTTTCGTTGAACATTCGACTTTGATGCGTAACCAAGGTGAATTGAATGTGTATCGAAGAAGAAAAAAACACTTGAATCTGATTTGTTAAAGCAATGGTCCGCTAAGAAACGAGCAAATTCATCACCTTTTTTTTTCTCTTGTTTTCATTTGTTGTTGTTTATTTGTCAGATTAGATTTTCACTGCATGAGTCTTGTTTATTAGTTAACTAAAATCATTTGAGTCTAGGGGAATTTCATTGTTTTATCTTTATTGAAGTGATTTTCAGACGTAATTACTCTTCTACGACCAATGCCGTCGTCAACATCAACATCGAAAGATACTAAAGACAAAGATTCGAATAAAACGAAGAAGGTAGACGACTCGAAACAAAAAAAGTCTTTGAGAATGTTCGTCGAGATTTGATGAATTTAGACGACCGTTGCCACAAAAACTAAAACGAAAGATGATGCAGATGGCAAAACAACCGATGAAGTCAAAGGCAAGAGTCCGTCTTCTTCCACTGGCACAACGAAAATGACAACAACTCGTCCAATACAACAAGTCGACACTCATCTAACAACATTATCTCATCCGCCTCAAACACCATTGACCAAAGTTCAGCCGATGACCGGCGTGCCAAATATTCGCAAAGATCCTCGACGAAATTCGTCACGATTTAATATTTCGAAAAATCGTGAACTTGTTAAACTCCCGCTGATCAAAGAAACGCCAGCCAACGAACGTGAAAGTCTTTTCATTCAAAAATTACAACAATGCTGTACAGTTTTCGATTTTCAACTCGATCCATTGTCAGATCTCAAATGGAAAGAAATCAAACGTGCAGCTTTGAATGAAATGATCGATTATATAACATCGAATCGAGGCGTTATCACCGATTCGATCTATCCCGAAGCTGTTAGAATGGTGAATGTTTAGTTTGTTGTTGTTGGTTTTAATAAAAATTCGTTGAATTGTTCTAGTTCTGCATCAATCTCTTTCGAACATTGCCGCCGATAAGCAATCCATCAGGTGCTGATTACGATCCCGAAGAAGACGAGCCGAATCTCGAAGTGGCTTGGCCACATTTACAACTTGTCTACGATTTCTTCTTACGTTTTCTTGAATCGCCTGATTTTCAACCGAATACAGCCAAGAAATATATCGATCAAAAATTTGTTCTCAATGTAAAAATATTTTCTTGATTAAAAATCAATTCAAATTTGACGTGTTTAGCTATTGGATCTGTTCGATAGTGAAGATCCACGAGAACGTGATTTTTTGAAGACAATTCTTCATCGAATTTACGGCAAATTTCTTGGCCTACGTGCGTATATTCGTAAGCAAATTAACAATACATTTTATAAGTTTATCTACGAAACCGAACGACACAATGGCGTTGCTGAATTACTTGAAATTCTCGGAAGGTAGACATTCGAATTGACTTTGGCTTTTGATTAGTCTTTCTGTCTGTAGTATTATCAATGGTTTTGCATTGCCATTAAAAGAAGAACATAAAGTCTTTTTAATCAAAGTTTTATTGCCATTGCACAAAGCAAAAACATTGAGCGTCTATCATCCACAATTGGCCTATTGTATTGTGCAATTTCTTGAAAAAGATCCGAGCCTAACTCAACCGGTACGAGAAAATCCAAAGCAAAGATTTTTTGAAAGCATTTTTGAATTCGAATCTTCTAGGTGATCATGGGTTTGCTAAAATATTGGCCGAAAACTCATAGTCCAAAGGAGGTGATGTTTCTCAATGAACTCGAGGAAATTCTCGATGTTATCGAGCCAGCTGAATTTCAAAAAGTCATGATTCCACTATTTAAACAATTAGCCAAATGCGTATCAAGTCCACATTTTCAGGTTGCCGAACGTGCACTCTACTATTGGAATAACGAGTATATTATGAGTTTAATTACGGAAAATACGGCGATTATTTTGCCAATTATGTTTCCAGCTTTGTATAAAAATACGAAAACACATTGGAATAAGTAGGGAGAGTCGTTTGTTTGTCAAAAGAAAACACGATTTTGTCAATTAGAACAATACACGGTTTGATTTATAATGCATTGAAATTATTTATGGAAATGAATCACAAGCTTTTCGATGAATGTTCGCAGAAGTATAAAATTGAAAAGCAAAAAGAAAAAGATAAACTACGTGATCGAGATTCGGCTTGGTCGAAAATCGAAACCAAAGCTCGACAAAATCCGAATGTAAAATTTGTTCAAAATATTCTCATCGTCCTATTTCGAGTTTGTTTTAGTATAAAAATTATGCATCGAATCAACCGGAACTCTACCATCCAATTGATAATGATGATGACGACGGACTTGCAACAAATATAACAGCGAAAGAAATCGAACAAGAAGCTAAAGAAGTACGAAATTCAAATTCAAAAACAAACAAATTGATGTTCGATTTTAGGCGAGTCGTACTTTACAAAAAGGCAAGCCAATGATTCGACGTAAAAGTGAATTACCTCATGATTACGGCACACTGAATGCATTGGAAAAACATAAACGACCTAATGAATTCTTAAGTTCAGCTACAGAAGCCAATCCTAATGCCCAATAAAAAAAGAAAAAACAACAACAACAACGAACACGAAAATATTTTCCTGTACAGAATCCAGGATTGCCTCTTTTCTCGTAGGATTCGTCTCGTATTCTCTCTCTCTCTCTTTTCTCAATGTCACGCGTCATTCTTTTTTCTTTCTTAGGCAAAGCCAATAATTTTTCTTCTTCTCTCTCCTCAAAACTCCAAGAGACAAATTTCTTTATATATAAATATACATTTTCAAGATCTGTTTCTTTCTAACCGCGTGGCTTGTGTGATCATATCTGCATTTGTTGCGTTTGCGTGTGTGTAATACATTTTTCTTTTCTCTCTCTCTCTCTCTCGGCTTTCGTTTGCAAACAACACATTACAAATAAAAACACAAAACTTTTATCATAATGCTCATTTCTTTTTGGATTCTATAGATATTTTTAAACAAAAATTGAATTCGATTTTGCTCGGGAAATAACCAATCGAAACTCGAAATGAAATTCTTTCGCTTTCCGTTTATACGTAATGAAGGTTATCGAGTAGAGAAACAAGAAAAAGAAAGAGTCAGTGAGGACACATTGGCAATATTTATTTTCTTGTATTGCCGATGAAGAAAACAGTCGCATGTCAATTGGGTAATGACAAAGTTATTCAGTATTTGCAAAGTTTTCAAATGTCCGAAGATATCTCATCGAATCAGTTTGTGAATGTCAATCAACATCGCCTTCGTTCAGGTTCAGAAAACGATTCGGACTCGACTCTATCCGATCCATGTGTTCGATCGAGTTCGATCAGCTCGGATGAACTCGATTTCAGTATCGGTTTCGAGCAATACTCTTCGAATGAATCAATACCCGATGCAATCACATTACTCAACGAGTCAATATCTGACGATGATCCTTCTGATGAGGATCAACATGATTCGGAACAATCAATAGATGCTGTCTTACGTTCGAATTCATTTTCAGAATTGCCATTCGATGAACAAAAGAAATTTGTTGGTACAACACCGAAAAAAATCGTTCATTTTGCAGACATGATGGTAAACTACATTTATTCTGCTTAGAAATTTTAAAAGATCCTCTGGATTAGAAGTCCCTTGGATTTTCAAAAAAAAATACAAATTTTTTTCGGAGTGTTTTCGAGTTTCTGGGCCAAAATTACCAAGAATTTTCGGCTTTCGAATAAAAAATAAGCTGAATTCTGTTGGAATGTACTAAAAACTTGAAACTATGTGAGAAAACCATGAAAATCCGCCAAAAAGTTTTTGCTGTGTAAATTCTGAAATTTTCAAGAATTTGGTTAGAAGCCTCCTCCAGAAATTGTTTTATTTCGAATTTAGGTTCTGTACTTGTTTATGATAATCTAAAGAATCATTTATGACATTAACACTCTCAAAAAAAAAACGAATTTGCTTTTAAGCAAACTGGAAAGTGTAAATTTTAACACGTTTTTTTTCCTGAAAATCTATCCGTTTGAGTAAACAAAACGTGATCAAAATCGATTTCACTTTCACCTACACAAAGTCACTTCGTCATTTTAAACGAATCACGAAGTGTAACAGTAGAAAAAAGAAATGTATCTACGTCAACGATTATAAGGCCTTGTGTTTTTATCTTGTAAGGAATAGATGTGTGTGGGGTGTGTCACGGGATGAATGGGAGGCATAAACACACTAACACCCCCTATTCATACAAGAACGAAAGAGAGAAAAAAAAGGCACATTTGCACATGATTGTACGTCACATGATTCTCTTGTTGTATACATATACACAAGAAAAGTATTTCTTTCTCTTTTCATTTTATTTGTTTAAATCATGCCTGAATACTTCACAGTAAAGAAAAACGAATATTCGAATCTATTTCATTATTTCTTCTCTAGGGACTCGACCTTGAATCTATACGATATATGACTCCGCCCGATCAAACAACTGCGCCAGTCATTCATGAATATTTTCGTCTACAATTCGGTCAATTACATTTATCGAAAACACGCAAACGTTCATACACGTCTCTTCTGCAGACTGAACAAGCAAAAAACTATAATCTTGTTTCGAAATATTTCACCTCTCGTAATGATATCATACCGTTAATCTATGATAAACAAGTTCTTCTCGAATGTCTTCATACGAAAGATTCGATTGCCTACGGCACGATTCGAGTGCATAATTGCACATTTGAAAAAACTGTTCTCGTTCATTTAACAATCGATGATTGGCAAACAACAACAAATATCAAAGCTACACATTCAATGAACTATCCGCATGATAATACGGATACATTTGTCTTTCAAGTTGTTCTTCCGAAGTCGTTTAATGAAAATGCAATAACATCCTCAACTCCGAAACGATTGTTATTCGCTATTTGCCTTCAAGCTATGAATCAAGAATTTTGGGATAATAATCAAGGCTGGAATTATGTCCTCGATGTTCTTGAAAAGTAAAAAACTCTCATTTCAACTTCGAAATCACTCAAACACGCTCTATGTTTAGACGATAACAAGCCAAGCTGCACGTACAACGTGCTACCAACTTTCTCTTTTCTCCTTATAGTTGTATATTTGTGATATTTCAACATTATTTTATTCAATGTTGATAATAAATATGATTATAATTTCGAAACAGAAAAAAAACCTATTCAATTGTCAAATCACGATGATGATTTATTTTTATTGGAAAGAGAAAATTCCATTGCCGTAGTTTTCTTTTCTTTCTCTCGTCGATGAGAGAAAGAGAACGCGTACGTCTTTCTCTCTCTCTCTCTAGTTTTTCTTTCTCTATTGGATCTTGTTAGAATAGAAAAGAAGTCGACTCTATATGTGCATCATTTTAATGATCTAGAGATCTTATAGTAATAACCTGAGATTCATATTGACTTCGAAATGAACCAATTCGATTGCATGCAATCAGATCCTTAATAATAGGACTGTCTGTCGATATTGATTCTTTATGTCATCTCCAGTGAATTGTATTAGCAAAAGAAAAACAAAAAGGAAATGTAATTTATTCATTTCTTTGTTTTTTTAGTTATGACAACTAGAATCAATCTTTCGTTCGACTAACATGAATATATCATCCGATTCGACATCGGAACAACGTCTTGCTGAATTTAAACGTATTGTCGAAGGATATTTACTGTCAATTGTATGTATCTGTGGCCTCCTGGGCAATGCATTAACGTGCGTTATTCTATCAAGTCGATTCATGCGAACATCAATAACTAATATTTATATATTCGCATTATCATGTGCATCATCCTGCGTCTTAATTGGTTTTTTATTAACACATGGCATCCGTTCGACATTTCGTGCTGAAAGCTTTTATCGATCGATATTTACACGAATATTTCCTGTACATGTTACATGTTTATTAGTTCAGATCTATCTAACAGCAACTGTTGCTCTCGATCGATTCATTCTCATTTGTTTACCATTTCGTGGACAAAAATGGCGTAGTCAAAAGTCCGCACTCGGTGTCGTAGTGTTTATAAGTTTATTTTGTATTATCTATTGTATACCATTCTGGTTTGAATTCACCATTCATCAACAGAATCAAACACGAATCATTGTCCTTTCGAAATTCGGTCGAAATCATCTCTTTCGAGTTTTAATGCGTAAATATCTTTATTTTATCTTTGTTTTTCTTTTGCCATTATCGATCATAGTCATATGTAAAGTTTTAATCATAAGAAAACTCTATGTTATTCAAAAACGTAAACGTCTATTAGGCACATTATCGAAGCAGACACGTTCATCGAACGCAATAAATTTTCTTCTATTATCAATTGTTTTTATTTTCCTATTAACACAATTGCCATACTTCATATTTAATGTTCTGTATGCATGGTTCGGACCTAATCTAATGATGAATCTGTTAGCAAGACAATATTTAGCAATTAATAATCTTTTATCTGTCATAAATGCATCGTCAACATTTATACTTTACGCATTTTTTGACAAGAAATTTCGGCAAGTGAGCGAATATTTTCTTTTCTGTCAACCGTTGCCCGTTAATTTCGATGCACGAAATGGTACGACAAGAATTTTAACATCGAGTTTTACGTTATCAAATCGACGATCAGTCAATTCGATACGTTATTCAACAACAAATCCGTCTCGTGATGCAACTAAAGAACAATTAATTCTGCTTAATAATAATATTCCGACGTTTGTTTAAAATGTATACATTGTGCCACAAAGAGAGAACTATTTTTATTCTGTCAATTTTGCGTCTTTTATCTATAGAAGAAAAGAAAAAGAAAACCGACCCGAACAGTTGTTTGCCTGACCTGGTGTGTTGGTAAAAGAGAAATCATGTGAGATTTCAAAAGGACAAAGTTCAATGAAAGAATTAGAAAAAGAAATCTACGCACTCATCACGTTTCTTTTTTAAATTCAGAATTGATCTAAATTAAACAAGACACTAGTTAGTGAACTATTTTTAAATTGTCGAGAGAGAACATAAGAGCTTTTTTTTATTTTTTTTCTCCCCTTGATGTTAATTGTGTGAATAGTAGTTATTCAGAAATCAAGTCTATTGAAAAGGAGATAAA
>ERZ778019.1871-NODE-1871-length-24194-cov-7.691329_pt1 | contig 24194 bp, 17 predicted proteins | sample MGYA00375749_ERZ778019 | MGnify/ENA primary metagenome ERZ778019 (study PRJEB29350, sample SAMN05389821) | bioreactor metagenome | isolation source: Ammonium sulfate bioreactor | place: South Africa: University of Cape Town | collected 2014-03-17 ... | reverse complement strand
CAGTCTTGAATCAAGCTTCAATCAATTCGTCAACCAATTCGTCCACGCCGCCTAGATGCCCGAGAGAAGGACATTCTGCGTCCCAGCGCGCTGTAGGTATCAGCATTGCTTCGTGGCGAACGGATCCTTCCGTCGAGTCCACATCGATTGTCAACAAGCTAACCGGCCGAGGTGTCATTCGCTGCCGCCAGCCTTATGTTGCGCATGAGCGTCCGGGGATGCACCGCGTATCGCGCCGCAAGTTCGTTAAGTGATACCCCATCATGTGTGAAAGCGCTGGTCGCTTCTGAAAGCTGTCCCGGTGTCATCGCCGGACGCCTTCCAATATGGCTGCCCCTTGCGCGGGCAGCCACCATCCCTGCTCGAGTCCGTTCGCTCACCAAGGAGCGTTCGAATTCAGCCATCGCGGCTAGCAGATGGAATAGCAGTCGCCCTCCAGACGTCCCTGTATCTATGCTTTCGCTTAACGACCGAAATTGAATTCCCCGCCCTTCAAGATCTCGGACCAGCTTGATCAGCTCGAACAGCGAGCGCCCGAGGCGATCCAGACGCCACACCGTAAGCGTGTCGCCTGTGCGCAGCCGTTTGAGTAGTTTTGCAAGTCCCGGGCGCGAAAAATCGGCACCAGACACGCCCTCGTCAGTCATCACGTCGTGACAACCTGCGGCTCGAAGAGCCGACAGTTGCAGGTCCATGTTCTGCTCGGTCGTGCTGACGCGTGCGTATCCAAAATTTCGCATTCTGATCGGAACCTTAATCTTCCTGGATCTTGCAGCCAATATACCCACTAAGGGATTGATTTAAAGGAACCTTTTTGTGCAGAGCGGGTTTTCTGTTGACCACGAAAGACCGACTGAAGGAAATCAGTGGGTTACAGTGATGGCGATTTTACGGGTTCTTTCATGTCAGAAAGGTTCCCTTTTGTCGGAACGTCACGAGACAAAAAAATGAGCTTCTTTGCATTCATCGCCATCTTCACCATCGTGGGAACTCTGCTGGTCTCGTGGTTTATGATCGCCCGGAGCGGTTCAAATCAGAGAGGTTTGATCGCTCAGCTCACTGCCATTCCAGATTTCACCGCTTCGGTGACCTACATCTCTCCAGTATGCAAAAATGCGATCGCGATTGATGCCCATCGACAAAAGATAGCAATCGTGCCAGACTTCCTGGCGCTGCGGAGAATGTCTGTAGACCCGATCATTTATGATTTTAAAGAACTCCTGGCTGTCGAAGTCGCGCGCGACGATACGTCAATGATCAAATTCAATCGGGGGAGCCAGCTAAAAGGCGCGGCGGTAGGAGGACTGCTGCTCGGGCCTGCAGGCATGCTTCTGGGCGGTCTTTCTGGTTCTAAGCGAGAAGAGAAGAAGGTCAGGCGACTCTCCTTGAAAATCTATGCTTCAAGCGTGGTTGATCCGATGTGCGAAGTCCTCTTCCTCGACATGCCAGACCCTGGTATCGATTCTGATACTGCAAAATTTCTGATTCAAGATTTGGACCAATGGTATGGTCGACTTCGCGCAGTGGTCGAACAGCAAAAAGCTGCCTGACGGGCCTGCACACTATATGCGAACTTCTATAGGTTCCTGAGCTTATCGGCCACAGACAAAGGGGACTCCAACGCTCGCTCGATTTTTGGCCATCAGCTATACCATAGCATTCGCGGCAAGCCATTTTTCCAATGCCTCGATTACACTTGGCTGAAGCTGCGTGCCTCGTGTCAACGCCATACCCAAGGATGCATTTAAGCGCGGGAAGCCCATCTCTGCCATCACATCCCCCATCTTGAGATGACGTTTGGACATAATTTCATCGATACGAGCGATAGCGAGCGGAACCAGGCATCAATCTACGGCTATTGACGCAAGAGGTGGCGAGACGGCGGCGAGTGAGTGCACACTGACTCCGCTCGCCCGAAGCCATTTCAAAAACTCGTGCTGCTCCGCATGACTGGCTTTACTCCAAGCATTCTTCAGTTCATGCAACCGGGTGCGTGGGTTCCTCAGACCGGCAGCAATCGCAGCATCGGTGACGGTTTTGTATTTTCCAGCTTTCAGATCGGCATAGATAGCCGGGTGATCTCGCTTGAGCCGGTTTTCATAATAAGCGGCGTTGCGCACCGGCTTCTTTGCCACTTCGATATCCGCCCCTAGATTATCGCCGACCAGCCATCAAGACTCGCCGGCGCGTTTGGCATGTCCAGAGCTATTATTCAACCTGGAACTCTGCTGAACTCACCCATATTGGCCGTTCATCAGCACAGTGCCCGCTTGCGTGCCTGAGCGGCGATCAGCACATCACAGGGACCGATGGGCGTGCCTTGCCTTCTCAGATAGGCCCGAATGTCTGCGGCCTCTTCTGCATCGGGTTCGTTGAAATCGATCAACGCAAGTCCGCCGGAAGCGATGAAGAGAGCTATCTTCTCCTCGTTCTCGTGCCACCTGTTCACTCGCTGCAACTCTTGGCCAAATCGTCAAAGAGGCTCGCTGGTGCATTTGGCATGTCCGATGCTGTCGCACAACGTCGGAGTGCGCCAAGCCAGCCGGCGACCTTCCTCGAGTCAAAGGCAGCTATCCCGCCGCGCTCTCGTTCAATCCACGGATCACTTCGACCAGCTTCTTTGCTTTCTCGAAATCGAAGACCTGCTGCGGTCCTTCCGGCGCTACGTCGATGAATGGGCTCTCGTAGAGCAGGCCGGGATCCATCACACCTTTCTCGGTCAGGTGCTCGATCACCATGTCGATGAATTCGATTTGGTCGGCGGTAGCTCCGATGTCGGAGATAAAGCCGGAGAAGGCCTCGGCGACGGCCGCACGGTCGAGGCCGACTAGCGAGCGGACGAAGGCGCCGAAGCCGTGGGCCACCTCTGTCGCCTTCTCAAGATGCTTAGCATCACCGATGCCGGCGGAAAGCAACATCCCTTGAAGCTCTTCGATGTCGATCGGGGTCAGCGGTTTGCCATGACGCAGTTTGGCGATGGCGATGTGATCCTCGTGCTCGCGCAGAAAATGCCGTGCCTTGCGCTTAAAGCGGGCGAAATCGACCTCGCCGACCTCCGGCAGGTCGATTTCGGCGCCCTGGCCGAGTTCATCCTCGAAATTGGTATAGACGATCCTGCGCTTGCCCCTCTCGATATGCTGCACGAGGCCGCGAAGCCTGAGCCGCACCAGTTCGAGCATCGAGACGGTAATACCCTCCCACCAAATATCCGAGAGGATGTCGAGGATCAGTGGATGCTGTGCGGCGATGATCGGGATCGCAGTCTGTTCGTCGAGCGCCGAGGCGATTTCGATCAACTGCTTCTTCAGCCGATCGAAGCTCTTCGAGCCCTTGAGCAGTGCGAGTTCCAGGCCGAAGATCAGGAGATCGAAGCGTTTCGCCTCTTCCGCCTCGCCCTTCACCTCGCTCGGCAGGGGTGCGACCTCTTCGAGCAGTTCGTCACGCATGGCGTCCGTCAAATCGCTCCAAGCCTCATCAGCTTTGTATTTCTCGACGACACGGCGCTTGCCGCGCACGATAAAATTATCGAAGTTCATGCCGGCGACATAGGTGCGCAGCGCATCCAGTGCCTCGTCGCGGATCATCTGCTCGCTTAGCGGCTTGCCCTGTCCTGCATCATAGCCTTCCTGGTCCGGCTCGGCCACGCCGGCAAGGTCCAGCCTGTGCTTCTCATCGAGCGCACGGACAATATCGAAACGGGCGGCGAACAGCCGTTCATTCAAGCTCTTGGCGTTGCGGCCATCGTCCGGCTGCAGGTTCTGGCGGAAGAATTCCAGGTTCTGGCAATAGTCGAAGACGCGGAAGAATTCCTTATCCTCGCCGGGGCCGAAAAGATCAGAGCATAGCCGCGTGCCACGCCCGATGATCTGCCAGAATTTCGTCTTCGAGCGGATCAGCTTGAACAGCACGAGATTGACGACTTCCGGCACGTCGATGCCGGTGTCGAGCATATCCACCGAGATCGCGATATGCGGATTGCCGTCCTTCTTCGAAAAATCGTCGATCAGACTCTGTGCATATTCAGTCTTGAAAGTGATAACACGGGCGAAGTGGCCGGCGAGGTGCAGATAGGCGCGGTTGAACCGCTCCTCGATGAATTCGGCATGGCTCTGGTTCTTGGCGAAAATGATGGTCTTGCCAAGACGATCGCCACCGGCGACCTTCAGCCCCTCGGTCATCACATGCGCCAAGACCTTGTCGACGGTGTCGGCGTTGAACAGCCATTTGTTGACCGCCTCGGCGTTGACGCTGTCGGGCGGGTCGCCATCCTCCTCGTCCCATTCCAGCATGTCCCACTGCTCTTTCTCGTCATCGGAAAGATCGTCGTAGCGGATGCCCTCACGCTGGAATTTGAGCGGCACGGAAACCGAATGCGGCGGCACGAGATATTCGTCCTCCACCGCCTTGTCGAGCGAATAGGCGTCGGTAGGAACGCCGTCCTCGAGGTCGAACAGGCCGTAGGTGTTGCGGTCGATTTCATCCTTCGGCGTCGCGGTGAGGCCGACGAGCAGGCTGTCGAAATAGTCGAAGATCGCACCATAACGCTGATAGACCGAGCGATGCGCCTCGTCGATGATGACGAGATCGAAATGACCGGGGCCGAAACGCGCTTCTCCGGATTTGCGCTCGTCGATCAGGTTCATCATCGTCGGATAGGTTGAGAGGAAGACGCGCCCCTCGCCGTTCTTCTCCGTCACCAGATTGACCGGCGAAGTCTCCGGCAGCTGCCGCTTGAATTCGCGCACGGCCTGGTTCACTAGTGCAACGCGGTCAGCAAGGAAGAGAACCCGCTTCACCCAGCCGGCGCGCATCAAAAGGTCGACAAGCGCGATCACCGTGCGCGTCTTGCCGGAGCCGGTCGCCATGACCAGCAGGCTCTTGCGCTGCTTGTGGGACTCGAACGTCTCGGCGACGCGGGAAATGGCGCGGGTCTGGTAATAGCGACCGGCGATCTGCTTGTTTACCGGCAGTCCCGCGATCGGCTTGCGGCTCGTGCGCCGCTGGATCATCAGCGCCAGCTCGTCCTTCTTGTAAAAGCCGGAAACGGCGCGCTGCGGATAGGTGCTATCGTCCCAGATCCAGTGCTCGTAACCGTTGGAGGTGAAGATCACTGGCCGCTGGCCAAACTGTTGCTCCAGGCAGTCGGCATAGAGCTTGGCCTGCTGCTGACCGGCGCGGGGATCGCGCTTGGTGCGCTTGGCCTCGATCAGCGCCAGGGGCTTGCCGTCGTCGCCCCACAGAACATAATCGACGAACCCCTTGCCTTCGGCATTCGGCATACCCTCGACGGGAAACTCGCGGTCGCGCGGGCTGTCCAGTTTCCAACCCGCCTCCTTCAGCAGAAGATCGATATAAAGGTCGCGAGTCTCGGCTTCCGAATAGTCGTGACGGTCGGGCCGCGCCTCGTTCTCGCGGCGGGCGGTGGCGACCTCGGCGCGCAGGCGCGCGAGTTCCGCGTCGAGATCGGCCTTGTCGCGCAGCATGCTCTCGAAAGCCGCATCCTTCGCCTCCATCTCGCCCTTCATACGGGTGAGTTCGGCAAAGGCGCGCTTCACCACATCGTTTTTGCGGGAGAGGGCGGCGGGATCGAAGGCAAGGCTGTCGGCGGGACGCTCCTTGCGCGCATAGGTGCGGGCGAGCCAGAAGCAGAGATGGAACAGCTCGCGCACGGCATTGGCCGCCTCGGCGGGCTTGGTCTCGCGGCTTTCATGGACGGCCTGGTTGCCGATCTTGATGATGACGCGCGCCTTGGAAAACACCGCCTGGCCGGCGAGTTTCTGAAAACTCGGCTCGTGGATCAGCGCCGAGATATTGCTCTGATAGGGAAATTTCAGGCCCGGATCATGCGTGTAGGCCCATTGCACGAGAAGCTCCACCGTCCGCCGCGCATAAAACGCCGCCGCCCGCGGATCGCCTTCGACCAAAGCCTCCGCTCGCTTCGCGTTGTCGAAGATTTCGGGAAACTCGGCGGCGAGGAAGGCGAAGTTGGACATGAAGCCTCAGAGCTGACCGGAAAAGGCGCGGTGCTGGAGGGAGGAGAAAGTCGCATCTAGCTCCTGAAGCGAACGACTGCATAAGCTAGAGTGCAATTCCAAGTTATCTACTATTTTTTCGAATTCAACCTGTTCAGCCATAGGAGGCAAGGGAACTTGAAAGCTTTGAATTTGATCGAGATGCAGGTCGGGGACTCCGATGCCTTTGATACATCTATTCGCTTGTTGCCTTACAAGGTCCGTAGCCATCAATGTCTTGAGGAATTTCGGCCGAATGCGTGAGTGGTTGGGCTTAATCAAAGCGACACTGACGTATATCGAAAATCCCACGTCCGTATCGATAATCGCTGGACGGCCATAAGTCGCGCCTACTTTGGTATACAGGATATCGCCTTTTTCGGGCTTGCAGCGCTTAGTGTACTTTTTGTGATCTTCTTCGCTTATGAACTTACACGCATCGAAGATAAGTTTGCCAGTTGTAATATCTTTGACCGAAATGAAAGGAATTCCGCTTTCCGTGTAGGTCGGTTTTTGATGAACGCCATCAGTTATTCGGTGGGTAATTTCTGATAGTTTAACCGTTGGGTAGGCTGGGTCCGCTCTCCCAAACATATCCACAAAGATCGACTGGGTGAGGCTGTCGAGCAGTGCAATGGCCTGGCGGCGCTTCTGGCGCAGCTGATCGGCCTTATCCAGGATCGCCGCAATCCGCTTCTGCTCGTCGAGGGGCGGAAGGGGGATTTTAAGATTGGATACCTGGTCGCGTGTGATCGATGCTTGGTTAACCCAGCTACGACACATCGCCTTAAAGTTGCCAAGCTCAAATTGCCGTCTGAGCCAGCGCGAAACATACGCTGGATCCGCGATCTCAGTCTTTGTTCGTAGACGAAGGAAATGGTTGCTAAAGGTTATGGGCTCGTCTGCTCCTCCGAAAAGCGCCGTCTTGCCTACGAGGTCTGGGCTGTTCGTAGCGTTCAGAAGTATGTCGGCATCTTGAAGAGTGAGCCCGTTTTTTACCATAGATTGAGGGACGCGGCGCGTTTTCGTCCAGTTGAGTGTGCCGTCACGTTCAACATTGTTCATCCGGAACTGGATCACTCCATCTGGATCATCCACGCCACAAGCGAAACCACTCCTTAGGTCGTCCACGATATCCCCCAGCCGGGCCACTTGAACGCTCACAGCATCCCCTCCAACTCCCTCAGCCTCGCTGCGATCTCGTTCTCCAGCTTCAGCAGTTCCGCGATGATTTCCTTCGGCGGCCGATGCTCCGCCGCCTCATGCACCGCTTCCTTGTAGCGGTTGAGCGACAGATCATAATCCGCCGCTGCAATCTCCTCCCGCATCACCGTAAAACTCTGCCCCGTGCGCGGGTTGTCGCGCTCGGTGCCGGCGCGCTCGACCCAGCGGGCGACGACATCCGGCAGGTTGTTCTTCGCGTGCTCGCCCTCGCCCAGCTTCTCCTTGGGCACCGGGCCGAACTTCTCCTCGGCCACCAGCATCTGGCGCTTGTCGTCCAGGCTCATGCCGTCGGCCTGCAGATCGTAGAACCAGACGTGATCCGTGCCGCCGGAATTGGTCTTGGTGAAGAGGACGATGGCTGTCGAGACGCCGGCATAAGGCCGGAATACGCCCGACGGCAGCTTGACGATGGCGTCGAGCTTGTGATCGTCCACCAGTATCTTGCGGATCGCCTTGTGCGCCGTGGACGAGCCGAACAGCACGCCGTCCGGCACGATCACCGCCGCGCGCCCGCCGGGTTTCAGCAGCTTCAGGAACAGTGCCATGAACAGAAGCTCGGTCTTTTTCGTCTTGACGATCGAAAGCAGATCGCTGGCGGTCGTCTCGTAATCCAGCGAGCCGGCGAAGGGCGGGTTGGCGAGGATCAGCGAATATGTGTCGGCATCGTCGCCATGGCTGGAGGAGAGCGAATCCCGGTAACGGATATCGGCGCCCTCGACGCCGTGCAGCTGCATATTCATCGAGCCGATGCGCAGCATGGTCTGATCGAAATCGTAACCGTGGAACATGCCGTCATGGAAATGCCGGTTGAGCGCCGCATCGCGAAACAGGCCCTTGTGATGCTCGCGCAGATATTCGCCAGCCGCAACCAGGAAGCCGCAGGTGCCGCTCGCCGGATCGCAGATCACGTCCTGTGGCGTCGGTTTCGTCAGTTCCACCATCAGCTTGATGATATGACGCGGCGTGCGGAACTGGCCGTTCTGGCCGGCCGACGCGATCTTGCCGAGCATGTATTCGTAGAGATCGCCCTTGGTGTCGCGGTCCTCCAGCGGGATTTCCGCCAGCATGTCGACCACCTTGGCAAGCAGACCCGGCGTGGGGATGGTGAAGCGCGCGCCCTTCATGTGCTCGGAATGGGCCGTGCCTTTCTCCGCCATGTCGCGCAGGAACGGAAAGACGTTGTCCGAAACAATGAAGAACATGCGGGCCGGATCGTCATTCTTGAAGCGCGACCAGCGCAGCATGGCATAGGTGATCTCTTCCTTGATCTCACCCGTCTCTTCATCCCGCACGGTGCGATAGACGCCGTCCGGGAAGATCACCCGCTCCATCGGCCGGTCGAGCATATTGGCTTTGTTCTCCTCACGGGTCTGGATATCGTCCAGGCCGCGCATGAAAAGCAGGTAGGTGATCTGTTCGATCACCTCGAGCGGATTGGCGATCCCGCCCGCCCAGAAGGCATTCCAGACCTGATCGACCTTCGAGCGAATTTCACCGTTAAGCATGCGATACCTTCTGAGAGCTTGCGAATCAGATAGCAATCTATTCACGCACCGGGTGCGAATGAAGCAGTTCCCGACGACACCGCCGATGTTCTCCAAGTTTGAGTTCCATTTTTGCTTAAATTTGGCGGAGAAATCTGTTTATACGTCATGAATGGAAGTCAAGCTCGCTTGACTCTCAGGAATCGCAATTTTCGACGCTCAAAAGCGTTTGGCTGTAATACGCGACACTCAACATTGCTTGAGTCCCACGATCTCTCTTTTTTGGTAGACAAACCAATTTGGTTTCTTCATGAAACATTCAACGCGGCTTGAGTCGCAAAAACAACAGAAATTGGAAATCAAAATGGCTGCACATTCGGGGCTCGATCTGACAGAAGCAGTGGACTACCACTATGACCAGTTTCCTCCGAACGGTATCGACGCTGGCCGTTTGATCACGCCAATTGCCTCGGCATCCGCAGCCTTGGCCCGCTACGATCAGATGCTCAAGGGAATGCACAATAGCGAGATTCTGCTTGCGCCACTGCGTAATCAGGAAGCCGTTGTGTCCTCTCGTATGGAAGGCACCGTCAGCACGCTGGATGAAGTGCTACGATATGAGGCCGACCAGGAGGAAAGCGGTGATGGCCACGGAGGCCACTATCGCAATGAAGCGATCGAGGTCTTCCTATACGGACGGGCGCTAACTGCTGCTCAGCGAAGTATCGAGCAGGGAGCACCTCTATCCAGTTTTCTCATAAAAAGTGTCCACAAGGTGCTGCTCGGTTTGGGTCGAGGCGCTCATCTTTCTCCGGGTGAATTCAAGACGGAACAAAACTACCTCGCCGATCGTATGCGGCGAAAAGTTCATTTCATTCCGATGCGCCCTGAGCAATTAAACGACGGCATGGAGCGATTGTTTTCTTTCATCGAATCCGCCGATTCTCAGATTCTGATCAAGACGGCCGTGGCTCATCTTGAATTTGAGGCCCTGCATCCTTTCAAAGATGGAAATGGCCGAATTGGCCGTATGTTGATTACGCTGATGCTATGGAAATATGGGGCGATCTCGGCCCCGCACTTCTATATCAGTAGCTACTTTGAAGATCGTAGGGACGAATATATCGATCGCATGCGGGAGGTCTCAAAATCAGGAGCATGGACGGACTGGATTGTCTTCTTTCTTGAAGCCCTTGAAGCCCAGGCGCAAAAGAATTTGGCCACAGCCGAACGCATCCGTGACCTATATGAAGAACTCAAGAGGGAGTTTCCACAAATCCTGACATCACAGTGGAGCACTGCTGCACTGGACTTCCTGTTCTCGCGACCGGTGTTCAGGAATAACGTCTTCACCAAAAAATCTGGGATCCCGGAGACATCGGCACACCGATTTACCCGCATACTTGCCGAACGTGGACTTATTCGGACTCTCGAACCTGCCGCCGGTCGTCGGCCCGCTCTCTACAGTTTCGAACCGCTGCTGCAGATCGTTCGCGATTAGCCACAGTCGCGGCGCATCTGGGGGTAGTTTTCATCACCGCTTGTCGCGACGACCCGGCCCAACATCCGCTATGTAGCCCTCGCGCTTTCCAAGCGCTGACCGTATGCGGAGAGGTGGCTGAGTGGTTGAAAGCACCGCACTCGAAATGCGGCATGGGGGCAACTCCATCGGGGGTTCGAATCCCTCCCTCTCCGCCATTGACGTCTATTTTCCATTGTAAAAACAATCACTTAGGATTTTCTGGTTTTCTCAACCCCACTTCTAGCCCCACTCGTTGCCGGATTTCGCGGCGTTCCATGCTTCCACCTGCGCTACAGAAAGCCCCGTGCGCATGGCGACGATTTCGGGCGGGTTTCGTTCCGTGAGCGCGGCCATGTCGATGATGAAGGGCGATCATTCTGCGGGCAGGGCATTGTTTATCAGGCCAGATGTGCGTGCCATTTGAGCGAAGTACGAAATGTAACCAATATGCTCCGGGGTCATTTGCAGGAAATAATCATCCTGCCGATTAGGCTGGGCTGTGTGGCTGGGAAAGCTCATGGCCTTGTGTTCTATTCGTTCGAGGCGGGATTGCTGCTTGCGAAGGCATAGCCCGGAAAATCGTGTCTATGAAGCCGTCAAGTTGTCGCCGGATGCAGGCCATAACACGGGCAGACACAAGACGGGCTGGGGGTGAACCCGGCTATCCACCCCGTGGCACCCCCTGCACGGGCGCATGACATGCGCGACCTGCCATGTGCAGAAAATTTTTCATCGCCAACTTTTTCGATTTCCGATGCAGTCAGGGCATGGTGCGTTTAGCCTAGTAATCTAATCGCGTTGCGATGCACTTCACATCTTGCGCTCTACGAGCACTGCGGGTTGCTTGACGGGCCTTTTCGCTAGAGCACATGGGGAGACCATGAATCGTCGCATATCCCTTACGGCGCATGCACTGCTCGACATAACGAAATCTCAAGCCCGCGTTAACATCTACGGAATATTGCCGTGCAGGTACACTTAAGCCCGGGATTTCGTCGCATGTTGTTGCATTTCCGTTTCGGTGACACTGGACGCTTGCCGGACCTTGCCAGCCTGCGGTTGATTGCGTTCCCATCACCTGCGGTATCGACCGGAACGATTCAATCTTACATTGATCCAGATCGGCCTGTTTTTCACTTGCTTTATTGTTCGGTTTAAAAAGCATTACACCGCCGCTGTCGCCCCCGGTCTGACATGCAGAAAGTGCCAGTACCCCCGCGAGTATGGCCAACGTCTTCAAGCCCATCTATTTTCTACCCCCCAACAGGTTAATATCCAATATCCGTAGGCTACGCGGAAACGGTGCGCAACAGAGGCGGATTTAGCTTGAACTTATCCACAGGGGTGTTGCCCGTGGTGCTGTCTTCATGTCTTGAGATACGGTTCTGTGTCTTGGCGTTTTCTGCTATGAAGGTGGTTACTTTTGGTAACTACCTAAAGGCAAGAAGCCATGAGCGGCGCACGAAATGATCAGGCTGGCAAAATTCAAACCCGTGAAAAGTGCGGGGCGAAAACGACACGCGGTACGGTCTGCCAAGGCATAGCCGTTAAAGGCGTTGGCCGCTGCGCCTGTCATGGCGGTGGAAAGGCTTTGCGTGCCCGATACATCGCAGAGCTTGCACGCAATCCCCGCGAAAAGCGTCGTGCATGGCTGGTGCGCCAGATCGACAAGGGCACACGCAACAAGAGCCGCGAGCACATCAAATACGGGCGCGCGATGGCGGATGCTGAAAACGACATGATTGCGCTCAAGGACCAGATGCGCGCGGCATTGAAGGAAGGGCGCTGCACGCGGGAAGTCATAGGGCGCTGGATCGAGGCCGTGAGGGCCGTTCGGCCTTATCGTGAAGCGATCCTCATGCCGATGGTCTATCGCGCATTGCTAGGCGAATTTGGGCCAATGAAGCATGGTGCCGAAACTGTCTCCGGCACCATGGGGCTTGATCCTGACGAGCATATGATTTTCATGCGGGCGCTAGGCTTCCGGGCCGGTTAGCTTTCATGCTTCGCGGCGATGCGCGTCGTGCGCACGACCGTAACGTGCTGGTGTCCTGCATATTCTTCATAAAGGGCAGGATGATCGTTTTTGAAAGTGTCCTTGTCAAAGGTCTGCCAGTCTTGTTCCAGCACGCGCAATTCAAATTCCCCGCCGCGTGGGCGGTAGTCATTGCGTCCTTCCGTCCGCTCCAGAATTTGATCGCGAAGGAAAGCTTCACGGTTTTCAAGCTTGGCCTTTTCCTCGCGGGTACGGCCAAGTTCATCGATCAAATTCGCAAGGGCGGCATCATCGTTCGACGGGCGGAGCATACGAATAAGGTTCATGATCAGGTTTCCTTCTGGTGCTGTTGAAAGATTGCTGTTGCCGGGGGCGATTACGGGCAGGGGCAGCGCGCATTACGCGCGCCGATTTTGGTTGCGAAAAGCCCCCGACATGTTCCACAAGTTCCACACATGTTCCATTTACTAAGTGATTGAAATTAAACGTGAAATGGAACGTGTGGAACATGTGGAACATCGTTTTCCCCTTTTTTAATATAAAGAAGAAAGGGGGAGAGGGGAGACGTGCCGGAGGGGCGGGGAGTAGGGAGTAGGGAGTAGGGAGCCAAACACACGCGCGCGGGGCGCGTGCCCCATGCACCCCCCACGGGGCGACAGGAGAGAACAGAGGCATATATGCCGAAAAGATGTTCCACACGTTCCACATGTTCCATTTCGCAAGTAATTTCAATGACTTGGGTTTTTCTGACATGTCCCGCACACCTTCCACCTTTGGAGCCGGACATGTTCCACCCTTTCAGTTGCTTCCTTTCAGTTCGACCAGCAACTTCTTTGAACTGTCCCCCTTGCGATGCATCGAAACTTCCCACCCGTAGGCATCGCGTAGCGGCTGCATGAGACGGCGCAAAACCCCGCTCACGTTCCTGTTGCTGAAACTGAAACCCTTATGGAAGTCCAAGCGCATACCACCAAAAGGCTTCTGCACTTCCGCCACAAAATCCGTTAGCGTGCCCGTCCAGCGCCCGCCGCTATCTTTCAGGATAAGGCCGATGCGTTCGGCCATGGGATCGCTTTCCGCGAGGCTGGCAGAAGCATCCGCGCGTGCCGTGCGAACGGCCTCAAGGAACAGGTTATTTTTCCAGCCCATACCACGGGCCATTGCCTCCCCGAACGCTGCGGCGTCCGCGAGACGTGGTAAATCGTGCAGCGGGATCGCGGGTAAAATCTGCAACGCCCGCACGCACGTATCGCAAAGCGCGTGTAGAATGGCCGGATGGTCGCGCTTCCATTCCTCTTGCAGTTGCGCCTCTGTTTTCCGCGTTTTGAGCGGGGCAAGCTGCACTTGCGCCGTGCGTTCCGCAAGGTCGCCGCGTGCCAGAATGTCACCGATTGACGTGAAAATGATCGAACGCTTGACCCTTAAGGTTGCCGTATCACCATCGGAATACAACATGCGTGTGGAAAGTCCGCCGCCCGTGGACAAGGCGCAAAGCGCATCAGATAGGTCCGCGCCGAAACGGCTGGCGTTGTCCAAGATCGTTACGTGCTGGCCGCGCGCGGTCACATACAGGTCACGGATATCTTTCGGCGGAAGCCCGCGCCCGTGCCCGCTAGGGTCAAGAATGCCTTTCAGCCTGTCGGCGTTCGTTGACTTGCCGGAACCGTTCGGGCCGACAAACGCGACATGCGGCACCGCGCCAACAGGGCGGACATAGCTGGACAGGGCAAGGATAACGCCCGCCCGTGCCTGCACGCCTTCGTCGTCGGGATCATTAGCCTTGAGGATCGGCGGCAGATTGAAATGAGGGAACAGAAGCGTGTCTAGAGTTTTGGCGAACGGCTCGGCTTGTGGTGCTGGCAAGGGCGAAACAGCGCCCGAACGTGAGAAAACCACGGGAATGTCGCGAGCATGAGAAACACGCCAGCCGTGCGCATCGATAGCAATCACGCCCCCGGTGTCATCTGCCATATCGATGAAAATACGGTCCCTGCCCGGCACAGCTACACGTGTCCAGAGTTCTTGCACCGCCCCCGCGTGCGCCAAACCTTCCATGCGGTCAAACAGGTCAGCCCGTGCATTCTTGGACAGACGCAATCCCGCGTTCTCAAGCAGGCCGTGCAAGGTGCTTTTACCTACCTTCGATGAAAGGTCATAGCTGCGTCCGTCAAGGCGCATGTATGGGCGGTTTTCGTCGGAATGGAAGAATACCGCGCCGCGCTGCTTCAATTCCGCCAAGACGGTTCCCGGCGTCAATTTCATCCTGTGCGCGCTGGTCGCCGCATGCGCGGCGGCTTCACCCATCTGCGAACGTTCGGCATCGCTTACGTCCCCGAACGTGCCTTGCGCGGCGCGCTGGCGCATTTCAGCCACTAGCGCCGGGTCTTGCAATTCTACCAGCGTCAACAGCTTATGCCAGCCCGCGCCATCAGGCTTTGCCGTGTTCCAGACACGTTCGGCCTCTCCGGGTGTGAAGCCTTCATATGTTTCGGACCATTCGATGAATGCCGCCCGTGCGTCTTCATCCCCACCCGTTGCACCATGCGCGGCGAGGGCAAGTTCAACCCATGTTTCGCGGTTCTTGAAAGTCGTGCCATTTTCAAGGCGCTGGAAGATTTCCACTACCAGCGCAGTGTCCGGCGCAAGGTCCGGGCCATCTTTCTTGGCAGAGGACGCGGGCACAAGTGCCCCGCTAGTATCGGCAGACACGCCGAACGCGCTCGCCAAAGCATTCAGCACTTCCTTAAAGCCACGGGCGGGTGCTGGTTCTGGTGCCGGATAAGCGGGCACCGCCAAAGTCAGCTTGCGGCCACGGACGCGCTTTTTCGCCTTCGGAATGTTCACGGTGAAGGGCAGGCGCATGATGCGCGAAAGGTCGCCTACGGGATCGGAACCAACAGCTTTCAGGACGGGGAGCAGCGCCTTGCAGCGTGCTTCCATTTCTTCCCTTGCGCTGGTGCGTACGACCAGCCCGTGCCCCTGCACGCCACCGCCCGAATAAACGACATGTTCAAAACTGGCGCGCTTCAGGGCTTCGGCTTGTTCAACACGCCATGCGTCAAAATCCCCGTGCTTGTCGGGGTCGTGGTCCAGATCGACAGCGATAGCATGGTGACAGGCAACACCGTTTGCATCAACGCGCCCCTGTGTGCCCGCCTTGCGCGGATGCACGCCGAAATAAATATTCCGCATAAAAAGGTGTTCAGCCATGAAATCGGCAAGATTTTCGTCGCCAAGCGGCGCACAACATGAGATAACGCGCTCATCAACTGAAATCGCTGTAAGTTCAATCCAGTCTCCGGGGCCGAAAAGCCCGGAAAGCCATTGCATGGAAAGAGATACAAGGCGCTTTGTTACTTCAACGTTGCGTGTCATATTTCCATTGTCAGCGATTTTAAGGCCCGTAGCAGCTTCGATTTGCTGGCGAATTTCGACCAATTCTTCGTTGCCGGGCACAAACCCCCATAGGTCTTTAACCCGCTTTTCTCCAGCGCGTGCCTGCGCCCGCTGCATTTTGCGGTTCATATGCTTTGTGCTATTCATTGTCTGCAAGCTTCCATCTCGCCCCTGCCACCAGTGCGGGGGCTTTTCTTTGGGGAGAGTCAGGCGGCAAGAGCGGCGCGTTCTTCGATCCAGCGCTGAATTTCCGACAAGCGCCAGCGCACGGAGCGCTTGGTTACGGGAATCTGGCGGGGAAATTCCCCGGACTGGATCAGCAGATAGATTGTGGAATGCTTGAGGCCTACAAGGCGTTCGACTTCATCCAGACGGATAAGGCGTTCGTTTTCGAAACCATTCATGATCGTTTTCCTTCCTGATCAGTTGTCTTCTGATCGGAAGGAATAGGCCGGGTTGGCGCAGATGCGTTATCGGTATAAGTATAAATTATACCGCCTTTCAGCTTGAAATTATTTCTTGCGAGCTAAATCGAGTATCTTCATTCTTTCAGCCAATGGCTTTTCCATAAAGGGATGCGGTTGTTTCGCATCCAACTTTGTTTGAGACGGAAAATCCTTCGCCACCTTGCGCATAGATACCCAAAGGTCTTTTGAAACGGCGCAAGGACGATTGAACGAATATTCGAAAACCGTATTGATTGCTTCCTCCCATGTAGAGAGGGACAAGCGCTTCTGTTCGTGCAAGGTTGCTTCATAGATCAAAGCCCGCGCCCGTGCTTTTTCCATTTGCAGCTTGTGCACACCGCTCGGCCTTCTGCGCAGAAGCCTTGTGTCATTGTCGCCTTGCGGGTCGATCAGATCGGTAATGATGACGTGCACATCCGTTGTTTTCCCCGGAAAGGCGTCCTCAATCGCGGGCGCAAGATCGTAAAGCAACCGGGCGATCACGTCTGAAACATAGGCCCTATGCTCTTTGCTGCCGGTAATTTTCCCCGGCACCGCCTGTGTTTGCAGGTGCGCCGCGATGACAGGACCGAAAATTTCCGAAAGCTTGCACCACGCATCATATGCCTTTTCGTTGGCTTTTGGGTCAACAACGTCACCGGCTGCGGTACCAATGGAAAAAATCTCATCAACCAGCGCATGTGCGCGCCCCTGCAAATCTTCGCCGCTCACGCTGCCCCCTTTGAATGAATGCTGATAACCTTTCCGTCCTTGGAAGGTTCGCAATGCGCGCCCCACGCGTTCATAAGTTCCCGTCTGCGCTCCAAGGCATCCGCGCGCCTGTAGGCGGCTTCAACCTTGTTGGAAAGCGTATGCGCAAGCGCCTGCTCGGCAAGTTCCGTCTGGAAATTCGTGCGTTCATAGCACCAATCCCGAAAGGCGGAACGGAAGCCATGCACGGTATATTGCTCATACCCTAAACGCCGCATCTGCATGTCCATCGCCATGTTCGACAAGCCCTTGCGTTCAGCGTCCTTTCTGCCCTTGCCCGTGAACACAAAGCCGTCATCTGCATCGCGTATCGTCCATGACGCTTTCAGGATCGCGATTGCCCGGTCACAAAGCGGCACACGGTGTTCTTTGCCTGCCTTCATGCGCTCGGCGGGCACGGTCCAGATTTTCGCGTCCATATCGATTTCAGGCCATTTCGCCCCGAATACTTCCCCCGAACGCGCTGCGGTCAGAATGAGAAATTCAAGCGCGCGTGCGCTTATCGTGTCCGCTTCACGCAATGCGGCAACGAATGCAGGTACATCGCCGTAGGGCATCGCTGCATGGTGCCCCCGGCTTAGTTTCTGCCGTTTCGGCAGAAGCTTGTCCAGATGCCCGCGCCAGCGTGCCGGATTTTCCCCCTCACGATCTCCGGAAGCCTTTGCGGCGTCCAGTATCAGTTCTATCCGGTTGCGCACGCGAGAGGCCGTTTCGGGCTTCGCCGTCCAGATCGGGCGCAAAGCTTCAAGAACATGCTCGGTCGCAATGTCCCTGACGGGCAGGGGGCGAAGCTTTTTCGCATAGACCTGCATCGTCATTTTCCATTGCGCCAAATGCTTGTCGTTGCGCCATTCGGCGGATTTGGCTTCGATATATCTGTCTGCGGCATCGCCAAACGTGAGCAAGGTCTTTTGCGCGTCACGTTGCGCGCTGCGGCGGTTGATGGGGTCTATGCCCTCGCGAACAAGAGCACGGGCTTTCTCGGCAGCGTCACGGGCAGCTTGCAAGCCTACCTGCCGCGCTTCCGCTGATCCAAGCCCCATTTCCCGGCGCTTGTCGCCCATCCTGTACATGAAAAGCCAATTCTTAGTGCCCGTCTTGGTAACGACAAGGTACAAGCCCCCGCCGTCGCTATATTTGCCCGGTTCTTTCAGGGACTGGATTTTCCTGTCTGTAAGCTTCTGGATTGCCGCCATGTCCGCACGTCCTGCTTGTCTGAAACAAGGCGGGGCTGGAGAGCCAACCCCATCATCAACCCCACCTTTAGCATGGAGCAAGGCGGATTTCAATGGAGTAGAGCGGAGACAAAATTGCTAGAAATCAATGTGTTACAGGAACGCTATGGAATGCCAGAAATACATGTTAGGAGGTCTCCCTCTCCGCCATGAGTTTTTGATTTCATTGAATTTTTCCAGCGCCTTTGACCCCTTGTCATAACTGTGGATAGTCTGCCAGACCGGCAACCGCCGAATGGTTTACGCCAGCGCCAAGGCCGGCCGGGCAGTTTCGTCTCCTCGTGCTGCGGTCCGCCGAACGGTTGGTAAGGCCGCCGGAAATGGGAGCGCTTGCACGCTGCCCGCCTCGCCGCATCGGGCGGCAAAGAATGCACCGCAGCTTATATGGTTGCTGCGCCAATAGCGGATTGTGACAGCTGGTTTGGGGGATGAAATCGTAAGTCGCGATGAAGCGGAGCCAAGACATAGAGTTTTCCAGCTACCTATTAAAATTGGAACGATCACCGGTTTGACGAGTTCAATAAGTGAACACTTATGCAGAAAGGAGAGGAGTTATGTTTAAAACAACACTTCTGACGGCAGCGTGTGCACTCGCAATCAGCATGCCGGCGCTCGCCCAAACGACGACCCCAAATGCGACCACGGCGCCAAGCGCGGAGGCGCCGGCGCAAAAGGAAATGCCCGTTTCCACCAAGAATATGTTTGGTGCTGCCCCGGCAACGGGGACCGATGCCAATAAGGTTGGCTTCGTGGAGGCGAAGGAAGGGCAGGTTCTGGTGTCGAGCTTCATTGGCCGGAGTGTTTATGAGAGCGCCGCCAACGACGCCAAGTCGATCGGTAAGCTCAACGACTTGATCATAAGCCCTGACGGCAAGGTCGAAGCAGCCGTGATTGGTGTTGGCGGCTTCCTTGGTGTTGGCGAAAAAGACGTCGCCGTTAGCCCAGACCTTATCCAGCTTGCCACGCGCAGCGATGGCAACACATGGCTGGTTCTGAACACGTCCAAGGATCAGTTGAATAGCGCCCCTGCGTTTGACCGGTCCAAGTACTTTCCGAAGGGTGTAGCAGATCCGAATGCGGCGACCAAATCCGAAAAGCCTGCGACCGGCACGGCACCCGCTCCTGCACAGTAGCTTGGCCGCCTTATAAACCAATGGCGCCTGAGCGCCATTGGTTATCGCTAAACCCTCAACGACCGATATGGATCGATCCGCGAATGTCTTGCGGGTGTGTAGGTCTTCACCACGGGCGAGCGCCTACGACACGGGAGCCGTGCCCTGACCGTACATCACAGCCGGCTTCTGTTCGCACCCCAGCCTGCTTATGGATGATGCGCCGGCGTGGAAGGTCTGGCGCGAAACGAAACGCGCATTCCCTATTGCCCTTATTGCCGCCGCCTCATGGCCGCGGCGGTGAGCCGAGTGGGCGATGCCGCCCGTAAGCGGGATTTCTGGTCGGGCCGGCAAGTGAAAATCTCGCTGGCATTTCCATCACCATTCCGGCATTAAGTTGCACTTCAGGTCGATATGCGATGTCGGCGGCATCGACCTGCCATCTTTTGAAGCCATTATCGATCATGCCTGTTTTTGACGCCTCCCCCGATACGGATACCGCACCTCCGGCTGCCGACGCCTCGACCGGCACGTCGGGGCATCTTGTTGCTGCCGGCGCTTTTTCCGAGGCGGAACGCAACGCCGTCTACCGCGCCATCGAAACCCGGCGCGACGTGCGTGACCAGTTCCGGCCCGATCCCCTGCCCGACGATCTCGTCCGGCGATTGCTTGAAGCGGCCCATTGCGCGCCTTCGGTGGGCTTCATGCAGCCCTGGAATTTCATCCTGATCCGTCGGCCGGAAACGCGTGAGCGCGTGTGGCAGGCCTTCCAGCAGGCCAATGAGGAAGCCTGCGCGATGTTCGGGGATGATCGCCGCGCGCAATACCAGCGGCTGAAGCTGGAAGGCATCCGCAAGGCTCCGCTCAGTATCTGCGTCACATGCGACACGAGGCGCGGCGGCCCGGTCGTGCTCGGCCGCACGCATAATCCCGATACCGATGTCTATTCGACTGTCTGTGCCGTGCAGAATCTCTGGCTCGCCGCAAGAGCCGAAGGCGTCGGGGTCGGATGGGTGAGCATCTTCCACGAGAACGCCATAAAGACGATCCTCGGCATACCCCCGCACGTCAAGATCGTTTCATGGCTCTGCGTCGGCTATGTCGATGAACTTTACGACATGCCCGAACTCGCCGTGAAGGGATGGCGCGATCGCCTGTCACTCGACAGGCTCGTCTTCGAGGAAGGCTGGCAGGACCGCGAGGAAATGTAAGCGCCGCCGGTTTCCTGCGGTCCTCCGCATCGTGCCGCTGGGCGGCGCTCCCGCCATGACCGCGTGCGATAAGCCATTATCGCAGAAACCTTTGCTCCCAACCCTGGGCACTTGGAGCAACCTTTACCGAAGCGTTCACCTGAGTGCGGCCTCGAAGCTCGCGCTCAGGACATCGAGCAGGTAGTCGGCGTTCGCCCGGCTGAAAATCATCGGCGGCCGCATCTTCAGCACATTGTCGTGCGGACCCTCGGTCCCCATCAAAATCCCGCGTTCCCGTGCCTCATTATTGATCTTCCGCGCCAGTTCCGTGGCGGGCGCCTTCGTCTTTCGGTCCGTGACAAGTTCGATACCGAGGAAGAGGCCCAGACCCCGCACGTCGCCGATGGTGTCGAACCGCTCCTGCATCCTGCGGAAACCGTCGAGCAGATAATTGCCGATACTCAGGGCATTGTCTCTCAAGCGGTCCCGCTCGATCGCATCGAGGACGGCGAGCCCCACGGCACAGGAGACGGGGTTTCCGGCGAAGGTGTTGAAATACTCCATTCCGTTGTTGAAGCTGTCCGCAACCTCACGCGTGGTCACGACAGCCGACATCGGATGACCGTTGCCGATGGGCTTGCCCATGGAAACGGCATCGGGAACGACACCCTGCGTCTCGAAGGCCCACCAGTGGCTGCCCACGCGGCCGAATCCGACCTGTACCTCGTCGGCAAGGCACAGTCCTCCCGCCGCGCGAACCATGCCGTAGACCTCCCGGAGATAGCCTTCGGGAAGGAAGACCTGACCGGCGACACTCGGGATGGACTCGGCGAGGAAGAAGCCGGGCGACCGTCCTTGCTTTCTCATGGTTTCGATAAGATCGGCCACGCTTTCCGCAAATCGCCTGCCATGCTCTTCCGGAGACCATTCCTCCGGGGCGCGGTAGCTGTCGGGAATGACGGCCTCATGGACATGGTCGGGCCGTCCCCTGCCGCCCTTTCGCTTGTATTTGTAGGGGCTCAGATCGATCAGTTCCTGCGTCGTGCCGTGATAGGCCCAATCGAGAACGATCGCATCGTTGCGGCCGGTATGGTTCCTCGCCATGCGAAGCATCAGGCTGTTGGCCTCGCTTCCCGAGCAGGCGAAGGATGCGACGGCCAGCCCCTCCGGCAGGGTCGCCGTCAGCCGCTCGGCATATTCCACGATATTGTCGTGCAGGTAGCGCGTATTGGTGTTGAGCAGCGCCGCCTGCCGCGACAGCGCCTCGACGACATCGGGGTGGGCGTGCCCGAGATGGCATACATTGTTGAAGCAATCGAGATAGGCGCGGCCGAAATTGTCGATGAGCCAGACACCGTCGCCGCGTACGAACTTGATCGGCTCGGAATAGGAGGTCGCCAGATTGGGAAGAAGCAACTGCCTGCGCTTCGCGATGAGTTCTTCCCGCGTGCGCCCCTCCTGCCGGAAGGTTTCGGAGGGAATTCCGGCGAGAATGGCCGCGTCGGGGAATATGTCGGCCCAGACATCGAGATACGCGGATTCACCAACGCCCAGAATTTCGGTCGCCGTCAGCCCGGTGTCGGTGGATATCTGGAAATGCAGATGCGGCGTCCAACCGCCGTTTTCCCGGCTCGTACCCATATGGCCGACCAGCATGCCTGCCTCCAGCCGGTCGCCCGGCTTCAGGCGCGCAAGCACCTCATGCGCCATATGTCCCCAAAGGGTGAGGAATGGCGGACATCCCTCGGGTGCATGTTCGAGCAGGACAAGCCCGCCATAGCCGAGCGGCTCATGCTCGATCCCGACGCTCTTCACCACCGCCGCAAGCGGCGTATGGACCGGCGTTCCGGCCGGCATGAAGAGATCGACGCCGAGGTGATGAACCCGGCGCTGCCCTTCGATGAACCGCGATTCGAAGGCTGGATCGGTATAGACGCTTCTCTTTTCTCCCCACGGGCCGATGCCGAGCGCGATCTTGTGCCGGGCCGCAAAATCGTCCCACCACTTCGTCGCTTCTTCCGGGCGCCGCTGCGCCGAGGCGACGGTCATGACGTGCGATGCGTCTCCATAAGGCACGATCGCCTTGTTCATCGTGGCCGTCGCCGGACGGACGATATCGGCGAAGGATTTTCCGTTGCCGGCAATCCAGTGGCGGACCGCACCCGCACCTTCGACCGCATCGAAGCCGCAGGCTTTCCGCAGGATCGCGGTGGCAAGGCGGGGATTCATCGCGTTCATCTTTTCAAGAAGCCGCCACGCCGGCGCCTCGCTGACCGCAAGGTATGGATTGTCGGCGGTCCGGTCACGGCGCGAGGCGGAAAAGGTGACGCTCATGACCAGACGCATGGCGATCAGGTCGAACAGAACATCGATTTCCTCACTCCGCAGGGGATATTTTTCGTGAAATCCGGCGGCAAGTTCCGCCGCCGCGCCAACGGGATCGTCCAGATCGAGAATGGCGTAAGCACAGGCGATGGCGACTTCGGCGATCAGGACGGTATGAACCGCATCGCCGAAGTCGATGATCCCGGAAATATTGCGATCGTCCTGCTCATCGACCAGAATATTCCAGTCGTTGGCGTCGTTATGGATGACCTGCGTCCGCAGCCCGATCAGTGTCGGCGCGACCGTGTCCTCGAACCGTCGGATGAAACGTTCGAGAATGGCTCGTTTATGCGTGTCTTCCACAAAGTGGAGGCGCGAGCGTGCCCGCGCGGCATGGCGGAGGTCCCAATCGAGATCGCGCAATGCCCCCGGATGGATGAAGCCTTGCAGGGCACGGTCGAGTTCCCCAAGCGATTGGCCGAGGCTGCGTATCAGTTCAGGCGTTCGTCGGACCTTGGCGAGCGGGGTGCCGGCCAGCCATCCGACAAGGCGCACCGCATGTGTTTCCCCGTCGGAGGCGACGGCGGAAGCGAGGAAATCGCCCGACAGGCTCGGCTTGAGGCGGGGGACGGCAAGCTTCGGGTTGGCTCTTCCAAGATGGTGCAGAAGGGCCGTCTGGAATTCGCTTTCGACGCGGGGCTCGGTCGAATTGACGATCTTGAGAAGCCAGCCGGCGTCGGTTTCCGTCTTCAGGCGGTAATTGCGGTCGCGCTCACTGTCGAGCGGCGATGCTTCACCGGTAACGCCGAAAATCTCGCTGGCGAGAATCTCCGCCTCTGCTACGGAAATCCGGGGGGCGGGGTGGGACAGATCGGTCATGGTCGTTCTTTTCCAAGCCATTCTTCGTTCCGGCAACTTGGCACGCAATCCGTTTTCAGGCATCAGGTATCGTGTCGGACGAAGCCGGCATATCGTCGGAATGAACCGGCAAAAATTCGGCTTTCAAAAGGTTTGAGCATGCGTGACCTCGATGCCAAGGACCGCGAGATACTGCAAATCCTCTCGAAGGAAGCGCGCATCGCGTTGAAGGCACTGGCCGGCCGGATCGGCCTGTCCCGAAGCGCCACGAGCGAACGCGTCGCAAATCTCGAACGCCGCGGCGTGATCAGGGGGTATCGCGCCGATATCGGCGAGGTCGATGCCAACACGATCCGGGCGATCCTGCTGGTCAGCCTCAGGCGCACGCCGGCACTCGACCTGCTCGACCTGCTTGCCCGCAACATGCAGGTGAGACGTGTTTCATCGGTGAGCGGTCAGCTCGACCTCGTCATCGAACTGGAAGCGGCATCCATCGACGATCTGAACAATGTTCGCGACATGATCGCCGGCCACGAAACGGTGGACGACATCACGACGGCGGTCGTGTTGCGGCGGGATATCGATCGCGAGACGAAATAGGATGCGCGCCGGCCATTCGGTCCG
>ERZ778019.1870-NODE-1870-length-24204-cov-11.870512_pt1 | contig 24204 bp, 28 predicted proteins | sample MGYA00375749_ERZ778019 | MGnify/ENA primary metagenome ERZ778019 (study PRJEB29350, sample SAMN05389821) | bioreactor metagenome | isolation source: Ammonium sulfate bioreactor | place: South Africa: University of Cape Town | collected 2014-03-17 ... | reverse complement strand
CTTGATCTGCTTGTTGCTTATAATTATTTGCTTTTGTGTCATCAGCTTTCAAATTTTTTTATAAATCATGTATTTGACTAGGCGCTCAAGTAATGCTACGTGAAATAAACGGTAAAATAGGAATTTTCAATCTTACCAACATATTCGCTATCTAAAAGATTTCTTATCTTATAAAACAACAAGAGTGATGTTGTGACTATTTAAAACATGTTCTTTTACATTATAAAAATAAGAATGGCTAGTGATTCAAAACAAAATATGGATGCGGATAGTGCTCCGTTACCTGAAATTCTTAAATGGAAAAAGAATTTAATCATTGAAAATGGTATGATATCGAGATTTTGAAAGAATGTTTACTTTTTTTTCTTTTTATTTCATAGACCTTCGCTTTGATCCAGCATGTTGTGGGCCTAGTCTATTTATTTCAGATGAAAATACTACCTTAAAAAAGAATGTTGATAATGGCACATGGTATACATGTCGCATAGCGAATGCTGAATGGAATAAAGGTGCTCATTATTGGTCAATGAGAATTTTAGACAAAGGAGCTGGTATTGTAATGATTGGTATTGTTCCAACAGATTTTAACACAAGCTTAGCTCAATATCCAGGACAAACTGCTAACAGTTATGCATTTTATGTTTGGAATGGAACCAAATATGGTTCAGGTAGTGCAACAGCTTTTACCACAGATCTACCCAAGAATAATGATGTGATTGGTGTTTTACTTGATCTTGAAGCTCGAACATTGACTTACTTCAAAAATGGACAAATTATAGGTACAGCTTTTGGTGAAATACCAATTCAAGATAATATTAAATATTCTCCAGCTATCGGACTCCATTCATTTGGCGCATGGGTGAGTTTGATAAAAACAATCAAATAATAAACAATAGCGAAAATCTATAATTCTTATTCATTGATTTTAAATTAAACATATGAACGTAGAACAAAATCTGTGATAATTGTTAATATACCCCATTACTCTAATCGATATTCTTCAATTTCTAACAGATTTTTCTATACAATTATTTTTGAGATAAACTTGTGAAGAAAGACTTATTTTGATTTTATTTTACAAATTTACTAATTGAAGAAAATACAACTTAATCATTATTACTGGAGAGAGCTGTTGCTTCACGATGTTTTTCTTTGGACGCTATTTCTTCCGCTGCAAGTACGACTACATTTTGTGCTGAGAGTTCAGCATAAAGTGTACATGACTCTATGAATTTCGATCAAGTTACGCACTGTCCCCAGAACTTAGACCAAAATCCCGCAGAGTACACGACAGTACATGGATAACCTATGATAAGTTTTTTAAATCAGTTTATGCTCAAGTGATATTTTCTTTTGTTACTTTGGAATTTGTTTGTGTAGCTGCATTCATCGTAACACTCTCTTCCAGCATTGCGGTATAGTGGTTTGTCTTTGTTTTTACATGGGTTTTTGTAATATGCTCGAGACGAGACAGGATATTTGTATGAGAATACACAAAGAAGAAATCATCGCGTTAATAAACACTGTTTGTATTAGTACAATTGTGTCATGCAGACTATGTTACACAATTCCTTTTTTATTCAAATGTTCGATTGCCTTGTCTCAATGAACTGCATATTGACTACAATGATTTATCGAACGTCACAAATAATTTTAGTAATGATGTTCCTGGTATCAACCGCGCAAGATTGAAGTATATTGTCTTTACAGTCGAACCAGCTGTATATCCAGAGAAGTTTTATAGAGTATTTTCCTCTATTGAAAAAGAAAACTTAATGAACACCGTTTGAATTGATTGTGTTGAACAACATTATAATCGCACATTTTGAATAAATTTGACCTTGATTTGTTATATATTGTAGTTATTAATATAGGATAGACGTTTTCACAATTAGAATAAATATATATGACAAATAGGTAATTCAATGTTGTTATTCGTACTTGTAATCTTATTGTTAAATAATATTCTTCTCCTAAATGTTCGTGATTAATTTTTCGTTCTGTCATATATATTTTTTTTTCTTACGCTTTTTTCTCTTTCTCTTCATTCTTTCGTTCTTTTTCGTGTCTCATGTGCTTATGTTTGCTTAGAAGCAGAATAAAGTTTCTAGGGGAAGTAAAATCGACAACGTGCGTGCGTCTGTCGACAATTTTCGTGTGAGCATGTCATTCGAATATTCCTTTATGAATAAAGACGAATTAATACATCGAGCTGTACATCAAGGTCGTGTTTTCTCCCTTGAAACCTATCTCAATCGATATCCACTCGAAGATATCGATCAACAATACGAACATGGCCGATCAAGATGGACAATTTTGATTGCAGCATGCTTTTACAAACATGAAAATATCGTCCGAATGTTACTACGTCGTTTTAAGCCTGATGTAGATGCTGTTGGCGATGTTAAACTTGATTTTGTATCGGAAATTATGTATGGTGTATCATCATTGTGGGTTGCAGTTGCTGTTGGTCATTTTGGAATTGTTAAATTATTGATTGAAGAAGGTCATGCCAATATCAATCATCTTTCTATAACACGTAGTTCACCATTACGTGCTGCTTCGTATATTGGTCATCTTCAAATAGCTAAATTTCTCATTGAAAATGGTGCTGATATCAAACTTGTTCGAGAAGGAAACTATACGAATCTAATGCTCACTGCCTATCGTCGACATTCAAGTATGGTCAAATATTTTATTGATGAAGTCAAATGTAATCCAAATGAATATGATCAAGATGGTCGAACACCGTTGCATTATGCAATCGATGGTGGATCTTTGGATGTTGTTCAATTGTTATTAGAACGAGGAGCGAATAATATCACTCCGAATGTGATCACGCCATTGAATTGGGCAGCGTTGGAGGCACGAGAAGATTTAGTTGATGCTTTTGAATCGTATTGTTTGTCTGATTTGGAATGGATAGAAGCGAGAGAATTACTTGGAGCATCTTTTGCAAATGTTGAATCGAAAAATTATAATCTTGATAAAGCAGTTGAACAGCTGACAAAAGCTTTTCATTTGAGAACGAAACGAAATCTACCGAAGATTCGTTCAATCAATTCACCTGTTGAAGCATTTCAATATTGTCAAGAGTGTCACACATTAGAAGATTTTAATGAAATTCTTTCTGAATCAAATACTCGAATACATATTGAATCATTGCTTATTCAAGAACGTATTCTAGGTCAAAAAAATAAACGATATCGTCGTGCTGTTCGATTCTATGGCGCTCTACTAGCTGATACACATCAATACGATGCATCGTTGTTATTCTGGTTATATGAACTTAATCTTCGACGACAATATCAAATTAATTTTGATAGATGGCATTTGAGAGATTTTGTTCATATGTTTGCTGAAATGATTATTAATGATGTTGATCATATACCGGAACGAGCTTTTATTGAAGTACTCAAAGCGTTAGATGATGAACTTGCAATTCATCGAAATAATGATCATAATCTTCTCACACTTTTCTATTTATTTACTATTATAAGTCATGTACGTAATTATATGATTTATTCGTATAGAATTTGTTTTTGATTTGTATTCTTCTAGGTATCCGATAAACAACGATTGTCAACGACAATGCGTGATGTTTATCAATTATTAGTTAAATTTGTTCGAGCTTCTCCTACAACTAGTGATAATCTACAGCAATGGTCTCTACTTCATTTAAGTATGATGATCGGTTTACCGTATGTTAACGATCGTCATATCATGGCGTTATGCAAGTATGCATTTGTATTTTTTTAAAAAACAAACAAACAAATAATCTTGTTTTCTGTTGAATTAGATATCCATGTCATAAAACAATTAGTTTATTTGTTCAATGTGGTGCTAATGTCGATGCAGTTGATGCCGATGGTGATACACCATTGCATTTAATTGCTCAACGAAAAGATGATATTGAAAATGTTCTATTTCTAATTGATCTTCTTTGTGATACGGGTGGAGCACATATCGATTGTGTTAATCATCGAGGAGAAACACCTCTTGAATCAGCATCGAATTTAGATGTCAAAAAATATCTTCGAGAAAAGATCGGTGTTGATCAATTGAAATGTTTATGTGCACGATTTATTCGACAACAGAAAATACCCTTTGATAATTGTCAATTTTCGATATTACTTGTAAATTTTATTGAAAAACATTAAAATAACACACGAGGTTATTTGAGATAAATATATACGTTTTATACTTTTAAAGATAACATTATTTTGACTCGATGATCATACAAAAGAATGATTGATAGTTTTCATCATCATCAAGCAAAACATTTACTAGAAAACGATGTTCAACAGCTTGCTTCATTATTGCCATTTATTACTTCTGACAATGACAGTTCTTCTTCTTCTTGTAAGGATTCATGTGAACAAGCGATGAAAGTAGCAGAGGCAACTGATCGAGTTATGCAAGATATTGATTTAAAAAGTACTCTACGAGAATATGAAGTACCTCAAACTGATTTTGAAGAGATTGTCGAACTTCTCCATACGATTTATTAAATTTGAATATTGTTTTTTTTTTGTATTTTATTTCAATAATAATTAATTGTAAAACGAAGAAAGAAAAAAAGAAAAGAAAAACAAAGTTATATATTTTTCTTATAAGAAAAGAATTGTTTTTAAACAATTCTTGCAAAATCATCATAGATATTCGTATCGGGCATTGTCTCTCGAATATGATCTAATTGTTCAAATAGAATTCCATATTCATCTTGTCCGTAACGAGGTCGAATCGAAATAATCGGTTTCGGTAGACGACTAATGAGATGATTATAATTAAGTAGATGATAATAATCATCTTCTTCGTTGTTCTCATCGGTTTCGTTTCGTTCTTCTGCATCTTCGTCATCGTCCTGCTCCTCCTCCTCCTCCTCCTCCTCTTCTGCTTCGACTTGCAAGCGGCATTCGATTTTTTTCTGTGGAGTTTCTCGTGGCCGAACACCAACACACAAAGATGATTGAAGAAGTATCGGTAGAAGTGACGTATTTCGTTTGAGAGCAGTAGAAAACTGTAGTGATGCTGAAGTTGATGTTGCATATGTATACGGACGAGTTGTTGGCTCGTTGTTATCTGATAGTTGTTGAATAGGTGGTAATAGTAATTCTTGTTTGACGAAACTCGGTTGTTTGTTTTCCTCAATAGGAAAAATTTGTTTCGAAGAAATCGTTGGCGAAATTCCAATTGCTGAATTGAGTTTTTTCTTTGATTGGCAAGATGAACGAAAACAAAGTGAATCGGAGGGCAGTAGAAGAGGAGGAGGAGGTGGCGGTGGATTCAGTCGACTACTATATATATTAAATGTTTTATTTGTATTAGTTGGTCGTTTTAATTTTTGTTGTTGTTGTTTTGAATATTGTGAACAAGTACTTGACGTATTACTTGTACTGCAAAGTCCGCTGTCGGTTGACTCGCTTTTCGGCAGTACTGGCGGACGCATTTGACAGCCAGCTATTTTGACACGTTCAAGTGGTTTTAACTTATTCAACGACGAAGATTTCCTCACGTTTGGAATATTTTGATTTTCTTGATCGTCGAATGGTGCGTTGATACACGTCTATCATTAAAAGAAGAAAAGAAAAGAAATTCTGATTGAAAACAGAGATTATGACATCGACATTCTCGTTGTCGCTCTACACTATCAAGTGCCGTTTTTTTTCTGATTGAATTTTTCTTTTCTTCTTATGACAATATTGATTACAAATGAATTTCACATTTTTCTTTTTCTTTCTCGTAGCTTAATAACTTGTTTTCTTAGCAAAAGAATAATAAAACTAATTAAAACTCGTATGTAGACACTTTTCGAAATAGATATTCAAATATCAATAACTAATTCAATCCAAGACGAGACACTTCAACGTGCTTCATTATTGACAAAACAAATTCATCGAAAATTATTTTACGTTAAAAAAGATCATACCGTTTCGACAGTCGCAGTCGTCGTTTTTCTTTGTTTTGCTTTGATAAATTTTCTTAATTTAAGTAAATCCTGTTGAATTCGCGAATGTAATGGATCGAGTTCGACAGAAGTTTTCTCATTATAATCTTTGACAACAGCAACAGCTGCAACTGAATTGATATAATCGTTTATACAATAAGATTTCGGTTCATTGGTCGTTTTGGCAACGAAAACAGGGAAATTTCTTGTCATGTCTTGCGGTACTGGCGATGGACAATTGGGAGAAAGGGATGTGTTTTGTACAGATGTTGCTATTTCTTGCCATTGCCGTTTCAATGAACGATAACGATGCAATCGTTGAGTAACACGCATATTAAAATATTGTAAACCGGTTGTTGCTGGTTGTGAACGAAATTTTGATGGTTGTTTCTTAAGCATTTGCTGGAGATCTTTCATATAAGATATCGATTGTCGAGATGAGCACGGAATTGACGCCATTCGACAATTCAATAGCATTACTCGCCTCGTGGGCTCAGTTTCTTATCTGAACAAAATGAACACTTGAAAATTTCTAATTTTCTTTTTCGATCACTTTCTTGCTTTTAATGATCTTTTTCTTTTCGAATGGTACAAAAGAATTTTCGATTATTCTTATTCTTATTCTCTCTCTCTCTCTTTCGCTTGCTCTATGATTGTATGTGTTTTCTTTTTCACAACACCACCCACCAGAGCATATAGAAATGAAAAGCAAACTCAATCATCTAATAAAATCTGTGGCACAATAATTTATTCTCATAAAATCGAATTCAATATTGTATCATTGAAACAAAGAAGCGAAGACTTACGAGAGAAGAGAAGAGAAGATATGAAAAATATACTAGACGTATTATTTTTACTATTTTCAGGAACAGAAAATCGAACCAAGGCTATTTTTAATTTATGTAGATTACATTCGATTTCAACTTTATCAAGCTAAAAAAGAAACAAAAATAGAAATCTGTTGTTGTTGTTGTTGTTGTTGTTTGATGATTAGTCTGTCGATGATCAATCGATCAGCGACATGTGCAAGTCAAGTAAGAGTTGTTATTAGATCATCTATTTATAGACGCCATAGTTTTAATTTGACTGAAATTAAAAAAAAATAAATCAATATAAATGAAAAGCGCCGAAGGCGATGTCAATCATATGGTTTATGAAAAAAGTAAAAGGCGTAGATAACAAATCACATCGACAGTAGATCAACAATTGAAATAGAAGTTGTGTTTTTTTCTAATGTTCTCGTGACAACATTCACACATATCTCCAAATATTCATTTTCCATTAACACTATACTCAATCAAAGTGTTTTTATCATTAAAAAGAAAAAAATTTTCATGATATTTCAACGTTGACATTAAGAATAGTAGTTGAAATGTTGAAAAGAAAGTCTTCTCTCATTTGAAAATCGTATGCAATCAAAAGTAAGATCAATGTAAATGTTGTGTACACTGCTTGAATTTATTAATCTCGAAGCAAAATGCTAGGCAACAATTATATTTATTTTTGAATGACATCATTCAACTAAAAAAAACGTGAACATAAATAATGTGCTTTTCAAACATTAGACAATTATATTGTTTTTCTTTCATGAAGAGCTATTAAAACACGAAAGAAATTGTTTATCACCTTGTATTGTTTTTTTGCACCTAATCAACTTTTGTTTATTATAAAGTACTATCGATTGCGAAGAATGAGAACGCAAAAGTAGATACAATCAATGTTCTATTCAATAGATAAAAAATAAAACATTGACGACTGAGAAATTACCATTTCATTGTTACGTAAAACCTCGACGAAAAAAAAACATGCCTCGAACTGATTTGAAAAAAAATACTGAATAAATTATTTATAAAAAAAAGAAGAAAAAAACTTGGTTTGCGATTGGTTCGACCGAGGAAGCACGTTCTTCTTTTTTTCAGACCAAGCAGGAATGTCAAGTTATCAACGAATAGATTTTTAAATTTCCTCTTGATCAGTTTTACTTTTTTTTTTGTATTATGAAATATAGTCAATATTATTATTTTTATCGTTTTACAAAACTAAAGAAAAGAAAAAGAAATCGAAAGAAAAGCAAAAGAGGGAGAGAGAGTGAAAGAAAGAATGCGTAAATATGCATCCACAGGTGAACTCCGAGCGTCGACTCGTATCGCACGAAACATATTGGGAGCTCTTCACTCACTCGTTCGCTTCTCTCGTAGTAGTAATTATAGAAATACTATGGCGACTGACAGAATGTTATTTGAGTTGTTTAGGACAAAAATCAAATCGTAAAAGAGAAAAATAGATGCAGGTAGATTATAAATTAACTTCAACGCAATAATTTCGTGTAAAAAGAAACAAAACCGATTTGTCGAGGTTTCTATTGACTTTTTTTTATTATTCTCTGCATAACATTTCGGTTGAAAGGGCACCAGATCGATAAAAATCGATGATAGCAGCTGTCGAAAAAGGCGCGTCAGTAGAACAAAAACCTTTTCATTTTTCGTGTCTATCTATTCTCTCCATAGTTCTTGTTGAATTTTTATCGATACACGAATAAATAGAGTTTGTTTTCGTTGTTTTTTCGATAATTATCAAGCACTTGTGTTGGGTGCAATATGTAATCTAACCGATTTTTTTATCGTGAAAAATAGGTCATTAAATTTGAAAGAACATTCAAGATTTCGTAATCTTTCTGTTTTTTTTTCTCTTGTCAATATAAAAGCATGTGTTTCATTCTGTTTTTAAGATACAGCAGAATCCATCATCATGTTTGACACGAGACGTTTCGCTTATTATGTACCGAATATTTCGTTTTCATTCGAACATGATATTCGAACACATTTCCAACGTCTTCATCTACGTGCTCGATCAACATTTTTCTCTCTACAATCGATGTCTTACTATCCATGGACGTACAAAGATGTTCCACTTCTGTTCGTTGAGCCGTATATTCGACGTGGATATCGTGCAATTCATCAGCCATGGTCGTACTACTGGCAATCCTTGTTCCACAAACATAATGAGTCAATCAATGTCTGGAGTCATTTATTAGGAATAGTATATATGAGTTATTTGATCTATTATTACAATAAGCAATTAAATTTCATTGAGAATTCTCATACATGGCCGTTGGTTGTGTCATTGTGTACGGCTATTTTAATGTTTGCATGTTCAGCATGTGCACATTTGCTTCATTCGAAATCGGAGTCCGTACATTTAACTTGCTTTTCAATTGATTATATCGGTGTTAGTCTCCATGGTTTCGGTTCAGGATTTCTTCATATATACTATTCATCTCCGCAATGGTATTACAATCAAATTGAATATCAGTACATGTTCGTGTTACTTCTACTTGCTATAACGGCTTGTTTTTCGAATTGTTTCGCTCAATATTACTTCTCGTGTCCTTATCCGCCGATGAAACGTGTTTGTCAATTTCTACCATGTGGAATTCTTTGGATTTATTCTGTTGTTCCATTGATATTCGGTGTTTTTCCATTGAAATTTCCATTGGATTCAGCTGATCTTTGTCATCTAGTACAAATAAGTTTATTTCTAATAGGTGGATTGTTTTTTGCTTTCGATTTTCCTCAACGATTCTATCCGGGTGCATTTGACTTTCTCGGTCAAGGTCATCATTTATTTCATCTTTGTATTTACTTCGTAACAATCTGTCAAATGCACGGTGTATTTCGAGATTTCGAACGGAAACAAGATATAATTAACGCAAGAACAAAACCGGATCTATTGTTTTGTGCTGGTTCGATGATATTTTTAATTCTCTTGGATACGGTTACTGTTTATTTCGTACGAAGATATTTTTCGAAAAAACATCATATTCATCAACGATAAACAATGTCAAGAACAAATTGTTACAAATTGTCTCGATACGTTTTTATTTTTTCATTTTAAGAATAAATAAATTCCGCGATATTTTGTGTATGTTATAAACGAATAGTATTTCTTATCAGTTTTTGAATGACGTGCATAAAACTCAATTTACGTCATTTCAGTTCGAATGTGAGAAACGCATTAAAGATAAATAATACGACCTAGAAGAAGATAACAGGGACATAAACTTTTCTTTTAAATAATTAATTCAAATTTTATAAATGCTAGACGTGAAGTTCAGAAAGTCTTTTATATTTAATGTGACGAATAAATGACATAGGCGGGCGGATGAAAGGACTGGAATGGATTTTCGTATGAATAAAATCGATTTACGTCAAATAAATACCAATTTTTTTGTGATTAAAAGAATTAGTCATAGTCCTGATGAAAGAAAACGAAAACAAAATTCGTCAATATTTACCATAATCGTTTGAAGTATATATAAACTTATTCGATTCATAATGCTGTGGTAGACAGACGAGAATATTATGTTCACGAGATTTGTTCTATTTCTTCTTCTCATTTCATTCGTTTTCTTCTCGATAATTTCGGCAGTTAATTTTTCCGATACTCAAGATTATGATGCGTATGGAACGCGATTAGCTAGTACAAATCATTTTGTTGTTCTTGCACAAAACGATGGTGGTCGTTATACAGTTTCTATGCCACCATTCGGACCTCTTTATACATGTGGTTATGAGTATAAATCATCGAATGATTTCGTCATTAGTATAGCAACTAGTCGAAGACAAAATTCATCACAATTGTCGTTTGTTTATTTGTCAACAAATTCAACGGATGGTTATTATCAAACATTAGGTGTGTTTACATTTTCATTGGATTCAAATGGAAAATCAGCGAATGGTTCGTGTTTGAAACAACTTGGTCCGAATGATGGCGAACATAAGGCCGTTATTTGGAATCAAGAACCATCGGAAATGACTGCATTACAGGTTGATCTCGATGTTAAATATGCGTATGGTTTCCTTTCGGAAATGATATTTATCTATGATATTCAACGGAATTCAGTCGTGAATCTTTCACAAAGTGATGTTTTTGGACCGATTGAATTTTATCAAAAAGCAGTAGATATCAGTAATACGATCGATGGTATTCCCATGGCTATTGTTGCAGGTTATTATGAAATGGATGTTGAAAGAATGCTACCGATTGTTTATCTGATTCGATTGAATCCTCCTTATAACATGACAATAGTTAGTAACTATACAATTACATCTAATTCACAAAAATTCGTTCGAGGACATTATGCAACAACGTATCAATTCGATTATATGATGTCCGTTGCAATCCATGATTCCACTCGACAAGTTCTTATTGCTGTACCACAATTACGTCAAGTCTTATTATTTTCATATAATAGTACGACTTTAACGTATATCAAACAATTTAATCATCCAGCACGATCGGTTACTTGGCTTGATTCGACGAATGGAACACTAGCTGGTTTTCTTCTCAATAGTGTTCCTACACTTCCATGGGCACAATCACGAGTTGAGATTATGAATATAACTTCAGATAAAATATTCTATGTTTATCCTAATAATCAACAAACACTTGACCAATGGTCAAATTCACCGCCGAGTTTTCTTCGAATGACTACATCCGCTGATCATCAATTGATTATTCTAACAAGTGACGGAATCGTTGTTCTCGTTCCATCAACCGATGCCGGATATTATTCGGCAACAGATGATATTACTAATTCGAAAAATAATCAACAGGCATGTCCATCGGGAACTTATAAAAATATTCGAGGCACAATGCCATGTACAGTATGTCCAACAATGACTCGAAGTTCTTCAACTGTGAATTGTACTGCTTGTTCAACAGATTCATTTTGTCCTCTTGGATCGATCAAAGATATCAATACATCATTTCTACAAACTCGAAGTCAAGCTTATGCATATCCAATATCGAGCTCAGGTATGAGCATTGATGATATACTTATGCAAAATACCTTTACTCTTCCATCAAATCCAATTCGTTGCCTTATAATTTCGCCATTTTTTTGGTCATTGATTATCTTAGTTTGTGTGTTTATTCTTGTACTTATTATGACAATTTTAAAGAAATCACACGGAGGAAAAAAGAACTATCAACGTATTAAAACGATTTTTAAACATTCAGATTTAATAACAAATGGTGAATTTTGGTTTGGAGGTGCTGTTTCATTTTCTGTCATTGTTTTAATTATCTATTCATTTTGGTTTGGTACAGCTTTCCTTCAAAAATATCCAATTGAAACATCGACCGATGCAACATTTGCATGTGATGAAACATTGAGAAATACACAATTTTCTTCGACTCTTCAATTACTTTCAACAATTAAAACCGACGAACAAAAGCCAATATTCCAATTACTCGACCAACAAAAATTTACTTTAACACTGCATTTTATTCAAACAGGTTTTACATGTGATTCTCTAGCTACACAAGTAAAATACAACGAAATCTCAGTCTCTAATTTCCTACGAACTGCTTTTTGTTTTCAAAGGAAAACATCGGCACTTATTCTGTGTCAATGCAAATAGAAAATTGTACGAACGATACAGAAAACGCTCGAGTCATTGCTACATATAATCTACCTACTCATAGCATCAACATGCAAGTCAATTTAACAGGATACTATTATATCGGTGGTTTAGTTGTTTGTCTCAATGGACCTGAAATAACATCTGCAAATTCTTCATCGTATATTGTTCAAGAACTGAATTATTGTGATTCATTTTTTGGCAACGATCAGACTCTTAGTCAAACGACATATATCGAGTTGAAGCTGACAAAAGTTATCAATCGAACTGAATTCATTGATTACAGTGGTTCAGTTAATTATAGTGCTGTTTGGACTCCAACGTCTGGTCATGGTTCGTTAGATGATCATGTTATTTATGATCAGCAAGGTCAATTTCAGCGTTATTTGTCAACACAACATACGGTTGTTATTCAATTTGATGAAACAGACTTCTATGTTATCAATCGACAAGAACCAGTCGTTCGATTGGGTGAAGTTATGTTTCATAATGTTATTTTTACAACGACAATTATCGGATTATTTGCTTTGGTTTTTCTTATTTTTAAATTAATATTCATGCCATTGTTCAAGATTCTTATTGGAAATCAAGCATTTCTATTAACAATGATGAGATTTCCAAGGAGTAGAGTTCAAGAGAATAATCATATCCCGTAAAAAGAAATCCTAATTTGTTCGTTTTACTAAAAAAGACACTTTTGACTACTAACTACTATCAAAAGAAGAAAAAAAAGAGAATGACATTTTAATACAGATAAACAACCGATAAATTCATTCATCTTGAAGTTGTTTGATTTGTCCGAAAACAGGCCGTTCTTGAGGAACATATCTCGGTTGTCGTAACCATTTGCGTTGAAATGGCGGCGGAATATTCAATTTTTCACGAACATCATTTTGACGATCTTTTTCAAATTTGAAATCATAGGTTGTTCGTTCACAGGGCGTATGAACAGATAATTCCGTTGTAGTTTCATTTGAATATGACTGATTCATTGATGGATTCGATGATTCACGTGAAACTTTAAGAATAAATCGATCGAGAAATGAACTTTAAAAATCGTAAATTTACTTGTTGATCGTTTTGGTGGACGCGTAAAAGTACGATTTGTTCGTGAGATGGGCTGTTGATTGTTCTTTTGTTCGATTGACTTCGTTGAAGATGATTGTGCTTTCGATTGATCTTGTTGATGAATTAAAAGAGATAATCGACGAAATGAATGTTCAACAAATTGAGGATAACTATTACTATTCATATCTATCTATCTGTCTGTCTATCGATCGATCGATTGATAGCAACCACTGCTAATAAATGAGTCACATGGTGTCATTTCGTCGACGATTGGAGCATTTAAAATTAAAATGGTTGAATATCTTCTTTGTTTATTTTATTAAGAACAATCCTATCTATCGAAATAGAGAGGTCGCTATCGAAAAAGAGTAGCAACGAGACTCTTGAGAATATTTTGTTACTTATTCGCAAAAGAAAGCCAAAGATCAACAGATTGAAAAGGAATAAAAAAAACATTCATGAAAATTGAAAAGAATTGCATCAATCGTAATTGTTCAAGATGTATCATTCGACAAAATTCATCGTTCTCTTGATACTCACACATGGAGTTCAAGAGAAACATCTTTAAATTCTTTGATTGATTGTTTTCCTACACTTGCCAGTCCATCTACAACACATTTTTACACAGAGCTAGTGAATAGTATGTTTATATTTTAAAGTGTGATCTTCTTTGGTTATCCAACAACTGTCTTTTTGTCATTGCTGTCGATCGAATAAAAGATCAAGTCAGAGTTAATTGTGCATCTCGAAATGAACCTAATAAACAAAACTATAATCAACTTTTTTCAGTTATCATATGTGTATGTGAATGCTCCTGCTGGTTTTCAAACTGTGTATCAATCGATGGTACCACAGCTTTGTAGAGTAGAAGTAATTCGAGTGCCCAGGGCGATCAATACGATCGCTGTGACAGTACAAAATTGTTCGTTCCTGAGAGTGTGTGTCAGAGACTGGTTTCAGTTTAATTAGTTTCAAATAAACAACCCTACAGGAACTACATAGAGAAGAAGAAATGAGAAACAAGACAAACGAAAGAGAGAGGAAAAAAGAAAAAAACGAGAGAGATACTTTCAATAATGCTGAATTGTAATCTTAATTCTTAATAGCTCTGATGCATACATCAATCGATAGTATTCAATGAGCCAAAAAGACTAAAAGTAGTTCTAGCAATGGCACATCCTCAAGATGCGAATATATTCGCTAATTACTGCTAAAAATGCGATTTTTGAGAGAACTCAAATCCGCCGCTAACTTCCCATACATATTATAGCGTCAGTTGATTTTACTTTGATTGTTTTTCTAAAGACATATGCGTTCAAATTTGAAATAAAAAGACTTTCAGTGTAATTCATCGATTAAAGCTGCTTATCGTTTCTATCAGATTGATCTATACATTCATTTTAACAATAGAAAATTGAAACAAAAAATGAGATGATGTCGCTCGAAACGATACTTGAGAGAAGAATTTTGAATATTAGAGCTGTGTTTCGAATAAAATTAACAGAAATGACTTGTTTGTATGAATATCTTTTGTCGGTAGTTTATTTGCTTGAGGTTATCATCAAATGAAACGGAATGAATTTGTCCTTTGGCTAATGTGAAGAGACAAAGGGTATTGTTCTGCAAATATTTATAAGAATAGCAATGCGAACGTCGAAATGAATAGTTGACAAAATGAATCGAATTGCTGTTAATATTCTCGATTTACCGGATGAAATTTTACTTTATATTTTCAATAAATTGGCTAATACCGATGTTCTGTATTCATTTTATGGAATACTTAACAAACGATTGCAACGTACCGTTCAAGGTGAAAAATTTTCTGCAAAATTAGATTTTTCATCGATTATTGATCAAATGAAAATATTTCGTCGATTTTCTGATTTAATTTTACCACAAATTCATTTAAGAATTGAATGTTTAACGATCGAATCTGAATATTTGGAACGTTTTCTTGTTGTAACTGATTATCCAAATTTATCTCAATTAAAACTTTGCAATTTTCATCGTGATAATTATTTCCGTTATTTCACTGGTAGATAAAATGTTTTGTATTTGTTACAGTTACAGAGAAAGATTGTTTCAATTTTAGATGATTGTGCATTTGGAAAGATTTTAAAAAAACAAATCAAACGATTAGAAATTATCAATGAAGATCGTGCACGAGAAGTTGGATCTTTGGTAGAATATACAGAACGAGTTTACGTTCCCTTACTGAATCTCTTTGAAAATATCGAATATTTGAATGTAATCGGACATTCTCGTGGATATGTACAGTTTTCACTTCATCATTTGCCATCAAATAGTTTTTCATGTTCAAATCTGACTTATTTATGTATCAAGGTCCTTGATTTTGTTGATTGTCTTTGTATACTTGACGGGCGTTTCAATCAATTGAAAACATTTATTGTTGTCGTTTCTTTGATGCAAATCGATTCAACAACAAGATATAAAGCAGTATGTGTTTATATACTATTCATTACAATTTTGTAAATAAGAAATTATGTTTTGGACTGTTTTAGAATCAATTACCCAATTTGAAACACTTTTCGTTCGAATATTCAAATGTGATAAATGAATCTTCTAATGAGATTGAATTGATGCTTAAACGTATGATCAACTTACAGAAATTAACTTTATACCTAGTGTTTGAAAGTAATGGTGGATTTTTGAATCCGATTGATCTCGTTAATCAATTTTCAACTTATTCAAATCAACTTGAATCGTTCAGTTTTTATATAAGTACTGAAGAAAATAATCGTGAAGATCTCGTTCGTTATTTAACAAAAAATGAAATGAAACAAACAAATCTCAATATAAAATATGAACAAATGTCAAATATATTTTCTAAATCTTCTACTGGAAGTACATATCATGTATTTACATTACCTTTCGAATTCTCTGTGTTAACATCAATTGGTCATCAATTTCCGAAAATAATATTTGATTCAGTTATTGATTTATGGATATCCAGTGATGTTTCATTCGAACATGAATTCTTTTTACGAGTAGCCAAATATTTTCCCATGCTGAAACATTTCCATGTGATGACTCTGAACTCAAACTTCTTGAATAAAAACAAGTCGTTTGATGATGCTCGGAGAGATGAACCAATCGTTGAATATCCTCATTTGGTATTACTTGATTTGACAAGAACTGATGTCGATGTGATCGATGAATTACTCAATGAAAACAAAACACGTCTTCCTCGCTTAAATTATCTCAGTGTTCGATATGAAGATTTAAGAATTACAACACAAGATTTTACAAGAGAAGCAACACGACGAAATTGTGCAAATGTCACAAAGTTAATTACTTGGAGACAAATCGTTGGTTCGCAACAATTTCATCTTCATTTTCCTTCGCTTTGACTTCATTTTGTTTCTTCAAATGCAAATAAAAACTAGAATGAGTCTGTTTCTTACAGACAGTAACACATGATACAAAAAAACGTCGTGAATGATATCCATACGATTATGGAAGTAAAATCAAACTGTTTTGTTCTGATATTTCTTTGTTTGTATTTCGCATCTGAATACAATATTACACTTGAACAATTAGCTACTATCGGATTAGATCAGTAATGTCGCTGACGCACATACACTTCCACTTCTTTTTTTCCCGTTCTCAGATTGCTTATACATTCTTTCATTACCATATTTTATTCATCGTTTTCATATCTTATCACATGTATGTACACATCTTTCCCTCGTTTAATGGGAAGAAATGTTTGTTTAGTTTTCGACACCATAATCGAAGCGAACTCTCATAAAAGATAAAAAAAAAAGGATTTTCATTTGCAAATCTGTGACTTCGAAAATTTATATCGGGATTTCAGATATAAAATCGATGTTTATATTCTTCTTCTTTTTATTTGTACCGACTGATACATAAAAAACTTTTTTTAAAGTTTTTAAAAAGTTTTTTTTTTCGGCCACTTTTTATTTTTATTTATTTTCTTTGCTTTTTAGATCGTTTCTTGGTTGGCTTCGTTGAACATCTCCTAAAAAACAAAAATATACTTTTTCCAACAGTATTTGTATAATTCTTTCGCACCTTATCGAACTTCAAGAAAAAACTTCTTCACTCCAAAAAATAGACTTTATAAGGCGAGGAAATGCAGTTATCGACCAAATTTTGTTCTCTTTCTTTGGCATGGTTCAAACGCATATGTTTGGAATCTAGTGAAAAATGACGTATAATACATCCAACTCTAATACGATTTTGATAATATTCGGATATGACATAGTCCATGAATTAATTTATTATAGTGACTCAACGTTAAGCTTTCAATGCTTGCAGTCTCAGTTAGATATTTTTGAAAACTATGATAATTTACAGAAGACTGGTATCAGTTTGGAGCTCAGCCTCACTACCTGCATTTTCCCGGCTATATCTTAGTTGTGTTGAGGCGATGTGGCATAGACTTTAGCATTACAGATAAAGTCAGACTTATTACCATAGAAGTTTTCACTTTATTCACTGTTTTTTTTTTAAATATTTTACTTCTATTTTAAAACATCAACGTGATATTCATGGTCAGTGTAAAAAAACTGTGTCGAATATGGTCCAGGAAAGTGACATCGAAATTTAGAGTTGACAAACTGCTAGTTTTCAACAAATTTCGAAGATTGTGGTTTCAACGATAAACTCACTTCATACAGATTATGTTGGTGAATATGGACACGTTTCATTGTATAGATAAAAAAGACTTAGATAGTATTTGTAGCTTTCAAGGTTGAAAGGAAAATAGTATATTACTAATAGAAACAAAGATTCTAACTTCATTCCAATTTTTTTCTTCTAATCTGTTCTTCAATAAATTCCTTAACATAAATTCAGATGTTTCTTTCATTCTTCAATGCAGTCCTTGCGTACGATTACACTCATGAAACATTAGGTTGAGAATACATATAATAGAAAACAAAATAAACTGTATAACTAAGATAAAAGGGTAGTTCCACCAGAAATCTTCCACAATTAGAGGCTTATTCCAAAAGAAAATTCACTATGGAATAGAAATCGTAATTTTTATTAAAAAAAGACAAGAAAAAAAAAACGCGAAATGGTCAAAACCAAAAATGAATAGCTCGATGAATTCGATCGAGTGCAATCGTATAAATTTCATGTGGTTCAAATGATGGCGAATACAGACGATTAAAATTATCTCTGACATCTTCGTGACAAAGGCTTGTCGAACAAACTCCATCGAAAAATGTTCCACTAACTCGTAAATGAATAATTCGCAGTTGTTTTGGTAAAATTTTTAGAAATGTTGGGAGAAGATCTACGAACATTGTAGGGCAATCGATTTCATTGATGGATATTGATCGAACACATGGAAATATTCGATAGATCCCTTCGAACTTCAAAAAAAAACGGAACGAATCTAAATCCAATTTTAAATAATAAATAGTTGCGAATGTTTTCGGATGATGATGAAGATCGACAAATAAGGCCGCTTGATTTTTCTGAGTGATTTCAAATGTTGAACATTGATTTCTAATTTAGGAAAAAGATTTTCTTATCTCTTTTCCAAACAAAGCTTTTGAAATCCTTACGGTATTAGATGATAATCAATATCTTGAGATTCATTTAGTAGATTGGCTATTTTTCTTGTTAACGGTAAAGTGTAAATGCAAGCACGTTGAATTTGTTTGTCTTGATTGCGAGAAATATTAACATGAACATTTCTATCCGTCCAAAATGGATATGCAAATGTTGTTGGATCAAAATTCGATAGATTTTTCATTTCAATGAATAGTTTTAACTCCTTAACTGAATAAGCAAAGGACAAATAAAGTCGAAGTTTGTCTTCATCAACATGAATTTCATCAGCAAATCGACAGAGAATTGTCAATTTGCTCACAGACCGAAGTAAATCCGTGACGAATCGAATAACGTTGTACAGCGAAGCCGCACTTCGGATCGGTACTAAACTTAAATCGAATGTAAAATCAGTTAATTTCGTTGCCAATGTTATTGGGAGTCGATAAGTTTTCATGTAGGAAAATTCACTATCGAATAAAGATACATGTAAACAACGAAGAGTTTTCGTTGAGAGACGAGGAATCAATGTGAACAAATCATAAGTCGATAGAAGAGTGATGCTCAGTGATAAGAGATTACTGGATAATGGCTGCATTCTATTCGAAATTTCGATGCCATGATCTCTTGCTAGAAGAAAAACGAGAGAGAGAGAGAGAGATGAATTGGACGTCATGAAGATTTGTTTATACGTGTGATCGAACAGATTTCGAGATTTTGAAATGATGAAAGCCAATCGATGTTTGAAAAGGTTTGTTTTTTTGGAATTAAATATAATTCAGTCAGATTAGGAACTAGTTTCGGCAAGTACGAGAGATAATTTTCAGTTGGAAGATGCAGATGAAGTTTTTTTAAGTTTGAATAAAGTGAAATCGAACCAAAATAAAACTCATCGATTTGATCAAATGATTGTTCATTTGATATTCTTATTGAATTGATTTTATCACGACAACGAACAGTGTCACGATAATATTGAAAATGACGAAATGACATTGTGCTCAGATTTAAACACGTGTATGTACCGTCGATAAATGTAGCAAAATCCTAAAAATTTCAACAAATTAAAATTAATTGAGAAAAGAAATGAATTCTCACTCTATTTATATGATAAAATGTGTAATAAATATCACCAAAGGAAAGATAATCGAAGATTTCATGTAACACATCGTATGATAAATTCGTAAATTCAGTTTTGATTTTCTTACTAAAGTAAAATGATTATTATGCTTATTGATTGAAACACGACATACATTAGAAAACTTTGTTGAGCTTTTGAATTCTGCCGCTTGAGTCTTTGCAGATTATTTTCTATTTCGTATTCCATATCAACTGAAGTCCAAACTTGTTTAATTTTTTTGCAAAATGAAAGAAAAACACGCAAATGCTTACCTAGTGAAGTTATAGGTTTTTTCCTAGTTTCTCATTATGATAAAATTTTTTGCTTGTTCTGCGTCATGTTACAGGAGAAAAACACGATTATTTACTAATGACACAAAAGGAAGAAAAACATCGCACGTGTGGCTTTTATTTCGATCAAGACATCAGTTTGCATAATTGGTTTTATGAATTTACTGCCCTCTATTTCGATCGTTTACTATCCATTCGAAACACACACGGACTTGTTTTTCTTTTCTTCTTCCACCACGATCTCTTTTCGATAGAAACATTTTTCCCCAGTTTTTCTTTTTTCGTTTGATTGATCAATGCCGTTACCATCGATGAGAAAGAAAACGACATTAGCAACAACAACGAATACTAGTAATACTGTTTCTCGACCATCATTAATCGAGACAATGCTTTTAACAAGTACACCACTTCGTCGATCGGCTGATATTCAAACTCGATCAGCAACGAATTTAACTCATCAACAGATTTTCAAAGAGAAAAACCAAACTTATGAAGATATGCATTTACTTAATTTAACTAAAAGTTTGAACAAAAAAGAGAAACGAAAGGAGAAGAAAATACCATTGTCACAAAATTCGATGAATAAAAGTTTGAAGAAACGTTCGAAAATTCGAAAAACTGTAATTGTCGAACAGGAGAATGACGATGACGATGATTCGACTGAAAACGAACAAGAAATACAAATCCGAAAAAAGCCAACACCAAAAAAACGCAAAACAACTCTTTCCAAACAAACACTCATCGAAGAGCCGATTGTTAAAAAACTTCGACAAGCAAACGTTACAAATAAGAAACGAGTCACGAAAATGCCTATTGCAAAGACGTCAGCTGGCAGTTCGGACACTTGTACCACTGTCGACGAAGAAAATGAAGAGACACGTCTTATTCAACAATCGAAATTATACATCGAAGGACCGGGAATTCGAACGAATTACAAGAAAATCGCCGAACACAACGATCGAATCGGTGAACGAATTCAAACTCTTCGTTCTCATCAGCAAATTCCAACGAATTTACCATCGCCGATTCTTTCTCGATCAACACACGCTACACAAGATCCTGTGAAAATCAAAACAGCATCTCGCATTACTTTTGCCTTACCACCTCGTCAATCAGTTTCACCTGTACCAATACACCCGCCGAGTCCTCAAATGCCACCAACAACAACAGCAGCATCCATCGACACACAAACCGAACTATTTCCCAACACAGTAACTCAAGAACAACATTGCCAAACGCTATTCATCGACACTCAAAATCAGTCGATTCAAACAGAATCAACGAATCAACAATCGATTTCAACGGGAGTTCAATACGATGTCGAGCACATTCCACAACAACAACATCTCTTATGTAAAGATCTAACAGTTTGCACTTGTGTCGAACAGTTAGTTAAAACTCGTCAATTTCTTGCCGATACAACGAATCAACTTCAATCGACAGTAGTTCGTTTGCTTTTGAATTGAATTAAGTTATTTGTCTATCGAAAATATAGATCAATCGACCAGTGAAACCATCGACGACTATGGTTCTGGCTAAATCAAGTCTCAAAGCAGAACAACAGATTATTTTCGAGCAATTTCTTTCGAAATTTCATATTCATTATTCGAATACAATCGACGAAACAACAACTCATTTGATAACCGATTCTTTAGACGAGAATACGCCACTTGTTTGTCCATTAACACTCAAAGTTATTCAAGCAACGGCTCGTCATTTGCCAATCATCAGTATTCAATGGCTCGTTGCATCGTTAACGCATCAGACGGTTGTTCCATCGCAAATCTATGAAATCTTCTTAGGTGATCCAACTTATGGTTATCACGGTGGTTTTCTTCGTTCACGAATTCCTCGTTCGCAAGGACTTTTACAAGGCATTGCATTTCGTTTAGAATGTCCCGAAGAAGACGGTTGTCCAGCTATTCTCGCTGATAATCGAGCACTTCGAGAGCTCATTCATTTATGTGATGGAACGATTATCGATGAAATCAATTTCAATTGTTCAACAACAACAACAACAATCATCGTCTTATGTAATGAATTGAAACGTAAAGAACAAATCTATACAGCTTATGTTAAACCTGAATGGTTACTTGCGTCTATCGCTCAATTTAATCTTCAACCATTTGAGCAATTTTCCGTCGAATTTTCAAATTAAATTTTCTCTTTCATTTTTTTTATATATGTATAATTCATGTGTGCATAGGTCAGATTAATGAACATACAAACCTTTTTCTTTTCGTTATTATTTTTTTTTATGAAGATTTATTACAATATTTTGAAATCAGATAAATAAAACTCTCAAGATGTGACATATTGAGACAGTTCGAGGGTTATTATTTTCGAAAATTAGCAGACAGATGGTGCGAAATTTTTATTAAATTTCCGTTGGTTTATATATTCGCAATATTTACTTGCAAAAAATAATCGAACGTATTTTAAAATTGCAATTATTCTTATGTCGTCAGGAGAAAGACAAGATGTTACAGACAATATGTTTCATGGTGATCAGATTGATCCTAACAAAGCATTTGCCCAAGCTTTTGAATTAAGTGGAAATCCTTCCGATGATCCACATTTGAAAAATCTCATCGAACGCGGAATAATCAATCCTCAAGATCCAGCAGCGGCAACACAGAATTTTCAGAAGGTGCTCGATGATGGCCAAGCTGTACTCTCGCAGAAAGACCTACAGGAATTCATTCAACCGAATGGTCAAGGTGGAATCGTTGGCGATATACGAAACGATTTTCAATCGAATCAAGTCGAAGGTGAAGATTGACTTTCTTTTTCACAAGCGATTTTGATTTTATTTCGAACAAATAAACAAGAAAAGAAAATGAATGCTATTAATCACCATTCGAATCGTTTTCGAATTGAGCTCGTTTGCGTTTGTTTTTAAAAAGTTGATCAATCTGAGATAAAAGTTCATCATTTTGTTCTTTTAACATGTCACGTATTTTCCTTGTTTGCTGAAGAAAATCATTTTTATTTGCAATTGTATCGATTGGCATTTGATTATCATTAACCAACGATTTGAGCTGTTCGAGTTGAACGGCTGTTAACTGACGACACGCACAGATCTCTGCAATTTGATCTTTGACAATCTATTCAAAAGATTGAATTGGAAATTGACGAATGAAAGACAAAAAAAAGTCGAACAAACTTTCATCTGTCGAGCTTCGAGTTCGAGTCGAGAGATTTTATTTTGCATTTGTTTGAAAGTACCGTTTTCTAATTGTCGATATTTTTTTTCTAATTCACGATATTTCGCTTCGGATTCTTCCCATTTAGCTTTATAATTTACATTTGTATCATCGTTACTCATCTGTTCGCTAAGATCTGCTAATAAACTTGTACTTGTTTGAGATTTGCCAGATGCTACACTTTGCTGTGATTGTGAAGTAGTGGCAGCTCGGTTAGTAACTTGATTCGAATATTGTTTCATTAAATTGACTAATGAAACTTGTTCTGAATTATCTTTTTTCAATGAATTTTGATTCATAATTATCTAAACATGATATTCAATTGGTATTTGACTTTAAAAGCTTAAGAAAAAGTAAGTTTATTTCTATGATCAGACTACAATACATCGAAAATGTTAGAGATTATAGGAATGTAAAGCATCATGTGTTTGAATAATAATCGATGAGATTGTTTGTGAGTTGACTTGTCGAATTAACGAAGCATTACAAGCTAATTGTTTAAGTTTGTTCTGTTTGTGTTGATTTTCATCGGTTTGATCAATCAAAAATAAACCTTGATCACCATCAGCAAATAACCAACGAAATCTATCAATCGGATAGATAA
>ERZ778019.1862-NODE-1862-length-24284-cov-12.262743_pt1 | contig 24284 bp, 32 predicted proteins | sample MGYA00375749_ERZ778019 | MGnify/ENA primary metagenome ERZ778019 (study PRJEB29350, sample SAMN05389821) | bioreactor metagenome | isolation source: Ammonium sulfate bioreactor | place: South Africa: University of Cape Town | collected 2014-03-17 ... | reverse complement strand
GAGTTACTTTTGATAAGAAATTAAGTAAACGTATCGCTCGATGGATCATTTTCATTTTACCAATTTTACTTATGATGAATCTTATTCATGAACCTTTACATCATCAATTAATCGAATATACACATCAAAAATACAAATTTAAAGATGAGAATTTAGCCTTAACTGAAGATGCTGAATATGAAATCGAACATAATATAATGTGTGTGACTCGTTATTCAAATTCGGTTCAAATTTACAATACAATCAGTTTGTTTATTCATCTTCTGGTTCCATTTATTGTAAATATTTGTTCTGCTTTATTGATTATTGTTGGTACAGCTCGACAACGGTCAGCAGCACGAAAGAAACAACCTTTGAAAGAACATCTAATTGAACAAATGAAAGAACATAAACAATTATTAATCAGTCCATTGATTCTTTTTCTGTTGGCTTTGCCTCGTTTGATCATTGCATTACTATCGGGATGTGTTGATCCATCTCGAAATCCTTGGCTTTATCTTTCGGCTTATTTCATTTCATTTACACCGCCAATGCTTATCTTTACAGTTTATGTTCTACCTTCGGAACTCTATACTAAATCATTCAAAGAATCGATGACACAATGTCGACGACGATTTCACTAAAAATATTTTATTCGAATTTGAACATGCTTAGCTTCATAAATTCGCTTTTGTTTTCAAGTAAATAAATAATAATTCGATTGATTTGTGATACAGTCATTGTCAAGATTGCTACTCAACTCGAATAAGATAGACAACGAAGGAGGACAATATCTTTGCGATGCACTCAGATATAATACCGTGCGTTTTATTGATTCTTTTTCTTGTCAAACGTATTTTATCATCACTTCAGACATTGACAACATTCGATCTCGATTACAATCAAATCAATGATGATGAAACACGAAATATTGCACAGTCACTACGATATAATCAAGTTTTATTCTTTTATTTACATTTTCTCTTCGATATCAGTTCGATTTTGTTTCTTGTCGTCAATAGACACTCTTTGTGTTGTCATTAAAAGATAATCCTATTCAATTTCAAACACAATCTTATGTCGAATTTCATTATTCAATATCAAACATTTCATTTGTATACTTATTGTCTTTTAGAGAATTCTCTTTGGAACAAATTCCCTTTGGTAAATTCATTTATTCGAATTGTTCAACATTGAAAAAAAGAAGTAAAAATCAATATAAAAATGTTCATTGAAATTCATTTGGTAAATTATCTTTTTTCTCAATTAAATATGTAATAATTCGATCGATTTCTTTTGAAGTTAATTGTTTTCCATCAGCTAAGAGACATAATAACATTGGTAATGGTAAATCATTCGAATTCAAACTAAAATCTTTCTTCGATTTATAATGAAAATAATCGTTAAGAATGATTTCATAAGCATCGTCTAAATTCACATTTCGATGTTCTTTTCAAAGAAAAAGTTAAACAAATGATTTTAGCAAATAGAAAATATTTGAACCTTTGTGTTGTTGATGTAAAATATGAAAAGAAACGATATTTTGAGATTGATGTGATGGTGTGAGAATAATAACATAGAGACAATGATCTTTTTTAGCATGTTCAACTGCCGCACCGAATGAACATTCACGATCAAGAATTTCAATTGATGTTGCCAAATGTTTACGTTCGAAATACGAAAGAATTTCTTCGGCATAATTTCTAAATAAAAACAATGAAAATGATTGCTTTTGACAATTTGATAAGTATAAAACTTTTGTCGTTGAGAAACAAGAAGAATTCGACAATGAACAGACTTTGTTGACGAAGATTTGTCATTGACAAATCGTTTTCTTGGAGGTTGATAAACCAACGATGATTGATCATCAGAATCAATTGATTTATTCGAATCTTTTCTCATTTCTGATGATTCCATTGATAGTAAAATATCTTTTACGAAAATCGATTTTCTCTCTTTTGTTTGTTTTCTCTCAATGGAATTTACCCAGTCGATGTCCTTTGATCGACAAAGATTGTTGTTGTCCTTGTTCAATTAATTCATTTGCTTGTTTAACTGTTTCATATTGAACAAAAAGATAACGATGATAAACTCGAATATCTATTTCAAATTCAAATTCATTCTCAATCAGAAACAAATCGAGTCGAACCTAAAACTTTGCCAAAAGGTTTAAAAAATTGTAACAATTCTTGATCGGATAATTGATCTGTTGGAACATTTCCAACGTAAACTTTCGCTTGATCATTCGATCGACATTTGTGTGAATTCGATTTCGATCGTTTTCTTGACATCATCGATTTTCACAATGACAAATTCAAAGAAGCGCTTTTCGTTTGTATTCGTGATTCTCATCACAAGAGAGGAAAACGAACGAAAAGTCAATCGTCATCGTTCGACCAATTATAACGAATAGTCAAATCACATTTTCTCATTCACTCACTTGTTCTTTTCTTTCTAAAAACATCTTTTGCAAAGTAAAACAAGATTTAATATAGTGACTCTTCTCAGTGCATGTTTAAATCCATCTCCCGATCCAAGTTGGACTCGTTATTTGAACAATTTGTTGAATTTGAATTTGGAAATCTTTTTTGTTTAGGAGAACCGATTTATCCTGCTGGTGGATTGATTTTCGAATGTTTTCGTCATTTGAATGTTTATTTGTTCATTGAAAATGACATTGATTTAGGCTGGTGGTATGCGAGTTATTCTCATCTCTGGACAATTAGTTGAGATCTACAATTCTATCTTGTATTTTCCATTGTTCTCTATTTGCTTCATTCAATTCGTCATTATATAAGTTTATCTCGAAGTCTAATTGTGCGGTCTTTGATCCTGATTCGATGTCAGTATTGAACTTTACGTATGAATATTCATCTTTAGCATTATTATGTCCAAAATATCTTTTTCCTTGGTTAAAACAAAATTATGATTTAACATTTCAATTCGATCTTCCCGATCGAAATCCAACGAAATTATTTATGCATCAATTGTATTTACCATTTGAATCTCGTTTCGGAAGTTTTCTTGTTGGTTCACTAGTCGCTGTTCGATTCAATCAAAAATCAAACCATGAAAATCAACCACGAACTTACAAAAAAAAAGATCTACGTGTTCTTAATCATTATTTATATGTCATTAATGAAACAAAGTTCTAGTTTAATAATTCCTTCTCGTCTCATTTCTAAATTGTTCATCGGTTCATGTCGTCAAATCTACGCTGTTTGTCAAGGTTTTCTGTTATTTAGTTGTGTTTGTTGTTCAACTCATTGATATCATTCGAATGTTCTTCGTTCCAATTTCATTTCATTTTGTTTTCATTGTTTTGCTGTGTCAACTCAATGCCTCGATTTGGTTTGTTTTCGTTGATCAACCGATTCAACGACTGTTCAATTCTTTGCTTTTCAAACGACAATTCATTGCAAATAAAGGAAAATGACTTTGTTTTTATTTGTTAAAGTAGAATGATGACAAAGAGAAAAGAGAAAGAGAAGGAACTACATAGAGAGAGAGAGAAGAGAAGAGATTTGATGATAGATAAAGTTAATTTCCATTGGTATTTGCAGCAACATATTTTTGTCCGTTGGCATTGTTAATAAATCGATCGTAAGCCGAATATCGACCTGAAATGAATGCAGCAATTGGAAGAGCAACATAACAGAAAACAATCGATGAAATCATTAAACGTGTTGAATGATAATTGAGAAGTGCCATTGAACCATAATCGAATAAACCTGCTGTCATTAAAACACAAGCAACAAAGAAGAAGAACGGCATGAGAAATCGTCGGTCACTTGTTTGAAACATTTCCCAAATGGAAAAGATTCCACCAACTAACATAAAGATTAAACCTAACAAACAAATGATAAATGTCGACGTAACAAATCGAGTGACACAAGGAACATTTTCCATCGATGAGCACATATAAAATAAACCATTCCATGTCCAATTATTCATCATAACAGTTCCATTCGTTGTTTGCATCACAACACCTTCGTTACCAACATTGGTTATTGTCCAATAGTTGGTTCCCAATGCAACAACACCCAAAATAACACCAATGATGGAGAAAAATGCAACAAAAATGGTCATTCGACGAAAAAGTGGATCTAACAACATATTTTCTTTTTCTTCTTGTTTGGCAATTGAACCAGTTGAAATGAAGATTTGCTTGTCTTGTTTTTTTTTGTTTTGAACGAATCTGCCAGAGAAAATGACCGGTCGACCTGAGTTTATATACGAATGAATTTCTCTGTGAGAGACAAAGAGAGAGAGATTGAGAGAACAATGATTTCCCGTTTCAACATTCGTTTTATCCAATCTTATTTCAACATTATACAACGGTCAACGTTCTTCTTTTTCCTATGTACAAAACAAATACAACTTCGCAAAACGGATGAGGTCATGCCCTCTTCTTCCTTCTTTCTCATTTCACACCTCGATCAAATATTCAAAAATTGAAATTCTATAGTTCGTTTCGTTGTTTTCCTTTGCAGAAAACAATAGATAATCATTTAGTGGCCTCTGTTGAGCCATTTCTTTTATTTGCTTAGACCAATACAAATTGATGAATGTTTACGTTACATACATTCATGAACCATTACTTCTGTTCTTGTTGTTGATTTGTACATCGAATCGAATAGAAAATGCCAGTGAAATTAGAACGAAAACATGCGTGTTCATTGACATTAGCACCATTGTTACTTGCATTAGGTTTTGTTTTGTTTAAATTGTATACAGCAAGTAAAGTTGTCAATCCTGAAACGGGTCGTGTTTCTCATGTTTCTCTTAATCCTGAACAAGAACAACGATTGGGAATTGAAGCATATGCTCAAGTTCGACAGGATGCAGCGGCAAATCTTATTCAGAGTGGACGTGACGTCGAATTTGTCAAAAGAGTAACACAGAAATTGGCTAAAGCAGCTGCTGAAAAAGCAATAGTTAAATATAATTGGGAGGTTAGCGTCATTCAATCTCATGAGAAGAATGCTTTTTGTTTGCCTGGTGGAAAAATAGTTGTTTACACAGGAATTATTCCAATAGCAAAGAATGAAGCTGGTCTAGCGACTGTTCTTGGTCATGAAATGGCTCATGCGACATCGAGACATAGTGCTGAAAGACTTTTTCGATCTGAATTAACTCAAACTGTGTTAGGTGGTGTTCAAGGAAGTATTTCTCAATTAGATCCACAACAAAGACAAGTCTGTTTATTTTCATTTTACATTTTATATATTCAACTATTTGTTTAGGCAGTATTAGCAGCGTTAGGTGCAGGTGCTAAATATGGTTCAACATTACCATTTTCTCGTAAACAAGAATCCGAAGCAGATCATATTGGATTATTATATATGGCACGTGCTGGTTACGATCCTGAAGAAGCTGTTGCTTTTTGGCGGCGAATGGATGAACAACTTGGTAAAGGTGCTCCACCAGAATTTATGTCTGATCATCCATCGCATAATACTCGTATTTTGGATCTTCAAAGATGGATGCCACAAGCTAAACAAGAATTTGCTAGTCATCATCAACATAATGCACCTGCTGCTTAATCAACCTTCTCTTTTTTTTAGCTCAACTCATCTTTTTATTCGATGTTTTCTTTTTTGAATGAATAATCTCGCCATATATTTATCTGCTTGTGTCATTTATCGACTAGATAACGTTTTTTTTTCGAATAAAATCAAATCATTATCATTTTTTCGTTCAATTTTCTACATATCTTGTTAAATATAATTCATATTCGAGAGACAACAAGTAACCATTAACGAATTTAGATCGACTTTCTATTTTCGTTCTTTCACCCTCAAGAAAAGAAAACATACCGACATCTTACAACAGAAATCATTCTATTCTAACTATCAATTCGTTTGAAAATACGGCTGTAAACTGCGTAAAATGGCCGTATACGCTACTGTTTTGTACCGTTACGACAACCGTATTGATCGCCCTGGAAGTTGTTCAATGTTTACTTGAAGATGAAGGCGCCTCAGCTGATGAAGATATTCAAGTAATCTTTTTTTCCTTGTTTTCTGGTTTGTGTCAGTTATCGATTGAATCGGTTTTTTTTCTAAAAAAATAAAATCATCATCATCACCATCATTGCTTCGTAGAGTTGTTTACATAGAAATCGATCATCTTAACTCTCATTTTCTTCTTGACAAGTGACTATTCACGAACGTTAGATCGGGTCTCTACAGAAAAGAAGAAAAACAGACCGACATCTCTTACAATTACAACCGAAATCATTTTAACTATTTCTTTGTTTTAAAAGATTATCCATCACTTTATTTTAGATCTTTTGCGATTTAGAACGTATACGCTCTCGTTTTGTATGCGTCACGCCGACCGTATTGATCGTCGTGGGAGTGATTATTTTACAAATACTAACAAAGTCGAATTGCTTACACGAATTTTTCGAGAAAAACAAGATTTGAATCAATCAATAAACTGGGAGAATTATTGTAAATCCATCCAATGAGAAGAATTTAAATAAAATTACAGATTCTTTCGTTACTATTTCAATTTTTATGATCAAACGAATTTTACGTGATGTATCTGAAATTCGAATGACTGAGTTGATGTTCGATGCTGACAAAGACGGTAATAACACCCTCACCCTCTCTGAATTTGTCTACTTAATTCTTTTTTCGTCTCCTTTCTAACGGATATGAATAAAGGTGATTGACAGCAGAAGAATAATAAAGACTTGTTATTTTGCTTGATTTGATTTTGAAATGATTTGATCAGCAGCACGTGAAAGTTTTTAGATGAATCGATTTATTTCTGTTAACATATGATAATGATGTAAAACAGAATTGACATCAAGGATTTCTCTTTGCTCAATGAAATTATTTTGATGAACGATAGAATTAACTTGACGAGATTCTCTAGAGAATTGCGAAGAAGAGAGATTTTTATTTTTTAAATAAAAAGCAATGATTGATCTTGTGACCAATTGAAATGTTCAGTCAATGAAATTGAACGAGAAGCGACCTCTGAAGACAACCAACGACGATTTGAAACGAAAAAAAAAAGATTCGTTAGAAATTGAATTATTGAAGATGTTCGAAGTCGTCGAAGAAACAAATTATTCAACAATCATTGGAACAAGTCTTCGAAATGTTATTGAACATTCGCAAACCGATCTCGTTTTACCTTATAAAATTCTTTGTCAATTTCATCTTTCTTCGTGGAATTCATTTCAACATCATCTTCAACAAACATTAAATCGAAATTCGATTACTGATCACGAATTCGTTCTGTTACATCGATTTGATTTCGAAGACAAACAATCAGAAATGATTGTCAATTTCGATAAAGATTTCGAATGTTTAATCAATTGGAAAGTTTAGTTTGAACTTCTTAGACTTTTGTTTTTCGTTTATTTTGTTGATCTTTGTAATTTAGCTGAAATAAAATTGAAGGAGAAGAAATTTGAGGGTGTGTGTGTGTGTGTGTTTCATCTAAGAAGAAAGTAACAATGAAATACAAAACGATCAATGACAAAAACAAAGCAAAAAGTCAATTTGTTGGAAAATTAAATCGGTTGTGAATCGAATTGATTCGATTTGTGATTGACTAAAGGAGAAGTTTGTGGTTTCAATGGTTTGAGTCGAATTGACTTTTGAGATAAACTTTGATTGGGACTCAAATGACATTTCTTGAGAATAAATTCGGGTAAAATTAATTTGACAATTTCCAAACGAAATTGTTGTGACATTGAACAATACATAACAAATGTGATAAACGACGAACTAATCGTTAGAATATCCCAAAAATCTCCGAGACGAGAATAGATCTGAAAAACATTCTTGTCGATTCCAGTTGCACTTAACAGAAGACCTTGAGGAAACTCGACGACAACTGTGCACAAAGTGATTAACAGAAGCATTGTAGTTGTTCGCATTTCACGTTGTAAATTCGAACGAGAATTTATTGACGAACAACGACGACGAAGATTTTCACGTAACACTTTCGCATGACGAATATTTAAAATCAATAAAATACTGAAAATGATTAAAACTAAAACCGGCAGAATCTTAAAACAAATGGCTAAAATGCCGAATGAAATCTTTTCTAAGCGTTTGCCCGTCACCGAACTGAGCCAATACACAAATTCACTCGAATTCGAATCATATCGATCGGGAAAATATTTCCACGCTGGTTCGCGAACGACACGCCACGATAAATAACTCGGAATCATCAATAAACACACCGTCACACAAATCAAACCAATACAAATGTTAACATCACGATTTCGAATCACCACGTGAGACGGTTGAGAAATTATCATGTAACGAATTATCGCCAATAGACATGTCAACCATAATGCGATCGAATGAGCAGTGAGACCGACATTCGAATGAATTATGGCGAAACAAGGCCAAAATTTCGATTGACCAACGAACGGATTCGGATCGTGTAAAATATAAAAATAAAATGAATAAATGTTAAACGAAATCAACACGATCGTATCGAAAAATGCCACCGTTTGAAGAATAAAATTTGTTGGAGTTTGAAATGATTTCCGATTTAAAATAATAATTGTCACTAAACTCGTGAGAATGCCTAAGATTGTCAATGGAAATACGATTCGACCATGAATCAATGCGTAATCGCCGCTAAACTTTAAAAATAAATCACTCGTCGAATTTATCATCTTGTTACTTTGCCCATTTCTCTACAACAAATGTCAATTTATTTCTTCTTATTCAACACTCAAAATCTATCGTCAACTGAAACATCTGTCACACCAACACACACACAGATCAACTACTTTCAATTCGATAAATATTCTCTTTTTTTCTCTTCTTCTCCTCTTCCAGCACCAAGCAAAGGAAAAAAGAACATTCTACTCGAGAGTAAATCCTCTTCTTCTCGTCGTTGTTATCGATGAGGGAAAGATTTTGTAGCTGAAGGCGATGGTGATCAATATTGAATCGAATCGAATCAATGACGAACTACGGATATGAGACATGACGACGAATGAACAAACTCTTTTTGACTTAACAAGAAAAACAAATGTAATCCGATCGAAGAATCTTTTCCTTCGAGAGAAATTCGATGCGAAGAGTAAGATCATTAGTTAGCTATCATCGTTTCATTTCAATCCAACAAAAGAAAAAGCTCATTTCAAATTATCCGGATTTGCCTTTCGTTTTTTGTCTAATTAACAACAAACATTTCTTTTTACAATGCAAATTAATTGCCTTATCGTGTTTTCTAAGCACCAACTTACTGGTCTCAGACAAATTCTATTCAAAAAGTTTCTAATAGAGACAAGCCCTATTTTTTCTTTTTTTTTATACAACAAAAAACTAAAATCTCAATTTTGCTTTTGAATTGAATTGAACTGAGTTGAAAAAAGTGCGTCCAGGTAGATGCCATCTATCGTCGAGTTGACCTTTTACCTGTAGAGTCTCATTCATAAAACAAATTCAACAAAAAAAAGATGGCAGTTTCAATGAACTCGAGAGCAATACATGTCATTTTGTTCTTTTTCTCTCGTTGGACGATGTTGACCTCGTTGTTCACCGTTTTGGCAATTTTCATCTCTCAAATTGGTTCGTTGTTTTTTCGAAATAAAAAAAAGAAAGAAAACTAATTGAATTTATTTGTTGTTATTGTTGAAATTGAAAAGATGGTCTAGGTATTTGTACATTCGGAAGACCAATCGTAGGCGAATTCTATTCGTATGAAAATGGCCTTGAAACACATTCGTCTTTCAATTTGAATGGAGACATCGATCGACGATTCTATCGACGAGAATCAGGTGCTGGAGCAACGGGCAAAAACACTGGATCGGTTCTTGTTCATGAAGATCAAGGAGAATGTTTTCAATTGAATTCGAAAAAGAATTATTTTGAATTGATTTCAAGAGACAAATCTCAATCGTGTTTTCAATGTTATCAAATCTTCAATCGAACACGAAATGTTCTTCAAATTCGTTTGAGTTCATGTGAACAAACAACTTCATTGGTTTCAAATGAAATGAAATTCGATGAATTATGTCGAACAATCGACGAACAAAGTCAATTTATTACTCTTTTCTCGAAAACTTATTCAGCTGAAGAATGTCGTCGAACCATTTACGGAACTTATCATTTTACTTATGAATTTCGTGAAGGTGGCATTGGCATTTGTGATAATCATATTTCTCGACTTGTGTCATGTCCCGATCCAGGAACACCATTCGAAGCTGTTAATGAACGTTTTTGGATGACTTATGGATATTGTCGTGATCTTGTTTCATCCATCGATGCTCAACCACTTTATCAATGTTTAGGCTATTGGATTAATGAAAAAGGAGATATTTTTACAGCGATTGCCAATGAACGTGTTGGTTCAGAACGTTGGTATGATAAATTTCGTTGTATGTTAACACGAAAAGATCAACCACAATGGTTTGCTAAATCTCTTTTTGCTGAATGTTCATCATTGACAAGTCCAACGGATGGACCTGAAAAAGTTATTATTACACCTGTTATTCCCGAAGAACCACAAGCTTCGTGTTTTTTCCCGAGTAATCTCACTGGTCAATGGATTAATACAGCTAATGTCAATGCACGAGTGATTATAAATGCAACTCATATTCATGAAATAGCCAAAGTCAATAATCGTGGCTGGTTAAGAGAAACTTATTATGTTTGTCAGCAAACATCAAGAAGTCAATATCTTGTCAAAGCTGTTACCAAAGGAGAATGTTTCTCTTATTTTATTTGTTTTGATTTCAAAGATCGTCATCATAATATTCTTAGATATCGAAAATCAAAATCATTTATGTCAAATTTATATAATTTATTTCCAAATCGTGATCCATTCTATGAAGTTTGTTCATGGACAAGTTTTGGTAATGATGCCAATTGGAAATATCAAGTTTTTGTTTTGGATCCACCGGCACCTATCGAATGTCCATTTACAGGCATGTGGACATTTAAACAAGTTGGTCAACCGAATTCTTTAATTGAAACTCGTATTCGTGGTGGTGTAACACCTCGACCACGTGATCACGGTTGGTATATCACATGTGATCCACAATATATGGTTTCTCAATGGACAATTTGTGGTGATCAAACGAAATCAATGTTTGCCGATCGTGAATATTGTCGACAATTGGATCCATATGGAACACCAATTGGTGTTTATGAACAACCAGATTACATTTATCAATGTGCTGGTTATTGGCGAGAAGATTCTCGATCGATGATGGTGACTTATGATCGAGATGATCCGTATGTTAATTATAAATGTTGGGTTTATGAACGAAGAGATTTAACAACAATAACTTTGTCACGATCCGCTGGTTCAGCTTGTGGTTTCAATCAAACATCAGAAAGTTATCGAGCTGAAGATGGTGCTGATCTTGCAATTACACTTGCTGAAGCTGAACGAATTCATGACGATTGTCCAATTCGTTATGATGATGGAAGAAATGTTTTTGTTGATTTAGAAGAATTTAATTTTTATTATGCCAAAGGATCAACGATCTACTTTCAATTCGGTCTCATTTTCTTTTTGTTATTCATGTTATTTAATTAATCAATCTCACTCCGACGACAATGTCAGATATTCAATTTTTTTCTCTTTTCTTATTGAAAATGATTACGTCATAAATAGTAACAGATACGTATATATTTTTTTGATTTTAGATGACAAATGCAATGTTAAAACGACAAATGTCTTTTAAAGTGTTAATATTGTTGACAATAATTTGTGAAGTTAGAAGTCAAATTCGTTGTACATTTGATCGTCCATTGTTAGGAGAATATTATTCGTATGAAAATGGTCTTGAAACTCATACATCTTTGAAAGAAAATGGCGATATCGATCGATTATTTTATCGTCGTCAATCAGGTCTTGGTGCTAATGCAAATATCATCACTATACTTGATAATCATGCTCTCGGAGAATGTTTTCAACTCAATCATAGACAAAATATTCTTGAACATTCATCGAAACATCATTATGAATTAATCTATCGAGATAAGTGAGTTCCACTTCGATGTTTCAAATTGTTCATCTCTCAATTTGTTTTCGTAGAGAAAAATCTTGTTTTCAATGTTATCAAATTTATAATCGAACGAGAAACATTCTTCAAATACGAAAAAGTGAATGCAATGAAATCACATCTGTTATTACGAATCAAATGAATTTTCAAGAACTTTGTGCAACAATTCATCAAGATGCAGAATTCGATACTCTCTTTTGTAACATTTTTCACTCGACAAACAAACGAATCATTCATTTTTTTTTAATTTAAATAGCGAAAACATATTCAGCTGAAGAATGTCGTGCAACAATCTATGGAACTTATCATTTTACTTATGAATTTCGTGAAGGTGGCATTGGCATTTGTGATAATCATATTTCTCGACTTGTGTCATGTCCCGATCCAGGAACACCATTCGAAGCTGTTAATGAACGTTTTTGGATGACTTATGGATATTGTCGTGATCTTGTTTCATCCATCGATGCTCAACCACTTTATCAATGTTTAGGCTATTGGATTAATGAAAAAGGAGATATTTTTACAGCGATTGCCAATGAACGTGTTGGTTCAGAACGTTGGTATGATAAATTTCGTTGTATGTTAACACGACAAGATCAACCACAATGGTTTGCTAAATCTCTTTTTGCTGAATGTGCACGACTTTATTCACCAACCGATGGTCCTGAGAAAGTCATTATTTCACCAATTATACCTGAAGTTCCAACACCAACATGTTTTTTTCCTGATAATTTCACTGGTGAATGGGTGAATACAGCCAATGTCAATGCACGAGTCATTATAAATGCAACTCATATTCATGAAATCTCACAAGTTAATAATCGTGGTTGGTTAAGAGAAACTTATTATGTTTGTCAACAAATTAGTCGACAACAATATCTCGTTAAAACAGTGACCAAAGGAGAATGTTTCTCGTATTATATTTGTTTTGATTTCAAAGATCGACATCATAATATTCTTAGATATCGAAAATCGAAATCATTTATGTCAAATGTTTATGATGATCTGTCAAAACGAGATCCACTTTATGAAGTTTGTTCATGGACAAGTTTTGGTAATGATGCCAATTGGAAATATCAAGTTTTTGTTTTGGATCCACCGGCACCTATCGAATGTCCATTTACAGGCATGTGGACATTTAAACAAGTTGGTCAACCGAATTCTTTAATTGAAACTCGTATTCGTGGTGGTGTAACACCTCGACCACGTGATCACGGTTGGTATATCACATGTGATCCACAATATATGGTTTCTCAATGGACAATTTGTGGTGATCAAACGAAATCAATGCTTGCTGATCGTGAATATTGTCGACAATTGGATCCATATGGAACACCAATCGGTGTTTACGAACAGCCGGATTACATTTATCAATGTGCTGGTTATTGGCGAGAAGATTCTCGTTCTTATCTCATAACTTATGATCGCGATGATCCATATATAAATTTTAAATGTTGGGTTTATGAACGTATTGATTTATTTAAAATTTATTTATCTCGATCAGCAGGATCATTTTGTGGTTTTAATCAAACATCGGAAAGTTTCAAAGCTGAAGATGGTGCTGATCTGCGAATTGAATTAGATGAAGCCGAGCGTATTCGTAAGTTTTTACTTTTTGTGAAACGAACAGAAGAATTGACTTGAATACTTAGATGATGATTGTCCAATTCGTTATGACGATGGACGTAATCCATGGCAAGCAATTGACGAATTTCTATTTTATTATGCATCAGGAAGACAAAATATTCCATCATTTTTACTCTTTCTCACTCTCCTATTTGCACTTCTCAGTGTTTTTTAATCAGTATATTGTGTAGTGACAACAGTTCTTCTTCTGTACATTCCATTTTTTACACGCGTATAATGACAGTTTTAGCGATTTTGCTCTGTGTTTGTTTTATTGTATACATTAACCAATTTATTCACTATCAATAAATAAATGTGAAATCTCTTTTTTTTTTGGAATTTTATTTGTGTCAAATTACTAAGATATTGAATAGAATAGATCAGTAGCGTAAACTTTATTATCGTCCTGAAAAAGAAAACAATAAACAAGGTATTTCGTAGAAAATCTTTATGCTATCGATTGGCTATAAATTATGTCGTCTTATTTTCATTTGATCCTCTATTTTCGAACAGAAAAGTTCACACGACGAATAACATTTAACATTCCCGTATAAAATAAACAAATCGCTTTCTTTTACCGAAAGATAATGAAATAGTATAGTTAGTAGTTAGAGGTAGAGGCATTTTGTTTGTTTCATAGATGAGTGACTTTCAAACTACCGAACAAAAAATCAACAGTGCTCGAGAAGGTTTTCGTCGTATTCAAGGTGCTAATAGCAATGGTGTTTCTTGGGATAATTGTGGTATGTAGCAAGAATTAACGAATATAGATACGTAATACAAAAGGTGTTTTGAATAGAAAGTATCATCAAAAAATATTTCTCAGACATTTCAAACAGTCGTTTGGAAACGTTGCTTTGTGAAGCAGATGAAGATGGTACAGCTTTGATTGATACTGTATTTCCAAGATGAAAACTCTTGTAATTTAGGGTGTGAAATAATTGAACTCGACAAGTTCATGATTTTGCTTTATCATTTATCATCAAATGAAGCAAATGATAATCGTCCAGAAATTTTACCTGTAAGTATCTATTCAAAACATCCAGATGAGATTATAAAACAAATCTAACTTTTTCTCTCCAATTGAAATCTTTTACGAAAATGTTTGATGAAAACTCGAAGTTATTTTTGTTTTTTTTTAAGAGTGATGCTCCATTATTGCAAAACATGTCCGATCTATTAAAGGCTATCAATTTACATGTGAATTTAGCAGGTTCAATTAATAAACAAACATTCAAAGGATTATTTCAGCAATACAACATAGCATTCACTAGCTAATTTTTATAAACTCTCTAGTTATGCCTTTCTCGTCTATTTTGATCAAAAGTTGTCTTTCACTTTTCTTTGTTATGGTCTATTGAAGTTAGATTGATTCAAGATAAAAAAGAACTTTCTCTTGATAATTTACTGTTATTTTTTCGTCATGATACATGGTCAAACTGGGCAAAAAAAAGAACGAAGAACTATAACTATATCCGTTAATGAATAGTTTTTCAAATGAAGGATAATCGATTGTGTTGTTGGTTATGTGATGAGAATCTTGAGAAAACGAATGCTCTCCATTCAAATAAATTGTAGTAAACAGAATTGGAATTAAAAAAGTGACTATGGAAATGAAATTTGATTCTAGTGAAAGGAAAGAAGCATTCGTTGATATTTCGATCAGTTGATTTTCAACTGAATCTACTTTCGATTCGGACAAATATTCAAATGGAAAAGAAACAACAAAAGTCAAAGCCAAGTCCTATTTTTGATCTTTTCTATTCTGACAAATTTATTGACGAAGAAGAACAAGAAAAAAAGATGTGTTGTAGTTTTATATGAATAAACTTATTCGAATTTGATACGATCAGTTAGTGTAAATCTAATTGAAAAAATGCATTTGTTTCAATAATAAGAAAATGATAATTGTTCTCAAACAAGTTCGTCAACAATTCGCTATCACGAAAACAATCTGTTCATCACTTTGAAATATCGAAGATGAATTTCTCTTCTATTATGTAGCAGGAAAACAAAATCAATGTTTATTAATTATTGAATTTCGACACGATATACAGTGACAAACACACTTTTCTTTTAAGTATATGACAGTTTTAGTGATTTGATTTTTGAATTGTATACATTCTAACCAGTTGATGTTCTATATTAATAAATGTGTTTTTTCTCATCATTCATTCGTTATTAACAATGATCAATATTTGAATAATGAAATAAAGAAAGTAGAATTTGCTTTTCCTTGAGATCTCGAGACAATCGAAAGGAAAGAATCAACTCTAATAAACACAATTTTAATTTCAAAAAATGAACATCCGATTACTGATAATGAACAAAATCATCGTAGAAACAATTTAAATGTTCAAATTACAACTAAAATTTGTTCTCACGCACACATAGATTTTCAGTGTAACGTGTTTTCTTTTCCTTGAATCCTGGAAAGAAAAGAAAAGAAAAGAGAAGAAAGTACAAAAATTGTTCTTTTAAGATAATCCTGATTATCCATTTAATGACGAAAACCTTTTCTCATTGAATGATTCATTCCGAAAATAAATTGATTTCTGCGTTTGTTTTTTTTTTCTAAGAAGTATTTTGATTTAATTGTTAGAAAAACCAAACAAAGAGTGTTGAAAGAAGCAGAAGAAAAACAAGAAGAAGAGGAAGAAGAAGGGCAAAGTCGAGAAAGGTATTCTGCGATGTTTGTGTCACATTTTTTCTTCTTTCTTCCTATTCAAACAAATTTGTCATAGATGAAGAAGAAGAAGAAGAAGAAGAAAATGAGATCTTCCGTTTTGTCTAGATTTCTTTTTCTCAGATTAAAAAAAAAGTCTTTCTGTTCTTTTTTTTTGAGAAAGAAAAAGAAAAGTGTTAGATGAACATGAAAAGTTGAAGTATTTTGTTAATGATCCCAATGGGAGTTGTGTCATAAATATTGTTCGTAGTGTGTGATGTCTTCTGTTAATTCGAATGTGGAAAAACCATTAGAATTAATTCAAAGAACCTATTTGAATCAATCGACAGCGGTATTCAATACAAATGAGAATCGTTCGTCGATGGCTAAAGTGTCAACAACTCAACCGTCGAGAAGAAATTCGATTCATGATGCTCATGAAACGACAAAAGATGAACTTAATAAGATTCTCGTTGATATTCAAGAACATCTTTCTAAATTGAAAGTTCTCTTAGAAACCATGGACACATTCGACAATATTAAAGGACAATTTTTTAAGTTTAAAACTCATTTATTTGACAAAATTCAACAAATCATTTCGAAATTATCCAATCAAACAACACGAAGGTTTTCCTTGTTGTCTAAATACGGACTCAATTGAATCATCATGTTTTGTTTATTAGTAGAGCATCAATTGTTTCAACGAAAAGTTCAACGAATATCAATGGATATTATCCTCAACATACAGTTTATTGTATTGAATATTTCCGAAATGAACTTGTTAAATCGATTTATTTATTATCTTCGTTAACTTTTTCGAAAGATATTCCAATTGCAACATTAAATGCAATTATTGTTCAGCCAAATCCCGAAGACATTCAATTAGATGAACAAGATATGTCTCTTTTTCAAATCATTCAATTAATTAAAAAGTTCTCTTCTCTCTGTTTGTTTTATTTTCTCATCACAAAAATCTATTTTCGTTGTAGAGATATCAATCAATTGGAAGAATATATTTATACATTAAATCAACGATATTACACTCATTTACCTGATTGGCACAATTTAGGTAATCAAATTTCAAGTTTGAGTTGTTTGTCGTTGAATTTGTTTGTTTGTTTGTTGAAGATGAATCGGTGGTGATGAATGTGAATCAATCGAATATTCGAAATGTGAAATTAGTTGAATTAAACGGTAAACATTCTCATCGTTCGTCAGTTGGTTCAACAGAAAGTTCAACAATGTTAACAACAGTTTCGAGAAAATGTCAAATGATTTGTTGTTTTTGTCAACCAAATTATTTATGAATCTTTCAATTTGTTTAGTTGGAATTGCGGTGCAAAACTTTTGATCTTCTTCAATTTTTTTTTCAAAATAAAGAGAAAAAAGCTAAGAACTAAATGAACTCATGATTTCTATTTGATGAACAAAAGAACTCAAAGGCAAAATATTGTCAAATAAGACAAGAAAAAATTGAATTAATTCAGTTTGTAAATGTTGAGAAGCGAAGGTTTTTCTAGACGAATGGCGAGATAATTCTGTTGAATTGAAAGAGCAAGATTACGAATATTTTTAATATTATTTTCTTTGATAAATCTTGTTTTTCCTTGTTGATCGACGATCCAAAGTTTATTGGTAAACCAATTGACGAATAACCACGCTTGACTTCCAATAGGAATTAACATCGAAAAGAATTTATGTTGATTTTCACCTGCATCCATTGGAACACCTTTACGTACTCGAATCATATCACGTGACATTAAATCGAGACGCCATTTTAAATCTTCACTTTGCATTATTGACAAACAAATATGTTGATTATTCGAACGAATATCTCGAATGCCGAGATCTTTACTTTCGCAAAGTTCATTCTTGGAAAAACGTTTGACAAATTGAAATTGATTCGATTGATCGAAGTCATATTGATCGATGTGAATTCCTTTGTGATAATTTAAGAATAAACTTCGATCGAACGAACAAATCGAAGCAAAAACATGTGATCGATCGATCAATTGAATATTATCGATTTTCGATGAATGAATATTAAAACTACTCGTTGGATCATATTGATACAACGAATGAATCGTTAAAATTAGAAATCGATTTATTGAATTCATCCAACAGATATCAACGAGAATTCCATAATCATTGTCATTCCATGGGAAAACATTTAATTTCTTATTTAAATCAAAGAGAATCAATTGTTTGTTATCATGAACGAGAATTTGTTGTTGAGAAAAGGCTAATGTCGATGAATTCGTTTGTAGAGAATGACTTGCAAATGGTTGAGGATTGTTTGCAAAAATTTCAATAAGATCAATTAAATTCATTTGTTGACATTCAATTGATTTATTGTTGTTGTTGTTCTTTGCTTGTTTCTGATCGTCATCATCACTTAATTCATCGACGGGATCTTTTTCACCGTCAGTTAATTTGGCAGCTAAAGCCATCTTGGCTATTCGAATTGGAACAGAGAAATTCTTCACATCAGGCAAATGAACATCGATCCATTTGTAACTTTTTAAAATTTCATATTCACTTTCGATTTGTTTCAGAATCGAACTGATTTGTTGCGATTTTTTCATTGAAAATTGTTGTTTGTCAATGAATTGATTCGTTTTAGGAAGAATTTTCTTTCGAATTTGTTCGATTAATTGATTTCGATAGAGATTTAAATCGTTTTTCAATTGAGATTGATAAATGGAATCGAGATTGGTTCGATGTTGTTCGTAGATCTGTTGAAGATGTTGAACAGCTGATTGATGCCACGTACGTAATTGTTGTTGACAAGTCAAATAATTCGATTCCAATGAGAATTGTTCGATTTGTTTCAATTGTTGATGAGCCAATTCTTCGAGAGTATAATTCGAATCACTTAACAATTGAGATGAACAAATGTGTTCAACGTTACTTTTAGACACACATTCAAAACAATATTTACAATTGGAATTTTCTTTATTTTTTGGATCGAAAGACATTTTTTTTTTGTTTGGGAGAAAAAAAAGGAAGATGAGTTCGATCGATCGATCGATCGATATTGAACCGAACGAAACAAAGACGAACGAGATTGTCCAACCAGAAATCAATTCAATTCATTTGCATAAATGTGTCAACGAAACATTTCAAAATGAGAAAAAAAAGAGAAAATGTCATTTGCAAATTGTTCAATCGGATGAATCGTCATCATCATCATCTTCAGATGAACTTTCTTCTTCACTCGATTCATCTACAAATAAAATAGAAATTCAAATGACAAATAGCAAAGTGAGATGAAAATGAAACCTGTGCTTGTCTCTTGTTTCTTTGGATTGTTGTTGTTGATTGGTTTCGGTGGAAGAACTGTTGTTCGTTTTTGATTGTTAACCGATGAATTTGGTAAAGTTTTGGCGATTTTGTCTAGTTTATCTTTGGTCGCTTGTTTATCAGCTTGAAAACCTTGGTTAATAAACGAAGGTTTATCTTGTTGTTCGATTTGTTTGGACATTTTCGATAAATCATAAGAAGAACTTTTACGAAACAATCGACAACAACATGAAGTGAACGATTGTTTGAACGATGTAAAACCAGTCAATTGCGAATCTTGAATAAGTGTATCGTCACTTGCATTGGTTGTCGTCATTTCAGACATGACTCTCTCGCAATCGATGACAGACGTAAATGAAGTCATGCATGAAGACACACGTTTGCTTCATCACAAGAACAAACTAACGTTTTCAATTGGACCGATGAAAATCCATGTGATATGACGTAAATCGAATTGATTCTCTTTCTTTTTCCTTGATGTGCTGCGATGGCCGAGTGGTTAAGGCGTCTGACTCGAAATCAGATGGGTTCTCCCGCGTAGGTTCGAATCCTACTCGCAGCGTTTCTCTTTTTTTTCTTTTTCAACAAACATTTTTATTTAAAAAAAAAAAGAATTTAATTCAAATCAATTAATTGTTCATCTGCATGAGTCGAATCAGTTTTTGTTGAAGAATTTGTCGATGAACTTTTGCCGAACAATTGATGAACAGTTTGTGTTAACAAATCATTCATCGGATTTGATTTGGGATTTGTGGTTGTCGTCGTCGTTGTTGTTGTTGTTGTTAAAATGAGTGTATCATCATCATCATTTGTTTCTTCTTTTTTTGTTGAATTGATTTGCAGAATTAATTGATCATCATCTCGTTCATTTGTTCCTTTTCGAAACATGATATTCATCTTATAAAAGAATGAAGAAGATTTCCATTGAATGAAATCTATTGACAAATGAAAACAATTGGTTAAGTTCAATAATGAAGATGTCGTTTTCTTAGTTACAAATATCGATAAAAACAAAAGCAATACAATATGACTTCGAAATCGACTTATGATCAAATTTATCATCAATCGAGTGATTATAATCCTAAAGCTCATCGAGATGATCGACAACATTCCAATTTTGTTGGTTTATTCCAAATTCAAGAGGTTGATCGTTTTCTTTTTTTTTTCGTTTTTATTTTTGAAATAAAAGTTTGTTTGTTTTTTTTAAGAACAAAGATAATTTCCGAAAGCAACGTTCATCGAATGCGTATGGTTATCGACATGATCAACAAATCGATTTCATTGAAAATCAATTTGTAAAAATTGAACATATTCGAAATGAATTCTATCGATCGAATGGAGTTTTCAATTGACTTTTCTTTATGAACATTGTTCAATATGATCAATATATTTATTCGCATCGATTGATTTCAAACAAATTAAACAAGTTTTTGTTGTCGTCGTTCTTCGTTGTCTTTGTCCATCACAACATTGAATATGTGCAAAATAATCTTTTTCATCAAAGATTTGCTCACAAATTAAACATTTCTTTTCTTTTCGTCTTGGCACAACAACAGTTGTCGTAGTTCGAGGTTGGCACATCGACAAATGTTCTTCACATTCTTCGTCACGAATTAATTCACAACAAGTTGAACAACGTTTATAACCAGGAAAACAACATTTGTCCATCGATGATCTTTCACAATGAAACACGAGAAAAAGATCTATTCGTTCGTTTATTTATTTATTTTAATGAAATAAAAGATAAGATAAAAAAAAACGACATGTGTTTTGTTAGTCATTTTGATGTTGAATAAATTTGGTCCAAATAAGATTTTTGAGTTCACTTCGAAGTAAAGCCGAAGACAGAAAACATGCATAACCAGTCATAGCGTGATTAAAATATTCGAAGCCAAGAAATAAATTATAGAAAATAGAAAATTGTCGCAAATAAATCTCGTTGATTTGATTCGAAAAATAATTTGTATAATAAAATATGAAAATTCTCGGAATGATAAAAATCGAAAGAACAGTGAGAAAAAATAAGATTCCAATCGATTCTTTGACTTTGACTTGTAATGATAATGGTAAACGACGAATCTCTCGAACAACTAACAGATTCAAAATGAGAACATTGATTATGGCAAACGTTGGATTTACAAAAATGTAACTCAACGAATAAACATTCATTTCCAATGAACTTCGATTGATTTCAAAATTAAGAATTAAATTACGATAGTTTATCGAAATATTTTCATAGGAAATCAATGAGAAATTCAAATATTCAATAATTAATCCAAGAAAAATAATTAAGAAAATCAAATAAGTAAATCGATGAAATTGTTTTCGTTTATGTTTCGATCGCCAATCTAAATGAGTGTGATGTTCCCAATAACGAATTGTTAATAGACGTTCAATCGACATTAAAACCTTTAATTATTATAGAGTTCGTTTGCAATTCAAATTCAATTATCGAAAACTTACTTTACACCAATTGACAACGAAGATCGGATATTGATCGAGAAACAAATAGATCTTTGCTGTCAACATATTCAAACGAATTCGATTGGCAAATAAAAAATAATAATCAAGTAGAGAAATCAATCGAATAATATCAAAACAGGCTACAGTAATGATTAATAAACCATAACTCACATGACGAAACGATGTTTTACCAATGATATAGATTAACGCCATATTACCAAGAATTCCTAAGATTGAACATATCAACGAAATTATTCGAATACTTTCGAATGTCAACAATAGATACTGTCGATCAACAAAGATTTCTTCGTTTTTTGTTTTATTCACAAGTGAGAACTCATCATCAACATGTTTGGGAATGAACATTCTCTCAACTGAACATTGTTAATCATGCGAAGTGTGATCATGATGTTCTGTTTTCTATCTCGATCAAATACAAAGAGAATCGGTAAATTCATTCAACTGATTCATTTATTCATTTTCTCAAAAGTAAACAATTGATTACAAGAGAAACGAAATCAGCATGTTTGCTTTTCAAATTCTAATATTGTTGATATTTGAAGACACGTTCAAGCTAAAACAAAACAAATCAAATCAAATTCAAGTGATATCATCGAAAAAATTTGTTTTACATCAAGTGAAACAGCTGCATGTTGTAAAGCAGATCGAATCAATTGATTATATTGAGGATCAACAATAATATTGAATTCAACAATTAATTTATCTTTATAATCAGTTGAAACAGTCACTATTTCAACTGCTTTAACACCAATTTGTTGATATTTACGAATTTCAGCCGCTAAAATATATTTCAAATTCTGTGTAAATCTTCCACAGAATCGAGTTGAAATTTCTCTCAATGTCACTCCTTCTAATAATAATGTTGAACTGATTTTACGTAAAGCACAACGAGCACATGACGAATCATAACGACCATTATGTTTCAATGGAACATCACCAGATGTTGTTAAGACCTAATTCATACGATTAGTAGCATTTCACTCTTTTCAATCATTTTCACATACTCGAACAACACGACCAGTACGACGTCGAGTCACTTGAGTCTTACGTGTTGGTTTAGGATGACCATTTTCGTCTACTCCTTCGTCGGATGACGATGAATCATCATCACTATCTGATGAACTCGAATCAAAATCATTGTCAAAACATCCTGCACCGGCATATTCATTGATTAATTCAATTAACTAACAGAGATAGAGATTACATTCTCTTAATTCAATTCAATTGTATTTTCAACTTACATCAATATTTTGACATGCAGATTGTAAAGCAAGTGTGACATTCTCTTGTAATTCTTTGTTGACATCGATTGAATAGTGAAATTGTGTTTGATTTTCATTACCAATAACTTTAACAAAAGATAATTTCTCAGATAATTTGATACCTTTCTTGTTAAGTTCATGTTTAACTAATGATGATAATTCTTTGATAACATCAACAGCATTCGATTGATCTCGAGTAAATCGTTTGCTTGAACATTTATTTACAATTAACACACCAACGATCTTATCATTTTGAGCTGAAATCTTATGTCCTTTACTACAATCAATTTCACATTTTTCTTTAGGTAATCCACAACCAGCTGATCGTTTCGCTACAATATCATATTATTTATTTTTCTTTCTTTCTCTATAAACTTACTTGTTCGATATGATGGTTTCGTTTCCTTTGTAGCTCCTGTTCCCTTGGTTCCTTTCGTACCCTTTGTTGCTTCTGTTCCCTTAGTACCTTTTGTAGCTCCCGTTCCCTTAGTACCTTGCGTTCCTTTTGTGGCACCAGTTCCCTTAGTTCCTTGAGTTCCTTTCGTGGCTCCTGTTCCCTTAGTACCTTGCGTTCCTTTCGTGGCTCCTGTTCCCTTAGTACCTTGAGTTCCTTTTGTGGCACCAGTTCCCTTAGTTCCTTGCGTTCCTTTCGTGGCTCCTGTTGCTTTAGTTCCGTTGGATGGTGCTTTTGTACCTTGAGTTCCTTTGGTAGCACCAGTTCCCTTGGTGCCTTGAGTTCCTTTTGTGGCACCGGTTTCTTTGGTTCCTTTCGTGGCACCTGTTGCTTTAGTTCCTTGAGTTCCTTTTGTAGCTCCCGTTGCTTTAGTTCCGTTGGATGGTGGTTTCGTGGCAACAGTTCCCTTAGTGCCTTGAGTTCCCTTTGAAGAGGTAACTCCAGAGGTTCCCTTAGTGCCTTGTGATCCTGTCGATGGAGCTTTAGTACCTTGCGATCCAGTCGATG
>ERZ778019.1818-NODE-1818-length-24911-cov-13.219987_pt1 | contig 24911 bp, 33 predicted proteins | sample MGYA00375749_ERZ778019 | MGnify/ENA primary metagenome ERZ778019 (study PRJEB29350, sample SAMN05389821) | bioreactor metagenome | isolation source: Ammonium sulfate bioreactor | place: South Africa: University of Cape Town | collected 2014-03-17 ... | reverse complement strand
CACCTACACAGCCATTCGGTACTGCAACTGCTCCAACTACAACCAGTCCATTTGGCACTACCACTGCACCTACACAACCGTATGGTACTAGTGCTTCGACTACAATACGTCCATTCGGTACTACAACTGCTCCAACTACAGCCAGTCCATTTGGTACAACTGCTGCATCTACACAACCATTTAGTGCCACTGCTCCAACCACAACGACTCCGTTTGGTATTGCTTCTACTTCAGCTACAACAAGTCCATTTGGTACAATTGCTGCACCTACACAGCCATTCGGTACTGCAACTGCTCCAACTACAACCAGTCCATTTGGTACTACCACTGCACCTATACAACCATTTGGTGCTACTGCTCCAACGACAACAAGCCCGTTTGCTACTATTACTGCACCTGGACAACCATTCGGTACTATTGCTTCAACTGCAACACATCCATTTGGCGCTACCACTGCAGTTCCAACTACAATGGGCCCACTTAGCACTACTGCACCTGGACAACCATTCGGTACTATTGCTTCAACTACCACTAATCCACTTGGCATGGGCAGTTCAACAACACCATTTTCTTATGCTGCAACTGCAACAAGTATATTAAATCCTGGCTCATCAATCTCAACTACTAATCCACTATTACCGACAGCAGCACAACCATTAAAACAAGAAAATCCTAATGAACAACCATCTTCTATAATCAAACAAGGATTTCTAACTGCAACATTGCTTGACCCATATGCTAACCGAGGAACAAAAGATTTTACTGATATTAATCGAATACAAGTAGTTCAACAACCAACTACTGATTCAACCGTCACATCATCGAAACAAACACAAGAATCAGGTCCCACAATAGGACTATCTTTACAAACAAACTCACGAAAGTCATCACCAGCTCGGCCAGTTAGTGATATTAATTTTAAATTGAAACCAGTTTCAACAACATCGACATTATCTGCCGATATAATAAAACCAAAACAAAGTGTACTAGCAGGCAGTTTTACTGATGAAGAAGAATTAGTATTACTCAGTCGAAATAAATTGTCAAAATTACGTTTATCAAATGATTTCATTGATTCATCATATCAATCGAATACTCTTCGATCACTTTATCCGATACGACGTTTAGCTGATCTTGAAAAATTCAGCGACATAACAACAGTTGAAAATCAACGCCAACCTCGTTCATCAAGTAAGTCACTTCGATTATCAAAATAAAAATACAAAAACCTTTATTTAGGTGAACATCGTACTGCACCCACAAATACAACGGTCGAATCACGACCATTATCAGCATCACCACCAACAATTCCCCGTAAAACAATCGTTCCTGATGTCAACAAGTTTCGTTTACCAATTTTAACACGTGAAAATTACTATACAATACCAAAAATATCCGAACTAAAAACACTATTCAATGATCAAGGCGAATGTATTGTTAAACAATTCACTGTTGGACACGAACAATATGGTTCAGTAACATTTTATGGTCAAATAAATATTGCTGGACTCAATCTCGATGAAATAAGTAAGTCCTAATTTCATATTTTATCAATCACATTAAATAAACGTCTTCTCGTTCTAGTTGAAATCGATCGTCATGAAGTGACTGTTTATCCCGATGACAATAAAAAACCACCAGTTGGCCAAGGATTGAATCGTTCAGCTCGAATAACATTACTCGGTGTCTATCCAATAGATCGTTCAACTCGACAGGAAATTACCGATGTCGAACGAATTCAAAAAATGAATTACACGAATTATTTACGTGAAACAACAAAGAAATTCGACGGAGATTTTATTAATTATGATATGACCGATGGAGCTTGGACATTTACGGTAAAGAAACAAAACTAGATCAAAATCTTTGTAGTAGAATTTATTTGATTTGATTTTAGGTGGAACATTTTACGACGTATGGACTTGATGGTAATCAAAACGAACTTCTTATTCAGTCTTAAATGAGAGTAAGAAATATACAGCGAAAGGCTATGACATATTTATTTTCGAATCGATAACAGTAATTCAGAATATGTAGATACTAGTAATTTAACAAAATATATCTTTGAGATTCTTTTTTTTTCAATAAATATTTCTATTGAGAAAACTAGTTCCGTTTTGAGGGGAGGATAATTTTATTTTTAATCTCATTTTGCAAAAAATTCTCTTTCCAAGACGTAAGTAAAATCACCTTGAATATATTTATATTTGTTCGTTTATCTCTTTACAGACCATAGATCAGTATTGTTTATTTCTGCTATCAAACAGTCAATCTATCAATCTGTATGATCTATGTATAGCAGGATATCAAATATTACATTGTGTATATATTTATTAAATCAATCAATCTAAGAAAAACAAATTATATTGTATCTTATTGACGAAGTGTTCCATTGGAATCTCAAGAATATGATTATCAATTCAAATAGTATGTCGATAGTAAATACTTGAATTAATCATTTGCATAGAAGAATTTCATAATTGATTATGAATTCGAATGATTTTGTTTTGATTGAAACCGGTAAGTAATTGTAAGACAAGATCAATATGAATGCAATCGGGTGAAAATGATTAATTATAGAAGGAATTTGCATGAATGAAGACAGAATTAATGATTGACACCTTTGTCGATAATCTTATTCGGTAAAAAAAAGAATGAGAAAGAGCAAACAAAAGTGACTCGATGACATGTCATCAGTCCTCTTTTTTTTCAATATTTCATTTGAGACGATTAATCTATTTCACAATGATGTAATTGTAATAATCAATATTAGGTCTGTGAAGGCAAGTTGAGTGTTTGCACTCGTCAATAAACAACCATCAGGTAAGATTTGAATAGCTGGATTGGTTTTTTTTATTATGTTTTTAATCAAAGACCGTTAATCCTGGCATTTCATATTTGAGTATTATTTCTAGATGTAAATAATTATATGTTTGTTGTTGTTGTCGTCGTCGTCAGATCGATTGTATGATTATTTTGATTTAATAAAATCATTATTTCTTTTTTTGACTTTCTCGACTCATCAAAAGATTAAATAAAAAAAGGAATCAATAATTAATATATCACAGAAGATCGGCATGTGTCAACTTTTTTTCTCTGTTTTCTTTTCTGTCGACGAACAAAAACTGAGTTATCGTAGTTGTATCTGCATGTATATTGCCGGTCGAATGGCGTATTTGTATCAATTGTCAGCGGATGATTTTTTACATTGAGAATCTTCTGACTTGTCATTGTCAATTATTCCATGGTCAGTCATAGATCAACATAAAGAACAACGTTGTTCTCTGTCGTCTTTAGCTCGAAGGAACAAGAAAAAAAACTGTCATCACTTTAGACTTTTTTTTTCTATTGATCTTAAGGATTGATATAAAGCTGTTATAGCTTTCATTTATTGCTTTTTTTTCTCTGTCTCTTACTTCTCGTTCGCTTTTCCGTATTAACAGATGGAAAAATGCATTAGTCTCCTTTCTCGTTTCTCTATTCTATTTCTTCTTATTGCCTCGCTTCTCTCTAGATAATGATAGATGCCATGCTATGACTCCAGTCGACGGAGAAGTGTATGTACGCACTACTTCAACCATTAGAATACAAGACGCTAGCAAAGAAGAAGAGAAATCCACGACAATGACGATGTTGATGATGATTGATCGGTATTAGCGGGAGGCAATGTTGTTTTTTGCTCTTGCTACTACTAGTTCACGTCATTGACTTACATTTATAAATCTTTATATGTACACTATACAACAAGAGATTAATACACCAGCTTCTGCATAACTCGGATTAATTCGAGGTTAAATAAGTAAGTTTGTTATCGATTTCTTTGACAGATAATAAAAGTTAATAAATATGTTCAGATAAATTCATGGCCTTTTCTCGACATTCACTTCGGCGCGTTCTGGGCGACATGGTCCATCGACATAGTCCGAAAACCGAACCGACTCACTCGTCATCACTCGAACAATTACAGAAAACTTATGATCGATCAAGAAAAAAGTCCGACCGAAATTCAATTATTAGCAATGACTCTCTGAACGTATGTATCGAATTCACTGATGAATTAAATACACAATTGTATTTGTTCGATTAGTTACCTCAAACGGCAATCGAACGATTGTATAAAAGTGAAAAAGAAGTTTGTAAATCATTAAATTATCTCGAACAAGTTTTACAACATCAAAAACTTGAAATCCTTCCCAATATAATTACGTCATTGATTGAAAATATATTCGAAATTGACAGTACTCTTAAAGGCATCTTTGGAAATGAACCCGAAAAATTCAGGTTATTAATCACTGCGATGTCAAATAAGTTTTCTTATTTGTCAATATTCATTTTTTAGAACACGTTTACTTAGTGATGTTTATTCTCTCCTTGCTGATTTGATCGATTGGTCTGATAAATTAATTTTATCAAAATTAAACGATAATGATAAATATAAAAGCATTGTTCATGATCTAACAATCGCAATTAAAGTACGAGAAAAAAATGAACGAAGGAAAAGAAAATCGGTTTCTATTTTCAAATAGAATTGTATATCACTTGCTTGTGATACAACTTCATTATTAAGTATCGATACACGTTCAAATTCCTTTCAAAGTTTCCAATCAACGACTAGGTTTGTCTACAAATCGATTTCTATTTTTATTTCACCATAAAATTTTAGTTCTACTGATGAATCTGGTCCTGTTCTACCTCCGAAACTTGACAGACGTCCGGTGAAATCTTCTGCTACAATCATATCCAATCGATCTCGAAGTAGTGGAACGGAAAATTCCCTTCTAATCTCCTCGCTTCTACCGAACAAAGTCAAACACGAAAAAGACAACGATGAACGTATTCAATTAATTGTCGATGATATTAATCAAATTGTCGAAAAGTATACACGCGAATTAGATGATGCTCTACGTTCAAAAACCAACGTCCGTTCACCATCGATCGATCATCTGTCCGAACGTAAACATTTGACAATACCTTATCGACATAATAGCATCGATACATTGTACGAATCGAATGTTTCGAAAATAATGAAAAGTACCGTAACAAAAACAACAATTAACAATGGACAAGGTGTCATCGATCGAAAAGAATCCGCACAGATTTATAATGGAACTGATTGTTCCGTTCATTCGCCAAAAGGTGGCTTTCAAACTCAAAAATTAACATTAGTTCATCGGCAACAATCGAATGATGACAACGAACCAGCAAAGATCACTCTGACATCTCGAGTTAGTCATGTTAATATGCCGGATAAGAATGAAAATATTCCGAATGATCCTCCTCCATTACCACCCAAACGAAAAACTGGTTCGAAAATAGCAGCAACATCAGATGACTTCTAATCGATCTTTGTGTTTTCTTTTAGCACGAGCGTACATGTCTTTATTCGATCGATATGATCAAAATAATGCTCAAGTATTCCTTCGTGATACATGTTTAGTACCAACACCTCAACGACGTTTCGAAGATCTTTTCGATCAACTTCAACAACATTTTCAAAATATGCAAATATTTTCGAATAGTGATGATTCATTGAAAACGAAAGAACTAACGACTAGACTAAATATGAACAAAACAATCGAATCTGTAGGAATTTTCACAGAGGTTTAATTCTTTTTTTTTTTGTTATTTCAAATTAATTTCGTTTTCTAGTCAAAATCTAATGGTGAACTCGATGAATCGACTTTCTACGATAATGCCGAGAAAATCGATTATCAAAGTGATCTCTTTCTCGAAAATATCTCGCATTTACTTATTTTCAATACCGTACGTTTCATTAATTTTCACTCGAAATCTTATTTTTTTTCTCTCTCATTTCTAGAACGAAGATCCTCCTCTTCGTGGTGGTTCGATCGATGCTCTTATTATCCGCGCTACATCTCCCGATAAAAAAGGTTCGCATTGATTTCTCATTTAACCCGAACAAACAATTCGCTTTTTTTTTTCTCTTGAATAGATTTCGTCTATCAAGAAGCTTTCCTAACGACCTATCGAACGTTTATTTCTCCGAGTGATCTCATCGATAAACTCATTCAACGTTACACATTCTTCTCGCAATTTGAAACGAAGAAAAAAATCGCTCGTTACGCATTTTCACTTGTCATACGTGTTATCGATGAAATCGAGTAAACTCTCATTTTGATATGTCCATTCGATCGATTTTCATTCTTTAGTAATGAACTCACCGAAATTCTCATGAAATCTCTTTCACATTTTGTAACAAATCTAATTCGACACGGTGAACTTCAACTAGGCAAATTACTACGAAAGAAATCTCTCGAACGTTTCCAAAAATCACAGTTGATCAACGAACAACTACAACAGGATATTCTTCTCATACAAAATTCGATTTCATCGAAACGAGCAATTCTTTTGGACTTTCATGCGATGGAAATCAGTGAACAATTGACATTGCTCGATTCGGAATTGTTTCTTAAAATTCAACTATCAGAAATTTTGTACATGTCAATCGAAAAAGGCGAAGATTTCTCGCCGAATTTAGCAGCATTTACCGAGCATTTTAATAATATTTCGTATTGGTAAACGATTGTTCGAATGATAATCGAAAGTTCTTATTGTTGTTTTTTTTTCTTTCGAAGGGTACGATCTCGAATACTCGAACAGAATTCTCAACGGCAGCGAGAGATTTATTTCGAAAAATTCTTAAAAATATTAAAAGTAATTCGTGTCGATAATTTGATTTTCATTTCAAATAAATGTTCGCCTCTTGTTTAGCATTTACGACGTTTAAACAATTTCAATTCATATTTAGCTGTTCTATCTGCACTCGATTGCGGTCCGTTGAAACGATTACAATGGTCGAAAAGCATCACCGATGTAAGTCACTTCGTCGGTTTGTTTTTCTCACAAATTAATTTCAAATTTTCGAATCTTTTCAAGTCAATCTCCGAACACACCGGACTTATTGATAGTACAGGTTCATTTAAGAACTATCGCGAAGCATTAAATGCATCTGTTGGTCAACCGTGTATTCCTTACATGTAAATCCTACGAAAGTCTTGTTTCATTTTACGGGATTGTCTTTGTTTAGTGGTTTAATTCTTTCTGATTTAACATTTGTTCATATTGGTAATTCGGATTATTTGCCCGATGGTCGAACGATTAATTTCTGGAAACGTTGGCAACAGTTTACGATCTTACACAAGCTTCGCTATTGTCGAAAATGGTTTTGATTTTTTTCTTGTTTAAATAAATTATTCGAACTTGAATTGGTCATTTTAGGGAATATAAATTCACTCGTAACGATCGGATTTTGTATTTTTTCAATAATTTCGACGATTTTATGAATGAAGACGCTCAATGGATTCAATCGGAAAAAATCAAACCACGACAAAAAACGAATTCTTACGCATAAAATCATCGAATTGAATTCGAATGTATATCTGTCAGATAATTTTTTCTTCTTTTCTTTGTATAAAACATACGCATTTTAAACATGCTTTTAACGATTTTTGTTGGCGTTTTTTTTCTACATTTTATTGAATTTAGATAATAATAAAAATGATATTTGTTTTTTTCCTTTCGTTTGACTCAGATTCTATTTGATGATTTTATCGAAATTTTGTTTGACCGTTCGACGAATGAAAAGCGTACAGTTTCCAACAAGAAATTTACTTGAACAATATGAGAATAAACGAGATTTCAATAAAACTACTGAACCAGAGCCATCAATTACTAACAAAGAAGGAGATAAATATCGATTTGTTGTACAAGAACATCATGCTTCTTCGCTTCATTTCGATTTCCGGCTTGAATATGACGGTATCATGAAAAGGTAGATTTGAAAATAAAAACAATATTTTTATTCAATTCGCTTCTTTTGCCTAGTTGGTAGGCAGTACATAATTGACTAAAAACAAACAGATACTATTTGTTCTATTAATACAAATAGGTCAATACCAAAAGGTCCTAGTCTGAATCCTCGTGATAAACGTCTAGCAATAATGGTTGAAGATCATCCAATCTCGTACATGAATTTCGAAGGAAAAATACCAGATGGAGAATATGGAGCAGGTTAGCTTTTTTCTTTCTTCTAAATTATAGTTTATATATTTCGAATAGGCGAAGTACGAACATGGGATAAAGGAATATATGAATCTATTGACAATACTGATGTCAATGCAGGCATTGACAAAGGTAAATTGGCTTTTATATTGTATGGAAATAAATTAAAAGGACAATTTTCAATGATTCGAACGAAATTCGGAGCAAATCAATGGCTTTTAATAAAGAAAAAAGATGAACATGCTGACGAACAATTCGTTCTCAAACAAATTCTCGATTATGGTTCACGACGAGATTTAAAATCAACGAAGAACTAACCCTTGATTTTCTTTTTTTTCTGTTTAATAAACGAGTGCACTTCTCTTTATTGTATAATTGTCAATAAGGATAAGAAAAGGAGATACTCAAAAGTAAACAAGACAATTGAGAAATAGACAAAAGATTATTCGAAGATGAGCAATGTCAAACAAAAAAACAAACAATTAACAGATGATTTTTGGACAAGAAAAAAGAAAAGAAAAGAAAAGAAAAATGTGTGTGCGTTTGTGTTTCTACGAAAAAGATTTTGTACAAAACAAAAAGAGAAGAAGAAGAAGAGAAAAAAAAAGAAATGATAACAAATTGAATAGTTGATTCTAAGATATTTATACATCAATGTCAATCCCAATTCGTCAAAATAATGCATTAATAATAACAATTAAGAGCAATACATTGAAGAAGTTTTCACAAAGAGAAAGAGAAAACAAAACACGAAAAGAAAACAAGATTCATACGATGTATTCATGGCTCATATCTATATGAGAGAGAGATTGTACAATAATGAGATGTAGAGAATATGCACAATCCGAAAACAAGAAGAAGTCAACCAGAACAGAGAGAAAAACGAAAGAAAAATACTGTCTTATCCTATTTTAATAATCATTTAGAGTTGCACATCATCATTATGTTTTTATATAGGAAAAATACAGGTAAATACTAAAAGAAAACACGAAAAGAAATCTTAGTTTTTTTGGTCATTTATGTACGTACGTATATTCAATAGAAACAAGAGAGAAAGAGGGATGAAGATGAAGACAAAGGCACCGATAAAGCAAGTCATTATATTGTGCAAAAATGACAATAAACAAGAAAAAAAGAGAAAACACGAAACAACAATATTCACAAATATGTATATTTCATTGTTGCCAATAGGGTTGTTGTATTGATTGATGCATTTGCTCCATATAACCGACGCCATCGATTGATGATGATTCCGTTTGCATCAACATTGGCCCTTGAGAAGTCATTAAATTCATATTGCCTGGTTGATCATCCGATTTTTCTTCTTCACGTCGGCGTAAACAAGCAGCTTTAGGATTTAAATTCCGTTCTAAACAAACCAAATCGAATCTATTTATTCTCAACAAAAAAAAGAAACCAAATCTTACCTCGAACTTGATGTTCGAGTGTGGTGATTAAATTGACGGCTTGTTGAAGAACGCCGAGTTTTGTAACAGGTTTATCATTACGCATGTGAATTGAACACATACGGCCGAGTTCTTTAAATGCATCGTTGATATCTCGGACACGTAATCTTTATAAAAAAAAAGCAAAAAAAGGTCAATGAGAAACTTGAGGTTTTTTTTATTTACCTTTCACGAGCGTTATTCGCAGCTCTTCGATCTTTTTCACGCCGTTCACGTTCTTCCGGTGTTTCATTTGGATCGATACTACCTTCCGAATCCGGTCCACCATGCATCATTGACAAACTCAAATGACTATTTGGACTTAGTGTTAACGAACTATGCAAAGTTTTTTCATATTTTGATTTTTATTGAAAATGAAAAATCCGATTCTTACTTTCGTAGTTTTGTTGGCGATGAGGATACTGGTCCCATGTGAGTACGACTTGCTCCTCCGACAGCCACCGTCAATGGTGTTACATTCTCTTGTGTCATATCACGTCGAAGATTATAGTCATTCAATTTCTCCGTTGTTAATTGTGAAGAGAGATTGCTTGTCGGTTGTTTATTTTCAGCATCAAGTTTGACTTTTGTTGGACATTCGACTTTTAAATCCACGTTGGTTAACGAGGTTAAATTCGCATCATTCGATGATGTTGACGACGAAGCCGATGGTGGATTGCCATCTAAACAAAATGAAATGAAATGAAATTCCATCGTTATTTCGAGTATTTACAAGGTAAATATGGTTCGTTGAGTCGATTTCGTGATGATGTGTCCGATGTGCCTGTTGTTGGATGTGTCAAAAATGGTGAATAGGCTGTAGTGGAATGTTGAGGATGATAATTCGCATAATAATGATGATAATCCGTTTGTCGAAAAGACTCGTCAACATCTAATCTTGGCGGCTAAATCAAAACAAAAATACATAGAATCAGTCATGTTTCTCTTTTGGTTTTTTAATGTAAATTTAAAAGAAAAAGAAACTATATTTGATTTTATTCCCCGTCCATAACTACTTCCCAATGAAAATCGAACAAACCTCGTTTAAATTGAGTAAGTAATAGGATTCATCCGATAGATCGGCTAGTGATGTCTGATATTTAGAAATTTAGAATAAAATCTACTCAATCGGCCGAACAATCGAACTTACCAGTGGATGATAGGTTTGACTTGGAGTAATCCATGCTTGACTAGATCCTAAATCGAAAAATATAATCGAAATCGAAAATTGACTTTCAATGAATTTTACCATTCACTGGCGGGGATGCGACAGGTGTCGATGTCGACGAATAGGGATGATCGCTTGGATAGATCTAAATACGAGAAAATTCTTCATTCATTGAATTGTTCTCTTATATCAAGATAATCATATACCGATTGCAATGCTTTGCCTAATGCTTCTCCAGTTTGTACTGTTTGTTCAGTGCCATTGGTATTGTACGTTGTCTGTGGTCGAAAACTAGCCATTGATGGTAAACATGCACCATTGGCATCCGTAAACGTCCCATGATTAGCTGCAAGATCAGTTGGTAGATAGTTTCCTGTTGTTGGCGGTGGCTGTGGTAACCATGGATTACCATTTTGACCGTCTAATTTGGCGAAAAGAAACGAAGAAAATTTCATATAAGATGAATTCTATCTTCTTCTTCTCTTACCAGCATAATAAGCGGATTCAGTTCCATAAATTGATTTTCCTGGTGGATATCTCGAAGGATTTTCCGGATTATAATCTTCCGATGTATAAACCTAATCGAGAACGAACACAAAAAAAATGCAAAACGATTGTATAAGAGATCGATAACAAATGTCTTTAGTATATTAACATCGAACTTATTTTGATTGATCTCATGTGTAAATACTTTCTAATAAATCAAGCAAGTACACTCTTCATTAATGATATCTATCTGCACGGATATTCTTTTCGCCTTTACTAAATCAAATCGAATCTCGACTGATGATTTGTGATTATTATCTTTCTTCTTAGAGGAACATAGAATAATACACATTTGTCAGTAATAAACACACAAACGTCTATAAATATAGACAGAACGAAGTTTTGATGATGATTTCATGAAAGAACAAAAAAAACTGAGAACGAAGCGCGCCGTAGACAGTTTGTTCATCACTAAAATCAACAAACTCAAATCGACGACGTATCGATATTCATGGAGAGAGAAAAAAAACTTCGATCACCCACTGATTTCTATGTTGGCTAATCAAGAGAAAAAGGTTCGTTTGTTTGTGCTCACTCGGCGAGAGATCAAAGAATGTGTGATGGCAATCCATGCTGACATTCAGATCGGCTCGATTGAACAAACCTATATATTATGTGTTGATTAACATTATCTTTCTATTTCTCTTCTCGTTTCGACCAATTACCTTTACATTCGCAAATCACCGAACACAAAATGCTTTAAGAAATAATAAAAAGAAAAAAACATTAGCAAATACCTGATAAGATGGTCGGGAATAATAGAACATTTCTGCTTCTTTTTTTGTACGTTCAGTGTGTTTTTTTTTCTTTGTGAAAAATAGTCGATTATTTTATCACAGTTTGTTGTGTCAAGAGAAGGAGAAAATATTTAATTGACTTCTAATTATTATGTCAAACAAACGAGTTTATTTCAAATGATGTTTGCCATGACTTGATAAGACAGGAGAAAGAGAAAAAGTGATATGCATCGAAAAAAAAAGAAAAATGAAAGAGAGAGAGAAAAGCAGACCGAGAGAGAGAGAGAGAAAGAAAAGAAACTCGATCGATGTAGGAGACCTTTCACTGGAACAACGAGATATCCTTATCTTACGATGTGTTAACTAGAGGCGGGCATACGAACAGGAAAGAGAGAACTGAGACACACGCATATATATATATATATATATACACAGAAAAAATCATCATGTCACTTTCTTTCTATCCCTTCTTCTCCTTCTTCTTTCACTCTCTTGCTCGTGTTCGCGCTATTTTTTATTCGCAGACGAAGACAAAGAAAAAAAACGAAGGTGAAATAATAAATATAAAGACAAAAGGCTTGTATCTCGAACAGGCATCGCGCTCGCCCGGGCGAATGAATTATTCCAGTAACTCTATAGATAAACAACTGTATTCGACACAATAATAATAATTACAAAGAGTAAAAATCTTATTATTAATTTTGCTTATTCCTTAAGCTACATATCTCATTAGACTTTTTTAATATATATCTATGTGTGTGCGTGTGTGTGTGTTTATATCGTTGAATAATTACACAAGCTTGACTCTTCTTTGTCTTCGTTTGTATATATAGATTCTCTTTGTACATGCAAATACATAAAGTCGATTAACGCTTTTGTATTTTTCCTCGTCGTTTTTTACTCATTTATCATTGTCGGAAACAAGCACAAATAGTAACAATCGAATATCTATTATCATATCTCACGACAAGAGCAAACGTTTATTACATTGTTTGTCCTTTTTTTTACATTCACCGCTAAATGCATATATAGATATATAATGTTTACAGAGAGTCGAGCTCGTAGCGCAGCTGGAAAGCTCGTTCGTTTGCCATCGAATGTAGATAAACATGACTATTAATTTTATCACATAGACAAGCTTAGTCGGACAATACACATATAATCAAATCGCTTCATTCAGACAGACGAAGTGAATTCTTTCTTTCACGTTTTTTTTTTGTCTCTTCATATTCTCATTTGAAAATTCATTTGATTTCTCCAGCTGGTGCACAAAGAATGATGTTCGCAATCAACCATGAGTTTCTTTTTTCGATTTTCTTCTTCTCTCTCAAAGTAAATTATCAAAGTTGTCTTTTGACAAAAAAAAGATGTCGTTATGTCAGAAACAACGACAGCAAATAATTATATCTATTACTCACACGTCAATATTCAATGTCACTAATAAACATCGATATACAAATACACGAAAAAAAGAAAGCAACTCTTACCAAATATGGTTCATAATGAAGCAAGGTCATTGCTAGTACGATGCCCGACGAATATGTATGAATGCGTGTGTGTGTTCGATGATCAATAAGGCACCACTATGACTCGCATTCTTTTCTCTCAATTTTTCCTCTTCTCTGTCTGTTTCTCTCTCTCTCGCTCGCTCTTGATTCGCGTGCGTTCAATTTGGCCGAGCGAATTTTTTTTTTCAAAATATGAATGGAAAAAGAATGAACGATGTACGTGTGTGTTCGCTTGATCTTAACCAGATCGCTCGCATGTATAAGAAAAGCAATAAATATCTAATTCGTCAGTAATTTAAGTAAACGTTTAAATAATTAGAATAAGTGAACTCAAAAAAAACGAGCAACATTCGCGTTGACAATTAAAACTAGTCAGAACTTACATTTGTTGATCGTCGAGTTTTGTCATTAAGTTTTTCTATAAATACGACAATTTTATGATTAAAATTTATTAAGAATGAGTTTTTTTTTCTTCTGTACCGGAATATGACAGATCTTTAGTTGATGTTCGAGACGCCTACGGAGAGGAGAGCAACAAGAAAAATGTAGATCATTGGATTCGTTGATGAGAAACAACGAATGACTTACTGAACTTGTTGAAGAAAATTCGCTAGTTCGATCTGAATGAAAGAAAAAAGAATTTTATTTGTCATTAATTATGCAAACATACTTAATGGTTCAGATGTTATAAATGGATGAAGAATATCACGATTGCTATAATTCCCTTCATAAATCTATAAATACTTACGAAATAGACAAGATTTTATATCGATTTATTAAACAAACCGGTTCATTGTATCTTTGTCCTACTGGCCAATAATCTAACGAACAAAAAAAAATAAAATGACTACAATCACAACAAAATGACGAACCTTTATTGGCATTCGCTGAAGGTGGTAGAGTATGTGCTCCATTTGGATATGTAGCTGTTGAACAAAGCATCTGGAAAACGATTTCTTTGTCAAATGAAATTGATGAATATCATTGTTAACTTACTGCATTAAGATCAAGTAAATCATTGAGACCTTTTTCATTATGTAAATTCATATTAACTTGCCGGTTGAAAATCTGAAATGTCAAATATATATATACGTATGTATGTATGCATACAGCTATCCCATATCTGTCTAATCATTGATCGGAACAAACAATAAACAAGCTAACTAGCAAATAGAGACGATATTCATGGGGGAAAAATGACGAACAAGACAAAGGATAGAATAGGGGGCGTTATCGATCGATTAACTTATATCGATGATATCGATCAGAAGAGAAGAAAATGCTGTTTTTATCATCTTTCTTGAAAACGCATATCGATCTTACTTCATTTGCATATGAAAATAGTGTTGTATTCATTTGTTTTATCTCGAATTTTCTAATGAAAATGATTTGTGAAAGTTGATTTCCGTTGCCTGCTCATTATCAGTGATACATGTTATTCATATCAATAAAGAACAAAGTCGTTTCTTATGCGAGAAATAACTCGAGTGAATGAAATTGCCGCTTTTAATTTTCTTTTATCTCGTCAAATTGTTCGTTGACGAACGACTTTTTTTTTCGTTTGCAGTTATCAAATTTTCTTTTTCTGTATTTCGAATCGATAACAGAGAGCAAAAAAAATATGAAGGTCATTAGTAGAACGACGAATATCTGAAAAAAAAGGAATCGACTTTCTTCTTCTTTTTTCTCTCTTCACGTTTTTCTTTTCCTTTCACCAAACTAAATAAATGAGAAAAAGAATGACGAGATGCCGTCCGCTCGTTCTTCTTACTCTAGTAAAATAAGAACGAGAAAGAAAAAGAACACGAACAGAGCGCGGTCACATTTTTATTGAACGACTCATTTTCTGTTTCAACAAAATCAGACGATGTCGCTTACTGAAGAACGTATCAATGAAATGAAAGAGATCTTTTCGATGGTTGACGACGATGGCGATGGTTCGATAACACGTACCGAACTCGGTTTATGTCTTCGAGCGATGCAATATTCGATCAGCAATGGAGAAATCAATGATCTCATGAAAAAATTCGATTCTGATAAAACCGGTCGAATCAATTTCCCTCAATTGTTACAAATTATCGCTGCAACTGGACAGCCCAATCTCACCAAACAAAGTCAAACGATTCTGTCGGCTTTGAAGTTATTCGATACGAATAACGACGGTAGAAAATTGAAATAGAAAATTTTCATTTGTATTTTCAATGTTTTGTGTAGAAACGATCTCGGAAACTGATTTTCGATTTCTAATGCAACAGACTGGTGAACCGCTTTCGAAAGATTCCGTCGATGACATGATCAAATCGACTGATTCTCGAACGAAAAACGGCCGTATTCAATATCGAAAGTTGATCTCAACATTAATTCATTTATAAACGAGAAGACGAACAACAACAAAAAAAACTACGATTTTTATTTCGACGAAAGAAGAAAAAAAAATATTTCTATTGAATTTCATTTGTTATTTGAATTATTTTATTCGAATTGCCACCCTGCTGCAAATATTCAATTTGCAAGTTAATGATATGATAACGTAGTTGTACGATGGTTTTTTCTTGTTCTTTGAGTTTGGTTTTTAATTGACAATTATTCTCATGTAAATCGTTGTTGTAAATTTTCCATTCGTCTAAAATCGTACGATAACGTTGATCGTAGGAGATTTTCATTTGTTCGATTTGTTTTTGATGTTCATCGATTAGAATCAATTGCTGTTGATTTTGTTTGCCGATCTGAAACAATTCGAATAAATAGTTTTTTTTTGCTTTCGAATCGTTTGTCATTTACTTGATCGTAAAGGCGATGAATTTCGTCGTTATATTTTCGTTTGACTTCATCGAATTGTTGAGTATTCATCGAGATTTTCTCACGATGACGTTGTTCTTGTTCGCGTCGAGCGATATATTGACTGCATTTATCATTCGTTCGAGTTAATTCTTCGATTTTTTGTTCGAAAAATTTTCTCTCATCATCAGTCAACTAAAATCTCAACGAATTCAATGAATTTCAATGTTTCTAATCCAAATTACTTGTTGTTTTCGAGTAGCTTTCAATTGATCTTCATATTCTCCGATGATTTTATTCTAAAAAAGTCGCTGTTTTTTTGTTGTTTATCGGAAATGTTCGATCTACTTTTTCGTTATTGAATTCTTCTTGTTTTGCTGCGAGTAGATTTCGAATAACTTGTTTGTTTTTCTCGAGAACTTGTTCGTATTGTGAAATATATTCGTTTTCCATCTGTTGGATTTTCTGTTGATATTCATTTTCTTTTTCGACAAGTGACTTTTTCACTTGTTCTTTGAAATGCACGACTTTCGTTTGGAAATTATCGATCATTTGCTGTTTTAGTTGAGGTATTTCGGTTTTTAATTGATTCAATTCATTGAAATATTGATCACGTTCGGAAAGAGCCTTATTAATTTGCTCGGTGGACACATTCGAATGAATTAAAGACAAACGTTCGCTCATATCGTGTTTCAAATTGTCGAGATCGACTTTTAAACTATTGATTTCGATTTGTTTACTATTGAGTTTGAGTTTATAATCTTCGATTTCGTTTTGTAATTGTTTATATTTTTTATCTTCTTCATCGGCGAAATCCTTCAAAGAAAAATGAATCAGAAAGAAAAAAAACGAAAAGTTCAACGAATTTTACTGTTTGAAGTTTAACACAAGTCATCAACGGACGTTTGGATAGATCTTTGAGACGTTTTTCATATTGATTCTTTTCATTCGAATAGATTTGTTCGCGTTCAGTTGATTGACTTCGAAGATATTTGATTTGTTCATTTAATCGAAGATTATCTCTTGTCAATTGTTCGATTTCTTCTTGAACATCCTAGAAAATCTCATCGAAACAGATCGAATTTCGATTTCAATTGTCTACTGTTTGCACGAGAATGTTATTTGTTGTTGGCTTTCGGTTTTGTTTGATTAGTTGTTCGTATTCGATTTGAATCTTGTCGAATTTTTCTTGAAGATTTTGTTCGTGAGTTCGAACGTCGTTTAATTGTTCATCGACAAGACATTTCTCGTCGAATATCGTTTCGTACATTTGTTTCAATGATAAATATTCGATTTGTTGTTCACTTGATTTCGCTGTTAGCTGTTCAAGTTTAGTTTCGTATTCTAATCGAAGTGAGAAGAGTTTTTGTTCGTGTTTTTCGTTGAGATCATTGATTTGTTGATCGTGTTCGAACGCATTTTTTCTATAGATTTCTTCGTTGTTTGCGTATTCAGTTAAACGACGATGAAGATTTTCATTTTCTTGTTGAAGAAAAAGATAATCTTGCGATTGTTTAATATCTTCCGATGAAATTCTTTACAAAAAAAATAAATAAAAAATGAAAATAACATGAAAATACTTGGGTATTGGCAATTGTTTATTTTCTTCTGCTTCTTCATCGTCATCGAAATCATGAATGTCATTGTCAGTATTCGATAATGACTGACTATCGAATGCATTGACAAGCATCTGTTGAATTTCTTCTTGATTTTCGAATTCTTCTTCACATGTCGAAAGATCATGTTGATGTTGATTATCATTAATGACATTGGCAATATCAGGATTTAAAATCAAACTAACACCGGAATTACTTATACTATCCATAATCGAAACTGACATTCACTTTTATTTTCTGTGTCTATTTTCTTATAAGTTCGTAGAAAACAAAGAAAAAGGAAAAAAAAACTAACTCGACTTTTATTCAATGAAAGATGACGACATCTGCACAAATTTGAATCGAATGTTGTCATAGTAATTGACGGTTATAATGGCGAAAGTCGAACAGTGTTTTACTCTTGTGAGAATCAAATTAAAACAGAAAAAACAAAATAGATATGAGTTCTTCTCGAACGCCAACGAAATCGGGTGGATCGAAAAAAGACGAGTCGAAAAACTCGCAAACACCTACAAGTCAAAGTGGCACACCGCCAGTTGGCAGTCCTCAACGTCGGAATGTTGCTGGCTCGCAAATTGCTTCACCAACGACGCGATCCGGTGCGGCAAGTGCAGCATCACCATCTGCAAATCGTCAAAAAATCAACTCAGCTGATAAACAAAGTACAGCCAGTCCAGTTCCGAGTAAATTGATTTCATTTCGAATATTCTAATTCGTCTTCGGCGTTTCATTTCTAGTCAAATCAGCAACAAGTCGAACTGAAGTTGCTGAAAATACTCAATGTAAAAACGATTGAATTTGTGATTTTATTTCTTCTTCTTCGTCTGTAGTTTTACCACCTGGTATCCATTCGTTGTTTATTTCATCGACAACTCAACAAGCTCTACAGTTATGTGTCGATGAAGATATTACGCAAGAAAATAATACGAAAATGATTGAGAAAGAAGTTTTATTGAATGATATACAAACAAATGCACAAGGCTCGAATTTTTATGAATTTCAACAGCAAATTCAAGTTTGTTCAATTGAAATACTCGGTGAACTCATTCGTTTTTGTATTTTTATTTCAATAGAATTATCCGGAAAATGAAATTGCTATTATTTATGATTACGATTATTTCTATTCACAAAACTTTCGTACGTTTAATTTGAATCGAAATATTTTTTTTTGTTATTTTTCTGTGTTTAGTTATTTGTTTTGATGTTAAATTGAAAAAATTTATGGAAAATGTAAGAGAATTTAAATCGAACGAAAAATCTTATCTATCAATTGATTGATTTTAGCCACCAGTGACCTTACCATTACAAGAGAATGATGAAGTCGAACAGTATGTTCCTCCTGTACCGAAACAATGGATTTCACTTGGCAGTGAGATCGAAATTGACGAAGAACGTTTAGTACTCAACCGACCGCTTGTACGAATATTTGAAAACGAACTAAAAATATCAAAAAATGAATATCGATCTTTCAGAAACGTTTGAAAATCAAAGTTCCAACACGACCAGCAGCTACGAGCGCCGTTACACCGGCTGAGAGATTCAAAGATGTCGATCCGGATATCGATCGAAAGAAGAATATAATCAGTATTGACTCATATGAAGACAAACAATTTGAATTGAAAAAATTAGAACTCGATCTCGGCATTCAAGTACGAGCGTCTTTCTGCTTTTTTTTGGCCAAAATTGATAAGAATATGAAATTCGTAGGCAGCACCGGAGTTTCGTGAGAATTCTTCCCAAACAATTTGGCGTTATCCGAAAAATCAATGGACTCAATACGAAGCACGAACATTTACTGAAGAAGAAAAATCGAAATCGATGGCTGACCCAGAATTAATCAATGCCGTGATCAATTCACAGGATTTGTAAATGACAGATCATTTTTTTAAAATTATTTTTGTGAGAATACGTTCGTTTTCTGTAGATTTAAAGAAGCTCTTCAACAAAATGTCATTCATGATCCGTTTTATCTCGATTGGAATGAATTAGGAGGTGATCTCGATGGACTCGGTGGTCCTGGTGATTCGCATCTTAAAGTAATTCAAATGAATCAAATTTGTTTTATTTTATTTCGAAAAAAACAACAACGTAGGAATATCAATCGTTTTCATCGATTAAACAATCGCGAGATAAAATCGTCACGTGTGTCCAATGGCATCCGACTTTACGAGGTAGATTTTCAAAATAAGACAAAAAACAATACGAATAATATTTAACTGTTGAAAAGGTATCATTGCTGTATCGCTCGCAGCTGGACAAGGTTTTGATGAACGAACCGATGAACTTAGTAAAATAACCACGTCACCATCATTGATTCTTATTTGGTCATTTGTTGATCCGATTCAACCGAAAGTCTCTCGATTCGTTTGTCTATTTCGAAATCATGTTTGTCGTTTTTAGTTGTATTTGGAAGCACCTGAAGATATTCAATGTTTTCAATTTTGTCCCACCGATCCGCATGTAATCGCTGGTGGTTGCGTAAATGGACAAGTTGTTATGTGGGACATCAAAGAATATGAAGAGCGTATTAAAAATCCACGTGGTGACCATCGTGATAAAGATCTTTTCATTGTCTGAACAAAAATTCTGCTTTTCTATTGAAGAAAAAATTGAAATTTTCGATTTGTTTAGCCTGGTTTCGAAGATGAAAGCTTCTTTCAAACGCCACATATTCGATATTGTGCGGTTTCGAATATTGAACACGGTCATGCCGAACCAATAACAGATCTTCAATGGATTCCTGATCATTTTCAAGTATAAATAAACAATTGAATTGATTTCTACGACCGTAAGAATAATCATTGATTTTAGATTACGGCACAAGGTTTACCAACAGAAAATCTCGCTGCCAACTGTTCTCAAATCATGACTTGTGCATTTGATACGTAAGAAATCGAACGTGGTCATTTTTTATTCGATTTGAATGATTTTTAGTCAAGTTCTACTTTGGGAAACACGCCCGCCTCGTGGTGGTGTCAAACCTTTATCGAAGAAAGAACGAGAAATTCTCAATCCAATGGGTGTACCACTAACATTTAAACATCTCGATCTTATTTGGAAACCACTTCTTCGTGTTAGTAGAAATTCATTTTTTGTTTGAATCATCAAATTTTAATGAAATTTATTCAGATTCAATTGCAAAGTCCCGAAGCTGGTATGGTTGATTTTGCTCCACGAAAGTTCTCGATTCGTGAAACTCAAGGCGATCGAGAATCTCGTATGTTTATTTAGCATTTTCGACAAAAAACAGCAATTTTAAAATCTTCTTTTTCGTTGTCAGTAAACAAAGAAGAAAAAGAAATATTCGAGAAAAAGAAAGACACAACTTCTGGTGGTCAATTTGTCAATCCCGTCGATGATCCTAATCGAACGATTTCACAAGCAAAAGCGAAAGTCTTACAAAACATTGATACTTTCTTTTATATTGGTACCGAGGTAAAGATCAATGAGAACGTTTTTGTTTTATTATTATTATAGAGAGAAACGAAACATGTAGACGATACAAGTAGTTGCGTTCTTTTTTTTAAAAATATTTCTTTAAATTGATTATTTCAAACGAATGAGTCCTGGACGACGATTTAATGTTAATCGACGAGCTAGGTAGTGTTCAGAAATTGGTTCATCATTGAGTGGAATACTGCGATGTTTTGAAGCTGCTGCTGCTGCAGCAAGTAATACTTGAAGTCTTTGAATCAGATACGGATCATTGAGTTCATTACCTTCATCGATATCGTTCAGATGTGATAATGTATCTAATCGATAGGCATTGATACTAATGGAGAGTAAGACAGTAAAAATCAAGCATAAAGTGAATGACTTTGAAATCATGTTTTGTTCGTCGAAGATATTTTTTGATAAAATGAATGAGAATTATAATAATGAGAACAATTTATACTCGTAAAGCTTGATATATAATTTCCTGTTCGAAAAAGAATGACAGGATACAATATTTCTTGTTGTCACCTATGATAGATTAAAATTATTTCACAGGTGAACGAGACGGAAACTATGCTCGTTGACAGAATAGTTAATTGAATCTGACTTTTGTTGTAATCATAGGACGGACAACTCGTTTATCAAGATTGGATGCCACAAAAAGAACAAGATTCAACGAAATTAATTAGTATATTCGATGAAAATAATTTTCGAAATCAATTCGAACTTCTGTTGTTTGGTTTTTAGCTCCGAAAGCTGCTTGGTCAGCAAATGTTGTCGATGGTCCCGTTGTTGCTCTTAAACGATCACCATTCTTCAAAGATGTTTTAATTATTGCAGGCGGATGGATGTTTCAAATTTGGAGAGAAAAAATTCATGTAAGTTCCCCCCAAAAAAAAGCGGGCAAAAGAAGGAAAGAAAAAAGAGCGAGGCGTTATTTTTAATCAAATATGAATTCTTATCTATTCTAGTCTGGCTCACTCCTACACATGGCACCGTTGAAGGAAAAAATAACCGATGTTGAATGGTCACCAACACGACCCGGTGTTTTCTTCATTGCAAAACAAAATGGAAGCGTCGATATCTGGGATATTGTCGATCGAACACACGGTCCATCCATATCTCAATCAATTTCGAGTTCGGCAGTTACTTATCTCAATATCAAAAATATCTCATGTAAAACATGAAATGAAAGTAAAAACTAACGATTGACGTTTGTTTTTCTTTTAGCTAAGCAACAACTTTTAGCAGCAGGAGATAGTAGTGGAACGTTACATATACTCGAAGTGCCATGGGCTTTGAAACAACCAGTTAATCAAGAATTACAAGGTAAAATGATTCAATTGATAAGATTGTCATGTTTTTGCTTTTATGCTCTAAATTTAGTTGTAACGAACTATCTCGACCGTGAAACTGAGCGGCGTGCATTTGTTAAACATCGTTGGAACTTACGTGAAGAAGAAAAACGTGAGAAAGATCGTTTAGCAAGTTTGAAAGTTGGTATTGCTCCAAGTCATATTCCGACTCAAGAAGAAATCGATATACGTTTGAAAGGAGAATATAATGATTTTCTTCAATTTGAATTCAGTATCTTGCGTGAAATGGGTCTACGTGATGAAAATGAAGCGCCTGTTATTGTGCCAGCTGCGACTTAATCCACATTTCATTCCTTCGTTTTTTACATAGAAAAATAAACACACACAAACATTCTTCGTTTTTTTTTTCTGTTTTTTTTTCGTACAAAAAAATAAATCTGACATGAAATCTAAGAATGAGAAAAAGCAAGATGTCTAATGATTATTTGTTGTTTGTATTCAATTCGTCGATATTTAAAACTTGCTCGCCATCATTTTCCCAAGGTTTGTTCGAATTTGCTGGCCAACGTAAAACTAACAGATCAGTTGACGATGCGAACTGTTCGTGAGCATTCTCGTCGGGCAAAGGCGATAGAACATAGTATTCAACTGAATTATCATCATCATCGAATAATTCTGCTGATAAATCTTTGGCCCGTTCGTATTTATCTTTCATTTCACTTGATTTATCTTGCATAAACTCATCTAATGATGGATAGAGTGATGTCGATTTGACAGATTGAGGTTCAATGGCTTTTTCAATGATAGTTTTAATACGTTCCTCTTCGGCACGTTCGAATGTTAATGTCATGAGACCACGCATTAATTCACTTTCTGGTGAGATGTGAGTCATTAATTGAGGAACGGTTGTCATTTTCTTAATTCGTGATATTTTTATTTTTTCATAAACTTCTAAGATTTTCGATAAAGCAATGCCTGCTACGCCACCAACGAGTTTTCCTCCAACACTTCCAACAACTCCGCCGACTGTTGCGCCAAGAATTGGAACAGGTATTAGAATTGTACCAGCCACGGTACCAGCTGTTCCACCGACAATCTATGATAATAAAAAAAGTCATCCATAGCAAAAATACGTAATAAATCAATTTGACGTATCACTTACAGTTGTCGAAGCTGATGTTATTCGTCTGACGACGTACTTTTTCAAAGCAACATCACTGAGACTTCCTTTTTTTCTTTCATTTTTCTTTTTTCGAATATCAATATATGCCGATATCGATTCGACAGCCGTCAACAAAACACCCGATCCAATAGCACTTAAAAATTGTCCAAATGTTTGTACACCAACCATAGCTATATCTTTAACTAGAAGAGCACTCGGATCAACAATCAGTAAAGTTGCTGATTTTTCTTTAACTAAACTTCGAAATTTAACAATCTGCTCTGAATAATGTTCGCCTGCACGACACCATCGTGCCCAATGTTCGCAATTATTACCAATCAATGAATATCCACGTTTCCCTAATTGAGAAAACGCTCGTTCTAATGTTTCTTCATTCGAAAAACATTTAATATTGTCATAATGATGTAAATAAACATCTTCAGTCGTACTTTTCAAATCCACCGACCATTCACTTTCGATAATAGCTGCTATATAAATTGAACCTTTCATTAAAGCTGTACGAGCATGTTCTAATGTATTGAAATAATGTATAACATGAAGAGAATTGGTTCGTACTTCAACGACAATACCATGATGAGCATAGTAGAAGTCAGTTTTATAGAAACTAACATGATCGCCTGGTTTTAATTGATTTAAATCTTTGATTTTTTCTTTACGAGTTTTTTGTAAACGATGTTCGTGATGAGTAAATACTTTGACAGCATCTGCAAATAGAAAGTCAAGGACAATCAATATTTACGATTTCGCTAAATAATTACCTGTTATTTGTCCTGCAATACGTGGGATGATTTGACGTTTATCAACCATATCTAAAATTCTATGAATGAATGAAAAAATATGTCAGTTTTTATTTATTGGTTAGGAAAGAAAACAACGTGTTTATCTTGAGTCTTATATATAATCGGAGGAAAGAAGAAAAAAAAACAGAATGCAACTCATTCATTCGTCCATTCTACGCAGAATATACTAAACTTATATTTTGTTTTCTTCGTATTCCCGTTCTACTGTTATTATACAGAATGAGAAAAAGAAACGTATGTGGCCATACTATCAGCGATTTAGGCGTATTTTTTATGACTAATAATCAATTGTCATAAATCGACTGGTTGAAATATATAAATCATTGCTATCTTTTATCAAAAAACAAAACAAAACAA
>ERZ778019.1808-NODE-1808-length-25101-cov-12.752615_pt1 | contig 25101 bp, 34 predicted proteins | sample MGYA00375749_ERZ778019 | MGnify/ENA primary metagenome ERZ778019 (study PRJEB29350, sample SAMN05389821) | bioreactor metagenome | isolation source: Ammonium sulfate bioreactor | place: South Africa: University of Cape Town | collected 2014-03-17 ... | reverse complement strand
TAGTAATAATTCTTTGTTCATTGAGAATAGATTTGATTTTATCATTTTTTAAATATGTTTCTTTGATTGCGTTGAGCATTCCTAGAAGAAAGTTATAAAAATATAGTCGTTCTTTTCGTTTAATAGAATTTCTTTTATCGTACAGATTTATCGCTTATTTATCATACACTCATAAATGTGTAATTTCTCAGATTTCATTGGGTTTTTTCATATTATTAATGATAGTGAGGTTCGTATAACTTCTTCAGACAGAACTAATTAAAATATAACAAGATTTTTAGGAGGATATTGAGAAATATTTGTATTTTTCTTTTAGCTCTCTCTCTAAGATCATTCTTACAATGCACAGAATGGATATTTGAATTGAAAGTCAAGGTATTCGTTTTCGTATTTATTTTGTCTCTTATTGGTTTTCGAATTCATGTAAAAAGGTTGAAAAAGAAAAAAGTTCGCTTACCGACTGATTTCGAGAATGTTTTTTCGTAATATGAATATAAGAACGATAACCTCTTGTATTTATAGTCAATCTTTGGGTTTTTTCCAAAGCCTTACTAAACAATAGTATTGAGGAGATGTCGTTAGCAGACGATATCTAGTCTATTTTGATTTTATATTCAATAATAAATTAAAATTAATTTATTCTTTGATCTATTGCTGAATGCATCTTTATTAGAATGGGTGTATGATAATAAATCACCCTATGTGTAATTTGAATATTTTTCAGTTAAAATTCCTTTGGTTTGAAAATCTTTTTTTTATCAAAAGATAGCGTTTGACTGTTCAAAATTCCATAATTCTAAAGTTTCAAAGGTATGTTTCCTTTTAGCTTCAATTTGTTTTATAATGTACGAATTTTGGAATAGGGTCACTGCTGTTTGAACAATAAAAATACAACTCTCTGTATTTCCTGATATAATTTTATTTCAAAAATTAAACCTCTGATTCTTGTTGTTGTTGTTGTAGTTTAAATTTATTGAGACGTTCTATAAATACATCAATACGTTTGGCTAATTGTGCATCATTCATTTGTTGTTGTTCCCGATAGAAATTTTTGATTTTATTTTGTTTAGCCGTAATAAGTGCTGTGCGAGCTCGTTCGATTTTTGCTTTATTCATTGTAACATGTATTTCTCGATCAGTTGGATCGTAGGTCGGAGTTTTTCCAGCTCGTACAGCTAATTTTAATTGTCGATATCGTTTAGCAAAAACCGGATCATTCAACTGATGTTCTTCAATCAGTTCGGGTGTAAGAAAAGATTCAAGTTCTTTTCGTCGTCGTACTGACGTTTGATATTTTTTCTCAAGTTCAAGATCGACAAATTGTTTTGACGAACGTCGAGGTTTGGCTTTTCGTTGATCGGCACGCCAAGCTAAAAATTTCTGCCGAGCTTCATCTTCATCTTGCAAAGCAAACACTCGGATTTTAACTGGCCAAGTAATACGATGATTAGAAATCTGAGGAGCATTCGATGAACTTGTGTTCAAATCTTCAAAAGAATAATCCGATGGAAGTGCAGAAAACGTTGAATTCGATGGAACTGTCAATCGTTGATCAGCTGTTGTTGTTGTTTTAGCAGATGTAACTCGTGATATATCAACGGGTATCGCTTCATCATCACTTTCGGAATCTTCTTGTTCGATATAATCCTGATTACGAGCTCGAAGTGGTGCAGTAAATGGTCGAGCGGTTGTTGATGCTGATTTAGCACGAGATGGATTTTTATCACGATTGGGACAAGCTAAATTCGAACGAGTACCTGGTTGACGTGAACGAATATGAGGTGCAGCGGAATGAACCTACGAAAAAAGAAAATACATAATAGAGATAGGCGAAAAAAAAACAATTGTTAGAAGATTTATTTGATTAATTGTCTTATACTTACTCGTACACCAAATCGATAGAAATCTTTTGGCTCAGTCAAGTCAATTGCCTCATAAACAGGTACAACTAAACAAGAACTATCAACAACAGGTGCTGTCTGTTTAAGATCAGTTAAGATTTGATGTTTGTGCACTCGTTGTGTAGCTTCTTCTCGTCGATGTGTTCGTTCGATAGTTGACAAAAGAAGATTTTGTCGATTGAATTCAGTACGATTTCGATAGACAAGTCGACGATTATTGTAGACTTCTTGTACAAGACGAAGACGAGTTTTATTTATTTGTTGTTGTGTTGGTGAAGGACCAACTAAAGCAGCAATTTTACGACGACTTACAACCAGTAGATCAAAAGCTGAACCAGCCATTTCCAAGCTTTTTCAATGAAAATAATCGCAAAATTTTGCGAATTTCAAATCAATTAACGAGAAATCTTCTGACAACTAACTGAGAAATAAATATTTAATCACAGCAGGTAGATAGAGAGCGAGAACGATAGACGAAAAAACAGAACAATATAACTTCTTATGTTTTTAATAACGAAAATTTCAAATTGAATAACTTAAATGAAACATGAATATTACCTTTCTATGCGTAAAAAATTCGTGAATATTGCACACAATCGTTTGACTATCATCCAATCCTTTTTTCAGGTCTTGTATCGTTGATTGTAATTTACAGGCTTTGAAATCATTTTGATTATCCATAGTTTTATTAATTGTTTTCAAACGATTGTATTCGAGTTTATTGCGTATTGATGCATTGTATTCATTTCGAGTTAATCGAATTTTTCTTGCTAAAATATTATCTTCATCATCAATATCACCAACTCTGGGCGGTCGACTCATAGTTTCTGTTTTTTTTTTGTTAAAGAAAATCAATTTTTCAATGAAAAGAAAAAGGACAATGTGTGAAGAAACGTAAAGTAAAATGAACTGTAGTTATGAGAAAAGAATTCAATAGATGTTGATTGCTGTAAGGCTCTTGATTTAATGCCATTTATGTAAAGCAATCATAAACTTAACTTTTGAGAGTATTGTTTTCATTCAATTGTTACTACAGATTGCTATAGAGAAAATATGTGTGCGTAGATGTGGAGGTGAAATGAAACAATAATTCGAAGCGATAATGTGATGTAAAAAAGTTCGTAGGGATCGATGTTGATATATTTTACATGAATGACACATTTCAAATAGAAAAGTTTAAAAAACGCTGAGGTTACATTTCTGATGAAGAAAAAAATATGATTGGCATATGTTCAAATCAAAATAAATTATCTTTATTAACTATGATATTATCGAATCTGTAAATGCACATCAACAAAACGTCGTTATTCACTTAATGTTTCTATTGCTCAATCACAATGGACAAGATGATACCGATATTGAACTGCATATAAACTAATAAAAAAGATCTAATAAGAATCTACACAAATGTTAATGACATTTTATTCATTGCAAGAAAATTCTGAATTTTTACAAAGAAAATATCGTAATTTTTACATGTTTATGAAGAAAAATATGAGTTTAAACAGATGCAAAGATTTTTATAATTTGAAATTGATTGTCATGGAATTAATCACATGTGGATCAGTTTTTTTTGCTTGGTATCAAATCTGTATCAAGAGAATAAATATTTCAATTACAATTACAAATATAATAAAAGACCTGTTAATGGGGTTGAGGGTGAGTTGAGCCACACCCTCGATGATAACACCCAAGTACCGAGTATGGTCCAGAGGTTTGATAGTTGTGCTTCCTACTTTCACTATCACTGGATTTTTATACTTTTTCCTTGGGTGAAGGCTGAAGTGAATCAGCTCTGTTTTCGTTGGTTGAAGCTTGAGTTTCCAAGAATTGCACCAACTTTCGAATGCATCTATGAATTGTTGTAATCTGGATGCCAGGTTCTTTAGAGTGTGTATCTACCATCTGATTCATTGATTTCATCATATTGCCCATCAGCTTCATCATATTATTGATCGAATCAATAAGTGTTGTTAACTTTGTATTTGTTTGTATTTGTACAACTTTCATTTGTGATATTGTTACAACCAAAGTTTCCTAAAACAAATCGATATTATTATTTTGTTTGATTAAGAAAAAAACTTACGATCAATTGTTTGTTTTCGTGTTCATTCTAAAAGAACGAAAACATTAATATAAGTGTTACTGTTGGAATAAAACGAAGTCATGCAAGATGAATCCTACCTTTTCTTTAGTAGACATTGTAACTAAAGATGAAGGATAGAAAAGAATAATACAAAGAGAAAAGCTAGAAAATGAAGAATCCATCTTTGTTAAATACGACTAATACTTACAATAATTCTTGAAAATTTTTTACACATTGTCTAAAAGCAAAATTAAAAAAGGAAACCAAATTTATGAAAGGAAGTATTTGAATAGACCCAAGCACTAATGATTAAAAATATTTTCAAACTTACTATGAGTAAATAACAGGAGAAGAAAACAGAACGAAAATTTTAAACAAGTTAATTTACGATCGAAATCAATATTGCAGAAAGAAGAGAATATATGAACAATGAGTCGAGTTTCTCTTATTTAATTCGTTGTTATATAAAGGTCATTGAATGAAATCAGTGGTCGTTACAATTAAAAGAATGTGAGAAAAAGATAAATAAAATGTACAAATATATGGTCAGATCTAATCTATACTAAATATTTTATTAATAAAAGTTTATTTAGAAATAAAATTTCTGTTTGGTCTTATTCTTGTGCAAGCTTAGGAAACCGTTTGCTAAACATATATGTAAATGCGTTTGGATCATTGTGTACTATTCGCTCTTTGATGATTCAAAAACATTTTATGTAAAGAAAAGACAAACTTAATTTTTGAGAGCATTGTTCTCATTCATGTGCTATCACATATTCATATAGGAAAAATATCGATTTGAGAATGAGAAGGTAAAAAAGAAAAGTTCGCAATATTGATCTTAATCTATTTTTTTTATTGAAAATAGTATACATTTCAAATATGATTATGCGAAAAAACTAAACTTTTTAAAGATGAAAAAAATATATCCAAACCAAAGAGTAACATTGTGTACAAACTACGTAATAAACAACAGCCAAAGATAAAAATAATTTTTGTTCACTAAAAATATCAAATTTTAGTAGAGATAAATTGAAAGAAATAGAATCTACTTTAAGAAGACAAGGAATATTCGATGAAAAATGATTCATCATTTGTATGTCACAAGGTGTATATCGTGGAGCGTTTACTTTCGCTTGTCCGAAGTAAAACGTCATCAAACATTGTGATGGATTTACGTTGCATAGACATTCTTCAGGTAACGGAGCGCCTGTTTGACAAAAAGGTACATCTTTGAATACTGCACAAATATATGCTAAATCGGAAGGATGAACAACTGAAAGTGTGTGTGCTAATTCATGTGCAATTAAACCACCGATAGTCCATGGCATTGGACGATAGTTTATCAATGAAACACCTGATGTACTGCATGGCGGTCCTTGAGAATAGCCACCTTGAACGGAATTTTTCTTTGCAATTAAAACGCCAACTGCATAAGTTGTGCCGAATGCAGATTTTTGTGTTTGATCAAGATATTCTTGAAATTGCGTGACTAAATTAGGCATTGCATAATAATTAATATTATCGTCAGAAGGAAACGTTATTCTGTCTCGATCTGTCCACATTTCAACACCAGCATTGGTCACAACAATATTCGCATGAGCCATGTATAACGATGCCAATTTAGCCAATTGATTGGCATATTGTGTTCCCAAATCAAGATCATTTCTTAACTCAGCCGATGCATTTTTATCAAATACAAAGAAACAAGCTATGCTAGAAAATTAGTTGTTGTTTTTTTCGTTTAAAGATTAGTTCGTTTTTATCAAATAATGAAAATTACTTTCGACGTTCAACAGCTTCAGGATAAACAGGACTTGAAAAGTTCAGATCACCCATTATAGTTATACGATTACTGATAGCGCTAGCACTATCTGCACGTTTGAAACTTCATATCAAAATCAGAATACGATAATAAAGAAAAAGAAAACAATGTTTCATCATATCTTACCGATCAAATAAATATCCTTCAACATCAATCTGAACACAAATCACAAACAAAACAGCAAGAGTCAACATTTCTTTGGTATCAAAAGAGAAGTACTGATTTTCAATCTGAATGAAACACAATCTTAAATACGTTCTTTTGCTGTTTACGATTCATTGATTAAGTTAATGAACGATGAAATTACGCAAAAAAAAGGAATTGGCTTGTTCGTTTTTCGATGTAACAGATGTTAGTTTATGTACTCTCAGTTCGCCTCCTCCCCTTTCGTAAAAATATTAAAAAAAAACAATTCCAAGTCAATAGATGTTTATTGTTAATTGAAAAGAAGAATAAATTCGCTTGTTTTTTTCTTTTTATAAGTAAAGTTGAGCTCGAGAGTCCAAAAACATAAATGAAAATGGAATAGATCGATCTTTTGATGTCGAACCAACGAATCGATCAAGTTGAATAAAAAGATCCGATGTTAATTTACATGTTAACACTTGTTTCGGATAGAATTTCTTGTCAAAATACATTCGTATCGGAATACTAACATTCGATGACGATAAGTAAACATTTAACATTCGTTCGAATGCTGTTTCACATTCATTTTTCTGTAAATTCGATAGAAATTGTGCGAAATTTGTTTTATTCATTGATTGAGGTGATAGAAATCGAAGTGGTCGACTTGCTAGATTCGTTGATATAAACTGTAAATCAACGTTTATATTCAAAATTTGACAAAGACGAATTATATTCTTCATGTCATTGTACCTTTAAAGCAGAAAACTTGTTTGAGAAATAGTTTGTATATGGAGATTTACTTTTGTTCGCCTCGTTCATGAAAAACTTTAGCAAAATTCGGTAAAACATTGTTTAATGCTAATGCATAATACGCTGTTTCGTATTGAAATTGTTGTTCAGCTAACCATTGAAGAAGACTTTCGATTGTCTCGATTTGATTCATTACTGTTGCACGTTGTTGACGATGATTGTCGATCGATGCTGAAACATCTTGAATCGATGTTTGTGGAATTGAAATTAAAAGAGCAGCTAATAAAAATAATAACATTTCGTATGCTTTTTCTCGTTATCGTTGTTTATTATTCGAGATCAAAGAATGTGAGTGTCAGAACTACTCGTGAACTTTCTTTTTTTTTCTCGTCAGTTTCTTATCTTTATTTGAATATAACATGATTCGTTGATAATATTTTCATATTGACTGTACGCATCTGTGTTTTAGTCTCACAGAAAACATAAACGAATCTGCTGGATTTCAATCGAATAACTTGACATAAATGCCGTTCGATTTTTATTATTATTATTATTTTAACAATTTAAATATTTCAATAAATAGAAGTAAAATGATATGAACCGTACACAATTGTTCAACCACAAATATTTTTCTTCTTTTGAAATAGCAAATTTCGACATAAAATACATGAAATGAATAGGAAGCAAAAGAAAAAACGAAAGCAAGCGACAATATTTAATGTAATATATCACAAAGGAAAAAACAAACAAAAATAATAGGAAAAAAAGATTTATTTTGGTGCGACTTTTGTTTTTAAATATTATTGTTCGTTGTCGTCCGGTTCTTCGAAAAGGACCAACGGATTCATTTCCGTGTCTGTTGCATCCTAAAAAACACAGATTTTCAAACAAATGATATCAAAAGATGAAACACCAAGCGTTAGACCGAAAAAGCGCATAGCAAAAGCAAACGAAAAATCTACTTCATAAAAGTTGCGATGATGGAGAAACGAAATGCGCTGACACCTCTCCGTTATCATCTGTACGGAGATTTACACTCATTGTTTCCTGAAAATCAATCATTCATGCATTTTAGAAACATCGTTCACACAATTCGTTCGATAAGATAGAAAAGACACGCGCTTACCTCTCGTTTTGGATACGATGGAATTCCGTCGATATCAATCAATTCAAGTGTTGGCATTGTTGTGTGATGATTTAGAATCGATTCATCGCTATTATCAACTGAAGCTCGTTCAGTTCGATTCTAAGATTTAGAAGAAGAGAAAAAAAATCAATCGAAGCATGCAAAGCATTCAGAATCATCAGCGAACAATCAAATTTACACTCAAGCAAATTCAATTGGCGATTTACTTACAAAAGTTCGTTGTTCTTTGGTAGTTAAAAGTTTAGTTATAGGCAGCAGACATGCTGGCAATGTCGCAGTTAACGGTGGGTAACTGTGAGTTAATAAAGGTTTCATAAATCTATTGTTTTGTGTAAAGAAAAAAGTGGAAATTCAGAAGAATAAAAATGAATTTGATTTACATTCGATCGAATTGTGACCATTTTTTCAAAAGCCATGTTTTATGTGAATCGGATTTGATCTCAGCCTAGCAAAAAACAAAATCACGAGAATAATTTTGTCAAATGAAGAAAAACAAACAGAAAAAGTTAGTAAAAACTAATAAAAACCGTTCATCAAGCGTTAGTTCAAATTGCTAAACTACCTTTCGTCGTGATGATGAACTCGTTCGCACATCGAGTATGATCGTTGTATCATCATCATCTAATAAACCCACTTCATCGGATGGACGACGTTCTCGCTGAAAGATTTCATTCGCAAATCTCATTTTTTGTCAACAATCATTCAAAACAAAAGAAAAAACGTCAATTCTTTCTTCTTCTTACATTGTTATTATTCTTATTTTCCGTGGTTCGATATCGATCAATCGATGACGAAGCTTCCGCATCTTCAGTTGCACCCGTTCTATTCGAAAACAAAGACACAACTCATTTTCCTTTTGATTTGATTGTTTAAATTACCGAATTTTGAGCCATTTGAGAACAGGTCCAGCCAGTGTTCCGTTGAACATGACAGTTAAAATAACGATGACTGACGTTGTTGTGTACATCAATGAACGAGCTTCAGTTGAGACATTTCGAAAAGCCAGTGCGAAGGCAAATGCACCGCGTAAACCAGAGAAAATAATCATCGCTTGCCAACGCCAACTGATCGGAGTTTTACGAAATAAATTCAATATGAAGGATAAAAACACGACAGACAATGTGCGAGCGAGTGCAATTATGATCTAGGCGAAGATAAAAAGGAAAGAATTTGTGTGTTTAAGATCGATTTGTTTTTCGTTACCAAAGCTAAAATGATAAATGGAAAGTTCCAATGATGATTTGGAAATGTGAATAAAGTTATTCCAATATAAATGAATATAAAATTCTCGGCGAGAAAATGAAATAATTGAAATAACTAAAATTATATAACAACAGATTTTCTTTTTTTCGTTTTTTTTAGAAAATTGATTTTTACATCTCGTGTGCGCTGTTTGGATTCTTGTGAGAGATTATTATACGTATAATGTGCTTGAAATATACCACAGAAAAGTACAGCGACAATACCTAAAACAATTGAAGGAATCAAAACTCGTTCGGTTTTTCTCTTCGATTTACCAGTTAAACCAGCAGCTTCAGACGCGAGAAATGTACTGTATGACATCAAAACAAATAACGTCGTTTCCAACAGAGGAAAATCTCGAATATAAGTAAATTTTGTCATCTAAATATTTGATTAACTCGTCTCTTCTTGTCAATTCAATTTTTCCTACCAAAGCAGTAAGACATCCCATTCCAGAACCGATGCCGAATGACCCGAAAAATACAATAAAAAAATTGCCTAATGATTTCAACATGAGACCACGATCGAAATTATCTTGTATTGCACCTGCGACATATTTCTCAATCGAACTAAATCGAAGAGAAAAACAAACACTCGGAATCGACTCTTTACAAATTCCAATCGCAATTACTTTGCAAGAACAATGCAAACCGCATCGTTTAAAATACTTTCGCCAAAGATAATTGCATACAAATCGACTTCAACATTCAAATCACTAAATATCGCTAAAACTGTCACTAAAAACAAGGCCAACCGAAAACATCAGATCAAAGAATTGTGGAGTTTTATCCAACCTGGATCAGTAGCTGAGATCATCGCACCGAAATAAAGCGAATCAGTAAATGAAAAATAGCTTAAACTCTTTATCGATCGGACAGAACCATAGATCATTATTCTGCAAATTGAGAAATTTGTAAGAAAAACATTCGATTGGATATAAAAACGAGATTACCCTGTTGATATACAAGCCATTGCCGTACCAACTAAAGCAAACATTAAGATCGCACCAAGATTACGAAAGAAATTTTTCTGAAAAATCAAAATTTGTAATAACACAAAACGAACAAATCCTTTGTCTCGACATACGCGTTTCATGCTGTAACCAGCATGAAAAATGAGAGGAGGTAGAATTATATTGAAGAAGATTTCTGAATTGAACATCGCCTAATTAGAAAATTCGAAATTTAAATTCTTTTTCTGAACAAAAAAAATTGTAATTCAACCTTTTGTTCTTCGAAGATCAATGCAGCTTTTTGATAAGGCCCCTGGTATGTATAAAGATATACGGCGGACATATTTTGATCTCTGGAAAAAAAACAACTCGTTTGAAATGAAATTTCAATTTGAAAATATTGATTTTTACTCGAAAACAACCCAATTTGGCATTGAATTTTTCTGTACAGACGAAAGATTTAATTTGTATGTATTCGGTTTAACATTCGAAGTCGTATGTCGAAGAATAGCTCCAATGATAAATCCTAATTCACCAAACATAAATCAAAGAAAAAGTTCATTCATTTAAACTACCATAAACAAGAGCGAGAAATGTCTCGTGTAAATAACGAAATTTCCTTCGTTTAAACACCCAAACAGTGAGAACAACAATGACGAGAAGTGTTGTAAAAATCAGCAAATTAAGCGAATCAGCCCGATGAAGAATATCGTTGCGTTCTTCTTGTTTTGATTCGATTTTTTCAGCATCTAATGCACTGGACACCATTGTAAGATTTATTTCATAAATATAGAGAACTCGTTTTTTTTTCGGAATTCAAATCTGACTAAATCGGAGAATTTTCAAATGACTCGTTTTGAGAAAAACAAAAGTAGAATCGATCTTTTTTTCTTTTCGAGAGTATTTACAACGTAATCTGAAATCATAAATCGAGAAAAGAGTTTTATTGCTTTCTATTCAATTGACTTGATTTGAGGACAAATACAAACAGAATCTCTTACCGTCGATTGTTAAAACATCGTGCTCACTTTCTTCAATAAAATTCTTAATCGACTGAAAAATAGCTGAGAATCTACTCGAATCATTCATTTGTCTTTACGAAAGAAACGCAACTCGATCGATACGAAACAAAAAGCAGAGCAGATGTTTTCAATTCAACAAACTTGTTTCGAGGAAAAAAGGACATTCAATTGAATGAAAAACGTATATGCACCTAAAGTCTAATGAGTTAATGATTCATTCATCGAGTATTTCTCTTTTCTCTTCCCAACATTCGGTTGGTTTTCGTATGCACAAATAATAAAATGAATGACAAAAAGGAAAGCTATGCGTGACATCTCTCGATTGAAAATTGTGCTTCTGTTTTATTCAAAATTTTGAACGAGAATCGGTCGATTTCTCAGTTGTTCGAGTTCTCTGACTGATGTCCACGGATCGGTGACGGTTCGTCGATCATCTCTTCGGTTTAATTTCAATTTCGGCAAATGAATTTGTGTTTCTTCTTCATCAAGACTTTCGACAATTGAATAGTAAATATCTGAGCCTGATTCTTTCATTCTTTGTTCTTCGGCGTGATATCGTTGATTTAATTTTCGCAAGACTTTGGCGTGTTTTCGAAAGATATCATCGAAGGACATAACTGATTCTTCGACAAACGAAGTTGTCAGGGTCGAACGATTAAGTAGATCATTGTCGATAATTGAAGGAAATCTCGAACGAGAAGCAATCGATACTTTGAGCAGATGAGGAGGAATCGATGCACGACGAACTGGATTGAATATGACGTCGTCGTTTGAACGATTTAGAAGAAAAAGTAAAGATAAATCACGAACGAATTCTGTCCATTTTAAATATTTATTTTTTCTAAATAAAATTACTCGATTAAATCATTTCATCGATGATTTTTTTAAAATATTTTACTCGGGATTATTATCATAATAATAACAATAATCCGCTAGAACAACATCTAAAAATCGTGTTCCATATTTTTTTCTAAACATCGAGAGATTTGATTTTTTCAATTTCGAAACAAAAAAAAACGAGAATTTTTCATACGTCAATGACAAGATTTGTTCATTATAAATGTCATCGAAATGTTCTCTTGTAACAATGATATTATATTCATTATCAAATGACTTTCTCGGATCGCCGAGAAACAATTTCCGTGCTGTGACTAATTCTTTTTTTGTTAATTTCGTTGCTAATTCACTCTTTTCCCCTCAAACTCAATAACAAAAAAACTGAAATCAATCGATAAATTTTACTTTGTCTTTCGTAGCGAGAAGTTTACACGTGTAAAATAGAACAAAATCCGACCAAGGAACCACACCCTTCTGTGCTGAATCCATAACTACGAAGATTTTCTTGGATGAATCGATATTGTATTGAGTAAACAACGCTAAACTATTTCGATGAGATTGATTTGGTTTTAACGAAAGAAATTCATCGAGAGTGATGTAACCATCTCGATCTTGATCGATCCGATCGAATGAATCGATCAAATGATCAAGCTCGTCTTGCGTTAACAACGGCGTCAAATCAGTCTAATCGAAGAACAAAAAAGATTTTCAAATCGAAATTTGTACTTTTCGATTTACACATAATGGACAATTCCATTCGTATTTAGTGGCACGAGATTTATTAATCGGTTGGTCTTTTAAATAACCTCGTTGAATGAGACATTGCATATGATATGCTTTCGTACAAATACGACAATGAAGAATATTATCGATACAGGCTTGATCGCAAAATGAACATGAACTTTCATACGAAATCGACACCTGAGCGCAAATTGTTTTTGTTTCGCCTTTAAAAAATAATAAAAAAAAGTTTGATTTCAATACTTGTAATGATTCTTTTTCTGTTGGCATCCTTGGTATTCGATAGCTTTGATGAATAGCCGGTAGAAACGATGATATTCGTCGAGATCCAAATGTTCGTGAACTTGCTATTTTCGGAAGAAATTCTAAATTCAAAAAAATAAGACAAACTCGTATAATAATCAAGTTACAGTTAACTAAACACTTGAAAAATATATTTATCGAGAGAAAAATAAACGAAATCAAAATTCGCCTCAATCGATTGATGGATTTCTAACCTTGCTTGAAGCTTAATTTCGACATTTTTCTCGTTAAAAACTCCGTGGATTTATCTCGTGCGATTTGCCAACTCGCTTTTTGCATCAACGATGCTCGGGATGAGAAATTTTCTCTTTCTCGTTGTTGTTTTTTCCCACTCAACGCCGTATTCATGAGCAAATGATAATTCATTTGAAAAGATACTCGAAGATGAATGTCTTTTGAAAAAAACTCTTCAATCGATGATCGATATTGTCGAAGTAATGCGAGAATAAAAAAGAATTTCAAAAAAAGAAAAGCAATCAAGAGAGAAGAAGAAAAATATTGAGGTGTCACTTTCGGTTTTTCTTTTTTTTTAATATTTTTCTTTTACATTTAATAAATATTTGAGAGTGTCTTTTCGTCAGACGAGAATTTGATTATATTAATGATAGATTTTAATATAAAAATGGCCGTGAATCGATATAAGTGATCTCGATAAATAAAAAATAGAGCAGACATAACTTGATTTGTCCGTTATCAGTTAAAAACGAAGAGATGTCGCCATTTTAAATAGTATTTTAACCAAAAGTGAGGTGTGTGATCATTTTGTTTTCGTATTAGTTGATTTGATGTCACACTCCGATACAAATTCGTCAAACAAAACAGTCGCTATTGTTGGCGGTGGACTTGTACGAATTGATTTCCGATGAAATTCTCATTGAATTTGTCTTCTAGGGCGGAGCTTTATGCGCTTGTTTTTTCGCCAAACATGGTATTAAAGTTCATTTATTCGAATTACGATCAGGTTATTTCGAAATTCAAATTCATATAGCAAAAGACGATCTTTGTTTGAAATTCAGACATTCGTACTCAAAAAGTAGTCAAAGGTCGTAGTATTAACATGGCACTTTCGCGTCGTGGTCGTGACGCTCTTGCTTATATCAATTGCGAAAATTTAGTCGTTGAAAACGGCATAGCAATGCGTGCACGAATGTTACACAGTGTCGATTGCCATCGAACACCTGTTCCCTACGGAATCAAACCTGAGCATGTAAATCGAATTTAGTTTATGTATGATAAAAGTTCGTTTTTGTTTTGATTTTTAAAGGAAATTATTTCCATCGATCGTCGTATACTCAATGAACTTTTGTTGAATGGTTGGTAGTTGAAGATTTTCAATGGATTTCAATTGAGTTTTTTTTTGTTCGTTCAGAAGCGTGCAAATATCCCGAAATCACGGTTCATTTCGAACATAAATTTATCAGTTGGAATCAAGAAGACAAAATCGCTACATTTCGAAAGTATTTTCTTGTCTATCGAAATAGTTTCTCAATGAAAAAGTGTCGTTTTTTTTCTTAAAGAGGATCCGGTGAATATGTCGATTGTCATGTTGATGCTTTAATTGGTTATGACGGGTAGAAAAAAAAAAGCGGAAAACTATCTAAAATATTTGCAAAATGTCTTCGATTTAGTTCTCATTCAGCTGTTCGTTCAGCTCTAATGAAAATCGAATCGTTGAATTACAATCAGGAATATATTGACAGTCATTATATGGAATTTTGCATTCCACCGAAGAATAACGAAGTAAAATCGAATGAAAATATGGTTTTAAAAAATGCTTTTTGTTGATAAATTAGTTTGCAATGGAAGTTAATTATCTTCACATTTGGCCGCGTCATAAATTTATGTTAATTGCTCTTCCAAATCAAGATAAATCTTTCACAACGACTCTTTTTCTTCCATTAACAATTTTCGAAAAAATTCAAACGACCGATGATCTTTTGAGTTTCTTTCAAGAATATTTTCCCGATGCCATTTCATTGATTGGCAAAGAAAATCTCATTGAAACCTATCATTCATCAAAACCTTTGGCACTTGTTGCGATTAAATGCTCGCCACACGCCTCGAGTAATGGTGATATTCTTCTGATGGGCGATGCTGCACATTCAACAGTACCGTTCTATGCTCAAGGAATGAATTCTGCTTTCGAAGATTCATTAATTCTCTTCGAACAATTAAAAGAAAATAATTTCGATTTCGCTGCAGCATTTCAAGAATACAAGTAAATCGAATTCGATTACTTGTCTTTGTCATTTTCTTTTCTCTAAATTAGCAAAGTTCGTGTTCACGATGTTCATACAGTTGTCGATTTGTCCATGTACAACTACCGTGAAATGAGTCACTACGTAACTCAACGTTCGTTTCTATGGCGTAAGAAAATCGATAATTATCTCTATCGATTGATTCCAAATTGGTGGATTCCATTGTATACAATGGTAACATTCACTCGAATTCCGTATTCTCGATGTTATGAATTGTATTGTCGACAAAATCGAATCTTGAAAACATGCCGTATCATTGGCTATTCAATTGCAAGTCTCTATGTGCTCAAACAACTCGCGATTTATGTGATTAAACCGTTGGCAATTAAGTTCATTGTCAAGAAGATCTTGCCGAAAATCGTTGCTGAACAAGTTGTTTGATATTGACAAGCCTTTTTTTTCGATAATTTAAAAGAAAACAAAACTAGATCTGTTGTGGAATAGTTGAAGTTTTTATTTAGTTTTTTTTTTGTCGATTAAAAAGATTGTCATTACAAGAATTGATCTAATTCAGAAAGAATCTACAAACACACGCACACAGATGAATACTCGAGACGAATAACTCTAACGCTAAGATTTCAAAAAAATCATTATTTTACAAAGAAATTTTCGATTTATTTTAAATTTGAGTGATTTCAACAGGTTCTTCGAGAGTTTTTGTTGAATTTTGAAAATTATCTTCCGAACTAGCATTCATCGCTGCGCCTGAAACCATTTGATTAATCGTAAAATTCGGATTTTCATCACGTTTCTTATAACGTTCATTTAAAATGCACATAAATATGATTGCAAATATTTGTAAAAATGCACAAACACCTGTTAGGACAACGAATGTCCAAATTTCGATTTGAACATATTTCTCAATAATCGAATAACAACCTTTGGTATACACCAATGGCATTGTTTCATTATTCGAGTTATCCCAACAATTCGGAATTCGACAACATGATGATGGATATTTAGGAATCGAAAGATTTGCATAATCATCGATATGATTAATTCCACAACATGAATATCGAGATTGAATTGAGTCGAGTAGATTGCCGGTTGTGCTGGGTGATCTTTGAAAAGTATGAGTTAATAGTGGACGTAATTGAGGAAGAATGACGAAATAATAGAGAAATAAAACGACAAACATTACTAAATTAATTGCCACGGAAAAGACCTATTGAGAGAGAGAGAGAGAGAAAAAACTCGATATATCAGTGAGAAAAAAAAGAACAAACCCATAGAACAGCGACGAAAAGTGATAACGGTCGATTTTTTTTCACCATTCCCAAAATCGAGAAAAAGGTTAATAGAAGTGAAATAAAACCTAATCCAATAAAGACAAGAAGAATATATGCTAGATATGAATCGAATTTATCCGTTCGAATCAAATGATTGATTGTCATTAAATCATTTTGAATAAATGTTAAATAAATTCCTAAACTAATTTGTATTAAACTGAATAAACCAATGAATAAACATAATGTACAGAAAAAACAGACGACACTAAGACAGCAAACCATGTTCGATGACTTTTTTAATCAGGTATTATCAACGTTTGCGTATTGATGGATAAGAATCTTTGATTCTACTCTTTTTTTCTTCTGTTGCTTGCACACGTATACACACGCACACCTTTTATTTCTTTCTCGTCCTTTTTCTTATTCAATCGTAGGACAAGCGTCAAAATACGAGAGAGGGAGAGAGAACGAGTTCATATTGTCTTACATCTTGTATAAATTTTCTTTCTCGCCTCTTGATCACGAAGAAATACATAGACGTATAAGAAACCTCTTTGCTTGCTGTGTTCATTCACCTCTTTTCTTTTTTTACCTTCTTATTCTTTATTTAAAAGATAAAATAATCGATGCCATACTCTCGCTCTCGTTCTGTCTCAACGTTTCTTTTGTATGTTTGTATTTGTTTAACATGAGTCAAATGAACACGGTTCTATTCCCATGGCAGCACAAAAACGAGCCACGAAGAGAGAATAGCGAGAACGAGAGAGAGAAGCAAAAAGCGTATAATTTAAATTGTGTGTATATATCACTATGTTCGATATACAAGTATAATAAAACTTGTTATATGTTCTCATATAGTCTTTTTTTTTGTTCTTTATTAGTTCAATGTAAAAAAAAGAGATCCAATGACCGTCTCGAATACGATGACAACGGTCAAACATTTGTTACTTATCATTACAATAAGAAAACGAATGAATTGATATGAAATCGGATAAATATTGTTTGATGTATCATATAAAATATTCAAAAACAAACACTTCACGAGAACTGATATTTGATCTTGAAATTTCTCGAAGTCAACGCAACAAAAAATAAACATTTATTACTAATTCATTTGTTGTTGTTATTATCATCATGCGGGTGTTATCATACGTTATATTTGCCTTTTTTTGACAAGCTAAATTAGACTTCTTTCGTCGTATGTCATAGATTGTTGTCTGCTACAAGAACCTTCCAGTAAAATCGTTTTATTCCAAATCAAGTCAACTGTTTGACACAAAATGTATTCTCTTTTTGACCGATGCTAATTATAGATACTTTCAATGTAATCTATTATTTCTTTCGATAAAATGAAAGATGACAGGCGAAACACCCACAATATGGACAAAAATTATGCCGACAGTCTTAGTTCTGTTTTGTCAGCATATATTTAGTGCTGTTTCGTGGCCATATCACTTAGTTTTCTTTTCTTTTCTTTTCTTTGCTCGTCGTATTAATAAAACAAAATGGCATTGGATCGTGCAGTTAAGGATAAAGTAATCAAGTTCGATTCTATAGAATTTCGAATACAATAAGAAAAATGAACTTCATTCATTTGTCAGATTCATTTTAAACGTGATCCTGAACAAGAAAACGCCGCTAAAGAATGGATTGAAGCTGTTATCGGTGAAAAATTCCCGACTGATGATTATGAAGAAGCTCTTCATAATGGTATTCTTTTATGCAAGTACGAAATACATCATACGATTGTTGTCGAATAAATATTCTTCTTGTTTTGAAAAGATTAATGAACAAACTCAAACCAGGCTCGGTACCTAAAATTCATACTCAAGGCAGTCCAATTAAATTACGTGAAAATATTGGTCTTTTTCAAACTGCAGCACGTGCTTATGGTGTCAGTGAAAGTGAAGTCTTTCAAGCAGTTGATTGTTTTGATAAACAAAATATTCAACAAGTTACAGTGAGTTTATATTTCGAAAAATACATTATTCAAACATTTGATGACTTTTAGTTATGTCTTTTTGCATTGAATCGTGCTGCTCAAAAGAATAATTTCAGTGGACCTAAATTAAACTATCAAACCAAATTGCCTGTCTACGATTAAACAATCAAAATTCTCCGACGATTTTCGAAAATTATTTCAGCATTTCTCTTTCTCTTTTTTTATTGAATAAATTTTAAAATAAACGATCAAACATGACGTTGTTTTCGCCATCTAGTTAACTTTACAATTCGTACAGATATCGAACCAATAGTACGATCTTTGAGAAAAGAATATTTTCATTTTGTATTTCTTTATTTTCCTGGAATTTCATGTCTCTATTCGATACTCATCGAGAAGATACGGACGACGAACAAGAAGAAGATGAAGTCGAGAGACAACAATCGAATGAAAACGATGATCTTGCATTTGTTGCAAAAGTCAAATCAAGTCGAACATTAGCGAGTATTTTCAAAACAATTCATTTTGCTGATGTACGTCGATTTCATTTTTCGAATAAATGATAACGAAAACAGAAAGATTCGATTTCAGGATGCAATTTTTTGCGCTTTGCCAACGGGTATTAAGATAATTGTTGAAGATAAACAATGTGTTCAAGGCAATGCATTTATTGACACGCGTGTTTTCGATTCCTATGAGTTAACACGTCAAATTCAATTTCGTTTTCATCTCGAAACTGTTCTTGTAAGATTTTCTTCTTGTTTTTTACTGTTCGAATTGAATAATCTTTTAGAATTGTTTGAATATATTCGGTGTTCCACTGGATCCTGTGACGCACGAACCATTACCAACTAATGTTGCTGTACAAATTCATTATCGAGAAAATCAAACACATCCATTGCAACTTTAGTAATTAGAATATCATCGAGAGTTGTTCGTTGTTGTTGATTCGGGTTTTGTTTTAGTTTAGAAGAAGAAGGTGTCATAACGGAATGTTTAATCAAAGTCCTAGACGATACAGATACGATTGATTTTGATTTTCAAGCGGAAAATGTTGTGACGAAAGTTGTGTTCAAGGTTTTTTTTTAATTATGATTTCTAAAACTGAGATTTTCAGTCAATCAACAATTTTATTTAGGCAGCAGGTTTCAAAGAAGCACTCAGTGAAATCGATCTCAAAGCAGATTGTAAGACTAAAATTCGTTCGATTGAACATTTCTGTTATTTGATTTGACTCAAAGGTATCGAGTTATTGATCACACAAGATGCTCCACATTTTCGTTTGACTGCAAATGGATGCGGAGGATGTACATCAGTTGATATTAATCAAGATTCACCTGTTATGGACACATTTCTATGTACAGAATCAGTTCACAATCGGTAAAAATCGATTTTTTTTATTCGTTTGAGAGAATTTCTTTTAGATATAAAACTCAATTCTTTCAATATATCGTTCGAGCTTTGTCAATTGCGAGTAAACTTTCATTACGAATTGATGCAGCCGGTATTCTCTGTGCACAATTTTTGATCTACACAGAAAAAGACAAACCATCACTTGTTGAATATTTCGTAGGAAAAACAAAAATTGATTTTCTATTTGAGATTTGATGAATCAAAATTTAGTTTGGACCCGATGAAGAACTCAATGAAAATGACGAAAATTCACAACCGAACGATGAGATTCTAATTGAAGATTAAGAACAATATTGTATAAACTTGATTTTTCTTGTTATTTTACCAATAAACTATAGACTGTATAAAGACAAAGAACGAATTTCAAATATAATTCGTTATTCTTTCTTTGTTCAACACACACACATATATATAAATATGAATCACGATCGTTATCTAACGACTTCTCTTCTTTCGTTCTGATTTAAACCTCAGAAAGGAATTAACAACATGGAATGTCCTCGTTGCAAACACCAAATCTCCTATGAGAAATTCCTGCCCGTTTTACGTCAATAGTAAATTCGTTCTTTTTTATTGATTCATCTGAATTTGTTCGGGTTTTTCTTATTTTTAGTAACGATTTCGATGTTCCATTGAAATACAAACGTTGTTTTGTCTTGTCGAATCACGAATCATTTCGGCAAGAAGTGAATTCATTAGTAAAATCTAAAAAACAATTGAAATTCTTCGAAAAAGATCATCCGGAAAAATGCAAATATCATCGACCGATTTACGTTCGTTCATCGGAACGTTCCTACACAAACTATTTGAATGACGATGTCGATCTCAGTGAAATGTGTTTATTAGGAATGAAACTCAATCATGTTTATGATGATCATCAATTATGTTTGTGGATTGTCACGAAACCTGAGCCAACGAATTTAGTCGATGGAACGATTTACATGATCGTTCGAGATAAATTCGATTTTCATATTCGTCTTGGTAAATCGTTTTTTTTTTAAAGAAAAATGTCGAGGTAAAATTGTTGATTTAGTTATTCGAAATTGGCCGTATGTAACACCGAAAAATGAATATAAAACTTTCGATGAATTATCGAATATTTTAAATGAACTTTTGCCGATTGACAGTATGATTAAATTAACCGATCCGCTGTTAGTCAAATGTGAAATTGACAAACATTTGACACTTCGTTGTGATGCGCCGAATATCGAATTGATTTTATCCGATCGAGTGAAGAAATATTTCGTCGACGAAAAACTCGACGAAGTTCGTTCCCGTGGAAATCAATCGTACGTTCACGGCAATTTCCAATTAGCTTTCGATTACTATTCATTCGTCATCAGCCGAATCGTCACCATGACCCAAAAAATTCTCTCGAAAGGCGACGAATGCGAAATCAATCTCTTTCGAAATTCGTTCTCCGAAGAACTTTGTCGTTTACATTCGAATCGTTCGTCTTGTTATCTCCAAGAACAGATCTATTCAGGAGCAAGTCTCGATTCGTTTATGGTCGTGACTGGCCGAGTTTTTACTCATACTTTCGATGAATATTTCCTCAAATGTCTTTATCGTCTTGCGTGTGCAACTATTGGCTCGCAGGAATATTCGATGATTCTCGATAGTTTTCTTCGACTTTCGCAAAATGATTCGATTTATTTTCAGTTACGATTGAAATATTTTCAAGATTTCGATCAACTTCAAAAGAATTTACCGAGATTACGAGATGAATTCGAAAAGGGTCGATTCGATTTAGTCAAACTCTTCGAATGTTCGTCGATCAATTCGAAGACTTTCTTCGATATCGAACAATTTCATTCGAATTTCAAGAATAAATCCTGTTTAAAACTTCGAAATCATTATTTTCAAGCGAAATGTTCGATTCCAGCTGGAACATTACTCTTAGTCGAATCTGCATTTGCTTCTGTTCAAACAAAAGATTCAAATAGTGATCTTCGTTTATTAAACGAAATCGAAAAACATTTACTCATGTCGCCGAATAGTTCGGAATTCGATCGCCTTCGTTCGATGCCCGTTTTCCGACGATGGTTAGACGAACAAACTGATTTCGATGACAATGACGACGACGACGAAGATGATGAAGATACAAAGTTAGTTTTTTTTAAAATTTTGCGTAAAAATTAAATTTGAATAGATCTCCTTCGAAAACATTCCCGTGGGTTTTACTTGCGAAAACACAACAAACGAATCCATTTCGTTCGAAATCAATCGTCGGATGGTGGCCTCAAGCTTCGGCTTTTAAACTCGCCAAAGATACAAACAAACGAGGCAATTGTCTCTGGTAAAACGATTCGTTTTTTGCTGTGTTTTTTTCTTTATTCGGAATTTTGTTTAGGTTTATTTGCAATAAAATGATTTTCGTTTATAATTTGATTTCGATTGAAAAGAACGACGAACTTTTGATCGCAACGAATCAACAAATCGAATCGTTTCTTCGTGAACATCAAAATGATTTTACATTTTCAGTTGATCAACAAAATCCAGTCGGTTTAAACGAACTATTTTGTCGATTCGAACAAACACAGATTTATTTTAAATAGACACTCAAATCATTGTTTGTAGATATTGTTAATACGAAAAAAATAAAAAAATAGTTTATTCACGAATTGTTTCTTTAAACATCTGTTCTCGCCAATTTTACTTCGAAAAACAAGGCCAATAACAACAACAATCGATAGTTTCTTTCTCTTCTCTGTCAACAAACAGTCGGATGTGAGAGTAATTTGACGCGTTAATAGACGAGTGAAAGCGAGAGAGAGAGAGAGAGAAAAAAGCCACGATCATTCAAGTTTTTTTTTCTTTTTTTTTCATCTAACAAAAAAAATAAAATTAAAGAACAAGAATCGACGGTGGTTTTTTTTTGTTTTCGTCGTACGAATAAACTTAACGGATGTCAAAATCAAATAAAAAATTCGTTTCGAAAAAAAAACAGAAGCCTTCATTTACATCGATTCTTTTCTTTCTTCTTCGCGTCTCATTTTCTCCTTAAGAACAAACAATCGACAACTTCGAAGAGTGCTTTCTTTTTTCAAAACGCAAACAACCATTATCAAACCGCGATACACAGTTCAATTCAGCAGAATTCCTTCGTTTCTACTTTGATAATAATAATTAGAGAATACTATTTGTAACAAGTCTTCGGTTTTTTTCCCCACTCTCTCTCTCTGTTGTTATGTTGTTAATGAAACCTTGGGAAAGTTGAACAAATATTGTTTCTTTTTTTCTTCTTTAATTTATCGCGTCGATTGTCTATTCTCGTTTTTTTCTTTCTCGATCTTAGACTTATGGATTTTGAAAAATTTCGTCGTACTGGTGAATTATCCGACATAACCGTGATCGTCGATAAAACTGAATTTAAACTTCACACATTTCCATTATTTACCAAAAGTGATTTCTTTAAAAAAGCTGTTGCTTCATCGACAACATCTGCACCGTATGTCATTCGACTCGATAACAATTTCCCGGGCGGTGCAGAGATCTTTAATCTTCTCGCTGATTATTTCTACTCAATACCGATAACAATCGATCATAAAAACATCGTGCCACTTCGTTCAGCTGCTTGTTTCATTCAATGTGACACGTTGGCAGCATCGATTGACAAACGTTTCGATGAAATACTCTTAGTTGCACGAGCCAAATACGATCTCGGCATTCCGTTGCTTTTACTCGAGCAATGTATTGGCGAATATCAACAATGGGCAAAACAAGCGAATATTCTTGATAAATGTTTGGAAACGATCGTTGAATCGTTGATTCGTGGTGCTGGTCTACAGATAAGCAGATCGGACCGAGATATTCTCAATCGTTTGCCACTCGAATGGATCATTGAGTTAATTAAATTATGTCCAAGTGAAAGTCGAATAGCTGTTCTACCGGTTGCTAAACTCTATATAACGACACATGTTTTCGATCAAAATCAAGCACAGAATGTTTCAACATCGTCGTCATCGGCTCAATCGACTGACGACACCAATGAACAACAAAATTCATCGACGAAAAAAGAAAATCTACCGACTCTATCGAACGATGAAAAACGTCGTGTTCTCGATGAAATTGTGAAATTATTAGGAAATAAAATCGAACAATTGCCAATTGTCTGGCTGAATTCAGCGTATGAAAAAGCTGCTGAATTAAAATGCGAATGTGAATCAATTCTTTCGTCGTTTATCACACAATCGATTCTCGATTCATCAGATCTCGATGAAAACATGGAAAACATTCCCGATGATGCCATGGCAAGATTACTCGAACGTCTTAGCAAACATAAAGAAGAACATATCAAAGATCCACAATTATTAGCAAAAGTAAACCGAATTTCGATTGATTTTGAAAGATTTTCTTTAATTTTCCGTTTAGTTATCTTGTTTAATCGATTCGTATGTCGAACAATTACGTCAACGTGGCACATTAACAAGCGAACAATTCGTGAAATTAGCAACTTGTATTCCAAAAGAACAACGAGGTTCACATGACAGTCTTTTACTTGCACTTGACGGAATTTTGAAGGATGGTTTGTGTTCTGTTCGGTTCGATTTTCGATTGAAAAAGTGTTTTGCTTTTGTTTGAATAGAAAAATCAACTCAATTGAGTAGCAACGAACGTGAAGAACTACTCAGTCAAATTGATTTTTCACGTGTTAGCGAAGAAACAATTGCAGCTTGCAAAAGTAATAAACTTATCCCGCAACAATTAATTACCGACGCTGCATTAAGTCTCTGTACAAAATTGCGAAGTCAATTGGAAGAAACTCGAGCTCGTTTACGTTTAGCTGAAAGTGAACTGTCAAAATCTCGACCCTCGTACAGCAGTTCAAGTAAACGACACATTCAAATCAATTGATTTTGTTCATTCTTTTTGTAGACTATCGAAGTCGTCTTCATGATTCGTCATCAGCAACACGTCTTCCAAGTCGTTCTCGTAGTACATATCTTGCCAATTACGAAGTACCATTAAGCAGTTCAGTTTACAGTTATTCAAAGTATGATAGTGATACTGATATTGATCATATTTTATCATCGAGATATCTTTCCTCCAGTTTAAGTAGTCGGTATGGTACTTATAACAATTATTATTATTAAAATCAAGAAAGATAAACAGAACATATTTTCGCTTTGATTCTCTTCTTCTTCTTTTTAGTGTGCGTGGGCGTGTGACTTCTTAGATCTAATTAGACAGAGTAAATTTATTCTAACCTTTTTTCTTCGTTTTCCTTCATTCATTTATTTTTTCTTTGCTCGATCGATATTTTTTTATACTAGACATTTATCTTTTTGCTTTTCTTGTATCTGTTCGACGGTGATGATAATCAA
>ERZ778019.1807-NODE-1807-length-25107-cov-11.914498_pt1 | contig 25107 bp, 20 predicted proteins | sample MGYA00375749_ERZ778019 | MGnify/ENA primary metagenome ERZ778019 (study PRJEB29350, sample SAMN05389821) | bioreactor metagenome | isolation source: Ammonium sulfate bioreactor | place: South Africa: University of Cape Town | collected 2014-03-17 ... | reverse complement strand
AGCTTTTGATTGTTTGAAAAAGACAATTAGAAAAGAAGTTCGTTTCTTTTTTTTTTAAATTTTCAATTACCTACTACGAATGATTATTTTATAACAATATAGGGCTTTTTCTCGTTGTATCGTGGCGTAGGATCAGTACTTGTTGGTAATCATTACGATTCTTTGTCATATGACGTATGACTGCATTATATAATTGATAGGTGTAACACCATCACAAGCTGTATCTTTTTTTGGAAATAGTATTGGAAAAAAGCTTCAAATACCGTCAAAATCTGATGGGAAATATAGGTTCATTGAATAGTCCTTGTCCTTTATGTTTTGTTTTGAATTGCATTCTATTGGATAGTTTACCACAATTATTCTTTGCTGGTTCAATTGCTGGTGTTATGAATGCAATTGTTGTAACGCCTATTGAACGAGTCAAATGTTTGTTACAAGCACAACAAGCTGCAAAACGAAATAAAAATGTTTCAGCAACAGATTATAATGGTTCATTTGATTGTGCTCGACAGTTGTATAAGAAAGGTGGAATTCAAAATTTATTTCGTGGTACATGTGTTACCGTTCTTCGAGGTAAATAAATAACTTGTATTGCTTTGGATTTAGACGTAACTTATAGGTGCACCTTCATCTGCTGTTTATTTTTCAACTTACGAATGTGTGAGACGAACATTATCAACTAGACAAGAAGAACTCGATGCATGGCAAACAATTTTTGCAGGTGGTACTGCTGGATTACTTCATTGGCTTGTAGCTATGCCAATAGATACAGTTAAATCACGATTTCAAAGTGGTATATTTAGCAAAAGATAGTCATGTGCCGGTTATATTTTCTTTTCTTGTAGCCCCATCAGATAAATACCCAAATGGTGCTCGTCAAGTTTTCCATGAAATAAGGAAAAAAGAAGGATTTCTTGGGTTCTATAGAGGTACGACAGCTATTCTATTTCGAGCATTTCCAGCAAATGCTGCATGTTTTCTTGGCTATGAAATAGCAATGAAAACTTTAAACCAATTGTATTGAAAACCTGATTTGTTTTCTTCCGAATAATAAACACTCGCAAATGACAAGATGAAAGAAAATGTTTTTGTCATGTCATCAACGAAAAAAACCCAATACGCGATAAGGTATAAATACTCTTGCATAACGAAGATAAATAACAAAAAAAATGGGTTTTTCATTGGATATTCTACCAGTAGAAATAATCTACTGTGTATTTGATAAATTAAATGATAAGCAGTTATTTATGTCAATGTATAATGTTTGTCAACGATTGAATTTGATTCTTAACTCATATAAAAGCAGTAATCCAGAACTCGATCTGAAACAAAATCAAATTGGAGTTAAATCAGCCCGAAATCTAAGTGAAATATTGCAATCAAATATTGTAAGATAGTCGATCTCTACTGTCAATTCGTTATCAAATCTTTATTCAGACAATTAACCGACTCAATCTCGATCTAAATTCACTTGTCGATGAAGGTATTCGACACGTTAGTCACGGATTACGATTCAATCAAGTAAATAAATCAATGATTTCTTCACATTTCAAATTCAAGATCAATATACTTTTTCATTTGATTATAAGACTTTAACAGACCTCAATCTAGCTGGAAATGGAATTGGAAATGAAGGTGCTCGATATCTCAGCGAAGCACTCAAGTATAATTCAGTAAATCTTGAAAGTCTTTATTTTGAACTATGAATTTTCGTTTTGTTAGACTCTTTTACAACTCAATCTTGAATATAACACTATTGAAAACGAAGGTATTCTATATCTTAGTCAAACATTAAAACAGAACAAGGTATTATTTTATTTTAAATTTATCTTTTTACGACTTTTATTCAGACACTCAAACAACTCAATCTTGATGCAAATCGATTCACAAATGTAGCTGTTCAAGATCTAGGTGAAGCATTACGAGTTAATCAAGTACTTATATTTATTTCTTAATTTCAATCACAAAAAATATCGACTGACATCAGTCATTGACATATTTATCACTTAAAAAAGACAATATTCAAGATGAAGGCATTCGATACATCGCTGACGCATTGAAATTTAATACAGTTAATTACTTTTCTATAGAAAAAATGAAGTATAAACTAGTAGTTATCTGTAGACACTTGTGAAAATTGATCTTCTGACAAATAAAATTGGATCAAACGGAGCGCAATATTTGAGTGAAGCACTACAACATAACATAGTCAGTATTTCGAATTTTTGAAATATCGAACTTTTTTTTTATTTTCCGTAGGCTCTTGAGCAGTTGAATTTATTCAATAATAAAATTGAAAATGAAGGTGTTCGATATTTAAGTGAAGCATTAAAACAAAATACTGTATACGAACGAACTTTTTTCAATCTGAATTCATTTTCTCCTATTTCGACTTTCTTATTAGACATTGACAAAACTGAATCTTTTCGGGACGAATATCGATGATCAAGGTGCTCAATATCTTTGCGAAGCATTCGAATATAATCAAGTAATATCTTGCGATTTCAGCAAAATATACTTTTGTTTAAATTTTCTGTAGACACTTCTTTATCTCAATATTCGATACAATCGCATTACAAATGAAATTCTCGATCAATTTCGTCAATTAATGGAAAAAAGATCTTATCTAGAAATTGAATATACTAATACTACGATAGTTACCGAGTTGATAAAATATCATTGATTTTCACATGTATAAAAAAGCGTGATTTCATTTCGAAATCAATAAAAACTTACGAAGTTTTAAATATTTATTTGTGGATTTGTTCTTGTTATATTCATATGAATTCGATTATTGCGTTTCCATTGAAGAATTTTTCTTGGAATTTCACCATAACGATAATTGTTATTGATAAATAAATGATTAGAAGTAAAACAGTAACTGAAAGTAATTGTAGAATCATTTTTCGGTGTTTATGCCATTCGATTCGCTGATGAATTCGATATTTTTGTCGAATATGTCGGATAACTAACGTACTATTGAAGAAGATGATTAAAACAACCGAAAGACAACAATTAAAAGTTCCATCAAATATAAGAATAGCATAAACACTTGTAGAACAAGCATAACCACACCATGGTTGAGTGTAATCATAAAATCAAATGTTTTCTTCGAGTGTTCACTAATGAATTATGAAAAATAAGAACGTGTTTTTCGAAAGCAGCATATGATAATAACATTCCAATCATATTGAATAGGCCAATATCAATAAATTGCCAAAGAGCGCAAAAAAAATGAAGTTGCTAACTAAACTTGACCAATTATCGAATAGGTCATGTAAAAAACAATACCAATTGCTTGATTAAGTAAAGAAATAACAAATGAGACAATAATCACATGATTATGTAAAGCTTTTCGAAGATTTGGTTTGAATAGAATTGTATAGAGTAAGGAAATTGTAAACACAACTGCAGGAATATCGAAAATTAATAAAAACCAAAATCTTGTCAATCGAGGAATTGGTACTTCAGCATAGCCATATTCTGTTACATCCATTTTTTCTTTCTGAATACGTCTTTTAGGAGAAAGAAAAAGAAGTATATGATGTTTATAATTTAAAGTTGTCAGAATAAAGAATTTGACAGGTGTATTTATTATATAAAGTAAAAAGATAAAAAGAATCGATGAATAAGTCTAGTCGGTATTTCATTTGTTTCTCAAAATCATATATTCGAGCATTGATGTGAAAGAGTTTTGGAATAGTTGAATTTTCTTAGTAGGATTATCATCCTTCCAGTCGAGTAATCCATACAATCATTGGATCTTGAGTATTTCTACCCCGATTATTGTCGATATCAATTAATACATTGAGTTCTTGTGCAACTAGTTTTACAAAACCAACCGTATCAAAATTATGTGTACAACTAGACGATGGAGTTTCAATACGTGTTAATTTTGGTAGAAATTCTATGAGAAAGAATAAAAAACCATATAATGTACATTTACGATTGAAACGATCACTAATCGAGAAAAATTTTCTCAATCGTTCATAAACGCTTTGCAATGCTACAGTAAAATCAGAATGGTGTGATAGAAAGTTAAGTTGCTTAATTGTTTTCTTTAAATAACCACGCGATGCATCATTTGTGTTAATTAGTGACGTGAACGATCGTATATCAATACTTAATGATGAAATGTTTGATGCTTGTTGAAATAAACCGTATAAAAATGCAGATCTGATTTCATGTTGCACGTTGAATATTACTTTTTTGATACGGATTAAATCTACTGAACTCATTGTTAGTCGAAGGATCAATATCGATGTTGCGGAGAATATTAACGAATCAACATTTGTAAAATAGGATAGATTTAAACCAGTGGTGATTGTATATCTACTAAGACTAATCTCCAAACATTTAACGTTTTCATATTTGTTTGAATTGGGTATCAATGGACATTCATATCTTGATACGATTCTTTCCAATTTAAAAGAATCTAAGAAATACGGAATAGAATAAATCGAAGCTGAATTTTGAGAGACTATATATTCTGTAAACCATTGATGTTCTTTTGTCCAGAAATCACTTTGGAATTTCTGAAATATCTCTTGAATCGTATTCAGTAATTGTTGATCATTAAAATGAAAATAAAATCGGAATTTTTTTAATTCTGGTAGATAATAATTAATCCAAAATTGCCATTGGTCAGCATCAATCACATTAATATTGTTGATCGATATAGTTAGACTATTTAAATTCGAGATTCTCTTGAAAATCGATTCTAAATTGACCAAATTGTCTTCATATTTCTTTAAAATCAATTGCTTTATTGGAACCAAGTTTTCGCTGATAGTATTCTGAGATAAAACGCATCTATTAACCGTATCCACATTCAAATACTTCAATTGAAGTGCATTATCTAAAATATGATGCAATTTTTCTGTATCACAAGTTGATAATGTCAGATATTGAAGTGTCGAAATATTACAAAGAAGTTTATCGTGAGCAAATAATTCCGATACGGATAGTGTTCGTAAATGACTCGTTTGTATTGATGATAATATTTGACTTATTTCGCTTTTATTACATTTAATTAAACGAATGCATGATAATGGAGAAAGTGTCGGTAACTGATTTGGTAAAAGTAATCGATCGCATTGTTTTAATTCAACTAAAGTTAATGATTGAATATTGGGAAATTTTGATAATGATAACATTGATAAAAATAAATGAATTTCAGGAAAATTCTCATTTGATAATCGTAATGAACGGAGCTGTTTTTGTAACATACGATTTGAACGTATTATCTCACAGAAGTTATCGAATTGTGATTGACTATCATCATGGAAATCGACAGCCAATGGATAATAACAAATAAGTGCTTGAAATCGAAAATTTAATTTATTGAATGAGTGAAATATCTCAAATATATCCAAATATTTGAAACATTCAGTAAGAATTTCATTGGGTAAATCTGCGAATAACATTGTAGAGTGTAGTTTTCAATTTGTCATCGCCTATTTATATATCGAAACATTTACATAGCATGACTCATAATATGACATAAAATATTTCATCATTTATTCTTTTATTTTTACTACGAAAAACGTCATTGGGTAAAAACGACAACAAAAAAGAACATTTATCGAATGATCCAAATAAATACTGGATTCCAACCGAATTGTTCTTCCTTATTATCGATAATAATCGATAGATTGAATTGTTGTTCACAAAAACATTCGAGAATATTATCTGTGTGAGCGTCAATGCGCGAGATTTTTGGTAGAAATTGTAAAATGGATATCAGAGAATCTTGTAATTTGTAGGTGTAGTTCAAATATTCAACATTCGAAAATGTCTGCCAAAGTTTTGAAATCGTTGACAGATTACTAATTGCCGCGACAGAAGATTGAATTAGATGAAGTTTTTTTTATCATAGTGTTCAAATAAAAACATAATTCATCATTATTAAGTAATGACATTACTAAATGTATATGTATACTGAGTGTTGAAATGTTTGGCGCATGTTTCAATAGATTTAATAGAAATGACGAATTGATTTTATCGTCAGCATTTAATTTTAATTGTTTGACATGATTTAAATTGATATAATCTTTCAAAGATTGAACAGAAATTGGATATTCATATGAGAATTCTAACAAGTCAATATTTGAAAAATAATAATCATTTTCATCCATCCATAAATCAGCAATAATTTCTAATTGATGAATATTCGAGTATTTGTCTGAATTTTTCATTAATTTCGAACTGAATCTTGATTTACTATCTTGAATTCGAAATGAATTTAAAAAATATGGAATCGAATAAATTAAACCATAGTAATCAGCTAATAGATATTCAGTATACCATTGACGTTCTTTTAACCAGAAATCATTTTGAAATTCATTGAATAGATATTCGATATTATTCATCAATTGTTGATCACGAAAATGTAATTGAAATCGAAAGATTTTCAAATTCGACAGGAAATTAACGATCCAATTTTGCCATTGACTAGCTTCAATTACTAAAACATCTCGAGCCGATATATTTAAACATTCTAAATTCGGTATTCTTCGAAAAATCGGTTCTAAATTAAACAAATCATCAGTGTATTTATCTATAACCAAATATTTGAGATTAGTTGTCGTTTGCATTGGTTCACCGTTGAACTGATAATCTTGCAGGATATGTTTAACTTTCAAATATTTCAATTGATAACTATAATTTAAAATAAAATGTAATTGACTTGAACTACAGTCAAATATTGTTAAATATTGAAGATATGTAATATTACAGACAGGTTGATTTCGAATAAATAATTTGGGTATGGTTAATACTCGTAATCGAGATGATTCGATTGTTAATAGAATATTGTTGATATCCATATTATAATTACTATCAACTAGATGAAAAGATGATAATTGAGACAAAATACATGGTAATTCTAACGATAAATCCGATAGATTATGTTCGGCTATTTGAATTAAAGTTAATGATTGTAGATTTGAGAAATCTGTGAATGAAAATTTCGATAGAAATAAATGAATTTGACAGAAATTTTCGTTTGATAATTGTAACGAATGAATTCGTTGTTGTAATTCCGTATTTGATGAAAGTAACAAGCATAAAGAATCGAATTTCAACTGGTCAATATCATGAAAACTCATATTCAATTGAAAACTGTAAATCAATGATTGAAATCGAATATTTAACGGATAGAATATATGTAACATTTCGAATGTTGACAGATATTTTAAACATTCGATTAGTAATTCATTTGGTAATAATTCCAAAGACATTTCGATGTGTTTTTACGTGATAACGCTTCTTTTTTTTCTCTTATTTTCTTATCAAAACTTGTTGAGAGTAAGAATACAAAAAAAACATGATTTCATTTATCTATAATGAATTCAGTATTACAGGTTATAGCGGTCGTAACTGTTTTATTCACTTATAAAAATGCTATGGTATCATCCGAAGCCACGTACTATGCTGTAAATGCATTTTCAAGTGATAAGTATATACGATTCAGTTCTAAGAAGAAGATCTTATTTTTATCAATATTTAGACCTTCTTCACTCCATGGAAGTATTCGTACTTTCGACACAAAAACTTCACAATTTCCGTTCTACGCAAATTTTTCCTTTCATATCGATGACAATGACACTGAGCTTTACTACTTCGTACCGGGTCCTGTTGCTATAGTCAACGATAGTTCACCGTTGATGTACATGTCTGTACAATGTGGAACTGCTTTTCAACGTTTATTTTTGCTTATTTTTGATATGACAAAGAAAACCTATAGACAAAGTCAATGGATATTACATGATGGAGGTTTTGCATATCTTTTACATGATCCTCTTCGTCAACGTTTATTCGGCTTACGTGATGTTTCAACATTCACATTGATTATTGAAGAATATAATATGACAACATTAGATGTCGTTCGAAAATATACTCAACAAGACGGGTCACAATATGCTTTTCCCTATGCTGCTTGTACTATATTCGATTATGAAGAGAATTGGATTGTCGAAGTTCGAACACGATTTGAAAATCCTTCAGTGAATGCCTATTACATCAAAATGGATTTGAATCTTGTTGGTAAAAAAGACGATATTGTTACTGAATTTCATCTTATGCCCAATGTTCATAATCTTTGTACGATGACCTATGATATGAAAACTAAAAAAATATTAGCAACTTGGCAACATGGTTCAATCGATCAGAATCTTGTTATGATCTATATGGATCGACAAACAGGCAAATTCTCGAATGAAACACTTCTTTTCAAGGTCGACCGTGGCCATGATTGGGTTATTGAAGATACTCAAGCTATTTTCGATGAACAAACCCGACAGGTCTTTTTTTTGATTAAATATGAACAAGATTCAACATTTGCCGATCAATTTTGGATAATGTTAGTTGACTTCGATACGATGAAAATCAATATGAAAAAACAAGTGAAATCAATAGCAGATTTTTCTGATTGGGAATTGTTTGTTATGTATTCATGAACAAATAAATCACATATCGTTATTGTCGTCACGCTTGAGCGTACTCTCTCTATATTTTCTCTCTCTCATATGTTCATTTAAAAAAGTGACGAATCGACAAAAGGTTAAAAAAACAATGAATCCAACACGATTAGAATATTCTCGTTTACGAATTAAGTTACGATATCTGTATCACTGACGATTTTAATGATGATGACAAACTTGATTTTACTGCTGCTAACAAAGGTTCTGACAGTTTAAAGTTCTATTTACAAACATGTTCTCAAATATAAAAAATAAAAATTCATTCAATCTTCACTTTTACCTCTAAGAAAAAAAGAACACGTTATATGCTAAATCACTCTGACAGTTAAAGAAAATAGATAAGAATGACCCATATATATAAAAGAACAACAGAATAGCAAATGTAATTTTATTCACCTACAGAAATGCATTCATTACAAATAATAGCAGCTGTGATTATTTTGTTTGGTTATGCAACTGTTTTCGTATTATCGAAAACGACTTATTATACTGTGGATATGCATTCAAATGATAAGTATAAATTCGAATGAAGAAAATTTAAAATTTAATATTAAATGCATCATTTTCAGACCTAAATTACTCTATGGAAGTCTTCATTCTTTCAATTTAAACACTACACATTTCTCAGCTTTTGCAAATTTTTCATTTCATGTCAATGAAAATGATACAATGCTCTACGAATTCGTACCAGGTCCTGTTGCTGTTGTTAATCACAGTTCGCCGGTGATGTATATGTCTGTACAATGTGCAACTGCTTTTCAACGTGTGATTTTAGTTGCTTTTGATATGCAAAAGAAAACATACAAACAAAGTCGATGGGTATTAGATGAAGGACTTTATGCGTATCTATTTTATGATCCTCAACGAGACCGTTTATTTGGTTTACGTGAAGTATCAATATTTACATTGATTATGGAAGAATATAATATGACAACATTAGAAGTTATTCAAGAATATACTCAACAAACTGATGGTCAATATGCTTATCCTCAAGGTGGTTGTGTTGTGTTTGATTATGAAGAAAATTGGATTGTCGAAGTTCGAACACGATTTGAAAGTCCTTCAGTGAATGCCTATTACGTCAAAATAGATTTGAATCTTGTTGGTAAAAAAGACGATATTGTCACAGAATTTTATTTAATGCCTAATGTTGGTGAACTTTGTTCGATGACTTACGATATAAAAACAAAAACCATCTTAGCAACTTGGCAACATGGTTCAATTGATCGAAATCTTGTTATGATCTATATGAATCCGTATACAAGCAAATTCTCGAATGAAACAATTCTTTTCAAGGTTGCACGCGGTTGGGATATCAAAGATACTCAAGCTATTTATGATGAACAATCTCGACAAGTTTTAGTTTTGATACGATATGAAAACGATGACACTTTCGAGGGTCAATATTGGATAATGTTAGTTGACTTTGATACAATGGAAATTAATTTGAAGAAAGAAATTAAAACAGACGAATATCTTTCTGATTGGGCATTATTTGATGTTTATTCATAAGAATATGTTTCTTTTTCTTTTAGTATAAAAATAATAAAATGAATAGAAAATGCATTTAGTTTCATATAACTGATACTATGCAAATAATGTAGATTAGATTGATGAAATAAAATGACAGCTAATAAAACTAAACTAAAATTCAATAAAATTTTATTTTAAACTTCTATTTTTTCTAATTCTTCTTCTTTTTGTTCGTCTTTGATTTTAACTTCAGTTATTGTTTCATCGGTATTTCGTTTTTCAGGTCCAATTAAAATAATTAGAAATAAATAAACATAGACCGATAGAAGAAAAACAGCTATAACTTTACTATAATCATAATGTTCACCATGTAACGATGTTGTTTCTGTTAATGCTGATGGCTCTTTTCGAAATTGTTCTCCAACTTTAGCTTCGATTGTTGCTGAAACTGATGATATAAGATTACCAAGTTGATAAGAAACTCCGACAACAAACGAACGCATTTGTACGGGTGATAATTCGATAAGATGTACGGGTACAACACCCCAAACACCTTGAACACACATTTGTTCAAAAAATGCTCCGATTATAATTGTTTTGCCTTCTGATAATGTATAAGCTGGTACAAGTGCAGCACCAACAATCAACGTAACAAGTATTAATAAACGTCGACCAAAAAAACTCGAAAAATAACCACATAAAATTCCGCCAATAAGTGCACCGCAACTAGCAACACTCGTCGTTATCGTAATCAGTGTTGGTGAAAATTGAAGAGTCGATGCCAGAAATGTTGGATAGAGATCTTGACTACCATGAGCTAAGAAATTAAAGCCAGCCATCATCAATACTAAATAGATGAGAATAGGCCAATGATCGTGTAATGCCGGTCGAACAGTAAGAAGAAATCTTTCCATGGCCGATGATGTTTCATTTGAATTACTTGCTTGTTGTTCTCGTGCTTGTTTGACACGTAGAAATGCATCGGTTTCAGGTAGAAAAACTCGCCAAAGAGCGACAAATAACGGAGGAATACCACCAAACCAAAACATCGCTCGCCAACCATATCGTTGACTATCAGTAATCAAATGATTACAAATCGATGCTAATAGAAAACCAACCGAATATCCTTGTTGTAATAAACCTGATAGGAGACCACGTGTAACAATAGGTGCATCTTCAAGTGCTGTCGCTGCACAATTTCCATAAATTCCACCCATTGCAATTCCGAACAGTGCTCGAAATATAATGAATTGAGTAAATGTTCGACTGAAACCACTTGCAATACCAGCCATCGAATAGAAAATAATATTAATAATAAATGGCCATTTTCGTCCATAACGATCGCCTGCTATTCCAAAGATAATTGCACCGATTGACCGAAGCATTAATGTAATAGCAATAGCCCATGTTATATGAGCTGTTGGCTTGTCAAATGTACGACTTATTGAAATGACATTCAATGAAACACAAAAGAAATCAAATGCATCAAATGTCCATGCAAGAAATCCGATGGTAAAAAATGTCACATGACGACGATTGAGTTTACGTAAAAGTTTAATAGGATTTTCTGGAACGATCAACGGCGGTTTCAATGTCGTAAAACGACTGGTAAAATATTCGCAGATAGGCATACTGAAGCCAAAATGATTTTAAAAAAAGGTAATGTTCTCGACATAGGTATATATATATATTCAGTATTGAAGGCCATTTGATTACTCTCGGTACTTTTGAGATCAATAAATATATTTACATAAAGTTTATACGTTATTCAGTCAAGAGGAAAAATAGATAAGAGGATATGAGAAAAAGAACAGGCATGATGACTGCACTTTATTAATTCGGTTTTTTTTTCGCTTATCATCATTGACGATTCATATATACGATGATAGTGCAGATGATTTATTTGTCGTTGTTGTTTTTTTCGTGGCTCACACAAACAGAAACTGCTCAGCCATATTTTCCTTCTCAAATTACTTTTATAAAAGAAGAAGCTGGCAGAAATTATACTTATGCTATCGATGAAATAAATCAACGTGCTTATTACACGCAAACTGTCGATTTTCCCGATCAATTGCATGTCTATGCTATGAAACATATTCCATATACAACTCCTGATTCTCCTCAGTCAAAATATTATGTTATGCTTGAAGTCTATCAAAAAGAATTTTGTCAGTATACAACTGCTTGGCAATATGGTGGTGTAACAGAAGAATATCTTCCAAGTCATTGGTTCGATGAAGGAAAATTACAGATTGGTAATTACGTCATGTATGCTTATGAAATGATTCATTCACATACAAATGCATCGAATGAAGATTATTGGTATTCATCAGTGAATTGTACACTTGATTCCGGTGATCCATGGCCATGTGAAGAAATGTTCTTTAAAAAAGATACGGATATTCCATTACGATATCGATATATTGTGGACACTCCAATGCAGAACTATCAAGTCACTCACACATATCATATTATATCGATTGGCAAGCCAGATGATCGATTGTTTCAAACGATACCTCAAAATTGGATGGATAATTGTACAGATTTAAATCTTGGTTTAGATTTCGATTATCCTACTGCGACAGTTCATTTGCATGAAAGTATTGTTGTTGGAATTCGATTGCTCTCACCACCGCATCGAGTCAATGGAAATGATACGATGATTCTTCGATGGGAAGTATACAAAGATCACTCGGATTGTATCGATTGTATCACATGGGAACCGAAAGAATTTTATTTTAATATTGAAAATTTTCATCAATTTCAAAATTTAACAGTTACACGTGTTAAAAATGGACCGCAAACAACAATTCGGCCGCTGAAACAGGGTGGTGAATACGAAAAACTTCGACCATTTGATTATCTTCTTCTATTTATATGAGAAAAAGAATTTTTTTGCTCGATTAAAAACAACGTTTGATGTTGCACAATAGATATAGAAATCAGTGCAATACTGTATGTAGAAAATCCAAATGGCTAATAGACGAAAAAATTGAACGATATTTTCTTGATCGACTGATCGAATTGATTGACTTGTTAATGATCGATAGAGATTGATAGTAGCAAACGGAAATGAAGCAATTGCACTGGCAATCATTTGAAAGAAATACATTCGAGTCATTTGTCGATCGAATCGTCGAATGAAATCTTCATTATGTAAATTATGAACATTTCGTCGAGTAAAATACCAGAAGAAAATAGCTAAACAAATGGGTAATATGCCTTCTAAGATTGGAAAATAGAATAATGCAGCAATGATTAGAAACAGTCTCGAATGTGATGAACAAATAATTGTTCCATTTGAATCTGTTGGAATGTTTTCAAAAAGAATAACGACTGGTATGCCAATAGTACACCAAACAAATATCAAACCCATAGTTACTAGTAGAAATGCCATTCGTTTTGAACTTAATAATCGTAGATGTAGAGAAGTAGTGGAGGTGACATATCGATCAAATGAAATGAAACAATTAATAATGAATACAGATGTTATAGTAAATCCAGCATAACTCATTTGAAATTTACAGAATGAACTATTAATACCCAACCAATTGATTTGAAAACCAAATGTCATAATATTTGGTAGATAATAGAGTGGTAGAAAGAAAAATTCAAGAATTCCATTAGTGACAATATAGATCGAGCAAGGATTGTTATTGAATGGTCGCTGAGTGAATATAAGTATAACCATTGCTGAACCAAACATACCAAAAATAATCATTGTTATTCCTCCATATATGAGCAAATAACGAGCGACTACAACTAGAGTTACTGTTGAAGATGACATTCTATTTCATTTCAACGATGATGATGTTTATTTTAATATCAGTAGTGTTTTAGTTGAAACTTGAATTCAAATTTCAAATTACTATTTTCTAATTTGAAATTTGAAGTTTGAATTCAAGTTTCAAATATGATATGTTAATCCTTTCTATCCCGATATTACATGATATTAGTCAGGCATCATTCCAGGACTCACCAATGTTTGACTCTCGTTAACTTTTGACGATGAAATCCTCTTTCATCATTAACACTATGATAAGAAACACTAGCTTTATTGAAGTCCCTCCATAAATCCAATAATATTCCAGATTTCCCCATTAACCATATAGATATTGAACTTTTCTTCAAAAACAATTCGCCTCTACTTATCTATTTCTAACATATGAATCACTACTCATGAGTCCATAGTTTTAAAAAAAAGTCAATAATCACCAACAAGCATCAGGATAGTCACTCTTCACTCTTACAAGTTTACGTTTAAAAGTTCTACATGCCAATCAATTTTAAGATAAATAAAGATTTATGACTTATTAAAAACTATTTATTCAAATTTCAAGACTAAATATGAAGAAAACTATATTATTTCCGCAAAAACATCGAATCCATTCTGGTTACGATTGATTGTCCTCATTGAAACATTCGATGTAGCCATATTTTTGTAAGTTATGTCGGGAAAACGAAAGTTTGTGAGTAAGAATTATGAATAAAAGTTCAAAATGAAATCATTGAACAAACAATGTCTGCTATACTCAAATACAGTAGTGTCGAACTTGAACATGAACATCAATACTGGTGTTAACGGTGTACACATTTCGCTCTCACTCTCACTTTTTGAACTAATGCATTTGCAGTCAAAATATTTAAATTTAAATTTCAAATTCGACATATATGGAATTATATTGACGTAGTTTAATGATGGTTGAATAGTATTGTTTGACAGACCTGGCAAAAAAGAATTAGTATTTGCTCTGTTTCTATTTAATCGAGCGTTATCTTATCGGAATCAACATTTTAAAAAATTAAACCCCTCATCATATGGTTCACAAAAAGGAACTCCGATATCAGTTCATTGTTGTTTCTCTTTTTCTTCGACACGTTGCAAATGATTGTTCTGAAAACGTTTGCTTTTCTAATATTTTTACCGATTTTTATTTCTACAATTTCGATGAATCTTTATTTTACCGATTCTACAAATAAAAAGTTTGATACAACACAATACGATTGCTTTCGTGTTGTTACATTCATTGAAAAATCTCAAAGTAATGAACAAATTATGTTATATTGCATTACTCAATTAGTATTCGAACCGACTATATTAGAGAATGATTATTCTTTTTCGAAGTACACATTTGCCGATCTATCAACACACAAAATCACAAGTCAACAATTGTATCAATGGTCAGCATCGATTGATCTAATTGAAGATTATCAAAACTATTTAAATCAATTATCGTATTCAAATACTTCGCCATTAGCAATGAACATTTTCTACAATTGTACACTACCAAGATTTGGTACAACATGTCAATATGAATTCGATGACTATCATTCAAATTATAAATCAATACAAGAAATAATTCGAGATTATTATCAAAGCATTGACTCAACAACAGCAACAGATATTTCATGTTATACTCATTTAAAATGTGATCGTGGTCCGTTACCATCGTGTTTAGATTGGAGTGAAATATGTGATGGAAGAATTGATTGTTCGAATGACGCAATCGATGAAGAACATTGTTGGCAATTGGAAATCAACGAATGTCAAGCAAATGAATTTCGTTGTATCAATGGACAATGTATACCCAAGTCATTTCATGGCGATACAACATATATTCCTGATTGTCTCGATCAATCCGATGAATACGGTAGTATAACATTGCCGCAAAATGATGTTTTCGAACAGGAACCATCATTTCGACATGATGATGTTACTTGTTATGAAGCGTATTTAACTAGTACTTGTACACATCAACGTGTCGAACTTCTTCTGAATGCACTGTTTTCCGTTCAAGATAAATCAGTGACAGATGATTGTTGGTTTGCAATCAAGAATTTAACATATATGCCTAGTTTAAAACCGACGATATGCTTTGATGATAATGAAGATGAAAGAATGGTTAAATCAACATGTCCAAATATGATATATATACCCAGTGTTCCCGTTCTTTTTCATAACATCTATTTTGCTTATACAACAGCCGATTTACAAATGAAAGATTTACAAAAACTTCTCCTGCCCTATACGTGTTACAATGATTCTCGTTATGATCGATTATTTACAAATTATTCTCGAATTATTTTCAAGAATAGTATATGCTATCGTTCGGATATAAATCTACCTACAAAAGCATATCCATGCTTTCGATACAGTTGGTTAAAAGATTACGTTCGGCCTGCATTAATAGCTTTAAAAAAACAGTATCTTTTCGTGAATTATAATTCAATGTTATGCAATAGATCGAGTATGTATCAATGTAGAAATTCATCGAAATGTATTTCAATACATCGTCTGATGGATACAATTGAAGATTGTCCATACAATGACGATGAAAATAAGGCACAGATTAACAATAAAAATGCAATGAAAATAATAATAAAAAATCGTATGACAACCAAAGATCTTCCGGAATTACTCGATGAAATCATTGAATTTAATCTACAAAACGATATATTTGTATGGGGAGAAATAAGTCCCGCGAATATAAAATCTATTCGTAATCATATTTTATTTCAAACAGTCTGCGATGGATATCGTGATTTAATGCCGATAGTTATCGACGGACAAAATCATACCGATGAAACTGAATGTGAATTGTGGTCATGTGACAATATTTATACATCTTGCAATGGCTATTGGAATTGTCCGAATGGAGAAGATGAATTTAATTGCCCATCGAATTTAACATTTAATTGTTCATTGGGTGATCTTCAATGTATATCGATGGATACGAAAGACTTGATCTGTTTATCTGGAAGTAGAATAAACGATGGAATTATTGATTGTGTAGGTGCAAATGATGAACCGTACGTATGTTATAGAAACGATAAAGACAATAATTTCAATAATTTCTATTGCCTTGAAAATAATTCTGCATGTTGTCTAACGAAATATGCAATATGTGATGGAATAGCACGATGTGATGATAGCATTGATGAATATTTCTGTGAACAAAATCGATCATTACCAACGTATACAAGTATTTGTGGTGATGAACATCAAAAACAAGGTTCAAAGATCGAGCAGTTTCTATGTGAAACATTTTCATTTTACCCGAGAGATTCAGTTTTACCCTTCGAATTGAACAAATCAAACATGATGGAATTAAAATCAAATCATCTTACTCGACAACGACGATCAGCATATTGTCATCGAGGATTTGCTGCGAAAACAATCTGTTTTTGTCCGCCGAGTTTCTATGGTGATCGATGTCAATATCAAAATCAACGTATTAGTCTTACAATACAATTTCGAACATCATCCAATTTGTGGCAAATACCATTTGCTATTATCATCTCACTTATTGACGATACGGATCAACGATTGATTCATTCGTACGAACAATTAACTTATTTACCGGTTCGAGATTGTCAAACAAAATTTCATTTGTATCTACTCTATTCAACACGACCGAAAAATACAAGTAAACAATATGCAATACATATCGATATCTACGAAAAGACAACACTCAGCTATCGAGCAAGTTTATTAATTGCAATTCAATTTCCATTTCTACCTGTTCATCGTCTCGCTTTTATTATCGATATTCCAGCTACTAACGAAACTCTGATTGGATGTTCATCATCAGCAAATCAATGCATTCATGGCACCTGTATGAAGTATTCCAATGATATGCATAAAATAAATTCACCAACATTTTGTCAATGTGAATCAGGATGGTCAGGTCGTTTTTGTACGATACCATTCAGCTGTACTTGTTCGTCAGATTCATTATGTCTCGGTGTTACACATAACAATCAATCGATATGTATTTGTCCGTTACATAAATTTGGTCCTCGATGTTTTCTAGTCAGTCGAATTTATTCAACTTGTCAAAATGATGGTGTCTATATTCCACATAACGAATTGCCTGATAATTACACATGTATTTGTCCGACAGGTTACAAAGGCAAACATTGTGAAATCATTGAAAATAAAATTATGATTTCATTTGAAAAAGATCTCATTGTACCACAAACGATATTTATACATTTTCTTCGATTATCCGATTTTGAACAACCACATCAACGAATGACAAACTTTCAAACAATACCCTACAAACAAGAATCAATTGTCATCTATTGGACACAACCATTTCATCTTATGTTTATTGGATTTTCCAAAGAAAATTACTATTTAACAGTTACTCACAACGGTACTGGCGATCCATTGCCATCGACAATCAATACAAAAATTCATCATTCAGATCGTTGTCAACATATCAATGAAATATTCAATAAGACATTCGTCGAAATGCATCTCATTCGTCGTATTAAATATTATCATCTTCCATGTCGAATGTTATCATTGAATCTCTCGTGTTTTTACGATGATATTCATATTTGTTTATGTCAAACTCATCGACAACAACGTACTGCTAATTGTTTTGAATTTCATCATAATATGAAATTCGATTGTCAGGGTCGAAGTGTTTGTGAAAATGATGCTCATTGTTTTCAAGATTCTCCTACATGTCCACGACAATCGATTTGTGTTTGTCGTCCGTGTTTCTACGGTACACGTTGTCAATTCAGTACGACGGCATTTAGTCTATCGATTGAAGCCGTTCTTGGCTATCATATTCAACCACATGTCAGTCTATCTCAGCAGCCATCAATCGTTCAATTTAGTATGTTACTCAGTATAATTTTGATTCTTGTTGGATTCATCAATAGTATTTGTGCTATGCTCACTTTTCGACAGCAAAGTTTATGTCAAGTTGGCTGTGGAATTTATCTATTTACTGTTTCAGTAACAACTCTATTAACAACGATTATATTTGGTTTGAAATTTTGGTTATTGATTCAAATTCAACGTGGGATTATAACTAATCGAGTATTTCTCATGATTCAATGTTATTCAATTGATTTTCTGTTTTCTTGCTGTTTAAAAATGGATCAATGGTTAACAACATGTATTGCTATTGAACGAGCTACTATAACAATAAAAAGTGTTCGTTTCAATAAACGCAAAAGTAGACAATCAGCTAAATTGGTTATTTTGATTATTATATTGTTCATTGTTGCAACTAACATTCACGATCCAATCCATCGACAAATAATCAATGAAAAAAATGAATTCAATCAACGCATTTGGTGTATTGCTTCGTATTCATCGTTTTTCACAGCATATAATTATGTTATGAATACATTTCATTTTATTGCACCATTTCTATTGAATATCTTATCGGTTTTTATTCTTTTTACCAAAAAATCTCATCAACAAACAAGCATTGAATCGCATCGATCATACAATTCGATATTTCTGCAAAATATTCATGAACATAAACATTTACTTATAGCACCTATTGTTTCGATTACACTTTCGTTACCACGTATTATTATTTCATTTATTTTCAAATGTATGAAATCAACGAATGATTCATGGTTATATTTGTTTGGATATTTCATTTCATTGGTACCTTATCTTATTGTATTTATTATATTTGTACTACCTTCGAAATTTTATTTAAGCGAATATCGACGAACTATTCGTGAATATCGAAATCGTTTGTCGAGATATGCTTGGACTTTTTCTTTCAGATTTACAAATTTGACAAATAATACAGTTCATCCTACGTAAATAATAAATTTAAATATAACCAACAAGAATCACTTCAGAATATTGAGTTCCCGCTTGATTACCACGTTTTGATGTAACAAGAATTCGATAGCTTGTATACCAAATCGAATTGTTTATTATTGGCTGAGTAGCTCCACAAGTATAACGACTTAAAATCGATTGAAGATCAGTTGTACCACTGTAAATTAGTGTCCAACTCGAACCAAGTGTGAGCGATGATGGAGATGCATTACTTCCTTCAATGGTTATTGTAAATGGATCACGCTCTGGAATATCATTACCTGTACAAAATTGTACAGATAAAAGTAATGACGAACCTTGTTTTGCTGTGAAATAAAAGCCAGTATGTTCACCACAATAAATTGAATATGTACTACTGATTGAAAATACACATCCACCGAAATTTGTATATTTCGTACTAGTTGTATTGTCAAATACATTTTCAGGTGTTTCACCAGGAAAAAAGTTCCCCATGTCAGTAGTGCCAGATGTTGATGGAGTACTATCACCACCAGCACTTGTATTCCATATACCATAAATATTTTCATTTGTAGTTGTAATTATTGTCATTCCTATATGAAACCAAACAAAAAATGCAGTCAGCTTTGTTATCTAATATGAACATCTCTTTACTTGTAGTTGTCGTTGTTGTTGCTGTTGTAGTCGTAGTCGTCGATGTTGTAGTTGTTGCCGTTGTTTGAGTAGTAGTAGTAGACGTTGTTGTCTGTTGTTGTTTCGTCAGTAATCCAATCAACAATGCTGCAATAGCTATACCATAAATAACTGTACCAAAAATACATAAAACAAGACGTAGGAAATTACAGCAAGGACAACATTTTGCCCAATATCTATATCGATGATTTTTTGTCGTGAAATGAAATAAATAAATAATTAACTTACATTGATAATTTTTTATGTCGATTTCTTTTTCTATGATGTTCATTTAAATCACTAGCATGCTCATCAGTTTTAACATTGACATGACTAACTGTGTGTGATTGCTCATTGCTAGAATTATAGGACCGTTTCTTTTTACGCCTAATCAGAGTTCGACGTTTTTTGATCAAATTCTTTTTTTTCATGGATTACTGATTGAAAAAAGAACAAGTACTGCTGATTGTATTTTCGAAAAATAATTTTTTTTTTCTTATTGACATTCGAGTCACGAAAAGGTTTCTTTTATTTTATTGATAGACACGAATATAATCAATCGATAAATCTCGTTGTGCCCAAGTTGATTGCCATTTACCTCAATCATTAACCACTTCATAAAAAGACGCATCGTAGCGTTGCCAAACAAAATAGAAATATGATATCAGTTTCGTATCGATTATTTAATCTTTTTGTTTTTTTTCAATCAAATTTTCATTTCGTTGGATTAGAATCAAGGACGTATATAAGCGTACACTATTGTCATTGTAAATTTTAATTCAATGGCACTCGTAAACGTGTTATTTGTACTGACTATTTGCAGGTAAAAACTTATTTTCATTAGTATAGTTTTTCTTCGTTTTATATACTTTAGTTTGAATCGAATAGCTCATGTGAGTAGTCAAATATGTACGAATTCAACTGACTATGGTTCATGTTCATCGAATCCTTCATGTGGATGTTTACTCGATGTCAACAATGGAGATACAGGTCTATGTGGACTATGGACTTTGAGTTGCTCTTCATTAGCAGCATGTCAAACACCGTACAATACTTGTGCACAATCAGGATATGTGTGTGTTCGTCATCCTCAATGTAGTTTACTTCCAGTTTGTTATCCATCAACATCGATTGATGAAGAAACATGTCCACTCGTTATCGTTTCAACTTATACAAGTGAACTTGATAGCAGTGATCAGACTTATGCTCGACTGTCATCAGGCCAATCGAATTATTATTTTGAAGCATTTCAAATTATGGTTAGTAAATCGGGTGTTTATGAATTTAAGAGTGAGAGTGGTATGGATACTCTTGGATACATCTATAATGGTACATTCTATCGATTAAATCCAACAACAAATCTTATTAAAACCGACGATGATGGAGCTGGAAATAATCAATTTTTATTGAGACTTAATCTTGAAGCCAATGTACCATATACATTGGTTGTTTCAACACATGGAGCGGGAATTCAGGGACCATATTCAATCAATGCTACTGGTCCAAGTAATGTTCAATTCATGAAAATACAACCAATGGAAATGACAACAAGTACAATTAAATAATAACCTTTTTTCTTTTCAAATCCGTTATTTTTCTATTTAGCAACTACTCCACCACCGGTGTATACTACACATTTTGCAGGTGCATTAACATCAGTTAGTCCAACTTATACTCGTCATGGAGGTTCAGGATCATTTTTTTATCAAGCAATCGAAGTTCGAGTGCCAGTAACAGGAGAGTATACATTCACAGCGTCCGGTAGCATTGACACATTTGGATATCTCTATCAAGGAAATTTCTATCCATCTTATCCGGAATACAACATTGTTAAACAAGATGATGATGGTGCTGGCAGCAGTCAATTTAAAATAACTGCTACTCTTCGATCTGATCTGAGATATATTTTAGTATTTACGACGTTCAATCAGCTTGAAACGACATCGTTTAATGTTGCTGCATCAGGTCCTGGTTCACCTTCATTAGCTGCAATAAGTGCATAAAAACGAAGTTTTGTTTTTATTTTTTGGTTAAATTACAAAAATAAAACCAATATCGTGCGCACATTATTGAATGTCTACAGCTCTTGAAAAAAAAGTTCTCTTTTTCTTGTGAATAATGCGGAGAAGAGAGGAAAGAAAATTATGTATGTGGACTAATCAAGATATTATATTTGAGTCACACCTTCGTATCTATTTAGATGTGTGCATATTTATCATCGTTCGTTTTGTTTACCTAGATAAAAAAAAATATATATAGATAGATGTTAAAAGTCAATTTAAAAAATAAAAATGTTGATAGAGAAATATCTTTGGTTGTGTATCGCTTTTGTTTCTATTCATGCAACTGAAGGTATAATATCATGTGTTTTTATGAAAAATATTCGTTCGAATGATATCGAACAACAATTACAAGTTGAATCATGGGGTACGGATAGTATTCGTATACGTCTTAGTCCAGATGTAATTATTCAGACGCCTGATTATGAAGCTCTTTTACCAGAAAAACCAGAAATAGATGAACGAAATTGTCAACAAACGAATGGTAATACATTTACCAATGGTAATATTCAATTTATTCTCAATGATGATAATCAAACATGGTCAATTCAACGACTATCCGATAGATCAACTCTGCTTGCAGTTCAATCTACTGAATTTGCACCATACATTTATCCACCTTCGATCTATTCGCCTATCTATAATCTTTATCGATTAGCATTGAATTATAATCATCAACAGAATGGATATGTTTATGGTTTAGGTGAACATCATTATGATGCTAATCTAACATTACCCTATCATAATTTCCATTTATCATTTAATTTTTCTTCAACAGCACCAACCAATGGTGATATAACCATTCCATGGTATATACATTCATCTGGCTTTGGAATTCTTTGGAATCAAGCTGGCTACGGCTCGTTTGATGTTCGAAATGATATGAACATTACGTGGGTAGGAAATGCTGTACATCAACTCGATCTATGGATAACAACAATATCGAAAGAAAGCAGTCTTTCATCACTTTTTTATCCAATTTTAATGAATAATTTCGTTGATGTTGTTGGTCGTCCAAATCCATTGCCTTCGTTTGCATCTGGTTTTTGGCAAAGTAAAAATCGTTATCGATCACAAGATGAATTCTTAGATGTAGCCAAAGGTTATTACGACCGTCAAATACCTGTTAGTATCATAGTCATTGATTACTATCATTGGACAAAATTAGGCAATTGGGAATTCAAAACAACATGTTGGCCAAATGTAACACAAATGGTCGAACAAATAAATGCTTATAACATGAAGATCATGGTGTCTGTATGGCCTCATGTTGAAGAAAAATCAGACAATTTTTTGACAATGAAAACAATGGGTTTATTAACTCATGATGCCAATGGAAGTGCTATGTCAGTGAGTGGAGATCTCCATATTCCTGATCAATTTAATCCCGAAACGAGAGATTTTATTTGGGATAAAATCAAACGACATTATTATGATTCTGGAATTAAAATCTATTGGTTAGATGCTGATGAACCTGAACGAAGTCGGCCTGGTTTACAGTGGTGGTACGGTCGGCATGATGATGAAATTGCGATGGTTTGGGTTCGAGAACATCAACGAACATTCTACGATGGTTTGAAAGAACAAGATGAAGACGAATTTATCGTGCTTAGTCGACAAGCATGGGTGGGCAGTCATCGAATGAATGTGGCTGTTTGGAGCGGAGATATTGATTCATCTTGGACTGAATTATTAAAACAAATAAAAGTTGCACAAAATGTTGCTCTATCGGGTATCTATTGGTGGACAACAGATATTGGTGGTTATCGTTATGCGGATTTAGATGATGATCAATTTCAAGAATTATTAGTTCGATGGTTTCAATTCGGTGCTTTTTGTCCAATATTTCGATTACATGGTGAACGTCATCCTTCTCTACCTGAGAATCAATGTGGTTTCTCTGGTGGTCATAATGAAGTTTGGCTATTCAATCACAGTTCACAAATTATCGAGATTATTAAATTACGTGAATCACTACGTGATTATGTTGAATATCATTTGAATATTTCTCATCAAAATGGAACACCAATTCTACGGCCAATGTTCTATGATTTTAATTATGATGCTGAAACGTATCAAGCCGAAGATCAATATATGTTTGGAAGTGACTATTTAGTTGCTCCTGTCTATACATATCAAGCTACATCACGTTCAGTTTATTTACCGAAACTGCTAGAACCGGGTGCTACTTGGCAACATTTTTATACGAAACAAATCTATGAAGGTGGTCGGCGTTACGATATACAGACTACTCTCAATGATTTTCCTCTTTTTACTAAAACCAAATCGATCGATATTTATTCATATTAATAAAAATTGTACTTTTTTCTTCTCATTGAATGCTTGTGATTGATAGATTGTAACAACAATCATATTTCTCTCTCTCTCTCTCGCTATAGTGAGACGTATTTTTTTAACATAAAGATTCCCCTTTTTCGATATATTTGACCAAGGTAAGCACTAAATCATACATAACTAGATGACACACGAGACGAGCTCAGGTGCAAAATGCGGTGCGAATGCAATCAAAGCTTTCAATTGAGTTGAAATCTTGCATATGAAAAAAAATTCTCTACTTCTCAATAGCCAATCAATTTGTTTCCATTACTCCATAGTTTATAGTTTTAATTATTCGAGTATTTTGAGCGCCTAACTTTCGTTACAGCTGACATTTTAATTATCTTATGGATGTTAGATATTGGTAAACGATGGAAGAAAAATATTTACGTTCCCTCAAAATAACGAAAGATCGTAGTGGGAATTTGAAAAAAATATCACTAGTTCGACATCAACATTTTTATTTTCTCTTTTGAACGAAAATTGTACGACTTGTAGTTCTCGAGATCATTAGGTA
>ERZ778019.1801-NODE-1801-length-25204-cov-12.599666_pt1 | contig 25204 bp, 30 predicted proteins | sample MGYA00375749_ERZ778019 | MGnify/ENA primary metagenome ERZ778019 (study PRJEB29350, sample SAMN05389821) | bioreactor metagenome | isolation source: Ammonium sulfate bioreactor | place: South Africa: University of Cape Town | collected 2014-03-17 ... | reverse complement strand
CTCTCTCTCTCTTATCAAAACATATCGATTTGTTATTCTCAGCTGGAAATTATTAGAATTAAATAAGATCTAGCCTGACGTAATACTTTGATCTAATTGTCATTTATGTTAATCAAATAATCAAAAGTTGAAAATAACAACTGTTCATCGAGTACTTGTCGAGGTTTACTTGTTTATTTTCCATTGCTTTGCATGATTGACACTACCACCATCGGAGATGATTACTAAGGTTGATTGAGTTAAGAAAGAAAGAAGAGAAGGATACGGTTAATCATAGTTGTTAGGATATCGAAAGAGAAAGGGAAGAAGAAGAAGAAAAGGAAAGAAAAGAAAAGAGAAGTTGAGGGTAAAAAAAAAGAAATGAGTTGCCCGTATGAGAGTACACATTCATATATTCTTTCATATCCCGTTGTCCATATCGTGACGTATCAAATAGGTGCATATTTCTTCTTTCCAAGAGGTCAACGAAAAGAGAAGACGAAGAAAAAAAGAGTTCGAAAACGAAAAATCTCTTTCTTGTTTCATTTTATTCGTTGAATATTGAAAACGAAAGTAAAAGTGTCAAACAATCAACTAATTTGTATGTTTTGTTTTGTCTTTTCTTTTCAGGATTTAACAATAATCAATTCATATTTAAAACATCTAGAAAGTTTATCAACACTTCGTGAATCTCATATACGATATTTGTCCAAGACAATACGCTATGAAAGTTATTCTCCACATCATATTTTATTCAGGTTTGTATCAATATTAGTCGAATAGTAGTATTTGTTGATATACGATCACCATTAATTAACAATTCGATCTATCTTTTGATCATCATTTTGACAGTATGTTATTTTTGTTGCATATGAGAGAGAGAGAGAAGTAGACAAGGAGAAAAACAAGACAAAAGTCTATGTAAATACAGAGATAATGCGTATTTCAAATTTCATTCTCTTGTTTTAGTCGTGGTGAATTAAATACTTGTTGGTTTATACTTTTATCTGGCTCTGTTTTTATCGAGTCGACTATGTATTTACCACGAGCAAGGTAAAACATTTCATCTCTCGATATCTAATTAATTTGATTTCATTTTTATTCATAATCTCTAAACATGTCTTACGTAGATCCCTTGAGACAGAAGACGAAGAAGAAAAAAAAACGAGAGACCATTTTCTTTCCTTTTTTTCCCGTTTTATTTGTTAACCTTGCTCGTTCTCTAACCATTTTGCATACAGCACAAGTACCAACATATTCTCTCTCGTTTTTTTTCTTCGTTTTTACTGATCACTACGTATTTACCGTTAACCTTGAATAGACATTTGTATTCATATGACATAACGTTTACTTACGTTTTTTTTTCTTTTTTTTTTTCTTTGAATAAGTTTTGGTAAACGAACTTCAACGAACCAATATCGTTTAAACGAATGTGTCATTTTAGAACCATCGGAAGCACTTGTTGTAAGAAAACGAGATCGAGCTTTTTTTTTGTTATTTCTCTCTTTCGAAAATCTTGTTTTCGAAGAAAAATATGTCAAAATTTTCGTCTAGATTGATTATCCAATAGAAAAACACGAAATACATATGCAAATCGAAGAAATCAATCGTAAAAAAACATCTTTATGTCAACGACAAGTAGGACGGACATCATTCGAAATATTTTTACTACTACTACTACTACTACGTTTTCAGCGTTCGATAACAATCAATGATTCCAGCGAACTTTCGCCATCAATGATTGCTAGTTCACACTCACGTGCAAGCGATACATCAAGTGCCTATTCAGGATCAGATATTATGCAGTCATCAACGAATGGTGATGACGCTTTAATGAATAACAATGATACAGACGAAGAATCCGATGAATCCGATGATGTAAAAATGAAGTTTTTTTTTATTAGTGAAAGAAAAACAATTTTGTTTTGTAGCAAACAATTCCAACGCGAGATCATATTCGAGAAGCATTAATGAAAGAAACGAATGAACGAACGGAAGAAGATATTGAAGCTATTTTAGAATTTCTTCGACATTTTCCTGTAGGATTTCGTCGTAGACAAGAATTCAGTCAAGATTGATTTTGATTTTCGCGTTTTTTTTCTCTATTCAAAAGGCATTTGCTGATTTGACCTTACACGTTCGTCGTGAATTATGTAAAGTTTTTGTCTATGCTCATGTCGAAAAAGCTCAAACAATTGTTATGAATGACGGCGAACGATATGATTCTTGGTCAGTTATTATCAATGGTACAATCGATGATGAAACCATTGATGGACAAATCATCCGAAGTTTAACTGTCGGAGAAAGTTTCGGTTGTGGTCCAACATTGGATCAATATATTCATCAAGGCATTATGAAAACACGTGTTGATGATTGTCAATTTATTGTTGTTGCACAGAATGATTATTATGCGATATTAAATCAAGTAAAAACTAAATATTTTAGACAAAAACGAATGAAAAAAAAAATTTTTTTTTTAATTAAAAGGGAGAAAAAAGTATTCGAAAGGTTGAAGAAGACGGGCGAATTGTTATGATAAAAGAAATTCGTATCGATGATGAAGAACATAAAATACCTCGAGAAATAGTCATAAAAGTATGCAAACATTTAATTTCTTTTCACGAATTCGATATGCATATTTTTCAGGCAACCATCAATAAACTTCTCGATCAACTTCTCGATGCAAATCAATTAATCGATGATCCAAATTTTGTCGATGATTTTCTTCTAACTTATCGAGCATATATCTCCGATCCAGTGATAATAACAAATAAAATCCTCGAAACATTTACAAAAACATCAGATAACGATCTATGCGAACATCTAGCTCGTGTAATTCTATCGTGGATTAATAATCATTATCATGATTTCGAAAGTAATGCGCAATTGAATGAATTTCTCGAGAAATTCGATGATTACCTTCAGCATCATCAACAATTCGAAGTAATTCACAATTCAAGGATGTTCTTTTTTTGTTCTACAGAATAATTTCGGTTTTAGCATATGAAATCCTGGAAACATCTGTTGAATTTAGCTTGTTTTACAAAAGCAAGTGTTCGAATAGTAACCATCACTCGTTCGACACGAGATGATGTTTTGAATTTTCATATTCTCGGCGGAAGTGACACTTTAGCGAATAATGGAATATTCATTTCGAAAGTCGAGAAAAATTCGAAAGCTTATGAAGCAGGTTTACGTCGTGGTGATCAAGTAAAATATTCGATTTTGAATTTTTTGCTTCAAGGATCTTTTTTTTCTTCTTTATCTTCGACAGATTTTACATGTCAATGGTCAATGTTTCGATTATTTGACTCATGTTCGTGCCTTAGAAATTCTTCGTAGTACAACTCATTTGTCCTTGACTGTGAAAAATAATCTTATGGGTAAATAGAACATTTTGACTGCAATGATTTCAATGATTCGATGTCTTTGAAAGGTTTGAATGAAATTGTTCATCCCGATAAATCCCCTTCGAGAAAGAAACGTCATGATATTTCCTCTTATGAACAAGAAATTCGAAATAAATTAAATGGTCTCTCATCACCAATACGTTCTCAATCGATAACACCAACAACTTCTCCTGTACTACCTCACAGTCCATTAGCTTCTCGTCAACAACAACAACCAGTCAACAATACACATTCTCCACAGACAACAAATAATGAAAAAACAAAACCACGTCCGTTAACTAAACGTTTGGGTTTGAAGCGTACATTAATGGATAAATTAAAAATCACAAAAAACTCAAGGTAATTCAAACTAAATCTTTCTTTTTTTCGCTCGATTCCTTCCGCGTTTTCCAACGATGATACCACGTATATAAACCGCACGATGAGTTGCATGTTAACATCGTCCAAACAACTAACATATTGATATCTAATGTTGTCCCGAAACGACCTGCAAACGAACAAGATTTCACTTTTTTTTTCTTTTCTCTCGCTTTATTCATTTCTTACCACTGTACATAACAATTAATATTAAATTGACAAATGTCCAGATAATGTATTGTTCGAAATAACATGCAATCAAAAGAATCTGTCCGACAACACTGCAGCCATTGGTGAGAGCATCGAGTAGATGCGGAACAGCTCGTGTTTCGAATAGATATTCTCCCGTCAGCGATTTCGAAACACATGGAATTTCGAAATAGAAAAAAACCACCAGGAAACAGCTGCTGAAAATCGTCAGCAACCAACCATTCCAACTCAATGCACGGACACGTGTTGTCGCTTGATTATCCAATTGTTTCGACCAAATATAAATTCCGACGAATTGTGTTGGTAAAAAAATCAACGCAAACAATTGTGCATCGCCGACATAACCAAATGCAAATGCAAAACTTCCATAGAGTATCGCACCGAGAATGCCCCAGAAATAGGACGAGATTTTCCCGTGAATAACTAGCACAACATTGAGAACAGTTGTGATCGATGATATACCGGAAAAACAGAGCAGAATTCGACGCCATAGTGGTACGCCATCTTGAAAATCATTTTTCCATTTGATTATTGAACGATTTGGATCTTGAGAGAAGAAGAAATTGAAATCCTGAGAAAGAAAAAACGAAATCTTGGATCTTTTTTTAAATGTTGGATAAAAAATTCGATTTACTAAAATTGAAAAAGTCATATTGAATGTTGCATAGAGAACAAGGACGATTAATTGCCAGGCTTTGAATGATTTTAAATCGGGTATAATCGATTTGAGAACTAGTTGACATTGTTTCAAGTAACGTTTAAGAAAAACATATAATTTCGTCGAAGTTTTATTAATATGAACTTCATTTTCTGCAGGATTTGATTTTAAAAAACATTCATTCAGTTCTAAATTCATATCGGTCATTGAATCAATTGCATAGATCGAACATTGAATTTACATATATATATAAATATGAAATGTAAACATAGAACTGCGCGATGATTTTTCAATTCAAAAATAATTTCGCTGCAGAGAAAAAAAACACATTTTTTGCAGTCTGAAAATCATGTCTGCGCGCAAAAGGAAAAAGGAGAATAAACAACGCATTTGTATTGGTGGAAGTACGAGGGTTACAATCTATGTGTTGTCGATGGAGAAGTAGAAAAAATGCGCGCCTACTAACCGAGAATGATTGTGCATGTGCAGCGTTAGATTAAATCGCATATTTATACCGAAAAGAAAACCAGGGTGTGCATCCTTTCGTGTGCATTTTTTTTTTCGATTATCTTTTTATTAAAAAAAAACAAATGATGTGTTTCACGCTTATCAGCAAACAAATTATTTCTAATTGCTTTTTTGAATTTTATTTTTGTTTTTCTAGCGAACTCGATACACCTGCAATTGAAAATGCACTTGACTCGAGCATTTTATCAACGACAAATTCAACCAAAAGTTTAAATCGAAGTACAAGCAATCCTGACCTATCGACATTGTCGATTTCTTCGTCGAATGGTGCCATTCAAGATGAAGATCTCGCTACATTCGTTGTCAAAGTCTATCGAAGTGATCAAACACATAAATATTTTCCCGTTTTAAAAGACACAACAGCTCAACAAGTTGTTCAATTAGCAATCAAAGAATTTAATATCAACGATCAGACGAGGTATTTGCTTCGAACAATGAAAATAACCTAAATTTTACTTGATTGATTTCTTTCTGCTTTGATTCTTTCCTTATGCTTTTTCTAGTCAATCTTATTCTTCCGATTCATCTCGGTAAGATAGTAAAACACGGGAATTCGGGGACATCTCATATATCTATCTATCTATCTTCAATCTTTTCGCTCAATTTCTTTTCTTGATCATTTAGAAATTATTCTCTTTGCGAAGTTTCTGTCGACAATGGCTTTATCAAGCAAAAACGTCTACCTGATCACATCAATAATCTTCCTGAACGTTTGCCTATTAATGCTCGTTATTATTTAAAAAATAATCATTCAACTGAAGCACTTGTGCCTGATCATCTCTCGAACGAGTTGATTCGTGATGCTAAAATCACGTTTCTTCAATTAGATGCATTGGAAATCTGTGCGCAATTGACACTAAGAGATTTTTCAATATTTAAATCGATTCAATCGACAGAATATATCGATTATGTATTTAAAATAAAATCAACATATGGTCTGCCAAATTTCGAAAAATTTCTTCGATTACCAAATCAAGAAATGTATTGGACAATAACAGAGATTTTAAAAGAAACCAATGTTATTCAACGTTCGAAAATTGTCAAACAATTCATTAAAATTGCCAGTAAATTTCTTTGAGATCAACATTTTTGTTTATTTACTTTGATTGTTTGTTTGTGCGATTAGAATGTTGTAAAGAAATGAAAAATTTTAATTCCATGTTCGCTATTCTTAGTGGACTTGATCATAAAACGGTTCAACGTTTACAAGCGACTTGGGAACGTGTACCGGAGAAATATAAAAACATATTCGAAGTAAATCAATCAATTGAATTTTTAATACAAAAATAAATTCTTTCATTTTTAATTAGGAATTAAAATGTCTATTAGATCTCTCTCGAAATATGTCAACATATCGAAATCTACTTAAGAATGAATCGATCGTTCCACCGATTGTAAGATAGATGGATAGATAGATTTTCTTATAGAATAATTCGTTTATTTTTTAGATTCCTATGTTTCCTGTTTGTATGAAGGATTTAACGTTTATTCATCTGGGAAATCAGACGAAAGATGACGACTTAGTATGACTTCAGAAAGAAACATAATCGAATGTATACGCGTGCGTATTTCTAGATTAATTTCGAAAAACTTCGAATGATGGCTAAAGAAATCCGAACGATTATCAATATGGCATCATCACCATATGTAAATTATAAAAATCACAAATAAATAAAGGAAATATGTTTATTTTGCAGGATATTTCGAATATGTTCGATTCGCCGACATCACACTCTCAGATATTCGCAGGTTTCGGACATCAATCGACAACTGATTCTTATTTGACGATTCGAAGACATCAGACTAATATGAGATTATCAACAACAGCAAATGCAAAACGAATTTATGACGAAGTAAAAATTCGAACGATTATTTATTTTAAAATGTCTTTTTTTTCTCAGGCATTGATGGTTAAAAAAGTGAAAACTTATTTAAATACTGCTGAAGCAATTGAAGATGAAGATCGATTGATCGAAATGGCCAATCAATGTGAACCAAGTAGAATTGTTAAACGATTGAATTCGATTTGTTATTGATATTTGTCATTTAGTTACAACAATCAAACGTCGTCCATCACCGTCAACTTCGAGTTTATCTTCGAACTCATCGACTGATCGTCGTGCCGGTACAATTCAACTCACTAAATTCGGTAAAAAAACAACTTCAATTCCATTATTTTCTATTCGATTCATTCATTCAGGTACTCAATCACCTGATGCTGTCAGTAAACTACTTCTTCTATCGGATAGTAGTCATCAGATTAAATCTCGAAATGGATCAAAAACTCCAGCAACATCAACATTTCGAAATGGTTCACCAGTAATTCCGTCGACGGGTTTGACGGCTGTTCGAGAATCGAATCATCGTCATCAATTGAATCGAATGCGCGATACGAATAAACTCACAAGTGAAAGTTCGAGTTTGAACTTAAAATCTACGGCTAACTTTTATGTTCGATCACATATTCGTAAGTTTACAAACAAGACGACATATTTGATTAATTAATTATTTTGATTTAAGAATTGAATAAAACTGTTGATGATTCCGAGAAATTACTTGATCGAAATCGATCGAAATTTCAACGTTCAAAATCTCAAGATGAATTAGGCATTGATGAAGGTTTGAATTTAAATTGAAAACTCTCTCATTCACCGAACATATCCGTTGTTTTCAGTTGCTACAGCTATCGATTACGATGATTCGGAACAAGTGACAGCCGTTTGAAACACGAAACTTTTTCTCCTTTTCTTTTTGAATGTTTGCTAAATCGGCCCGGTGCCTTCTATCTTACAAATAACTAAAACAGTGAATTGTTCTCATTGTTCGACATAAATCTAATTCATCGTTGATGTACATTTCTGTGTGTGTTTTGCATTTTCTTCTTGTTTGGTTTTTTGTGTTCGTTTTTTTATATTTTCCTACTGACTTTCTTTGTCTTGCTCAAATTCATTTGTCTTTGCTTAATCTGCTTTGTTTTTTCTTTTATGAATATCGATCTGATTCTGTATGAATATCGTAGAGATGATTATCTTTGTTTGTTTGTTTTCAATAGAAACTTATAACTCATTCTTCATTGTCAGATGCGCTGCTAAAAACATGTGTTTTTTTTCTTTTTTGTCTGTGTTATTTTTTCTTTGTTTCGTATGTCTTTGCAGCGCAATATTTGTGTGCCTTTAAATTTATCATGACAATAAAGAATCGAAAGAAGAAGACGACAATGTTTTGAATGAGTTACATATACAAAGTACATTGTGAATTTATGTAAGATAAACCAACACAATCTGTATCTTGTGAGCAAAGACTACTGCATGTAAGAAGACTGTGAGCGGGAAATTGATCGAATATGCCGGCTGTTAGATTTTTTTCAATGAATCGAAATTGTCTCATGGATGGTTGAAGTACTCCAGTGAGACATTTTTGAATAACACGCTGTTGAACAGGACGTGTACAAACCGTAAATGCTTGAGTTATTGGCGCTGCTGTTGTTGATGCAGGACAAAGAAATGGAATGAGACATAAAACCAGATTTACTATGCTCGAGAGAAGACCGACTAGTAATTCCCCAAGTGAATTTGTACCTGTAACTAAACCCGTTTGAGATCCCGATGAAAACCAGAAATAACCATTACAATTTATTGATTTAAATGTATTGTTGAGTAGTATAATATCACTAGTCAATGATGCAGTTCCATTGGTTAAATTAACCATTGTCATGCCATGTGATTGGCAAAATAGACTGGCTTGACTTGCCGATCGTGTTTGTCCACAATCGACATAGAATTTAATCGGTTCATAACACGCTGCATTTGTGAGTAGGATGTAGTTAAGCAGGATAAAGGACAGAAAGTAAAGTTTCATTTTTTTTCATAAATAAATGAATAGATTTATTTTTACATACAACAGTTTATAAATTATTCTGATTTAAAATATGATCGTGTGATATTTTTTCACTTTTTAAAATGATTACAATGGAAAAACTTCATTTCCTATGAGTGCACATCATGAAAACACTTAAGAAAATTACAATGCCGGAAAATAATAAATCACGGAAGAAATCATTTATTATAATAAATTTTTTTTCTTTCAAATTAAATGGTGTCCTACTTGTGAAGCAACAATTCTCAGACTCAACACCCTCAACATTATTATTGTCTTTGAAGTCTCACGAATGTACTTGAATTATTTGAATTTTATTTATTATGAATAAAATAAACTTACATGTAAAGCGTACAAATATTGTTGATAAATGATATACCGACACAGGATTTTTCTGATAAACATTGAGTACTACATGCTGATCGACTACGTGATTCCATTGAATACAAAATTCCTCCATACATTGCTTCTTCAGTAAATTTATAAGTTCGCATATCGGTTCGAATTTGTGTTGCTAGACATTTTCGAATGACTCGTTGTTGTATTGAACGAGTACAAATCATCACTGCTGAAGTAACTGGTGCTGGTGTTGTTGTTGCTGGACAGAGTAATGGTAGACAAGGAAGAAGATTAGCTAAGCCAAGTGATATTCCTAATAAATCATTTAATAATGAATCAACACCTCCAAGAAGAGCGCCAAGTATTCCTCCGAGTAACTCAATAGTGCCAACATAACCAGTGACATTTTTCAGTGAAAACCAAAAATAAGACGAGCAATTCAATGTTCGTAATGTGCTGTTCAGTTCAGCGATGTCAGATGTTGAACTTGACGAATTTGTTAGATTTAATAAGACCATTCCATGTTGAGCACAGGTTGATACTGCGTAACTAATACTTTGATTTGTTGTACAATCAACATAAAACTTCTTCGGTGGATCACAAGTGCCAGCACTTTCCACTACTATCGTATAGTAAACGGCAATGAGTAAAGTGACGTAGTATGTGTAGAGATGCATACAAGTTTTTGAAAATTCTGAGAAAAACTGCTCTAGTTTCTCTTAATTTAAATAGTAACAAACTAATATAATTGGAAAGGACTCGTGATTTTGCGTGAACGGAATCAATTTTCTTTAAAAATCATAGATATACGTAAAAGAAATTTGTTACCTGATAATAACGTATGTATCCGTGTAACTTCTGAGAAAATTTAACTTCGATCAATCTATGGAAATAATTGTTTCGAAGAAGTCAATGAAAAAATTTATCTTTGAACGTTACAAAACAAGAAACGGATATGAGATTATGAATTGAACAAGCGAATCAATAGTCTTATTTCGACGTGCACTTATTACGAGAATTGATGACATTTTCCTTTGCGCTCTTTTCCTCTTCGAGATGAATTCAACAACAAATCAACAAATATTGAGTTCAACGAAAATATTTCTTTATTTGCATTTCCGACTAAACAAATACAAAAACTATGTCGAGATCTAAGTGATCAAGCGTGATAAGACAATGTATTCAATTAAACTTGGCCAAATCACAGAACATTATTGATCTGAGAAATGTATTGTTGTATTAAGTTCTGTTGTTTTTCTCTCTCTCCCTCTCTCTCTCTCTCTCTCTCTCTCTCTCTCTCTATCGAAAGGGGAAAAAACGCAACGAGATCGAGAAGAAAAAGAATGCTACGAGTACTAGCTTAATTCAATTGAGATAACGTCTTTTAGCCTTCGCTCGGCGTATCGGCAACACACAGACACACACCAAGGATGACTTAACGGAAAACGACGATCGTCTAGATGAATATACAAGGAGAAAAGGAAAACGAGAAGGAGGAGAAGAAGAAAAAGAAAAACGACGACTAACAATCTTGAACAGTAATCATTGAACATCACTCTCACACTAGACTTCTGCCGATAAGTCTATACGAAAAGAAAAATCTATTAGTAGAGCACTGCTTTCTTCTTTCACGCTGAAGAAACGATCAGTAGAGAATCAAAATAGAATTGGATAATCAATTTTGTACGTAATTAAATCTTAAATAGTCTTTTTTTCTAATTAGACAAGTAATCGAAAAAACTAGATAATCATTTCGACAAATAAACCAAAACCGAAGACAGATTATAATCCGAACCAATGAAGTTTGATTATGGCTTATGGTATTCCTAGTATCTTCGAGTTTACATTATTTGATCTCCATGTTCGAACAGATTGGAAAAGATTTTTATCGTAGTTTAATTTTTATTTCCATCCAAATATTCATCATCGTATGGGTCTATTCTCATACTGTTATGTGTTATTTCAATCGTCTCACAGGTTAGATAAAAATCATACGATAAACTATTAGTTTTCATTCATTGATTTGATGTTCTTTTCTAGCGATATCACCTGCATCCGAAGCCCAAATTGTAATTGGCGCTTTTTTTTCGTTACATCATCCGCCGGGTTCACACGGTGGTGGTCGACTACGAGAATGTGGCGACATTCGTGAAGATTACGGTATTCATCGAGTTGAAGGAGCATTCTGGATTCTCGATCAAAGTACTCAAATAATTTCTTTGTTTTTAAAAAAAAACAAACTTTCATTCGATTTGTCTAGTCAATGCTAATCAATCGATTCTTCCGAATATAACTGTGGGTTATCAGATTCGTGATTCATGTTGGTATGCACCAGTTGCATTAGAACAAACAATTGAATTCATCGGCAATTCAGTTCTAACAGCAAGTGATTTACCAACAAATAACAACAATGGAATACGTTCACCATTGGCAGCGATTATCGGACCAGGTGATAGTTCGATTACAATGCAAACACATAACATTTTACAATTATTCGAAATGCCACAAATTGGTTATTCAGCAACGGCCAAACAATTGAGTGATAAAGAGAAATTCAAGTATTTCACACGTGTCATTGCATCCGATACTCAACAAGCACAAGCAATTGTCGATATTATTCGACAATTTAAATGGAGTTATGTAGCAACAATCGGCACTGAAGGCAAGCCGAAGAATTTCTTTTCATTGAATATATATTCGGGGTTTTTCTTCAGGTGATTATGGTCGAGGTGGTGTCGAAGCTATTCGACGTTTATTGAAAAGTGACGCGTGTATCGGTGCAGATTTTACGATGGTAAATCTGAGAGTTTGTTTTATTTTGAGAATAAGATCTAGTTTCGATTTTGATTAGCCTATTGGTGCAAATTCGACAGTCGCTATTCAAATCATTCGTCAATTAGTTATTCGTGCTCCACGTGTACAAGTTCTAATATGTTTCTGTCTTGATCATTCGATTCGAGCAGTTTTACAAGCTATTAACGAATTGAATTATACTCAACGATTTGTTATACTCGGAAGGTAATTTGTAAACTAACTATTTGATTTTAAACTTTTCGAATAATTCAATTATATTTGCAAGTGACGCATGGGCAGATCGTTTAAATGTTATTCCAAATAATACTGAATCTGTAGCATTGGGTGCTATAACTGTAAGACAATGAAAGTCAAGTCATTCTTCGAGATATTCTTTGATGTTTTTTTTCTCCTCAATTAGATCAAAGCTCGTTCATTGCGTGTACCCGGTTTCGAACAATATTTTCGTCGTTTGCATGTTCATAATAATACTCGAAATGTTTGGTTTCAAGAATATTGGCAACATAAATTCGGTTGTGCATTGCCTGGTTACGATAATCGTATCATAAAATATCCTCGTCAATGTCGACCCGATCGAGAAAGTCTTGCTAAAGCGCCGTATAACGAAGATCCGAAACTATCATTCGTCATCAATTCGATTCTTGCTGTCGTACACGGACTTGATAAAATGCATAAGCAGATTTGTAATGGTACGAGCGGTCTTTGTACGGAAATGGCTCGAATGAATCGATCTTTACTAATGAGTTTTTTAAAATCAAGTCGATTTCGTGGCATAACAGGTTAGGACAATCAACGAATGAATAAGTAAAATATTTGTTTTTGATAGGTGAAGAAGTTTTCTTCGATGAAAATGGAGATGGTCCGGGAAGATATGATATTCTCAATCTGCAAGATACTGCCGACGATTATGATCATCCACTTCATTATGTTCAAGTCGGAACGTGGAACACAGGCAAATTGAATTTGAATACATCATCGATACGTTTCTTTGCTGATCAACGTTCGATTGAACAAATTAAAATTCGAACATTTTGCAGTGAAGCTTGTCCTATTGGGCATATTAAAGTTCGATTGATTTATTCTTCGTTTTTGTGCAAATCAATTATTTTTCGTTTCTGCATTTTGTTAGAAATTCACAGATGAAGAACGATGTTGTTGGAAATGTCATCCATGTACCAATGCAATCGTTCTCGATGAAACCACATGTTTTACATGTCCACTTGGTTTTGTACCCAATCCTGATCAAACAGGTTCATCTTTCCAAAGAAAGAAAGAAAAAACTCATTTTTCTCTCTTCAGCTTGTAATCTTCTGCCAATCACAACGATTAATTTTCGTCATCCATTATCAATAATCATCTGTTTCGTAGCAGGCATTGGGATTCTCATAAGTTTCTTTGTTGTTTACATCTTCGTTCGTTTCAATGCAACACCCGTTGTTAAATCGACTACACGTGAATTAAGCTATTTGATTCTAATGGGTATTTTATTTTGTCATTTAACTGCATTTGTTATCTTGCAAAAGCCTTCGTATATCATTTGTGTTCTCACACGTTTATTACCGGGCATTTCGTTTTCAATGATCTACGGTTCGTTAGTAACGAAAACCAATCGTATAGCACGAATTCTAGCTCGAAGTAAAAAGAAAATCATAACGAGACGATTGAAATTTATGAGTGCAAGACATCAACTTGCTATTGCTTGTTTGATATTAGTCACTGAAGTGACGATTGTTGGTAAAAGAAAAATATCGAATAGAAATTCAAATTCAATGTGCTTCGTTTTAGCTGTGACTGTTTATCGTGATCCACCGAAAGCTGTTCTAATCGAAACAAATGGACGATTATTATTAACTTGTAAGAAATCATTGCAAGGCATTGCAGCACCGCTTGGATTCGATGGACTTCTAGTTTTTCTCTGTACACTCTATGCAGTATGTGTTTTTTGTGAATTTTAATACTTGATCTTCTCGTCTTTTATTCTCGTAGATTAAAACAAGAAACTTACCTGAAAATTTTAATGGTAAAAATTAATCATAAAAATTCGAATTAACAAATAGATTTTTTTTTTCGTGTTTCAGAAGCGAAATTTATCGGTTTTTCTATGTATACAACGTGTGTTATTTGGCTGGCATTTGCTGCTGTATATTTTGCGATTGATGCCAAAGTATTCTCATTATGTGTCGCAACAAATGCAAGTGCATATGTTGTCTTAATTTTTCTTTTCTTTCCTAAATTGTATTTAATCATTTTTAAACCTGAAAAAAATCAACGAAGGTAAAATGCAAATTTCAAGATATTTCTTCTCGTCATTTCGAGGTCGTTTATTTTCAATCTAGTGCATTTGCAACAAACAAAGATATCCGTTGTCATTTCGGTTCTTCAACTACATCGAAAAGTGATATATCATCGTATCGTTACAGCGAAGGTTCATCATTATTTCGTCGTTCTGTTCTTCATCGGATTCGTTTCGGTAATACATTACGTTTGAAAGCTGAATTCGCCAATTCAGCTGCATCATCTCTTCGTACCAATGATCTCTTGGGTAGTGATCGTCGTCCATCGAGTTCGCTTTCAGCCTATCCTGATCAATGGATGTATCATCATCATCATCGACGTTTATCTGGCTCACCTCAAGCACCACTACCGACATTTAGTACCGACGATTTACCTTATCCATCGAGAATTCTCAGTCAAAAAACTCTTGAAAATATTCCAGCGGCATTAGGATTCGATTTGCCGAATAATTCATCTGCAACTCTTACGGTTCGAGATGAACAACCGATCGAAGAACAACAACAGCAGCAGCAACTTCATTCAAATGACTGTATTTATTCAACAAAAAACTCATTTCATCCGCCTATAACCAACGATTTAAATTCATCGATGAGCGAAACATCGGCTAGTTATCCCGCCGAACATTTCGATCGGCCATCGTCGATTCCAATGAAAACAAACTGTAATTGTCAATTGCTCTGGCAACTAGAACGTGACACGGATAGTATCGATAAATTTAAATATTTCTTCAAACGAGACGAACATGTCAATGTCGATTGGGACTATGTTCAGGGCTCGAGTGACGTTTAGATGTATGATTTTGTTTTGTGTTTTTTTTTGTATTTAGCGAAAGAAAAAAAACAAACGCACACACACACATATTTAGATGAATTCGTTTGAAATCATAGACAAGCACATTGTTTAACACTAGCTCTTTCGATAGGATAGATTTGAAGATTACCATTCGGTTGTCGAAGAAGAAAATTCTCATCGGAATATTCAATTGGTTGACATTGATTTTCCTGTTTTTTTCCGATTAATGATTGAAATAATGTGTGAACAGATAATTGATTTTGAGATAGACGATTCGAACAAGAACCTTCGCAGTAAGTGAATAAATATTCTTTTGGTCGAATAATTAAATGTGCTAAGCCAAGATCTTGAAAATTAATGTTCAATTGTTTCAATTTACAATTCGTATTTTGTTCGAATCGATGGAGTTTTATTGATGAAACAATGAGATAAACGTGTGATGTTAAACATGTTTGATCACGTTGAATGATTTCAAGAGTAAATTTCGGATGATCGACTAACGAAATATAATTACGTAAATTAATCGAGTAATAATTTCGAAATGAATCATATTTGAGATAGATTATTTTCGAGAATGTTTGCGAATGTTTTATTAAAAGTTGAATTGGTAGAGATGGTTTTTGTGAATTGATATGAATAATTAATTCAATCGATTGAGATAATTGAATTGACTCAGTTAGATGAAATATATTTCGAATTTCACGAGAATTTAAAACTGAACATTCAGTTGAATAGATCGTTGATATTGGTGATAAGGAAATCTGTCTTTTCTTTCGAGCTTTAACTAAACGAAGAGAAAAAAAAGTCATTATTCTTTCTTATCGTTCACAAAAACAAACAAACAAACTTTGCTCTAAATTGACTGTAAACTGCCGATTTTGAATCATTGATTGTAGATATGTTGAATGAGATGTATTGATTAAATTAAGAAAATATTGTCTTAAAAAAAAATAACGATATGTTTCATTGGAGATAAATGCCCATTGATGATTTGTTGTAGATGAAGGCGAAGTCATTATCGAAGCTGAATGAACAGAATATAAGCAAACAAAAATAATGATCCCAAACGATGTTTGATATGAATTCTTGTCGTACATCATACGATTGCATGTACTTGTCGCACGAGTTTCATTACGAAATATACTGAGATTGTTTCATTCAACTGTTCGCCTTTTATAAATCTGCAAACAAATATCTCTTCATTCTCGCATCAAAATAATTGTATAATATAAACAAAAAAAGGAAATACAAACTACATGTAAAAAGTACTTATATTAATTATTCGCTTTTTTTTTCGATTGAAAGTGCATTTTTATAAATCCCGCGCGGGTATCCAATCCACTGTCTTTCTCTATATATATAGGCGATGTGAAAATATTTCAGTAAGAAAGAGTATTTATGCGTTCTTTGTATTTCGTTGCAATAGTCCAATATCAATGATAAGAAATACCCGAATAAGTTCAAAAGCAAAACTATACATTGTAGAATAATTCCAGTTTTTTCGAAATTATGATTGATTTGTAATCTGAATTTAGATTATTACTGATGTGTAAACATTGAATGAAATGAAAAATACAGAGCTTGAGGGTGAGTTAGATGATTATTGTAGTCAATGGCGAAAAATAAACGTGAGAGAATGCAAATAAAACAGTGAAACGAATAGTTTTTGGTAAAGAAGGGAAGAAGATTTTGGCATTTTCTTTTTAATAATGTTGGCATTTGTTTACTTTATTGAGATATTTAAACTTGTCTTTAATTACAATAAAATTAAGTACAAATGAATATTTATCCGACTTCTGTGTTAAATGTAAACAAAATTTAATATATAAATTATCATGGATATTCTCCCATTTCATTATGATTGCTATCACTTCCTTTATTGCTGGTTGTAAACTTTTTTTTTTTAAATCTTTCCGTCATTTTTATGGCTTCACACGATTGAAAATTGAAACCTTTTGTATGTAATAAAACCTAAGGTGAAATCGATCATTCGTCTAATGGAAAAAACACAAATGGTAGACATGTTTTTTTTTGTTTTACTTCCTTTTTAATACAAAAAAAGCAATTATTTTCGTTCGTATGACTGAATCACTTTCAAAAAGAAGGAAGTGACGTCTACACTCTCAAGAAAATATATAGGCTAAAATTCGAATAAAACCAACAAGGTGTCTATGTAAGGTAAAAATTCGTTCATTGTGATGATGAAAAAAACTGTTTATAAAAGGTAAATTGTGATAGTGTATACGAAATGAAGAAGATGTTTTAGTTAATATACCTCGATCGATGAATTCAAGACATATAGAAAGAGGGGAAAATACCCAGCGCAAATAAGAGAGAAGAGGAAAACACATCTTGTTGATAACGAAAAGAAACATTTCTTACGCATGTCTCCCGTTTTCGCAAGCGCAATTGCCGACGAACGACATGGTAAAATTTCTAAACTTTTAGGGTACAAACAGTAAGAAGTTTTCCTCTCGCAAATCTGCAGATCGCACTTTTTTTATTAAAACATTTTCTTCAGATTTGAGAAGTTAAATACTGAGGACCATACCAGCCTATTTTGTGAACTTAAATTTAATTAGTGATGCTTTTTTCGACTATCTTGAATTCTTAATACGATATGGTTGAACCCTTTTCTCATAAATCAATATTTATTTAAAGCACAGTAAATACATATCTCATAAAAAAAAGGCAAGCCGAAAAGATAATCGTTATCTAAACTTGGAAAGTCTTTTTTACCAAGAAAATGATAAGATTATAGATAGAATCCTTATCTTTACTTGGTAGAATCTTTTTACCAAGAAACAATAGTGTTACATCAGAATTCTCAAGGTGGGAGAAGCGGATTCTCTAGATTCCGAATTCCAAAATTCCGTTTTTCCCGCTTAGTCGGAAATCTTGGGAATAAATATCAAGGGAATCCAGAGAATCCCACGGGAATACGATCGGAATCTTGAGAATTCTTATCTAAAGTGGGATTTTTTTCACAGAAAACGAGAAGATAATAAGCAAGATCCTTATTTAAACTTGAAAGGTTATTATTATGACAATTCTAGAAAGTAGTATGACAAAATTTACGTATGTTTCCGACGCGCACAGTATACCATACGTCAATATCGTTGAAACTAAACGCTTAAATTATTATTATCGATTTGAGAAGAAAAACATTAGGTATGTGAAATGAATTGATGTTTTAAAAAAGTGAATTCCTTAAATCTTCTTGATTAATGCGCTAGAAAACCAAATAGTGCGTGTTAAGAGAACGAACTATAGTCTTTTCTCTTCTCTTTCTCTCTTGTGACTAGACCCAAATTGAGATGCATGCTTTTTTTATTAAAATGTTTTCTTCAGATTTGAGAAGTAAAATACTGAGAACCATATCGACCTATTTTGTGAACGTCATCTAGTACCTACACAAAATAAAAACATGAAATAAAAGAAAATTTAGTGTTTCTTTGTATGCTATGCCACTAAATCCGTTGGTAAAATTAATAAAAAAAAATCGATCATGACAAGTTTTCAGATCAGTTGTGCAATCTTCAATTAGTTGATTCATTTCTGTACACGCATGAATACCTTATAAAGTAACGCTGAAGGTCTATATATTTGCAAATATATTGAAGTATAGGAGAGGTAGTAGCTTTTAAGATTTTTATTTTCTTTTTCTCTCATTACTAGAAATTTATAGAACCAATAAATTTGATTTATTAATCGACCGGAAAGAAACTGAAACGAGAATAGCGAACGTAATAATTATTCATAAGAGTCATACAATACATTAATTTTTTATGTTTGTTACTAATCGAGCTGTTTTTTCCGAAAAGTCTGAAGGCAGGTATTATTCATCTTCGATATGAGTAATTCAAACATTGGATTCGTCCCATTACTATCTTGATTAGTAATATCATGTTATCTATTGTAATTTATTGTAGAAAATGTCAGGTGTTTTTATTGTTGTATTGAATCAGAGAACATATAAATATATTAGCAGCAAATCGTACTGTCTCGTGACAATTTATTTTCTATAATGATTTTTCAGTGATTCAAATTGTTTCTATAACTATGGTTTTGTTTGTTTCCTTTAGTTATTCATGAAAACGCTTAACCAGAATTGATTATTCATTTGTAGGCGTATTTGTTGTGGTTACGAAGAAAAATGATCGTATAAAACATTAGAATAGATACATTTTCCATTGCACAGAAATTCTGTTATACGAATTACTTCTACTACGGTTTTCTGTAGTTATCTTTAATTTGCTTTTCAAACATTCTAGATTTCAAAATTCAATGAAATCTTCCAACGTCATTTTAATTAGTAATACATGACAATAAAGAACGTACTTAGTCATTTCATCATTTATTACGATGTTACAAGATATAATAGAATTACGTAAATCGAAAAAATCAACAAATAATGAATGACAGTAAATTCTTTTACGTTGTTTGTTAAACTATGAGTCATATTTACGCATATTGCGATACAATGAATGGATTTTTCTTTTAAAATAGTTTGAACGCAATTAGTACGTTCGGAAAAATTCAACATAGAATTAAATAAATTGATTCGATTTCAAATTAAAATTCGAATATTTTATCGAGAATTATAATCGCGACAATTGATTGGTTAGTGAAAGACGCCATTGTCGTTAATATTTAATGACCAATTAGACACGAGTATCATCGGTCAATTTCAATGGCGATAATACTTTGATTTTATTTTCTGAATAAATGGGTATTAATCCGCAAATAAGATCTAGAAAGTATCGGTACTGGGAATGATAACGTTATATCATAGTGAAAACAACCAATAATGTTACAACGAAAAAGTGACGTCATTTTTGTGTTCTGTTTTGTCGTTCTTCATCTTGCTTGGAAAAAACCCAGCGAAGTATTATTAGAAATTTTTTATATTCGGTCATACAAGGAAAATTCCAACATAGGTGTAGCATGAACTTTCGAGGCCTTAAAGCTCAAAAATAGCCGGGGGTCGCGTAACTGTATGTACAAGAACGTTCATGAAAGTTCATCTGAAGCGTATGCGCTGAGTAATCATGACATCACATTTTTTTAAAACTATAAAACAGTGGAAATGATTCGTTTCGATATTCAACGTTAGTAACCTGAGTGTAGGTACTCTTCGTGAAATGATTCTCGTTTAGATTTGTAGCTCCATTAGTCATCACATTACGTAATTTCAATGGTCACGTGATTCGACTTAGTTCAATTAGTAATGAACGTTTTCATTAATTAATATTTCATTTTTTTCTAGATTTTATTTGTAGAAATATTACAATATCCAACTATGAGTAGTGTCGATATGTTAAGACATAACTCCTCCAATATTAAAAAAGAGAAACTGGATGTTGTACCCAAAGCTCGATCGAATACATCAAAAAAACAACAATCGTCGACGAAGAATCTGCCGATGTTTTTTCTAAATTTGTTTTCAAATCTACCAAAAAAATTAGGTGTATACACGCCAAATCAATTAGCCGCCGCTGGATTCGAGTATACCGGTGATGGCGATACTGCAATCTGTAAGGACTGCAAACTCGAGATATCCAACTGGACATTAGAGATGAAACCATTAATGATACATTTAGAACAAAGACCTGATTGCCCTTTTGTTATTAATTTTTCGAAAGCACTTCCTTCACTTATATTGAATACAACTTCTAGAAACACAACTATATCGAATAATCAAGAAAATCCATCGAAACGAATTAAAGTTGAATCGACTGATTTCGATTTCTCATCAAATACATTACTCGAAGTCGAATTGCTGATACAAGTGAGAAGACGTGGCTTTTCTCACTGGCCTCATCGAACAATACCATCCAGCTCACAAATGATCGAAGCTGGATTCTTCAATTGCAACGTTGGAGATCGAGTTATATGTCTTTACTGTAACTTGATCTGTCAGCAATGGACTCCACACACCGACGATCCATGCGAAGTACACAAAACATTATCACCCAACTGTATTTATGTCAAAGCGAAATTAATTCGTCCTCCTGCTTCATCAATCTTAATCGTTAACGAAACTTCCGGAAGCATTACGCCGAACACTCAAGTGCAAGGCGCAGCCAATCTTGAACCATTACGATCACATGAAATTGTTTTTACCGCCGCTTGTAATCCATCATATGCGGAGTTACCGAAGCGCCACGCGTCGTTTTCAACATGGCCAAATGAAAATCTACCATCGGTGGATGATTTAGTGCGTGCAGGATTCTTTTATACGGGAACTAAAACGATCGTCACCTGTTTTTATTGTAACGGATCATTACAGAATTGGGGCGCAAATGATAATCCTATGATTGAACATGCGCGATGGTTTCCACATTGCGCTTATGCAAAACAATTATGTGGCGATGAAATGTACCGAAAAATACAAGAATCGAAACGTGCTCAGCAAGGTAGATTCGAACATTTCGATAATTTGAAACTTATAATAATGATTTTCTTCGTTTAGAACGTGCTCGAGCTAATGAATCAAGAAATGGATCTACTCCAGTAAATAGTAATACGGTGACCAATGGTCGTCAATTACTGGTACCTGATGAAAGTACTTTGTCGAGATTAGTGGCAGCTCGATTGGATTTACCAATTTCTCAGAGATTGTTGGATAAATATTTTAAATTATCAATTATAAAAAGATGTTGGGAAGACCAACTACGTCTAAAACGTGTGTAAAATCGAAAAAAACAGACGAAAGGAATTTCTTGAAATTATTTCTCAATTTGTTATTTTAGAGGATGATTTTGTATCTGATTATGATTTATACATCGCTTGTTTGATTCTTCAAAAACAAATCGAACATATCGATGGTAAAAAGGAAAACATCGTAATACCAAGCATACGAATGAAACAAATTCGTGAGAGAAATGGTAAAAGTCATTCCAAAAACCAAAACATATTTTACTTATTTTTTTTCTTTCAGAAACACCATCACAAGAGCCCACAGCACCAGTAGTGAATCGTCCAGCAGCGAGCACAGCTGACATCGAGATGACCACGTCGTCGCAATCATCAACCAATGAATCAACATCATCTCAAACCGAAACTTCATTGAAACCAATAGTTAGCAATCAAACTGATTCGAAACCAGTTAAAACAGCAACGGGAAATTCTGATCAAGATCAATCAACTGAAGCGCCATCGAACCCGTGCGTGTTATGTTTAACGGAAGAGAAGAGATTGGCGTGTATTCCTTGTGGCCATTTGGCAACTTGTGTGCCCTGTGGTCATTCATTACGATCTTGTCCAATATGCAGACGGGAAATCGAAGCATTCGTGAGGATATACATTTAATCGGCAGATTCAATTTTGTTATGAAGAGGTGCTTATTTATTTTTTATAATAAATTTTTTGTTTCAAAACATATTGAAAATCACTTACTATTATTATGATCTTTGGGCATAAACTTAATGGGAGGATTTATTCTAGCAAAAGCACTTATGTGTATTAATTTGTATCTATATTATATGAAATAATATTGTAAATAAAAAACATATTGTTTCGGATTTTTGTTGTTGTTCTTGCTTTTGTGTTGGTTAGGATAGATATGTATTCAAGAAATTATATGTTTTATTTTAGAAATCAGAATAAATCATCATGCCACGATATTTGCTTTTTTTTGCTCATGAATTGGTCGATTTTCGTCTGGCCGTGAGTGATATTGACAAGACGAAAGACTCGCTCATTGTGCAGAATATTGATCGTTCTAGGAATTGTTTAGTTTGGCAGAGATGTTCGGTTTTCGTGAAACGATGTCAATCGAAAGAAAACCCGAAAAGGTGTGTGTGTGCGTGTGTTTGAATATTGATCGATGGTTAAATTATATCATCCTAGGATCCATTTATGTTATGCACATTTTCCAATGTTGATCATTTGAAATTATATTCGTCGCGATCAGTTCTACTGAAGTGAGATGAGCATTGAGATGAAAATGTTTTGATAACGCGTCATTTATCTAGATCGGCTTATGAATACTGGACGCATGGTTCATCTTTGTTAGATGTTGTTGATCAATTAACTCCGAATTCGGATTTAGTAAATGGATAAAATGATTTTTTTTTAAAGTTTGGATTTATTTAGCGACCAAAAGCGAATGAAACTTGGAGAATATTGGTGCACGGTTTTCGAAAACAATTTACTCAACCTGAGAAAATCCAACGGATTGATGTAAGAGGAAAATGAAATTCGAATTATTTGGATTTCGATTTGTGAGCATTGATTGCAGGCATTTAGTGATCGTTTGAATATAACGAATAAATTTTGTTTGAACAGTAAAGCTGATTGTACGGTGGGTTTATTCGAAAGTTATGAAGAAGGACGATTAGAACAACCACACGAAGTATTTGCTGGTCGATGGGTAATTTGACATTTTTCATTTTCAATTAATTGAACAAAGCAAAATCTTGAAGGTTTGTGACGGAGCTCGTCATTTAATCGACAAATACGAAGTTCGCAAGCGTTACTTTATCGGTAAGTCTGCATTTTAACTGCTATTTGTCGCCATGAAACCGCAATATGTCAACATTTTTCACCGCTGAGAAAGAGAACAGAAAAATGCAATGTTGCCTTTTTTTTCTTGTCAATTGAGGTAATACAACGATGGATGCAACACTCGCGTTTGTCATGGCAAATATGGGCCAATGTCAACCGAATCATATCGCACTAGATCCATTTTGTGGCACCGGTGGAATTCTTCTTGCTTGTGCAGAATTCGGTAGTTATGTTACCGGTAGTGAATTCGATTGGCGTGTGTTAACTGCACAAGGTTTGAACATTAAATTGTCAATTGCTTGTTTTTTTATTGAACTTTTTTGTTTTAAAGCTAAACCAACGAAAGCAAATACTAAAAATACCGTTCGTAATCCCGATGAAATGATGCATCGAAATTTTTCGGATTACGGTACGTTGAATCGGTTTTTGGGTGTCGTGGCTGCAGACTTTGCTTATCCGCCATGGCGACCGACGTTTCTTTTCGATGCAATTATTTCTGATCCGCCTTATGGCATTCGAGAATCATCACAACATAAAAGTCGTCGACAAGATGATGATCAAGAAGCTAATCCAGAAAAATATGATTTAACCAGTATCTATGTTGATCTATTAAATTTCGCCAATGTTTATTTACGTGTTGGTGGTCGATTAGTTTTTTGGATGCCAACACATATTATGACATATGATGACAGTTTAATTCCGACTCATCCGTGTTTTCAATTGTTTTCCAATGATGAACAGATATTAAATCGAACAACGAGTCGTCGGTTGATAACAATGGTTAAACTTCGTGATGGAAATGAAAACGAACGAGCGCAAGTGAATGATAAATTATTTAGTAATTTTCGTGATCTTTATTTTACGCCCAATGCAAAAATCTGGGAAGAATTGAATAGTGATTCAGTTCAAGTGATAAAAAAACGAAAAGATAATGAGTAATTTATTATTAAAAGAAAAATAAAATTACCGATTTTGTTATGTTATACAAAGTTTTCTTTTTTTTTTATTCATCTAAGTCACTCTTGAGTATTCAAATTTAGTAAGCAAAGAGAAGTCAAAGCATGCTAACTACGTACAAGAGGCATTGTTTATAAACACTTCAGTTGTTAAGATAAATGCTCTGTCAGAAAATATATCGTGGTATTAACTTGATCGTATTCGTAGTTAACAGTGATCATTCTCAACTGTGACTCTACTCTAGCGAAGTAGTAGAATCAGATATCGTCTATGATTTTTTCGAGCGTTTATTGATATTTATCAATTAATAAAAGTATAATAGAGAATGTCTAGTATTTGAATCATTTATGTTATAAATTTACGAGCATTTGTATTCCTTAGTAATAGTTCATTTACGAAAAATCAAATGGTAATGGTAATAATGGGACGGGAGGTGCTATTTCTTGCAGGTGAATTATAGTTGTATTGGCATTAAGCT
>ERZ778019.1797-NODE-1797-length-25248-cov-13.096098_pt1 | contig 25248 bp, 30 predicted proteins | sample MGYA00375749_ERZ778019 | MGnify/ENA primary metagenome ERZ778019 (study PRJEB29350, sample SAMN05389821) | bioreactor metagenome | isolation source: Ammonium sulfate bioreactor | place: South Africa: University of Cape Town | collected 2014-03-17 ... | reverse complement strand
TATAAATGTCTTTTGAAAACAAAAGAAAAAGAATGTTACTTTGTTTTCGTCATAAATAGGATCGTTTTCATATGAATTTCAAACGGTAGGCACTTATTATTATTGGTCACCATCAGTTGATCCATCTGGTCAAATTTCAATGCGTGGCAGTATAACCGTTGTTCCTGCTGAACCACAAACACTCAAAGTTCAAGTCACGTCCAATACATTCACAGGTTTAGCTCAATCATGTGCTTTTCCATTTCAATACAATTCAATCAATTACACATCTTGTACGACCGATGACGATACTCAACAATGGTGTTCGCCAACTTTTGACTATACCGGACAACGAATCTATTGTACACCGATAGCTACAGTTCAAATCAATTCTTCGTGCGAATCAAGTACTATACTCGATCCAAGCTCGTGCTTGGAAACAGTTCCTGTATTGAATTCACTTGAATTTCTTTTCACATCATGTACAATCGGAAGTGTAATATCGATCACGCCGATGGAAGGACCAGCAGGTACATTGATCAACATCACAGGAACAGGTTTTAGTTCGAATAATTGTGAAAATATCGTTCTCATTGGATCATCATATTCATGTCCGATTGTAAATGCATCAAGCACAGAACTTATCTGTGAAATTGATACGGATTCAACATTAAATGCAAAATCAATTGAAAATGTACGTGTTATTCGAGATCTTCAAGGTTACTTGAGTACGAATGGTCTGATTCAATTTCAATTTCAAGCTCAAATATTCGACATATCACCATCGCAAGGATCTGTAATTGGCAATACGCAGGTCATCATAACTGGTGATGGTTTCGTACCCGATTATACACGTATTATCGTCGGAAGTATCGAATATACATCATCAGCTACAATAACATATTCTCAAATTCGATTTGTCACTCAAATTCCACCTTCAATCTATATCAATCAAGCAATTCCTATAACTATTTTAATTGGTAGTAATCAAGCATTGTGTTCAGCGGATGCATGTACGTATACATGGTCAGAACAGGTGACACCTTATCTAACATCTGTTAGTCCAACATCGATAAGTGGACCACAAACATTGAATTTAACGGGAGGAAATTTTGAAGCTTTGGGCGTAACAAATCCATCGAATGTTCATGTTTCGATTAAGAATGTCGTGTGTAATGTTACATCAGTAACGAATACAACAATTCTATGTGATATTTCAAGTATTGAAAATGGAAATTACCCGATTGTTATTATGATCGATAGTAAATAAAAAAGACTAAAATTTTGAAAGCAAATAAATTGATTTTCGTATTGTAGATATTGGAGAAGTGATATCATCGGTTAGTTTAACATCAATAGGTACTGTTTCAAATATATCACCCTCATCGGGCAGTATCTATGGTGGTACGATTCTAACAATTGATGGAAATGGTTTTGCTAGTTCAATAAATAATATTCAAATCACTGTTGGTACACGTACATGTTCAATTATTGCGACAACACCAGGACAAGTTCAATGTCTTGTTCCTACTCAAGGATCGAATCCATCGACATCATCGATTAATATCATTTCTAATGGTGTTACATTTTCTAGTTCATCAACATTTACATACGATTCCAATTTGACACCAACAATCGCATCTATTAGTCCAACAATTGGTACTAGTGGACAGCAACTAACTGTAACTGGTTCAAATTTTATTATTAATGAAACAACTGTAACCATTGGTAATGTTTCATGTGTCATCACTGATATTTCATCTTCGTCGATTATATGTACGCTCGGTTCAAGTCCAGCTGGAAATCAACCAGTAATCGTCTCAGTAACATCTATGGGTCAATCAAATTCAAATATTGAATTTCAATATGCATTACAATTGGACAACATATCACCATCGCAGGGCAGTTATGGAGGTGGTCAAACGATTACTATCAATGGTGATGGATTCAATACGATGAGTATTGGTGTAACGATTTGTGAACAAAGTTGTCAATCAATCAGTAGATTATCAAATACACAAATGAGTTGTATAACACCGGCACACAGTATTTCTTCGACAGATACAACATGCAATTTGATAGTAACAGCGGGCAGTTTGTCGCGAAGTACTTCGTATACGTACGAAGCGAATTTAACAGCAACAGTTACATCGGTCAGTCCAGTTCGAGGTGGTACAGGCGGTGGTACATTGTTAACAATTACAGGAATCAACTTTCCGTTAGTCGTCTTCTCGAGAAAGAAAAAATTCAAGAAATTCTCGTTGTTTCTTTTAGAACTTCGATCAATGCAGTAACAGTTAGCATCGCCAACGTGCCATGTACAGTCGAAAGCGTATCAACAACAACATTGACTTGTTTCACAGGAAGTTACTCTCAAACGACCGTTCAAGCACCGATTATCGTCAATTTAGTCGATGGTGGAAATGCAATTGGCTCTGTTCTATATCAATACATCGATCTTTGGTCAAGTCCGTGGACATGGGGAGGCGATTCACCACCTGAAGAAGGAACTATTGTTTCAATTGACAATGGCAAAACTGTTTATTTCGATACAACAACACCGATACTCAAAGCTGTGATTATCGATAATGCATCGCTCATATTCGATGACCATCAAGATGTAGCTTTAAATGTTGAATATATTTTAGTTGTTAATGGCGGACGATTACAAATCGGAACAGAATCCAGTCCATTTCAACATAAAGCTATTATTACCATGTACGGCCATTTACGATCGATTGAATTGCCAATTTGTATGTTTTAGTTCTATGAAATGATTTGTTGAGATATACTCGATTTTTGAATTTTAGTTGGAGCTAAAACTTTAGCATTACGAGATGGTATTGTCGATATTCATGGTAAAACCGTAACGCAAACATGGACATATCTAGCTCAAACAGCGGTTGCTGGAACAACAGCAATTGATCTCGTTCAATCAGTTAATTGGCCCATTGGCAGTCAAATTGTTATTGCAACGACAGGTGATTATCTAAGTCAAGGACAAAGTGAAATACGTACGATTACAGCTATGTCAGACAATGGCCGCACATTAACATTAAATTCACCATTGACATATCAACATTTGGGTATAAGTCGAACAATTGGCTCAACAACAGTTGATATTCGTGCTGAAGTTGGTCTTCTCTCGCATAATGTTATCTTTCAAGGTTCAATTACTGAAACATGGAATCAAACAATTGAACCGTGTCCAACAGGCTTTAATCCCGGTGAATTTGCTGTTCAAACATGTTTTCTCGGTCGTTATGGTGAAGATATTGGTTCGGATCAATTCGGTGCTACAATTATGGTTAGCACAAATACCGATAGTTCAAGTAATAATGCACAACAAGCCATTCTTCGTCTATCAAATATCGAAGTAAACAAAAAATGAAAATCTCATTAAATTCTAATTTTGATATTCATGTTTATTTACATAAAGATATTCAATGCTGGACAAGCTTTTCGTCTCGGTCGGTATCCTGTACATTTTCATATGAATGGAAATATGAGTTTATCCTATATAAAATCCTCATCGATTCATCAAACATTCAATCGAGCTGTGAATATTCATGCTACTCATTATCTAACCGTCGAAAATAATGTGATTTATAATATCATGGGTGGAGCAATGTTTTTAGAAGATGGTGTTGAGATTGGCAATATTCTTCGTGGTAATTTAGCTGTTTTCGTTCGAACAAGTTCGAGTCTATTGAACGAAGATGTAACACCAGCTGCATTTTGGGTGACAAATCCGAATAATATCGTTGAAAACAATGCCGTTGCTGGTGGTACACATTTTGGTTATTGGTATCGTATGCTTCGTACGCCTGACGGTCCGTCCTATGCCATGTATTCGAATTATTGTCCGTATCGTCGGCCATTTGGTCGATTCTATAATAATAGTGTGCATAGTGTCGGTCGTTTTGGTGTTTGGATCTTTCCGGAATATTCGCCGACTGTAGCTGGCTCGTGTTGGAATGATGCACCTTATCAAGGTGTATTCGATCGGTTGATATCGTGGAAGAATGCTCGAGGTTTCGAATGGGTTATGTCAAGTTCAATACAAATACGTAATACGATTGTTTTCGATAATGATGATACGGGTCTTCGATGTGTAACGGCGATTAATCATCAAGCAACGAATTTGCCTAATCTTCGAGCGACGTTTTATGATGAAAATACGGGTTCGTCAGTGATTAATTCGATTGTAATCGGTGATTTAGGTGTGTCACCAAGTCCGATTGTACCAAACGAAGGTGGACTTGTTGGTAAGTTTATTGACGGAATACGGTTTGAGTTGAATATTCAATTTGATTTTAGTTATGTGGGATCGTGGTCTTCGTGTACGAAATGTATCATTTTTTAATTTTCCTAATTCGAATACTCAAGCAATTTACGGGCCAATTATCACTGGTCGATGTATGGTCTCTTGCGGAGGTAATCAACAAAAACAAAAGCTAAATAAAATGTTGTTTTATTTTCAAGGTTGGCTAACGAAATTCTCACAATTATCATTTACTAATGTCACTAATCGTGGTCATTTTCGTTGGGTTTACGATGGTATCTACAAAGATGAAGATGGTACATTATCGAATCTATCGAATAGTTTCATTCTGCTAGCTGATGGTCTTTGGAATACATCAAATCAATGTACACGAACGGCAAATTTTGTCAATGCTATCACATGTCCATCGACGTTAGGTTCGTGGATACGATTTGCTTTTAATCAAGCTAGTTTAGGTAAAAATGGTGAAAATTTATATGTCTATGATTCATTCAATCATTCGACAACCGTGCCGTATCTTGCGAAACGATTGACACATCCAAATGGTTATATGATGGCCTTGCTAGCTAAAAGATCGTATCTCTTTCGTTTTGATAATGCAAATGTGAGTTTAAATTAGAAATATGATTTCAAAAAATCCTTTTGTTTTCATAATAGAGTTCAGTCAATTTATCCTATTCGGGTGTTGCTTATAGCATTGAATCGAGTGATTATCTCATTATTCGTCATAAAATCGACTATAAACCTGATCTTGTCTATACAATTTCATCATCAACGGCAGCTACTCAATCATTAACACCACTTTCAAATGTAACAAATAACAATGGTGATTGGTATTATGATAATAATACATTTTTATTTTCATATCTCAGTAAAATTGAATTAAATATAATCGTAAAAACATTGTTTTCACTTGATATTTAGTCAAAAATCCTTCGTCGAATACTCTTCCAATTGATGTGACTATCACATTGAATGTCATCAAATGTCGATATACAAATTGTGAAGCACCACCACAACCTGGCTTAGAATTACCAGCAACGACAAGACCAATAACTGCTTTATACTGGGCCAATGATTCTGATTGGGCATTTGCTTCGGAAGGCTATGGTGGATACGGTATAATGATTCTATAATTCCTTTGTGAAGAAAATTTACTTCGAATTATCTCGTAGGAGGTGTCAAACCTGGTAATGATACGAATATATATATTCCACGTGGTGTTTGGTTAGTTGCTAATTATCCATTGCCACGTATACGTTCGTTACAAATCGAAGGTGTACTCGAATTCGAACAAGTTTGTTTTGGCATTTTTCTGATTCGAATATGTTTATGAAAGGAATTTAGAATATGAACAATATACTTCGAGTTGATAGTATTTTTATCAATGGTGGTCAAATGATTGTTGGTAAGCGTGACAAACATATATCGATATTTGAAACTTTTTCTCTAGGATGGCCTAACGATCCATTACGATCAAAAGTCGATATAATTATCAATGGTTCATCGACAGTCAATGTACCTTTACCAAATAGTGCGGGAACAATGGGTCCGAAAGTGTTGGGTGTTTTCGGTGGTCTCGATCTGCATGGTATTCCTCATAATATTACTTGGACACGTCTTAGTTCGACGGCTCTATCCGGTCAAACATCGATTCTTTTGAGTGAACCAATTGATTGGACAATCGGTGACGAGTTTATCGTCACAACTACCGACACAAATCTCGAGCATACCGAACGACATCGAATAGCTAATATCAGTTCGAATAAACTAACAATTACAACTGTTAATCCTCTTGTTTACACACATCGTGTTATTCAGAATACATTTCCCAATGGTAAAAATCTTCATATAGCAGCTGCCGTTGGTTTACTTACGCGTAATATTCGTGTAATTAATCCGAGTCAATCGAGTGATCTTTTCGGTTTTCGAATACTTGTTTCGGATTATTCAACCGATGTTTGGGATGCTGTTGGAAGAGAATATCTAAATAGATATTATAAAGGTTATGCACGTTTATCGAACGTTCAATTTATGAACTACGGGCAATTTGTTGATGCAGCCAATGAAGACAAACGTGAAGGTATTCATTTATATAATCTTGGAGATTGGAATGCATCTCGGCCGACCTATGTCGATTCATGTTCATTCGATGGTGGTTCATATTCAGCGTAAAATTGCTTTTGAATTGCAAACGAAAATGAAAGTTTTTCTTCCTTCAATCTTAGAATCGGTCTTTGGCAATCGAATGGTATTCCAATAACAAATAATGTTATCTATAAAACCTATGAATCAGCACTTGTTATCACTGGACAAAATCATTTGATTCAAAAGAATCTTGTTTCGACTGTCTACTGGTCGGGAACAGCTCGACCACAAGTAGCTGAATTTAATATTAATTATGATGGTGCGATCATGTCTCGAGATGCAACGAGTGTTGTTATGAAAGACAATTTAGTTGCAGGTGTCGAACGAATTGCCTATCGAATTCAAGGAAATTCTTGTCCCGAAAAGAGTCTACCTGATGGAATTAACAATGATTATGATAATAATGAAGCACATTCAGCGATGGCAGGAGTTGTTCTTTGGCCGACAGATCAAGGTTTTCAATATGATACAGGTAGAAAATTGAATTCTACGAGAGATTGAAATATGATAATTTTGTTTCTAGATTGTATACTAATCAAAGGATTTAAGTAGGTTTTAAATAAAATCAAAAATTGTTCATTTTAATCGATAAATAGAATGTATAAAACATGGTATTACGGTTTATATCTCAATACACCACGAAATATTCTTGTTGATTCTTGTACAATCGTTGATACTAGTGTTGGAATATTTACTCTAGTTCTTACAAATTCTCGTAAATTCTCATAAAAACAAAATTCACAATGTCTTTTGTTTTCTTCTTGTTAGCTCTTCTACATCAATTCGGTAATAATTCAGTTAAAATCTCGAATTCTCTCATCATTGGCGATATCACCAATGATTGTACGGATACAAACAATATGACAACATTGAGTGCTCAATATTCTCTACCAGCTATACCTCTCATATCTGCAACATCAGTTCGTTCGACCTCATCAGGTGGTCGTGTCGGCGTTTCATTTCCATCGTTTTCAGGCGATAATATGGTTCCACGTCATCCATGGACAGGCGTTGGACGATATCCAGGAAGTAAGTCGAATGAAAAACAAAAACAAAATGATTTCTGATTGTCGTTGATCTAGTTGATGGCGTCATGACATTAACGAATAATACGTTTGCATTTTTTAATGATCGTTGTTCACGACGAGATTTTGTTATTCATGTTTCGCAAAATAATGATGATGGTCAACATCCGATTGTTAGTCGACAGATATCAGTGTATAATACATCAACGACGAATCTAATTTTCAATGGTCGACCGAATTTAGATGTTGTCAATCCGAGTGATTGCGTTGGTAAAAACAAAAACAAAGCAAAAAGACGATTATTTTCTCTTTTTTATTAGATATGGATTGTGATGGCTTGAAAAAAGCATTGATAACCGATCTTGACGGATCATTATTTGGTCAAGCAGCTAGTGTCTTCTCTCAAGCTGAATATCTCTGGGGCAATCAAGCACATGGCGTCGGTGATTATCGTATTCCTTCAGTTGCACTTTCAAATCTAACTGGTCAGCAAATAAATGTCAATATATCCTATCCTTATCGTGGAATAAGTCGTTCTACCACTTGTACCTATCAATCTTCTTGGCAAATGTACTTTTGTCCGAATACAATCGATTATCGAATGTTAATCATTGAAAGTATGGACTCAGATACTGAAACTCGTCGTTTATCACCTGTTGCTGTCATGTCCGACAATGGTTACATTGATCTTATCAATGGACCGCAAGATCATGGTTGGTGTAATGGATATACATGTCAAAAACGTATCTCAACATTTATGTCATTGATTGAATCGGGACATGAATATGAAATCTTCTTTTCGAGTACAACTCCGATACAAACTCGATTTCGTTTGTTGAATAGTGATGCATCGATAAAAACTATTCTTTCGATTTATTACGATTCATTACAACAGATTGATGTCTACGCAAATAATATCTATGTTGCGCCGATTAATCGAGATATGAGCTCGAGTAGTTTGATTCTAACGGATCAAATCAATAATTTATCATTAACGAATCAACCTGGTTCGAATTATTTTAATCGGTAAATTGCAAACAAACAAAAAACACCTAATTTCATTTCGAATAAATTTGATTTTAGAACGACAAGAATGGCATCGTTTGTTATCGATGGACAAACAGTCATTGACTTGAAAATATCACAATTACTTATTCTCAATTTCAATCTACCAGCACAAACACCATCATCATTCTACTCATCGAATGTAGTCGACAATCTCGCCGCAATACTCGGCGTTAGTTCGGATAAAATCCGTCGAGTAAATATCATTTCTGCAAATAACAATAGGTAATTACGTCATTTGATTGATCTTTCAAAAAAAAAGAAAAGAAAGTCAATTCAATATTTCAGTCGAATTCGCCGACAATTATCATCGATAATTCTCTCGGTTGAAATCCGTGACGATCCTCAAGTTAATCTTCCAACAAGTACAACGACTACTCCAATCGAATCGATCAATGATATTTGTTCAGCAATTATCAATCGATATCAATCAGGTGAATTACAACAAACATGGACATCACATCCATCGACAGGCAATACGAGTCTAATCGATCTTAACATTCGAGAACCATTCAATCAAACATCGGTTTCATTGAGTGTCATTCATCGAATTGAACTTATTCGATCGCCGAGTTCCTGTCGTGAGCAAAGTCCATGTGTAATTCAACCGAAACTCGTTGCTTACGATCGAAATGGAGCCGTTATTGATAAACTCGGTTCGTATAATCAACCGTGGCAAGTTCAAGCAAGTGTCGTCGGTAATCCAAATATCGTATTGATTAATTCGATTGCTAATTATTCGAATGGACAAACACAATATACAGCATTCGGTTTGCCTGATTTGGGTACTTATCAAATACAATTCGCGTTTATTCAACCAAATAACGTCACAAGGTATTCGAACGATAAATTCGCTAGAAAATATTTCGTTTTTTCTTTTCGTCTCTAGTTCATTTACTTCGAATGTTAATCTCACAGCTAATTCATCTTCATTAACCATTTCGAAAGCAATTCTATCTGCGAAACAAATCGATTCGATATCGGTTGTTTCAATTAATGAAACATTCAATATTTCCGTTGTTCTTATTGATAGTCAAACACGTTTACAAATCAGTAATCTTCAATGGCGAAATGTCACTTGGTTAGCTAATGTTTCACTTTTTACTCTGCCGGAATATAATTCCAATGGTAAATTAATTAAATTAAATACATCAACAATTCGTATTGAAACACAATTGGGCAAGATAATTGCAACTGATTTAGCTATCGATCAGATCGGAATGTATGTTATCAAAGTTCAATTGAAATCGACCAATGATGAATACGAATTCTCATTGAAATCCAGTGCAATTTTAGTTAAACAAAGTTCGAGTAGGATGATGAGAAAGCGAGAGAGATTCTTTTTGTTATTCTATTGCTTTTTCTAGCGGTCTTTGAAAGTCATACTGGATATCCAACATCGAACATTACATTCAATGCTGATTATGATACATTTGATAAATCGGATTTATTAGAAACGAAACGAGCGATTATTTATAATTATTTAGTTAGCATCGGTTTTCCGATGAATAGTGATATAAAATTGACAAAAGGTTCGAATTTGTTTTATTTTGTTGTTGATCGATTTCGAAGAATTCGTGTTTTTGTAGGTAGTATCGTTGCTTCGTTTGTTTCGGGTTCGGATGCAACCAGTCTCGCATCAGCTGTCAATACCATAAGCAACAATCCGAATGCATTATCCGATTTGTCGGTTAAATCGATTTATATCAATGGAAAAACGTATTCAGTTAGTGGCAAAAGTGATTCGACAGACCAATCATCGGATACGACAGGCATGATTGTTAGTATTGTTGTTGGTCTTGTTGGTAATGCAACAGTTATCCTCGTTGCTTATTTCGCCATTCAATATTATGAAACACATCATGCTCGACAACGTTTAATCAATGAAAATGTCGAAATGAAAATCAATTCGAATCAAGTTCAACCATTGAACAATCACGACGATGAACGAATGCCATCGAGCACTGTCAGTATCAGCACGCTGAAATTTCAATCGACAAAAAATTAACGTTTTGCACATCGTATTTCACTTCTTGTTTAGTTAGCTTCTTCGACAATTGACACATAACATTTAAATTTGCCGTTGTTGTTCTTTCTTTTCTTTTCTTTCAATAAATGTCGATGAGCTTGTTGTCATCGAGATCAAAAGATTCTCATATACGCTTTCGTTTTTTATTCGACTCGATATTTTCGTTTTGTTTGTATATTTTATGGCAATAAAATGCCAACAAAACGCCTCTTCACTTGTGTTAGCTGTCACATCATCTCATATCATACACATTTTTCTTTTATTTTCTCGTCGTTTCAAAGACACGTACAATGAGAATATAAAGTGCGGTTCGCATCTTCCTGTTAAAATCGTTTGATTTCACAGGCGCGGTAAATCGCACAAATAGACATATTATTTCTTTGTGTAAATATACATGATTGTTATTGAAGATGATGATGATGATGATGATGCACCTTTAAACAAATATATAAACAAATAAACTAGCCGATCTTTACACACACACACACCTGTCGTCTTATTTTGACCTTTATTATCAATAGTTAATCTTGCTTAAATTGTCATTGTTCTTAATCTCTAATCTTTTTGTTTTTCACATCTTCTATTCAAGACTTTTCGTCAATAGAAAATTACATATGAATATAGTAGGCAATTTAGTCGAGTCTTTAGTTTATTCTCGTTAAATAAACACACACAGATCAAATAAGAAGAGAGAAGAAGAAGAAGAAGAAAACAACGAAATATTAGAGTAAGAAGTGAAACGCTATTGAACAAAAAAATTAATATTGTCCGACATCACTCGTTGCTGTTGATGAATTAAACAGATTTTCATGTTCTTTTGGTGATGATGAACTTGAATGAGTACTCATATTCGATGTTAAACTCATTCCAGGTGCTTGTAAAAACGATGGACTCAATGGCGGAACTCCTCCTACGCCTGTTGAAGGTGTTGCTCCGTGATTTGTTGGACATGTCAATGAATTGATAAATTGATGATGTGTCGACGATGATGTTGTTGTACCATAGGGAAAATAATACGAAGCTGGAGTTGAATAATATGTATTCGAATAGTAAGCAGCAGCAGCGGCTGTATTCGGTGAAATCGGTGATGTTGACGATGAACACGGTATATTTGTTGATGTTGTTGAATTGTAGAATAAAGCTGGATCAAATGGTGAAGTTGATGATGATGGATATGGATCGATTTTAGTTGGAAAATCTAAGATGAAATAAGAAGAATGTTTAAGTTTTGGTTTTCTACAAAAGCATACTTTCGATAGGCGAAGATTTTCGCTGTGATTGAGAATAATTGTATGGCGACGAACGATAATTTGGAAATTTAAATCTGTCAGGTCCGGTCGAATTGATTGGTGATGATTGATGTGTAAAGAACATCGATGGATGTGAAAATGGTGAGACATAATTGTTTCCATTCGATTGTTGTTCATCGAGCATCATCATATCTCGTTCATCTCTATTTTATATAGTCATGTTAACACATTCATTCGAACACATTTCCAGTTCTTCATCTTACCGTCGATTATTTCCAGTATCGAGAAATGCCTTAGCAAATGGATTGTATTTGATTTTTAATGCTGTCACCTGGCAAACATTAAGAAGAAGAAAAAAACGACATTCTTGTTTGCAGAAAAATTCATCAGAAATTCTACCTCATCATTTTGATAGGCCGTTACAGCGATGAATTCTGTTTCATCGAAACTTGTCTCATAGATTTTCTTTTTCAACATAACATCAATAATCGATATTCGTGGTCGATATTTATGAAGAGAATTAAGTACAACCTAATTGAAATATTGTTTTGTTGTTTTAAATATCCAATTTCGAAAGAGTCGAACTTACTTGACAAGCACCTGTATGATTGGTTTTATTGGTTAGTTTCACTTTCGAAAATGAAACTGTTTCTCTCATCCATGTTTCACCGTAATTTGGCGAATCGGGATGTTGATAGGGTGTTCGATGTATCGGTGGATCAGGTTTTGTACCTGGCTGCCATTGACCGCTGACATATCGCCAACGGTGTGAATCGATTTGATCGAATGACAATTCGACTGTGTACATTTTCTCGGGTTCTAAACCTCGAATACTAACCGCCACGATTGGAAACATTCGACGGCCTGCTTTCGTCACACTAAAATAACACATTCAAATACTAAGATAAGAACATTGTTCTTGTTTTATCCTCACATCATTTCATTAGTTAACACGTGAAATTTCTTCCACAGATCATCGTTAACTAAACGTACACTAATATTTTCTCCGTTATATTCTGGTTTCATGAGATATTGCATTTGTGGATGTTGGTACTATAATCGAGTATGTGCGAAATTTAACAAAGAAAAAGAAAAAAAACGCTTATGATTTCTACCTTTCCATGTTGATGAGCGGGATGTTGCTGCGTTTGTTGCATTGAAGAAAAAATCGATTCTATCTTGAAGTCACACAAAAGTGAGAGATTCAAATTCTGACTTACAGCAAATGTATGCGACATTTCTTCCTCTCTCTCTATCTCTCTTCTTTCTCTCTTTCTCTTTTTTTTTCGGCACTTGAACCAATAAGAAAACAGATCGAATTTCTCTCGTTTGAAAATTCTCCACCAATCCGACAGCATTGATTCGAAGTTGTAAAACAAGAAAATCAAGCTGAGATTTTTTTTTCTTCTTCTTAATCTCTCATGAATATGTCAATTGATCAAGTTTGATTCGTCTTCTCTTCTTGTGCTGAACCCATTAGTCGAAACAACATTTCAATTAGAACATGAGACTCAACTCCCACTTTGATGCAAAGGTGTTAAGAAAGAAGAAGAAAAATTTCCTCCTTTTCTTCAGATCAAATTCAAGCATCAATTTCGACTTTATTTTTATTTATTTTACAACATCGAATGATTAAATCAACATATCATCGATGTTGTAAATCGATTATTTGCTACCAGTACCACTCGTTAACCTTTTTCTTCGAATGACATACCAGTGATGTTTGAAAGATGACACACTACATACTTGACTTCAAAAAGGTGAAAGATGATGAAGCGATCTTTGTATTTTTTCGACAAGAAAAGACCAACTAAGTGGCATCAAGTCACTTATCAGAAGATGAAAACGAGCAACAAAATTTGTTTTCAATCGCAAAAGAATTTTAGAAAACATCCGGGAATAAACATTTTCTGTGTGTGTGCTTTCTTTCTTTTCTTTATTTATGCAACCGGAAAGACAAGTGTTTGATATTATGTGACACGGAATGTTTTCTATTGATTTTATTTAATAGACTTTTAAATAAATAGATGTAATCTTCTCTTGTGTAAAAGAGGATCAGCTATTCTAATAAACTCGCATATATGTATATAGTTTATTTTTGATTTATGTCAAAAAAAAAAGTCACTGACATCCTTTCTCATGAACACACACACGCGCACACTCAAAACGAAGTTTTTACATATGATATTGATGATTAACATCGACAGTACTCGGCAATTGAAATGCAGACCAATTAGCCATTGTTGTTGAATGATGATGTTGATTTGCATAATCAAACATATTCGGTGTAGGTTGATCAACGAGCAATAAAGATGTTGCTAAAAAATACGACAAAGAGAAGAGAAAAGAAAAAGTCATAAAAATCAAAATCAAGAATAAGAACATATACATGAAGGTGTATGTTGAGGATAGTAGGGTCGTGTTCGATGAAGATGTGCTGTCGAACGATGACGATGAACTTGATTTGTTATTGGTGTTGAATCTTCAGCAGGAAACGGTAACATATCTGTGAAAATCAGATCAAAAGATGTGTGAGAATAAAATCAATAACATTTTACAGTAAGGAATAGATGAAAAATGTTGAGAACGATAATCTGTTTCGTTTGTTTGCGATTCATAATCAGTGCTAAGATGTTTAAATCAAAATGAAAATCAAATAATCATAAGAAAGAAAAACAGAAGACATTTGCCTACCGTTCTCGAGGCTCTTGAAACGCTTTTGCGAATGGATTATGCCGAATTTTCAAGGCTGTTATCTACAAATAGAAAACGACATTATACAATTTCCATCATAGACATTTTACTTCTTCATTTTGATAGGCTGTAACCGCGATGAATGATGTCAATGGAAATGTAAATGTTTTCAAAAGAATATTCGGTTGACCATTCGAATGCGATTGATAGATATGAATTCTTGGTTTATATTTATGTAATGAATTGAGAATAATCTGCAAAAGAACAATGAATATGTAAATGGAAAAGATTTGTGTTTTGTTTTTGTTCGTTACATGATCATCTTTGATTGGGTTAGCTCGATTAGTTAATTTAACATTTTTAAATTCGATTATGTCCGACATCCAAAATCGACCGTAATTAGGCGATTTCGGATGTGAATACGGTTCGCCTTTGACAGTCAAACCAAAATGACGATCGTGATTCGAACTGGTTTGATCTTGTTTGCCATTTGTCTGCCAACGGCCGCTCACATATCGCCAACGATAATTATCATTTGGCAAAAAATCAAGTTTGAAATCGTACAAACATTCCGGATCAAGACCATGAGCAGAAACACGAAGAACAGGAAACATTCGTCGGCCACCTTTTGTCAAACTGAATCGAACAAAAGAAAAAACACATAAACTCTCAATTTGATGATTATCTTCTCACATCATTTCTGTGCTCAACGATTCGAATCGTGACCAAAGTTCCGTATCCTGAAGTTCCAAATGAATATCTGCATCGTTTCTTGGATAGACTTTGTTTTTTTTAATAGAAAGAAATAATAATATTAAAATAAAATTACAACAACAACAACAACAACAGAAAATTCACCTGTTTGAAGCATTTCTTTTAGGCAATAGATCACAACCAAGTGTGGAAAATGGAAGAAACTTGTGAGAAGAAGAAGAAGGAGAAGGAGAAGAAGAGAGAAGTACAACATGTTCTTTCTTTTTCGACCAATCAAAATCAGAGATGTTGAAGTATGCGTTCGATTTGATTCAAATCCGATTGACTTATTGGCAAACAAGTTCGAAAGATGTTAGCTGATTTCTCGAAATAGGATCTGGCTTGTTGAATATCATTTTTCTTTCGATAGATCAACGCCATATTTCGATAAATAATCGCAATATCTCGTTGTCGTACAGAGATTTCCGAGAAGATTTCTAATGCTGAATTGAAATGTTCGAATGCAAGATCATAGTGTTTAAGTGAATAATGAATATTTCCAATGCACATATGAGATTGCCCGAGAAGACAATGATTCGATGGCAAAGATTTCTGTCGAATATTCCATGATTTATGATAATATTCAAGTGCTTCCGAATAATTCTTGACTTGTTGATAAACAATACCGATATTATTAAAGCACATGGCAACATCTAAATGTTCGCTATCGAAATAGATTTCGAGAATTTGAATGGCTTTTTCGTAGGCTTCTAAAGCACGATTGTATTCCTTTTGTTTCGTATAAACAACACCGAGACTATTGTATGACAAAGCCGCATTGGCATCGTTTGTATTCAAACATTTTTGAAAGTATTTTGCACTTTGTTCGAATTGATTTTGTTTGAGATGGAGCTCGCCGAGAGCATGATGACATCGCGCGAGATTATGTTCATCATTGGTTAGCTGTTTGATTATTAAAACGAAGAAATCTTTCGCTTGTTCGTAGTGTTGATATTCATCGAGAAGAAAACCAAGTGATAATTGTTCGAATGAAGTTCGTTTTTGTTGAAGAATTCGTTCGAATTGATCGTCTTTAGTTGATGTTAATGAAATTTGAATATTCCAAATATGATCGAGATCTTTTTCGATATGAACAAGTTGAAATATCGAACCGATGGGAAAAAGATTTTGTTCATTTGTTGAAATGATTTCGAAGAGAACTCGTTCGTTATTCTCCGAACAAATCGACGAGAGAAGATAGTTTCGAATCGATTGACGATTCGAATTTGTCAAAAGAAATGTATTCATCGATAGGAATTGTCCAGTCGATTGAATCAATAGATTTAAATTCTCTTTCGACATCAATTGACCACGGTAGACTTTGATTATTGTTGTTGATGTCGATTGATTTCGAGTTAATTCTTGTTTTAAATCTCGAATAAAAAAATTCAAATAAAGTAATAATTCAAGATTTCTTGTTCGCAATGATTGACTCAATAAACGCGAGAGAAATGTTGGTTTTTTGATTAACCACAATCGAGCTTGATCAGCTGAATAATCTCGTTGAAATTCATTGACAAGATTCAATTCCCATGAATTCGTTCGATAATAATTTCGACAGAATTCAATGAAATCCAATTGTTGATAAGATGAATTTGAAATTAAACAACGAAAGAATAATTGAATGAAAATACATTCATCATTCGGTGCTGCCGAATTGAATACGGTCCAAGGAAGAACTTCATCGATTTGAAAACATTCTCGTTCGTTATGATCGAGCCGAACACGTTGAATAAATTCATCAGATCGATTGAAAATACCTTTGATCTAAAACAAAATGATTTCAAACACGCAAAAATCCCCATTTCGAATTCTACTTTTCGATGATTTATCGTCCAAATATCATTTGTGTAAATATAAACAACGAGAATCGATTCGAAATCGATGATTTGTGAAATTAAATCCGAATGATTTTTATCTTGAATCACGAAAATAACTCGTTGATCATCGATTGTTGTTTGTAAATAATCGAAACATTGTTTTTCATCGTGAAACTGAATTATCGAATCACAAATCGATCGAATTTGCTCATTGATTTGTTCACCTAACCAAACAATTGAATAGAATTCAAGATTATTCTTTCGCTCAGACATTCACAAAAACTTATTCGCTCCAAATCATTGCTATTTAAGTTTCTTTTTTTTCGAAAATGGCGACATATGTGCGTGTATGTGTGTTTTCTCCTCCCTTCCTTTCGTTTCTTTAGAATGAATGAGATATGTCGTTTGTTATTAATTCTTCTTATTTTATTTATTTTCTTCTTGTATTTTAGTAAGAATGTGTACATGTCGACATATTCATTTCGTTTCGAAACGAATGAAAATGAAACCGTACACAGACAATACACGTGTTGACGTTTTTGTTGCAAAAGAAAACGAATATGAAAAGAAAAACAAAACGAAAACGAAGTTCAAATTCGTTCGATTGTTTACGATGATTTAACGGTTGTTTTGCTTGTTGTTTTTGTTGCTTGATTACCAGTTTTAGTTGTTGATGTTTTGGTTTTTTTGACAAGATTAACACCTGACAAACGTTTGGCACGTAATGATGCATGCGAACGAGCTTTACGAGCAGCAGCCTTAAAAACGAAAATGTAAAAAAGAAATGAAAAAGGCAAATTCGTTCGTACTTTGGTTTCAGCTGTTGTACCAGTTCGTCGGCCTTTAAGTTGAGTTAAAAGTGTTTGACGTTTTTGTACAGCTGCATATGGATTGAGACGAGCCAATAAGCCGATGTTCTTCAATGGATTCTTCTTGACTTTACGACGAGCTTGACGTTTGCTAAAAACAACGAAATGATATATGAAAAATAGTTGTTTTTGTTTTTGTTGAGTTTTACGTACATTGGTGCACGAAGAACACTTTGGATTTCGAAGGCTTTAAGTAAACGACCCAAATCGCTGTTGGTCATCATTGGTTGTGGAAGACTAAAATGAAAATTTAGTTGTTGTTGTTGTTGTAGAAGAAGTATATTTGATGAATTTAACGAAAGAAAATGAATTCAACCAAGTGTGTCTTCTTCGAACTCGATTTAGCATTTTACTTTTAACGATAGAGATTACTCGAAATCATAGATCGTAGATCGAAATGCGGTTAATAAGAAGACAAGAGTTGTGTTTCGAAACATTATAGGAAGATATTTCACATTGAAAGTGGTGACATCATCCGGGAATGTTGAATAGGTGGTTTAGTTTAGCCTCATGGAATCAATCCGATGAAATTGAGATTTTATGGAAAATGAAAATCTCAACTTCTGTTGCCTTATGAGGCAAAAAGCAAGGAGAAAAAGAAGAGAGTGGTTTCGTACTTGAAATCAGTCTTGAGTTGAGATTTTTTACTCCATGTACCGTAGAGTGCATCGAGTTTGGCAAGAGCTGATTCGGTCCAGATAACAAATCGACCGACATGACCACCTGGTGCGAGACGAAGTAAATTAAGTCGTTCGACACTTAATAACGAAACACCTAAATACATACAAATTCGTTTTCAGTTCGATCGAAAATGAAAATCTATTCGTTACCGGGGATGTTACGAAAAGCTTTCTTAACGCCATTGTCTTTGTCGTAGATGATGACTGGACCACGTTTCGTGACTGTTCGTCGATTACGCATTTTACCTACACCAGCACGTGTGTGTTTCGATGCATAAACTTTAAGAATATCGTTCCATGCGCCGACTTTACGTAGAACAGCGACGGCTTCTTTGGTTTTCTTTAAATCTTGAATTTTATCGGATAAAACCAATGGAACTTCGGGCACAGTTTCAATAGCATGACCACGAGCTAAAACAAGCGATGGAACACCTGTAGCAGCAATGGCACTGACGAGAGCGTAACGTCGTTGTTTCAAGTTGATCTTTCGGTGCCATTTACGCCAGACTTTCAATGGTGCGTACATACGACCACCACGACACATATTACCGAACGCACCTTGACCGGATCGGTGTGTACCACCACCACGAACACGTGGAATACGAGCTACGGCTCGGCCTGTACCCCAGGATTCGGCTGATGTTTGTTCGCCAGCTTGGGTGCTGACGGCATGTGCTTGTCGTTTGTTTCGTCGCATTTGATCGTGAACGAAATTGACAATATCAGTACGAATTGGTGCACGAAAAACGGCAGGTAAGACGATTGATTTGCCTGTTGATTGACCTTTTTCATCGTAAACTGTAACAAGAGGTCGCGATGCGGCCTAAAATTAATGAACAAAACGAATTTGAACGAAATCTAGGCGAGATTTTATTATTTCTACAAACCATTTTTCTTAGTTATTCTATCTTGATTTTAAGTTTTATTCAAAAGCGAATGGATACTGTTGATTCTCGTCGACCCCCACCGAAAAAAATGGACTTTTTTCGATAAATATTGGAAAAACAATATAGAATTTACAATAAATTTCAACATTTTTTTCTTTTTATCAATTCGAATTGCATTTTTTCGATCGAATTTCTTGTTGATTTTCTTGAAGTTTTGAAATAAAAATTAATTTTTCATCTTTCAATGCATTAATGCCTTGTTCGCTAGATGTCGTATGTTACTTGACACGACAAACCAAACCAATCGAAACGACAACAAAAAAAAAGAAGATTTTTATCAATGAACACACTGTGTTGTGTGTGTCTATCTGTCAGATGATATGTCCGTTCAAGTCAATCTTAATCAAACTCAAATGTTCGTTTTAGTAATTCGAAAACAACAGAAAACAAAGATTTTCTTTTCATTTAGTTTACCAACATCTTCGCTACTTTTTCGTTTACAATTGATCATTTTTTTACCATGTCTACTGGCCGGTTTAGTTGGTTTCTTGATGTTCATTTATCTTCTCAAATATTTGATTGTTTCTCTTCGAAAATCTCGATTACGAACTCAATCTTTTGACAGCAACTGAAATGACTTTTCTTTTTGTTTCTATTTGTAATTATATTCGAACGAGAAGAAAAAAAAGATCTCGGTGCGCATGTGGTATAAGACGATGTTATTTGAATAAACTAAATCTCAAATTTATAAAATAGAGAAGAGCAAAAAATAGATAGTAATGAATTCATTTCTTATTTTGAAAAATGTCAACAACAACGGCGATAGTCCTTGTAAATGCAGAAAAATATGTGTTTCTTTGTTTGTATACATTTGGTACAATTGGTTCGCTATTAAATATTTACATATTCGTTCAAAAACGTTTTCGAATTAAATCTTGTTCGAATTATTTTCTTGCTAGTTCAGTCACTGATTTGTTCTATATCAATTCATTTATACTCCTTCAACTTCTTTCTCTTTTTCAAGCTCAAATCGGTCGTTCGATAGGTTCGACTGTTCTCTGGTGTAAATTCGGTAGTTATGCGTATTTTCTTTTGCCTTGTCTCGCATCGACTTACATCACATTTGCATCTATCGATCGATTTTGTGCAAGTTCAAGCAGCAATCGTCTACAACAGTTGAGTCGAAATAAAATCAGTTATATCGTTGTTTTAAGTATTTTTCTTTTCTGGGCATTATTTGCTCTACACATTCCCATTGCTTATGATCGTGTTCGATTAAATCCAAACAGTTCAACTACATCATGTACGCCAACATTGAGTATTGGTGCAACAGTTTTTATTATTATCGATGGATTTTTCTATAGTCTATTTAACGGATTGATTAATCCGTGTTTTTTAATTCTTTTTGGTTTATTAATCTATCGAAATGTTCGACATTTTCATCGACGTATTCATCCGAATGCCAATCAAATTATTCTACAAGATAATCAACATTTAATTCGAATGGTTGTATTTCAAATTATTATTACAATTTTTCTACAATTTCCATTTATAGTTCTTTATCTCTACGGAATTTATCATTCGACACCAACGAATTCTCTTGCTTTAACATTTTATCAAATATTTTCGTATATTGCTCGATGGTTTTTATCGTTGAATTATTGTAAAGCGTTTTATGTAAATCTTTGTTCGAGTCAAACATTTCGAAAGCTTTTTCAACGAAAACTTTTCTATTGGATACCATCGACTGTTCATCAGCTTCCAAAGCAATCAATGAATCCACGAGCAGTCAAAACCAATCTCAATTCCGATTTAGTTCTAACTCGAAGTTAAAAAAAAGACCATTTTTTGTTCTTCTTTTATTTATATTAATGAGCTTAGCAGAAAAATAAAAACAAAAAGAAAAAACAAAACTTTGCGGGTGTCAATGTAGGCATTAATAAAAAAAAGTTGACTTTATTTCGGTGCTATTTGATTATTAAGGGTTCGTGTTGGTCGAATTCGATTCCAATGAATTTCAATTAGAACATAAATTAATTGACGACGAAATCGTTCGGATACGCATAGATAAATATAAAATGGACTCTAAATACAAGACAATGAATCATAGTTTTTTGTTTTCGAATTCACTAATGCTACTTACAGCAAACGTGAAATAGTAAACGAATAGACATATGGTGTAGGCAAATTGTAATTGACTTGACATGCTGGAATTGTTGGTACGAATAGCTGCGATGACATTCGATGGTAGAAGTGTGAGAGCATTAATTGCTACTTGAACTAAAACCATAATTGTCAGTTGTTTGTCTAGTTCTCGACGAACAATCGGCACACCTAGACGATCTGTATGACGAATATTTCGAAATGATAAAATTGCGAATAAGACTTTGATTGTAATCGGTAAAAAACCAGTTAAAATCAGAAAATATCCGTACGCATGATACCTTGTGAATATTGAATTTGTAATCAAACAAGTCTCTCGTCGTAATCCAACCGAATACATTCTCGTGAAAAAAACAAGATAAACTATTCCATGTAAAAACCAAATAAGAATTGTGATTAAGACTGCTCTATGGGCAATTTTCAATTGATTCCATTGTCTTCGTTGAGGATCAGATGATGTAGCAAAATATTGATCGATTGTTGCCAAACAAATACATGTCAATGAAACCAGCGTACAAAATTGTAAAAGAAAATAACGAAATTTGCAATAGAATGCTGACGTTTCAGTCCAGTCGATATTATAACCACTAATAAGAATTCGAGATAGTAAACCTGTAAATAATTGTCCAATGTTAACAATGGACATAATGAGTAAATAGAATGCACAAGAATTTTGTCTGAATGTTTGAAGACTAAGAAATACGATTGTATTCAAGAATCCACCAACGATTCCACCAATAAGAACAGGAATTCCATAATAAAAACTCACTTGTTGTATGAGATACGTATATGAAGACATGATGAGGATATTTTTGTAAAAAAAGTGACGCCTTTCAATTGTTTGTTTGAATGGAATATGAACTTTTTTTTATGGGAATTTTTTCTTTTCAGAATTATATATAAGCGAAGCTAATGGCAAAATATTTTATTAATTTTTCTATAGTTCAGAAAAGCCATCTCATTCGGTTTATTTTATTAGTCGTTAAAATTAAAAGTAGATCTCGAATTTTCATGTAGCAAAACTTTTATTTGTGCATATTCGTACAGTTATTGTCTTTAATTTGCGCGTAACTCGAAGTTTTTCGTTTCTATTCGATGTATTATATATCTCGCATAATTATTTTTAAAATAGAAGTCATTAGTTTCTCCTATGTCAAGCTGATTACGTAGATGCAGTTTTTTGACACACCTACGGGAACACTGAAATATTAGACGTAAGGATATCAAAAGGATATCGTCATCGTTTTGTTTACAAATTATGTTTTCCAGCAACTTGATTAATATTTGATGGCAGAGATGTTAAAGAGTTGAAGAAGTTCCTATCGTCTAAATTAAATCTATTAATGAAATCTCGAACAACTTGTTTCAATGTCCACAAGCGATGTTGTTCAATAAAAAAAAGTTAATCGAATGAGTATTTCAACAAGTGACATCTGTGCGTATGTTCTTGTAAACCCTCGATTCACTCTACCAATCAGATATTATGAATATTTGTTATTTCATTTCATTTTATAAATCATGAATCGACGATCGTTAAGTGCCGAAGCACTAAATTCTTCTCCTTCGTCATCCTCCAATCCTCAGCCAACTTCAACAAAAAAAACATCCGATCGATGGACAATCGTCTGTATGATTATCGGTCTAACTAACGTTCTCAATGCTCTATGGATGCTAATTGCTCCTGCACATTGGTTTTACAATTTACCTTTTAATGTTCCTGCATTTGGCCCCTTGAATTATCATTTTATTCGCGATCTTGGCGCTATATTTCTTCTTACTGGTGTTGGTCTTCTTCATGCTGGATATTATCCTATTTATCGTGTACCATTGTTTACTGTCAATACAGCATTCTATGTTCTACATATGTGTGTACACATATTTGAAGTTGTCAGTGGACGTGTTGAGCTAAGTATGTTCTGGACTGATTTGCCTGGTGTCTATGTTCCGGCAATAATTTGCTCGATTTTAAATATTATTCTAATCCGACAGAATCAAAACAAACGTACGCTATGAACGAAACTTTTCTTTTTTGTATTTTTAAAAACTAAAATAAAAATAATGTGATCAATTTTTGATCGATCAATGGCGATCGTATTGATCACGTTGATAATCGAATCAGCCCATGTTCGATCTTGATAAGTTCGACCGAATACACATGACGTTGCGCCAGCTAATCCATCGGTTATATTAGCAATATCTTCACGTAGATATTCATCATCTTGTACGAATGTTAAACGTATGAGTGAATTATGTGCATGTGTTGTTGCATAGATTGTTCCAAGATGATCAATGGTAAAATCATCACAAACAAGATTTCGAATAATTGTTTCTAATTCACCCGTTGGACGAGAATCAAATGAGCTGATTTTAAGACGAAGAATTAGCGCACGATCGGTATTTGTGAAATAAAGTGAATTATCTACTGAACAATAACGAATACCATTGATACCAGGCACAAATCCATCATGTGTACGAGCTTTAAATAAATCATTTTCATACCATAATTCGACTTGTTTTGTTCGAATATTTATTTTATAGATCCGACCGAGTAAAGAGTCAACAGAAAGAAGTAAACCGTGTTCATAAGACAGAACACAAAGACCATTGAGATATGAAGCTGAATCGATGTCAACGATTTTTTTAACTGATACATTCGAAGGAGTTCCATGATGTAAACTGAGACAGTAGATACTCCAAGTTTTTCGTTGACCAATCGAGCCAACATTAACATAGAAATGATTGAAATCAACTTCAGCAATACCCGTTGGACCGTAGGGTAATGTTGTTAATAAAGATCGATTAGATTTAGTTGAATAGGGATTGATTTCATAGATTTCATTCGTTGAATAAACCGTTACAATTACATGACCATCATGTTTAACAGCAAGATTTTCAACTAATGATCCATGCGGCCATTCACTAATAATTGAAATGTCTGGTAAACGATGCAGACTGCCACGTTGATGTTCACCACTTGTTGATGAAACATCAATTGGATCTGTAACGATATGTGTTGGCACGTGAAAAGTTGAAAGAGTGAAATCTGATGATAACATTGTATCTATTGATTATGACAATGAGTAGAGTATTTATTAAGAGCACAAGAGAACGTCATTGGTACGCTTGAATGATTTTATTTACGCAAAAGGCTTTCGAAGTAAAAATATGCTTGAGTAGAAATAAAACAAAAAAAAACGAGAATAGTTTAATGATGATGACGATGTTTAGATTTGAATAGTTCTTGTTGAATATGATAATTCAATAGCAATTGATTATTGGCATTTGGAAATAGTTGTTTAAAAGTTTTGATCGTTGTTGAATCGAAGATTTCTTTCGATGCTGTATAAGGTTCATTTTCAATAAATTCTTGTGCTTGTTTATGATTATCTGTAGCTAATAGAATGACCATTGTTGATGCATCGTGTTCCGTATGATTCAATGTTGAACCACTGAAAACAATGAGATGTTGATGACGTTGTATGTATTCCAAATGAGCTAATTTCAAACGAGTGAATGAATTCGAATTAGTTGAATGAGCAATATGACATGTAATTAATGTTTTCGGTAGAGACGAAGTGAGATTCACTTGTTGATAATCATG
>ERZ778019.1760-NODE-1760-length-25672-cov-12.513917_pt1 | contig 25672 bp, 29 predicted proteins | sample MGYA00375749_ERZ778019 | MGnify/ENA primary metagenome ERZ778019 (study PRJEB29350, sample SAMN05389821) | bioreactor metagenome | isolation source: Ammonium sulfate bioreactor | place: South Africa: University of Cape Town | collected 2014-03-17 ... | reverse complement strand
AACAACATTTGGGTCGATTATTAATTCTAAATTTGGACATGCTGTCAATCGAAATCTGACATATCGATTTGATAAAAAAAAAAGCAGTACATCTGTGGCTATGAACTTTTAATCGTGTTAACTTTAATAAACTTATACTTCACATATTTGTTTATGTAATAATTCATCTTGAAACGAAGTACTAATCGCAGCTGATGACTGACATACAGCAGTTGAATTCTTTACACTTGTCAATTTCAAGGCCAAGGCAAATGCATCTTGTGTTGGATATATTCGATCACCGAAATAAAAATTTTCAATGAATTGAATGCATCGCAGACCACATTTGAAATACAAAGATAAAGCATTGGTATTTTTTGTATTGACATTAAGTGTTATCTGAGAACGACCTGATGAAATCGCTCGATTGATGAATTTATTTAATAATTGTGTAGCAAGACCTTGTTGACGATGTTGTTCGAGAACGCTGAGAAAACAAATGTAATCTGAATTGTCATAGACTTCCAAATGCGAGAGAAGAAGAGCATTGATATTTTCGAGAGAAACACTCGTATTTCGAGAGAAAAAACCAAATACAGTCGAACTACATATTTCAAAAACATGAGGATAAGAGTTATCGGGTGTTTCAAACGATTTTTGTAAGTATTTTTCAATTAATGCATTGATTCGTTGCAATTGATTTGAATTCGTTCCATTTTTTAATCTCAATTCATAAAGAGAATAATTATTATGTGTATTTTGAAAAATATATTCAATATTCGTTGAATCCTCTGTAAATCGAAGTTGTTTTGTTATCAATCTAAAGGACGTATTATCACAAAGCAACATCTTTTTGTTTTGTTACTTTTCTTCGATTGTTGTTTCCACTGATTGAATGTCATGTGGACGTGCATTGATCAATGCAAATTGAATTACAACTACTAGTAATATCATTATTATTTTGAAATGATTCAAAAGCTTTAAACAGGGATTTAAAAATCGGTATTATCATGAGTATAAGCTGATCAAATATTACAAGGATTCAAATCTATTCTTCGTTTGTCATGTTTCAAAATTTGAAGATACGATTAAATTTATCTATTCTGTTAAAAGCTAATCTTTAAACAATGGACTTTGTATCATTACTTTCAGATATTAAAAACAGAGAATGAATCATAATGTTCTCAGGTTTCACTTTGTGTAATACAAAAAAAAACAATGTCGATGATTTACATTCGATTAACTTCGCATCTTATCAGCAAAAACAAATTTTAATTTTAACAAAAAAATTCCCCACATGTTTCTCGTTGTGCGAAACATATGTGAAAATATGCATTGACGACCTTTGATACCCGATTTTTTCGTATGATCATGCTTCAAGTACTTCATTTGTTATTTATTTGTTTGTTTGTTCCTTTCTTATCTTCATTATTAAAGATATCAAACGAAATACTCATACAAGGTCTGTTATAAATTTCTTGGATAAACTAGTTTACTTTCAACTAGTAACAAATATGTCATCGTCACCAGTACAAGATTATGAAACACCCTCAACAAAGTCAGATATAATCGCACTTGCTGTGGGAAATCCATTGAACAGATCCAATGCAAAATTAAGTCAAGTTAATCAAGAATTGTTAGGTTTAGGCGATGCAGGTCTACTGACAAGAAGATATAACCATGAATTGCAACGTTGCTCACAATTCTATTCTTTAGCTAGTATTTATAATGAAATATCAACCAAAGATAAACATCGATCTTATAAAAGAAATGTTAAGAAAATGTATTCCAGTGGGAAAAGACATTTACTTAGATTATTTATCTGTTATTAAAGTTTTAATTATTATATCGTCAATTTTAAAACAGGAAAATAGAATGTAATTTTTATTTATTTATTTGATCTCTTTGAGTAAAGCAGTTTTTGTGTTGTTTTGCTTTTTATTTTCATATCTCGAGATATAGTTTAAACAAAAAACAATTGAAACTAGAAATTTAAACAAATGAAAGATCTAATTTATTTAGCAGGTGGTAACGCTTTGAGTAGATCGTCACCCATCTCAGGTGCTGATTTCTTGATCAAATCATCGAGAACTTGTTTATCTAATTCTTTCTTTTCGAGTACATCTTCATCAGTTGGTAAGAACGGTGTAACATCAACACGAAATTCTTCAGTTGATGGCGGACAATAGACCGAACTGCCAAGAACAAACGGGCCAACTTTTGTTTGCGAATGTGTGCTCACTTGTTCAATTAAAGCTTGAAAATTCTCTGTCAATTGTTGATCAGACATATTGATCTAGAAATTCAATTGACATAATTTCATAGAGAACAAAACAAAACAAAACGATTTACAATGCCAAATCGTAGTTCGAGTACACCACGAGCTTCTTCATATTTAGCTGATTGATATTCTTTTCCTCGAATGAATTTCTCTAACATTTTATCAACATTTGGATGAAGACTACCTGAAAGAAAATTTGACATTTGTTTTTCTTCTTCTTCTAGGAAAACAAATTCAGCAAACCATATTGAGGATTCGGAAATTTTTCTTTCGAAATTTTCTTTCTTAAATGTAAGATATCTGCGTAAACATCTGGTGCACATAAGACATATTCGTAATTTGTATCCGTCACATCGCCACGTTCAAACTGAGAAAAACAAATCATTTGAAATAAAAGACGAAAAAAGAAATTGTTCAGTCGTTCTACTTGTTTAATCACTTCAGTATATCCAAACATGTAAGCACCGTGTTTTTCTATAGACAATCAAAAGATTTCGTTTCGGACAAAACAAAATTTACCAGCTGCTTTCATATGTTCCGGAAGCTAAAATAAAGAAAAATTGAACATATGTAGGAAAATTCATCAATTCAAGTGTCTTACTCGACAGAAAAGAACGACATTTTTTCTCGGTCGATCTTCGAAATAATGAGGAAATGTTACTAAACCTTTGATTGTCTCAATAAATTTCGTCTAAAATCACCGAACACACACGTTTTTGTTTTGCAATTGAATAAAATAAAATTGAAAAAAAAACCTTTTTCGGTGTTGTCATATCTAATTTGAGACGAGCCCAAACAAATGAATCCATTGAGTTCAACATTTTCGGTTGCATCATTTCTCGATGCCATTGCAAAACAGTTTCAAGTGGCCACGATCGAACAGGATATTCTTTAGCTAACCAAACATTATCAATCGGTTTTCTCTTAGCAAATTCGTCATCATAGACAACATCGGTGTCCATTGTTCGAGCTCTGAAAAAGAGAAACAAACTAGTATTCAAACAATCGATTGGTCAGTCTTACACTGATTTATTCTGTGCCCATTTATCACTCGGTTTCGCGTGAGTCGGTACTCGATGTCGGTTAATTCGTCGAACCATTTTTGTTCGTACTGACGGTTGAATTTGTACTGTCGGACGAAGGAAAGATCCGACATTTGACCAGAATTGTCGAGCTAATATACTCGTCATTATTCTCTTCGTTTTTTTTTGTTGTTGTTGTCGAAAAAGAAAACGCTTTCGATCTGGAAAAACAAAATTTTTATTAGTTTTTCTTTGCTCGTTTGTGGAATTATAATCAAATGATTAAGATATACATATATCACTGTATAAACACACGCACACACAGATATGTATTTAAAAAAAAAAGATGAAAACGAAATCATTGGAACTTTGTCGGATAAAGAACTTTGACTAATGCAGCAACGGTAACGATTAGAATTGGAATTGCATAGTACAATTTCGAACGCGGTACTCGATACGATTGATATCGACGATCTACAAATAATTACAATTATTTTTTGTCTAACTCGAAAAGAAACTAAATCTGACTTTGACTTTCAAATGTATATTGATCGATGTCACTATCTTTTGGATCATCATTATTGCGTAATGCGACTAAAACTTCGGATGCAGCACGTCGTCCAGCATCGACAGCTCCGTCAATGTATCCCATCCATACGCTCGCAGTTTCTGTGCCGGCAAAATGAATATTTTGATAGGGTTTTCTGAGACCATCGACAAAATCTTTCATGGAACCCGTTGTTGCATTATGACAAGGACATCCGCCTGAAAATGGCTCAACATTCCAATCCTTTTCAGCATATTCAATAAGATGTTGGGATATTTTTTGTCCACCAAAATATCTCGAAAGACATTCAGTTAAACCTTTTCGTCGGTTTTCGTATGTCGCACTTGTCCATACCGCTGCACATCGACCACCAATAAAACCTAATAAAGCAGGCGTACCATTCGATGTTGTACCATCAATTAGATCTATTTCAAAACAAACAAAAATTTCACATATTTTCATCGTATAGAATCAATGTTTACAAGTCATGGGACCAATTGATTGTCCTAATGGTGCAAAACTTCCATCACTGACAACTTCACCACTAAGACCATCATCTCGCCAAAAAGCCTAATCGATCCGATAGATAAAAAAGAAGGTTTACATTAAATTAAAAATATTTGTTACTCGATCAAAAACAAAAATGAATTTTAGATAACTTCCAATTGGCATATGTTTGAGCATTTCACGTTTGTAGCCCGGTAATTTCGGTTCAAATTCAATTGGAACTAACAAAAATAGAAATTAAAAGTACAAAGACAACCAAAAGAAAACAGACTAATTTGTGATGGTGGAATAGCTAAAATAAGTTTACGACATTGCAATTTTAATTGATTTGGATTAGTTGTTGTAATAATAACAGTTCCTAAACATATCGAAAATACGTATATTTCAAGAATTGTTCATTCATTATCAAGCAAACCATCATCATTTTGAACAACTTTTCGTACGGGCGTTTCTAATCGTACTAAATCTTCACCGATTCGTTGTGCCAGTATTTGTGAAATTTGTTGTGAGCCACCCTTTGATTAACATTTTTTATCAGGAAACAAAAAAAAATGTCATTTATTTGAATTTACTTTAATTTTCTTTTCTTGTGCACAACCAGGTTCTGTCAATGTTAATCTCAAAAAACCACCACCGGCTTGTGCATATGTCAATGCAAACAGTGCATTTAATTGTTCAGGTTCACAACCATATACTGTTCGAACAGCTGCTGTCATCAATGGATTCATACCTAAATTCAATCTCAATAAATCAAAGACGAATCATAATTTGTTCGTAACTCGTACTGTTGTGTATCCATGGTTTCATTAGATTTGCAAAAGTTTGTTGATCGAGTTGTTCTGCATTTCGTGTCATCATTGGATTCCAATGTGGAACATTTCCACATAAATTTTCTAACTATTATTTAAAAAAAAACACGAACAAATCGTAATACTGATTATCTTTCATTGATATTTTACTCGAAAAACATTATATACACTTTCAAGAAAAGAAAGTAAGGACACATATGGCATTTGCAGAGAATACGATTGCACATGACGACGTAATTCTGCTATACTCTTGCCCGTATGATATTGAGCGTAGGTTTCTAATTTCAGTTCTTCTAATAATGCTGTGACATTTTTTTGCGTACTAAATCAAACAAAAATAGTTTTTTGTTTCGAAATAAACAAAACGTTTCGTTTACTCAGTAACCCATTGACCACCGAGATCGAATCGATCGGTTTTACTTTCTGTTTGCGATGATTTTAAATCGACTGTTAACGTTCGACCACCAACACGATCTAAATCATTTTGATTTCATTTATTCATTTGACTTTCAATTCGATTTTTATCTTTACCTTTGGCTTCTAGTACAACGATTTTAAGTTGAGGAGCTTTTTGTTTAATTAAATAAGCAGCATACAATCCCGAAACACCTCCACCAACAATAACAACATCAACGACTTCTCTTTCTTCTTCGTCAGACATTCTCTTCTATCTAAAATAGATCAAACTTCTACATATTCACTGTTTCAAAGCAAATAAAGCAGCGCCATAGGCTGCATCGGAATTTTCATTATATTTAATCGAACCATTTACTTTCTCATTTAATTCATTTTGTAAAATTTGATTTCTCATCAACGCACTACCTGTACCAATAATACCTTCAATCTGCGAAGTATTTTCTCCTAACATTTCGAATAGATTATGAATTATCCAATGACATATCGAACGAAATACTAGACCGATATCATTCAATTGAAATAAATTCATCGAACGAATGTTGGTAATGAACGCTGACAATGATGGATCATGTCGTTCGCCGAATAAAGCTGCAGAAAAATGTTCGAGAGTCGTGGTGGTTGATGATGATTGAAGAGCGAATTGAATCAATCGTGACCAAATCTGATCGATTGTTATTGGTGATTCAGTATTTAACGATGTTTGCCAAGAATAAATCAATCGAACGAATGCAGAAAGAACATTTCCACCGTTCAACGAAGCAGCAACTAGGAGATCTTTCGATTGAAAATACGGAACACGCATTGATGAACTAAGTTGATCACCTTGTGCATTTTCTTGTTTGTCAACTATCAATGCTAATTGTGCTGATGTCGATAGATTGACAATTCCTTCATGATCTTTTGGTTGACAACTAAATACTGAACATTGTAAATCACCAAGTGCAACATAAACAGGAACGTCTTTTTTCCAATAACCATAGACAGTGCCTGGTTCAACTATTTTCGGTAATAAACGATGTTGAACAGGCCATTGATTATCTTGAGCACCCCAACTTGTAGCCATTTGAGTTGATATTTGTGATTCGCCAATTGAATCACGACAAAGTCTTGCAACAACATAATCAGCTATGGTTCCAGCACGATCATATTTCATCAATTGATCATCTTGAGTTTTTTGTTGATCGATTAACCAAAGTAAAGTTGCTAAACCGTAGCCAGTTCGAAGATGTTTCAATGACGAATCGAGTGAAGCAAGAAATTCCGTTGAACAACGTTGATCTTGCCATGTTATTAACGGTGAAAAGATCGTTTCCGGTGATTTCGACGACCAAAACACTAAGCCATGCATTTGACCAGAGATTTGAATTGGTTTTATTGAAAAATCATCTCGAAAACAACCGGATTTTTCAAGAAGACTATTAACTATTTCGAAAATTTTCAATGGACATTGTTCATCGAATGAAGGCTTATCATTTTGAGTAATATGCGCTTCATGAGCAAGTTGCTCGGTGAATACAAGATGTTTTTGTTCGTTTGTTGATGATGATAAAACACAAATTTTGCATGATGTCGTACCAACATCTAAACCAACTGAATACATCTGTAAGAAACAAGATAACACGACGAAGAACTTATCATTTAAAGGACAAAAATACGAAAAATCTAATCTATTTCGAGGTCAAAATGAGACACACATCTAAAAAGTATTTCCATTTTAATATAAGACTTTGGATCTTGAAAAAGATCTCTACTTTTTTTTTGCACCGTCTCGAGATTTAGACACACACACACACCATACACTACTACGACTAATAGTACAATCTCATTGGTAGAAGTTAACTATTCATCGATTTTACATGTTTGACAGAGGTCAGTATTAGTTTGATGAAATATGAATTTTATTTCACAAATATATGAGTCGATATGTATACAAAAGAGCCGAAGATAATTTTCATTATTCGATTTCGAAATTCGAATTACTTGGCGGTGACTGTTCTTGAGGTGAAACTTGATTTGTACCTAAATGAATAGTTTCACGTGTTTGAATGCATTCACATTTCAACAAACGCCAATAGCGTTTTATCAGCACAGTTTTTGTTTGACGTCGAAAGCGCGATGAAACGATAAGAAAAACATAGAAAACAATCTAGAAGACGAAAAACACCAATAATTCAAACAAAATCTGCGTCATTTTTTCATTTACCACAAAATTCGTGTATAACACTGTATAAAACACAGCTGAAAGTAGATAAACAATTGCAGCTGTCATATCATCGATTTGTGTTGCGTCAAGATTAAGTTCGTATAAAGATATGCCAATGAATGGCATTCCACAAAGAATAAAAATGAGAACACGTGTTAATGCTAATGCTGTCATTTGACGATCGAGTCGTCGACGAACAATATTCGTTTGACGTCGAACTATTCGACGAACATTATGATACGCTAATAGACTTGTTGTTATCGAACAAACTAACGGAAAACCACTCGATATAAGTGGATAATAAAACATTGATAAATATTTCTTCACTGTCGGATTATAAACAGTACATCCCAATTCAAAAGTATATTCCGTAAAAATGATAAATAATATACTATGTAGGATAGAGAAAAATATATAACAAAATGATAATCGATGTGCTAATTTCAGTGTACTTTTTTTTCTATAACGATGATCAAGATTTGTTGAAAGATATTGATCAAACGAGAGAGAACAAACTGAATACAAGGAGATAGTACCAGTGACTTGTGCAATTGTATTTCGTAGTTTACACCATGGTAATGAAACTGTTATATAATCAAAACCACTGGTAAAATTGGCAATTCGTGATATATTCAATACAGATAAAAGGATAATGTCAGAAATCGATTCGACAGTCAAATAAAAAGCCGATTGATTTCCTTTAAATACACGAAGAGTTGTAAAAATTAAAATATTCGATATATTTCCACAAATGCCTAATATTAAATTAAAAACAGCAGCGTAAAACATAAACGCATCAGCAATATCGCGAATTATCACGGTCGTATTTGCTGACGACATTCTTCTGTTCAATGGTTGATTTAAATGATTTTCTAAACGAAGAGTATAAAAAAATAATACGCTTTCATGCGCTTAAGGGCAAATTTTATCTTTTTAAAAATAAAAGGAAAAACAACGGATTTCACTAGATTAAATGCGGGAAGCTCTATCCAATATCAATGTCTTTTAAAAAAAGAGCATCATCATCATTCTCAGTACAACATTAATTAATGTCATTAGAAACTTCAGCTGCATCCTTATTTTTCAGAAACATTAACGTGAAATGTGTTTCTGGATCAACGAGAAAATAGATCTTTTCTTTCTGTTATCTGTATTGATAAAAGCAGTTAAGGACAAATTTTATTTTGATCGTAGACCTCGACAGACTACAATCTTTATTAAATTTGGTTGTAAATATGTCACAGATGGAAAAAATATTTCGATGATTTTCTTTATGATTTAACCAACATGAATTACGTATATACAATACTCTATTAAATGACCTTTTCATACGAAATGGAAATAAACAAACATTTTTAATAAGTCTATTTTTGGAACATTGATTTCGTAAAAGAAATAAAATCTATCGACTTGTAAGTTTAGCGATCGCATTATCAAGCTTAACGTATTTAAAAATATTTTATTTTGAACGTTCAAAGAAGAACACATCATGAATCGACTTGAAACAAAGCAAAAAGTAGATCGTTTTAAAATAATTAATGTGTCATCATCCATGTAATTTATTTCGCAGAACGCTTTTAAATACCTGCACCTATAAATTGCGTTTCAAATAAAAATAATTTATTATCACAGTCATTTAGTTTTTTTTAAATAAAGAACATTGCTTGGTCATTCGGAAATGGTAACTATGCTGACTCGACAATTGTCATTTGGTTCGTGACCACTTTCTGGATTGATTTGATTGTTTATTGAACCTGGATTTATTTGTTTAAATGCCATTTGTACTGATCGAAAACGTTTCTTTCGAAACAAACGTTTGACTTGATTGTGAAAACGAGGTGTTATGATTAAAAATACGAAGAAATTGATCTGAACAAAAGACAAACATTGATTCAAATTATTTATTCAATAATCAATTTACTCACAGCAAAATTTGCATACAAAAGTGAAGATACGATTGAAAATGTTAGATTTAAAATAGCTTTTTTAACTACTTCATCTTTTCCAACATTTATATTAAGTTCAATTAGACTATAAACAAGAAATGGTAGACCGAAAACTACAAGATTAACCACTCTTGTCAAAGCAATCGCTGTCATTTGCTGATCAAGTCGTCGACGTACTAATGATATTTGTCGTCGAATAATTCGACGTACATTTTGATAAGCTAATAAACTAAATACAGTACTAATAACAAACGGTAGAAGACCACCCAAAATTGGATAGAAGAAAAACGAAAAATACATCTTAGCTATCGGATGATAAATACTACATCCGAATGCACCAATATCGGCAAATATAAGAAAGAGTATCGCATGAAATACGGCAAAACAAACGGCGAATATAGTCAAACGATGTGCTAACTGAATTGTATTCATTTGACGCCAATTTTGTCGATGATTTGTCGATAAATATTGATCGATCGAGAGAAAACATATTGTACATAGTGAATAGAGACCGAATGCATAAGTGCACATCAATTGTATTTTACACCAAACAACGGATAATCGAGCTGGATTTTCACCTAATACGTAACCAACGATGTTCGATGGTAATAATCCGAGAAGTAGACCGATATTTGTTATAGACTCAGTTTTAAGATAATAAGCAGAACGATTTCTACGGAAAATAGATAATTTTGCAAAAATATAAATAATTAAAAGATTACTGACAAGACCACATATTAATAGAAATATATCGAAATAGAATATGTAAGCATTATTTATTTGATCAATCAAGTGAGCTGTCTCGTTTGAGAACATTCTCAAAATCTTATGTATTTTTTTTTCTTTCAAAATAATCACGAAATGCGGAAAAGATTCTAAAGAAATGTTTTAATGGAATAATCTGTTTTTGACATCCTCTCTTCAGCAGGCATTACTGAGTGTCTACACTTTTTTTCTTGTTTCATTTAACTTCATACAGCAAAAAAAATTAAAATATTTCATGATTCTCTCGACCGGAAATATCATTTTCTCTAATGCGCAAGATTTCTTTTTGAACACTATATATATATATCATTAATTACTTCACTATCTCTCTGTGATGAAGAGATTTCAACACCCTCAAGTACTGTGTATACTATGAAAATATGTTAATTTATTAAATTTTATACAGATTCAAGTTCAGAAATAGCTCCATGAACTATTTCAGTACCAACTTGATTTCTATTTGAACGTTCACACGGACAATTCAAATAATCCCAACATTTTTTCGTAAAAAAATATTTCACTTGTCGACGAAATCGCGAAGAAATAATCAAAAATAAATATAGATTCATCTAAACAAACAAAAGAAGAAGCAAATTCAACTTCAATTTCAAATTTTAATTTTCATCTTACAGCAAAATTCAAATCCAAAAATGAACTCGCAATTGCAACTAGAAGACGAGCTAAAGCTGCATTTAATTCACTAACAACACCTTTCGAAATATTCGATCGGTATAAAGCCGACACGATAAAAGGAATTCCAAGAACAATTAGCGAGATAACACGAGCAAGTACCATGGCTGTTAATTGTCGATCTAATCGACGACGAACAACTGCAATCTGTCGACGAATTATTCGACGAACATTTCGATAAGCTAGTAAACTAAAAGTCACCATAACAACTAAAGGAATACCGGTACTTAAAATAGAGAAATAGAAAACACTAAAGTAAAGAGACAGAACGTTATTGTACGCAGTACAACCAACAGTGGGACTAATATCGGTAAAAATAATGAAAAGTGAGCTATGTGCAATGTTAAAAAGAATATTACAATAAGTGAGACGACGTGCTAATCGTAAAGTACTCATTTGTCTCCAATTTGATCGGGGGTTCGTTGCTAGATATTGATCAAAAGTAAGACAACAGATCGTAAACAGTGAAAATAATCCGGCTTGTTGTGCTACTGCTTTTTGTATTTTACACCAAACAAGAGAAACATTAATTGGATCGATACCAAACATCGTTTTATATATCGGTGATGAAGTATCTACGAATAAAAGCACAATATTGGCTGCAGATTCGACTGTTAAATAGAAAGTACATTGATTATGTCGAAATTTACGTAACGTAATGAAAATGAAAATAAGAGAAATATTACTAAACAATCCAATGATAAGAATAAAAAAGTTCGAATATGTTGAATAAATTGTTGTTATGTCATTCAATAGATTGATTGTCGCGTTTGACATGTTAAGAGAGTATTTATTTAAATACGAAAATGCATCATAGAAATGAGTTTCAATGTCGTGCCCTCAAAGCTAATGATCATCTTTTACATGCCATGTTTTCTCGATTCTCCTTTTAAGCATTGAACGAGACGTCTTTTATTCCGGATGATATAAGATAAAAAAAATAATTAATTATTTATCTTCTTTTAATTTCTGCATACAAATCTACCGATGTAATAAAGTAATCAAAATGACATGAGATTTGAAGAAGTGGAGTGTAAAAAATATATCAAAAATAAAAATCATCAATTTCATCGAAACTAAACGATCGTGACAAGTAGGTTGCGCTTTTTACGTACTCAAAATAAACAACAAAGTTCTATATATAATCAATTAGCAATATAAAACTCGATTGAGTTATTCTCCACTCTCTGTCTGCTCTTACGCCGCTTTTAAAACCATGAATAATAATAATACATCAATTTATAATTAGTTCAATTATTTATACAACAGATTCATGTCTCGTTTCAAATTAATGAAAAGAATTTTATGCAGATTCCACCGTCAAATAGAATGTACATTGATCATCGAGTAGACCTTTTTCATTAAATAATGTCTTATGGAAGTAAAATGATAGGAATGCTTTTTTTCTCGTAAAATATATTTCTATAAGAGGATAAAATAATAATAGGTTTTTTATTATTTTCGTCAGATTCCAATAAAGATCCTATTCATGATCAGTTGCCGGAAGAAATGTTCTTTTTAATTTTTATTGCTAAATATTAAAATCACAATTTTATACAGAATCAAGTTCAAAACTAGCTCCATGAATTGTTTCAGGATTGACCAGATTTCTCCTTGAACGCATATTTCCACTTTTTCACAAGAAAATATTTTACTTGTCGACAAAATCGTGGAGAAATAATCAAAAATAAATACAGATTTGCCTATTCAATACAAAAACAACAAGAATGAATTGACGATTGTACCTGTGAAATAAATAATAACTGCGTATAATCTAGTATTATTAGTATTCGAAACACTTGATCGATATATATGCAATATAATACGTAAGGAAAGCCAAGAACAATTAGCGAGATAACACGAGCAAGTACCATGGCTGTTAATTGTCGATCTAATCGACGACGAACATTTCGATAAGCTAGTAAACTAAAAATCACCATAACAACTAAAGGAATACCAGTACTTGGAATAGGAAGATAGAAAAAACTGAAATAAATAGATAAAATACTGTTGAATGGAGTACAACCAACAGAGAGATGAATTTCTGTATAAACAATGAAAATAAGCCAGCTTGTTGTGATAATGCAATTTGCATTTTACACTGCAAATTCTACGATTAAATAAAATGCACATTGATTCCGTCGAAATATTCGTAAAATAAGAAAAACAGAAATTAGAAGAATATTTCCAATTAAACCAATAATTAAAAGAAAACTATTCGAATATATTACATAATTAGCTGTAATTTGATTCAGTAGATCGATTGTAAACTTAGACATGTTTCCCAATAACAAGTGAAAAATGAACAGATGACGAACTTTCTAATTAAAATCCAAAAACGAGAGAAAAAAACAAGAACAAGCCAATATTTACAGATAAAACGACATACTCGCGAATATCAGAAATAGACAAACTAATAAAAATGATAGTCTGATGAAAAAAGTCTATACTTTGATGATAATTATAATTCAAAGAAAAAGAATTGAAACATCAAACAATTGTCTTTTTTACTGTCTATATACAGATCTGTCACAATGCTGAATCGGAAATCGTAGGCATGATCTGATTTCTATGGATTATATTTGATGATGAATTACGATTATAAATACATCGCTGTAGACAAGAACATTTCTTCGATAGAAATCGTTTGACTTGTCGTCGAAAATTTGCAGATATAATTAAATAAACATAAAAATTAATCTAAAACGAAATCCTAAACTTTCTATTTTCTCAACGAAAACAAATGTTACCGCATAGTTCGCATAGAATAACGAAAGAATAATTGCTTCGATGCAATGTTTTATTGCTAAAGCGTATTGATCATTTTCATTGAACTGAATTTGAAGTTCAAATAATGAATAGATAACATAAGGTATGCCTAAGACAACTAAACATCCGACACGTGCAAGAACTATTGCGGCCAATTGTCGATCTAATCGACGACGAACTATGGGAATTTGTCGACGAATTATTCGACGAACATTTCGATAAGCTAGCAAACTAAAAGTTATCGATATAGCCAATGGAATACTTGCAAGTAAAATGGGATAATAAAACATCGATTGATATTTCACAAATATAGAATTGTATGCAAGACATCCTAATGGTGAACGAATTTCATAGAATATAAAGAAAGGAATACTATGAATTATTGACAAAAGTAAAAGAATTCGTGATGTTCGATGAGCTGTTTTAATTGTGCTGAATTTACGTATGAAAACATGATAATTAGTTGAAAAATATTGATCAATAGCAGCTAAACTAACAATTGCAAGTGAAGATAAGCAACAAATTTGAGTTAAAATCGTTCGAATTTTACACCAATATAAAAATATATGTACGGGATCTTGACCAAAACGAAATGCAACAATTCGTGAAGAATATATTGCTAACAGTAGAACAATATTCGCAATCGTTTCAATCGTCAAATAAAAAGAACATGGCCGATTTCGAAATATTGGTAAATTACCGAAGATCAAAATAACAAACATATTACCAAAAATACCAAGAATTAAACTCAATATACTAGCATAGAATGTATAGATTTCAGCTAGATTAAAAAGTTCTTCACTAGTCACGAATACGACCATTGTTTTCAATCTGTCGTCTTTTTCTATTGAGTATAGTGAAACATCAAACCTGCTATCTATCTTCTTTTATGATGAAGGAAACAAAGAAAAATTCTTTCGTATGATTAAAGTTTGATGATAGACTTTATGCCAACAATGAATTACTGCGTCTATATAAATAAAATAAATATGTATGCTTTTTTTTCTCTTTTATTCAATGTAAAGAAACTAATGAAGTCGATAAAACATGCAACATTTTTTTAAAAACCAGTTCACTAAAGCAAACTGAGTGTGTGAATAATGAAAATTAAATCATCGAAGAACATTTGCAATTTTTCAACCTGAATTGTTAAAGTTATTGTCAATTTCAATAGATAGATATATATTGAAAACTAATATTGATAAATTGTCAATTGAGAAAAACAAAATCAATTTTTATTAACACATTTTTTGTGTGAGCGAACTGATAAGAAATGATTATCTTATGAATATCACTGAAATGTTGATAAGAGACGAACACAATACATTAAAAACAAATAGAACTGATGTGTTTGGAAAAGTTGAGCAACGCAGAACAAAAGTTTAATGAATAAATAATCTCAGAAAATGACTGATATGCTCATGTTGAATAAAAAATCACGAATACGTGACGTTTCTTAAAGTTAATCTACCCGCACAGTTTATCTTCGAAACAGTTAGCATTTGTTTTAATAATCGACAAGCAAATATAACATTCGATGATCATCGAATTGTCATGCTCGAGCACTTGATAATTTTATATGAACATAATAACATTTATCAGTCGTGTCCAACTTCTCACTAGCCACTTTCGACACGCAAATATACTACACTTGAACAATTGTATGTCCAGCACAAGTTTTCGAAGTTAATATTGTTAAATGAAATCGACGTCAATGAGCTAGGAGCTCGTTTTCTTCTCTTTTCTCTGACTGTCTTTTGATCATGAATTGTCATGTTAGTGTTAGACGTTGTGATGGTGGACAGCTTGAGTTTGACATATTTTAATATCCGTCAATTAATAAGCGATGATGGGAGAGCAAATATATACACAAACACAGTTCTCGTTTCATTTAACGACAGATAATCGTGTTCAATTGGATTTTATTAGAATAAGGAAAAGAACAACAGAGAACGAGAGAGAGAGAGAGAGAACAAAACGAGGTGTTATCTCTCTCTCCGTGTATGTATTTTGTATATTGCTAACTCTGCTTTTTTCTCGCTTGCGTCAATTGTTGACTGAAGAACGCAGAGAACAACTGCAAAAAAATTAAACGATGATGATGATAATTTTGATTGATCGATCATGAGTCTTATTTTCTCTCTCCTCTCTCTCTCGTTTCTCTCTCTTGCTCTTTCTCTTCTATGTTTCTCAACAAGTTATAGTAGAAATCATTTATTCTTTTGACTGGATAAGTGAAAATCATGACAACATTCTCAATAGCTTCAATTCTCGGTGATCAAAATAGAAAACTTATTGAACAACAACAACAACAACAAGATGCTGATGATAATGATAGAGATCAAGAAGGAGATGACGACGAAGAAGAAGAAGAAGGAGAAGATACAACAAGTTCCATCGAAGAACAAAAACAATTTGTTTTCAATAATAACGTTCAACATTTATATGACGTTTTGTACAAGAATGCCGTCATGGCTGCTCGTTTCAACGAACAGCATCATCACAAAACGAATCTAATGCGATCATTTCCATCTGGAACACCGTCAACATCATCGAATGATTTCTATTCATTACATAAACTTAACACATCATCATATCAAGGTAAGATCTGCTAACTAAAGTATATTTACATAGATACTCATAACTCTGACGAAAAGAGTGCTTATTGATTTTCTTTTTTCTGTTGCACTCTTAAACATCGAGTTCATTAATTGCTTATTGATTATGGTAAGACGCGATTTTTCACACATTCCTCTTTTCTCATTTGCTCATGTTGTTGTTGATCAGACGACGATGATGATGATGACGAGAGAAAAAGGAAGTCTATCTAATTGTTGACACACATGATCAAAAGTCAATTGAGCGCCCAAGATATATTTGTTCAAGTTATTACTATCGTCGAGAAATAAATGTGATCATCATATTCATCTTAGATGATTATTAAAATAGGAAATAACACCGCACTAATAGAAAGAAAAATACCGGAAGAAATTCATTTTCTTGTTTGTCATTATTAGGTTCGAATCTATCGTATTACGGTAAATCTCGTCGGCCTCGTACGGCATTTACATCTCAACAATTGATTGAACTTGAAAAACAGTTTCGAGAAAATAAATATCTATCAAAACCAAAAGTAAAATTTAATCGAACGAAGAAGATTTTCGCATTTTCTTGAATTTTTTTTTGTTTGCTAGCGTTTTGAAGTGGCGACATCGTTAATGTTGAGTGAAACACAAATTAAAATATGGTATGAAGATGAAAGTTTTTTTTGTTGTTTCGAAATTAAATCGATATTTTGAATTCGATCGTAGGTTTCAAAATCGTCGAATGAAATGGAAACGAAATAAAAAATTACCAACTGAAAATTCCGAAGAATCATCAACATCGATGACAATCAAAGAAGAACCCTCAGATACAGTTGATTCATCATCATCATCGGTTACGATGAGTCCAACTTAGACTTGATTTTTATTATTATTTTTTCTTTCTTATCGAAAAGCTTTTTTCTTCTTCTTCTTGTTGCAAAATAAAATGTAGATAGACGCTTTGCTTCGTTCGAAAACTTTTATTGGAATGATTTCAATCGATTCAACAGATTTCTTTTCTATCTCATCGTTCGTTTGTAAACTGAGGGCGTTTGAAATAGACGTCTGATGAACAGAGTCTGAAAAGTTGAACAAATAACAATCAAAAGAATATGTATAATCGCCCATCGATCGACCCAAGACAGAGTCTGTTGAATTAGATAGAGATCTTTTTGATTCAACATTTCCATTTCCATTTGCCTTTCACGTGTAATTAGAATGTGATGACCAATCGAATCCATTGCTTTCTAAATAGAAAACGATTTGAATCTATTGAATTTATTCAATCGTAATGAAACAAACATGAGCATTGATCGATGAATTATCGAAATGTTCGACTTCTTTCATATTTGCAAGAATCTTTTCGACATGATAAACATGAAAAAACACCGACATATATTTAGCATAAGTATCTGACTGTACATGAGTCATACAAATATCGATTAAAACTAGACAAAGAAATTGATTTTCTGTCGATTGAAATTACGTAAAAACAGACTTGTGTCATTTGCAATGATGTCTAAATGACCACGTTGAGGTGTTGTCGATATACCGACAATACTTCCATTGTAAGCATTACGAAAATAAGCCAAAATACTGCTATCATGTGAATGTGCATTTAAAATTTCGTACATAAAATAGATACTTGTTCCATTGTCGATTAATTCATGATAACATTCTTCGGTACCTGGTTGTAACCAAAATTTAAAACGCATTTCTGCTTAAGACAAAGCAAAAACTTCGATTCAATCATTTTTTTTTGTTATTAAATTTACCTCTGAGATGTTCAGTATCGGATTTTACAAATTCAATGGTAAAGATACTACTGAAAAATAGGACCCACCGAGTCAAGAGAGTCATTGTCTTTGTTTTTCGTGGTAAAATCGAATGTACGTATTGAGAATAACGAGTATGTGTGTGTATGTATGTATATATCACATGTCGAAAGAAAAAGACAGAAGAGAGAAGTAGTATAATTGAACATTTATTTACCAAAGGATTATGATTTATTCTCATTGTTTGTGTCTATGCTGACAGTAATGAATGCGAAGGAGAAGAAGAGAAAAAAAAACGAAATGGTTGAAGACTAAAGGTAAATCTACATATGAAGTTCGAATTCAAATAGTGCGATGAAAATATCATCTTTGTACAAACTAATCTCAGTCGTGTCATTGGATTATCAATCACAGTACAACAAAACAAAGTTATTTAGCGCCTAGTTTCGTTTTTTCGCTGGGAATATGTTGATGTTACTTATTATTATTCTATCGTTTCATCTAAAACAATTCGTATGTCTTATCGAAATGATCGAAAGTGTTTTGAATTGTATTGTTGTTTGCCGCATGAATTTCGTTTCGATTATTCGAACGAGAAAAAACATCGAAATGCAAATGCATTATCAAGACGATTGATGAAATCCAAGAACGAGACACCGACCTATCAAAAAACAAGAAGAAGAACAAACAAAATCATGTCTATAGACACTTTTGATCATCATGATGGGATGAAAATCAACAAGAAATCAACGCAATCTCGTCAACGAACATTACAAATGGCCGATGGAGATAAACAACAATCGAATTCATGTGTATCAACTGAATTATTATCCATTGATTCCAAAACTAAAGATTTAAGTCATATCGATACTCAATCAGAAGCAGTAAATCTCGATGAAAAACATGTCCGTTCACTATCGGAATCTGTCAATGAATTATGTTTAGCAATTCGAAAACTTTTGCATTATGAAACCACAGAACAAGGTGTTACATCATTGCAAACAATTGTTACTAATCAATTGGCAATTTTATTAACGTATTTAACTGTACCAAATAATGAAAAGATCGTTTCGGAATTATCAACAAAAAGAACGTCGGACAAAATGACATCGACGACACAAACAACATTCTTGTCAACTGTTGAAACACAAACCGATATTCTATTCGATGTTGCTCAAGAAACTTCAATGGATAAATCATTATCAATTAAAAATACTACCAGTAGTAATAATAATCACGAAAAAAAAAGAAGAAATGAAATCATTGAATCAGTTTTTTCATTCTTTAGCAACTCTTCATTTACCTGGTTATCGACCTCATCATGCTCTGTCTGATACATTTGTCTATCACATTCGTCATCATTATCAACATTCATCATCTTGTCATCAATTTCTATCTCATTCTGCAACAACACTACAACAAAAACCACCAAAACAAAGACCATTTCAATTGGCTCGATATCTTGACGAACAATTCAAACATTTTATTGAATTACAATCATCGAATACATATTTAGAAGCTAGTACAGAATTCACCCCTGATTTTATTCTAACGACAATGAATAGTTCAAAACATGAACAAACCGAACAATTCGGTATTGATACACTTGCAGCTAATTCGAATGAAAAGGAAAACTACGACAGTCTTGAATATGTTTATTCGAATACAATTGATTTTCACCAATCAATTTTCGAAGATGATCATTTACTGAAAAGTTCAATAACGGAAATTAGTAGTCTTGCTTCAATAAATCCTATTTCTGAATCGATCAAAGACGATTATCTCAGTAATGCGATTGATTTTTGTGAATTCCTTTCACCAATATTACATACATGCCAATGGCAAACGCCGATTCAATTATGTAGAGCAACTAGTTTCGATTCATTGTTCGAAAAACAAAGAGCTAAACTGGAATTGAAACTACGATCGAATTCGAATAATGACATAAACATGATTGGAAAACGAGTTCGTATTAAATCTTGTTTCAGTGAGTCTTCTTTTGTATTTGATTTTGTTAAACTATTTTCCTATTATTACAATTCAAGATGATGAACAAAGAAGAAAACTGTCTACTTTAAATTATAATAATAACTATCATGATGACGACGACGACGACGACAGTAATTCAATAGATTATTTACAATGTTTAATCGATAAGGATGATAGTTTTTGTTCTTCGGACGATGATCGATTCTTAGAGCCTTCGAAATCAAGTAGATATGTTCATTTTAAATGTCGATCATTATGGTGAATTCGATAAACGTATTCGTGTGACAAGAGACAGAGAGATAAAGAAAAGAAATAATTAGATTTTATTGAATAATCACATATTACAATACAAATAAAAGTCACAACTAATCTTTGATCTTCTGTTTTTCCTTATCGATTTGTTTGCTGTCATTTAACGATGACTTGAAATTGAAAATGAATCACAAATAATATCAGATGAAAAATCATTACAATCTAAGTAAACCGTACAATTACTCCATTTACGCATGAAAAAATTCGGAAATGGTTCAGTGGCATTTTCTACTGGTACGCCATAATCTGCTTCGAAACCTTCAGCCCACCATGTTGTCGGTCCAAAGAAAAGCCAATAATCACCTCGAGCAATAAGAAAAGCAGCTAACTGTTGTTTCAAATCTGTGCAGTTTTGCCATGGTTGGTCACATGCATGATTATACATTGCAGGAAATGTCACTGGAACATCTTTCATTGATATAGCTGTTTTCATTTTTTGTGCACATACAGCTGCTGTATCATTATGCGTTGGAACAGTTGGTGTTAACCATGCTTGCCAAGCATGTTTTTTATATTGAAGACCAAGTTCCCAAGCTCGTTTTAATGAAATCTGTTGAGCTGCATCGACTGCTTCACGATATTCGTCCGGATAGTCCGGATAATTGTATCGTTCTTGCCAAATTCCTTCATCGTCATCATAGAAAATTCCATCGACAACCGGTTGATCAAATGCACTCGCAACATAACTATTGACGAAATAATCTCGTACATCGGCATTTCGATGGTCCCAACAGAATTGATCCATTCGATAGCCACCAACATGTGTTGAATCATTGTAAATTGTACCATTAGGAAATAAAACAAACCAATTGGTTTTTGTTGGATCATACATAACTTTAGCACCATTATCGAAAATATTCAATGCAAGTTCAGATTGACGATAAACATAAATACGAGTTTTGGGATTGACAGCTTTGATAATTGCTGCCTGTTGAGCTAATGTCTCTTCTCGATGCATTGGCAAACTAAAATGATTCGCCCAATCTATGCCAATTACACCGTGTAATGCAGCAAAAGCAACGGTTTCATTATCATAAAACTCTGGACTAGAACCGAAATAATTCTGCGTTGATAATTGCATATTGTATGTTGGAGGCCATGGTGGAAGTGGACACGGTAATCTCCATGGCATTGAACATGCCGGAAGATCAGCTTGTATTAATAAAACTGATTGTAATATCAAAATGACGATGATTTTCAACAGATTCATCGTTGTAATCAACAACAATGTGTATCTAAACGGAAAGAAAATAGCTAGATTTTGTAGTTTTGATGTATTCAATGGAGTTTACTCGTCAACAATTTGAAATGAAACAGCAAAAAAAGAGGCTCGATGAAGTTATATTTACATTTATTTGCTTTCTTCTCAAAATTTTTTTCTCCACGTTACATTTGAATGTAAGAAAGAAAAAAAAGAAAAAGAACGAGGTATTCTCTTTTCATTCTGTTGTAATTATTCACAGTGGACCAATAAAGGTGAAAAACTAATAAGGATAAAACTATTCTTCAGGTCAAGCAAACCATCTAGAAAAACATACGTCCTAATTCAAATGACCTTCATAGTTTGAATATATTGAATTATTAACATAGGTGAATTCAAATATAATCAAAATGAGACTTTCTCTATATGATACTGGCTTAATTAGATAAAAACGAGAATAGTTCGAAGTACTAAGAAATGTATTTGAATATGTCTGGTAGGAATAGTTTTTCAGCGAGATTTTAATCAGCCCTTTGAAAAATAACCTTCGGTAATATTATTTCGAGTTTCAATCATAAAAATTGAAGAACACAAAATACAGATTTTTGTCCGAAGTCGATGAATTCAAGGCACAGTCGTATCTGTCGAACGTTAAAAATTAATCATTATTTCTTTTGAAAATTTTCCATGCTATTGAAACGCTCGTTTCTAGCTGTGCCATGTATGTCGTATTTTGCACTCACTGTCTTCTTAGTGCATACTTAAATGGATTTCGACTTTTTTATATGATATGAACTCTATATCTCAAAGCTTCCATAGATTTTAATGAATTAAAAAAACAGGTCTATATCACGCCCGAGAACTGAGAGAAGATTAACAGTAGGACGAGCGACAATAGCTGTGGATTTGCAACTAGTATATAATACTCTTGCCTGTTAGGAAATGAATGTAATTCTATTTTTCTCAGCATATTTTAGATACATTGCAGATTATTGATTCACCATGTCGACAATTTCTGGGTTTTCTACGACAGAGCTATGTATTCTTAGTCTCGATTTTATTATTATAGTCTTTGGTCTTTGTGGAAATATTGTAAATGTAACTGTTCTTACAAGATTGAAAATGTTTCGTTCAAATCATTGTGCATTTTATCTTATAATTGAATCGATTATAAATATGATTCAATTAATTCAATTATTAATCAATGAAATTTGGAAAATCTCATTGAATGGAACCGATCCAATTAATTCTTTACTTGCATGGTGTAAAATTCGATCATCGATTCAGCAATTGTGCCGTTTGTTGATAGCTTTTGTATTCTGTTTTGCAGCTATTGATCAATTTCTAATTACTAATCCTCTCAATCATTTACGGCGAATCGGTTCGTTTCGATTAGCATACCGTCAAATAATATTCGCTCTTCTATTTTGTTTTCTACACGGCATACCTTTTGCATATTATCTAACTATAAATTCTGTATCCATTTGTACGATAACGAATGCAGGTTTGGTTCAATATTATTCATTTTTCTACTATCCTTTTCTCAATGGTTTATTTCCGATCGTTATTTCATCGGTGTTCAGTATTCTTGCATATCGAAATGTTCGTCATATTGTTCGACGACAAATTACTGTTGAACGTCGACGATTAGATCAACAATTAACAGCAATGATCTTTAGTCGAGTATTAACTTCGATTATCCTGTCGCTACCTTATATAATACATCGAATATATCTCATGACCTTTTCAATTGAACGAATGAGTCCATATGAATATTCTGTAAATCAAGTTGTTTCTACGATAGTCGTTTTTTTAGTTTATACAAATCATGCGGTAAATCATTTGTGTTTGAGAAAACAATCGAGTTTGTTATATATTTGTTTAGATAAATTTTTATGTTTTAATTGCAATATCAAAACGATATCGTCGACAAGTAAAACTTTATCTAACAAAAAAATTCTGTTTATCAATAAGAACTTGTTCGAATCAAAGACAAAATGCTATTCGACCAGTACATGGAATTACTTCTGAATCAAGTGGGAACATAGAATAATTCATATTCATACATATTACGTATTTAGACAAGCAAACAAAAGACCTTTGTTGAACCATTTTGTTTTTAAAACAAAATAATCTTTTTCGGTTTAGGAATTTTTCTGACAACGAGAGACGCATAAAAAGAATTGATGAGATTAATAATGACATTTCATGATAGACCCTACGCTTGTACTAATTTTCAAACGAATTATTTTTACTACTTAATCCATTATATTATTCATTACAGCGGGTTGTCTTTAGAAAAAAAAAACAAATTAAATATAATAGAATAATTTACGGCGAGCTCAAAGGACATTTGAAGATGTGATTACATAAATTATATCCAATATTTTAATAATAAAACTCAATCGATAGATGTGACTCATCACGTGTGTTGATTATGGATAGCGTGACATGAAGCGAGAAAAAGAGAAATTCTCCGAAGACCTGTCATATTTTATCTAATTATGTTAAAAAAATAATTCTATGCATGAAAACACTAAAAGAACGTCAAAAAAAAAAGTTCACATAAATAATCGTGGATTTGTTCTGAAAAGCTTTCAGTTTCGAATGGCAAGCGCAACAGATATTATTTCAATCGCCGATCATTTTTCGTATTATCTCGCAGTGATCAATATTGGTGTTGGAATCTTTGGAAATCTTATAAATCTCGCCGTTTTCGGCGCATTAAAACTTTTCCGATCGAATCAATGTGTCTTCTATTTCATCATCGAATCCATTGTTGATACGTGTCAATTATCTACTCTATTCGTTGTCAGTGCTGTGCCCGTGATCTACGGATACGATCCGGGCAATTCGAATCTTGTTTGGTGTAAATTAAAGAACATGCTACCGCAAACCTTTCGATTACTTTCGACATCGATGGTTTGTTTTGCTGCATTAGATCAATTTCTTTCGACTAATCCTCGACTATCCATAAGACAAATGAGTACATTGAGTTTATCTTATTATTTAACAGCAATTGCCGTCTGTCTTTGGAATATTCACAGTATTCCCTATGCAGTTTTTTATGAAATTAATTCGCAGAAAACTTGTGTGATGACAAATACTGCGCTGACACAATATTATTCGTTTTTTTATTATCCGATTTTGCACGGATTTTTGCCGATTCTTCTATCAGCGATATGTAGTCTATTGGCTTATCGAAATGTTCGAAATATCATTCGAAGACAAGTGAATATCGAACGTCGTCGACTGGATCGACAATTGACGGCGATGGTTTTTGTTCGTGTGGTTCTTTTCGTTATATTTTTACTCCCGTACACAATCTATCGTATCTATGGTTTGAATAATAAATTCACTCGAGCGAATTTATATCCATATGCAATCGATCGATTGCTATTTTCGATAACAGCAGCATTAGTGAATTTTAATTTTTCGGTAGAATTTTCAAATTTGAGAGTTTGGCTTTTTTGAAATTTGCTCGTTTAGATGAATTTCTATGTGTTTATGCTGACATCGGCACGGTTCCGTCGGCAAGTTCGACATTTGTTCTTGAAAAAAATCTGGCGATTAATGAAATTTTCTTGTAAAAAAAGCGAAAGCAATACAGTTCAACCATTCGGAACGATATCGACTTCTCCAGCAACCGACGAAGAATAAATATATGCTCTTCTCATTTGCAGATAGATCTGATTTTTTAAAGATGTTTTATTTTAATATGAAAATAAATATATCTACCAAATCATCTGTCATCTATTAACAATATATAAGCAAAGCATTGATTGATTGATTTATAGAGGGAGGAATTGAGAAGAGATCGATGGTGATTGGTCGATTGTTTCGACGAATTAAATCGAAGAATGTAAATATTTATC
>ERZ778019.1756-NODE-1756-length-25754-cov-12.931320_pt1 | contig 25754 bp, 22 predicted proteins | sample MGYA00375749_ERZ778019 | MGnify/ENA primary metagenome ERZ778019 (study PRJEB29350, sample SAMN05389821) | bioreactor metagenome | isolation source: Ammonium sulfate bioreactor | place: South Africa: University of Cape Town | collected 2014-03-17 ... | reverse complement strand
TTTGTTTTTTTAAAAAATATTTTTAAAACAACAAATAGTTTTACATTCGATTTCGTCGCTTGGCGTGGAACGATAAGAAAAATCATGTCATGTTTGTTTAATGAAGAAGTCGACTGGCGAATTGGCGTTATTCGATATCGTGGTGCTTATTTTCTTCATGTTTTTCATACGGAAACAGAATTAAGCATTGAATTCGGTCAAACACCAGTCGAAAAACGAATGTGCTATTGGGGACATAAATTTGAAGATTATCTTTGTCATGGTTGAGTCATAAATAGAAATTAATCTACGACATTTTCTTTGTTTTTTTTTTGTCTAGAAAATCCGCCATTCTATCCATCGCCGAAGAAACTTTTTTCTCTTGTTAATTTAGCAAATCTTGGTGTTCATACACTTTTGTATGGCAGTGAAATTGATGCGTGTACGAAAGATTCAATACTTAATGACGATGATACCCAACGAAAACAAAAGAAAAAACGAACATTTGTAGAAATTAAAGTTGTCTATGCACAGAATATGTTAGAATTACATACGACAACGTAACGAATAACAAAAAAATTTGATCGTTTGAGATAGAAGAATTTGTCTTTTGTGTTGATTTTAGTGCAAGAAAATATGCGAAATGGTGGTCACAATGTTATTTAACTGGCATCGAACAGATTCTATTGGGTTTTCGAGATGATTATGGTATTGTGCGTCAGATGCAACCTTTGTTAATCAAAGATATCGAAACACGAGCTGTAAAAGATCGATAATAAAACGGATCTTTCTTTTTAAAATCATATAATTTCTATTTTCGTAGCGTACATGGAGTTCAAGTTCATATTTAGCATTTTTAAATGATTTCTGTGCATTTGTTCGAAAAACTGTAACAAAAGATTTTTTCGAAGATAATAAGTAAGAATCAGAAGAAAAAAAACATCAATAAATAATTATTTGTATAGAACGGTTTATCTATTTTATTTTTCACCAAAAGAAAAGAAAATCAAATGGCGTACAAGTACAGATTCTCTTTATCAATTTTTACCCGAATGGTTTACATCTCAAGATTTTTCTTTTGAAAAAAAATGAAAATATCATTGTAATTTTCACAGTGTGTTAATCTAGTCTAGGTTTTTCTTGATTTGTTTTTGCGTCTCATTGATGTTTTGAAGTCTTTTTTTAAAAATATTTTGCTTTGAAAGAAAAAAAACAAACTTATTACGAACTATCAAATCTTGTCTTTGGTTAAAGCGTTCTCTATCAGACTATGTTGCCAGTGGATGTCGAAGCAAGCCAGTATACTCAAAACTGTTGTCATTGCTTCATGATGGTGTAATGACAATACGAATGATTGAATCAGAAAGCAAAAAACCATGTGTTCGTTCGATGGACTTTTGAGAGAATATCCATGGATATCAATCGATTCGTTTCATCAACATAATTGTCAATCATCTCAAGTATTTTTCATTTCTCACATGTAAACTAGTTTCAAGTTCAATCGTTGTAATCTACTAAAACCTAATTCTGTTTAGACATACGGATCATCTACGTGGTTTAGATCAATCCTTATTTTCTCAATATCTAACTGATCATCCATCGATACGTATTTATTGTTCTGAAGCAACACGATATTTCCTTTCGAATCTCTCAGCATATAAACATCTATCGAAATTCTATCGTGTTCTCAATGTTGATCAAGCAATTGCTCTAGAAAATCCTCTCGATTCGAATCTGTCAATAACCGTTACATGTTTCGGTTCGGGACATTGTCCTGGTTCACTAATGTTACTTTTCGAAGGTTCGAATGGAACTGTTTTGTATACCGGTGATTTTCGATTCTATTCTCATCAATCGATTCGTCATCATTCAATTCTTTCGAAGAAATCCATCGATACTCTCTATATCGATATGACATTTTTCGAGCCAACTATTCGACAACTACCTGAACGACATTATGCATGCGAAAAATTAATCGAGTTCATCTCGTCGAATCCATATCATTCATTTTATTTGAAAACATCAGCACGTGTTGGTTATGAATATATTTATATGAAATTACATGAACATTTTCGTTCATTTATTCACGTCAATCCCGAACAATATCAATTATATAATTGTCTACCTAAAGTTCAACAAGTACTAACTACGAATTCGAATGCAACGAGAATACACGCATGTTGGCCAAGATGTTCTGAAACTCGTTTTTCAATCAAAGTATTTATTTTTGTTTTGTTATTTGAATAATAATTACAAACTTTGTTAAGGTTGTTTTATCTGTTCTCTGGTTTACTATGCAACAAAATCAGCAATTTAAATCACCGTTGATTCAAATATCCAAGGACTACTATCGTCTTTGTTATTCTTTGCATTCATCATACAATGAAATATGTACCTTTGTCAAACAGATCTCTCCGCATCGTATTTATCCAATTGCATTACCTAATCAAATTACATCTGAACGTTTTAATGAACTTATCAAACAATTAGGAATCGATCAGACAACATCAACTTATAGATCGTTTCCATCGAATGACATTCAACAACAACAAATAAAACGACGTTATGAAATACACGATGATGAACAAGATGATGAATTAGATTTCATTGGCGATGAGAAGAATTTTATTGAACGAATTACAAATTTACAAATACAATCATTAAATACTAAAAATTGTAAATAATAAATTATCTATTGAGAATTTATTTTGTATATTACTTAATCAACATAATTCATGTCTAAATTTAGTCTTTTAACACTTTCCGTCATCGTATTTTATCAATCATAGTTAATTATTATGATGCCATATTTATTGCACCATTTAGACATCGTTTTCTTATCCTATTACGTTAGTAAGCAAGTTTGATTCAAATCGATCCAAAATAAAACCAACATGAGAGTTGAAGGATCTATTATAATTATAATAATAGTAATAATACGAAGTTTTTCTCAATGAAATTATCGAAATATTTTTTTTAAAATAAATATTTCCTTGTTAGTCAAAGTATCACAGCTTATTAGACAAAAAAAATTGGATTTCATATAAATGTCAATCGTTTCGGTTTTTTAAAACCATTGATTTCGTACGATTGACCAAATTGTATCTTCAACTCGAACTTTTTTCAAAGCACGAAACGTTATCGGACTTAACGATGATAATTCTTGATAGAATTCTTTCGAATAATATTCAGGTAAACGCGATGCAGCTTCAAGAACTAAGACAACAGAAAACATCATCATCGATACTCGAACATAATGTGCCAATGTAACGCCACTTGTCCGATCGGAGACTGTTCGTTGATCGTCACTGAATTTTTCGTATGCTGGCGCACAATAACAATATTGAATTAATCTCGCCGTCGGAGCATCTAATGTTTGTCCTTCAGCTATACTTTGTGTGAATATTGTTCGATGATTATTTTTCATATCTTCTTTAACATCCTAATTGTAAAAAAACACAGATTTATTTTTTTATTAATAACAAAAATAAATAGATCAACGAAATATTTTACTTGCAAATCGTCGAGTAACTGTAAACCAAATCCGAGATATTCTAAATAAGCCATTTTAGCACGTGTTAATCGTCCTTCGATTAGAAATCCAGCTGCAATTAACGATGCTCCACCTTTTTCTGCACTAACTTGTTCGATTTGTCCCATTGTTGGCTCATAATTTTCTTCGGGTTTAGCGTGTTGAAGTGTTGATTTCATTTGTGATTCATGAATTGTTGCTAAACTCATGTAAACTCCATTGTATTCATTTCCACGTCGCCAATCATTTTCAATAAATTTCACCATATCAAATATTTTCACAACACGTTCAGCATGCGGTTGTAATGATGAAGGTAGATTCAATTCTTCGGGATTCGATTGATTACCATCGAAATGTCCATTGGGATCATACGTTGATTCACCAATAAGTAAACGTTCATGGAAAACTTTTGCGAAATCTTTCTTTGCTTCTTTAGATATGTCATTAGAATCGACTAGATCATCTGTATATGGATAAAGCATATTGTAGCCGAATATCGAATCGGTTAGAGCTAAAGGTATATTTAATTGCATTTGAAAAGCAATCATAAACCAAACTGTTCGACCGGCTTTGAACAATTCTTCGAAACTTATTTTTGAATCATATCGTTCGCCTTTACTCATGAATTCTGAAGTTATTCGGCCCATGGATTGATAAATACCATAGAGTGATTCGTCACGTAATGCTGGAACATTTAATGTTTCATTCCATAAACGAAAACCTAACGAGTTCAACAAAAAAATATACATAAAGAGCTGAAAAAAGATTGGATTTTCTATTTTGATTACCTTTTGCTTGAATTTTTTTGCGAAGAAATGTTTTTTTTAATAATGCACAATAAAAAGCAAAGAATTTCAACTTTCTCAAGCGTGATCGTTGTTGTTTGATTGTCTGTCTTCGAACTAATTTATTATCTACTGTTGGCAGGCCCATTGGTAACGAGTACCACAATTTCAATGTACTATCATAATTTAATTGCAAGCGTTCTTTGCGATATTCTTCGTAAGTTTGATATTCAAAATAGGTATCAGTCGTTGAATTATCCATCTAAAATATGCAGGACAACAGAAAAAAAAACTGAATGACAAAATAAATATTTTGTTTTTTTTTTATTTTCATATATCAGTAGGATCAAATAATTCTAGAATTCACTCATTTTTTTTCTCATTGATCCTTTTTTCTTCTCTCTTTCTCTCTTTTTTTTTTCTTTTTCTCTTCAAGGATATCTGACAGAATAGTAAAACTATTACTCAGTGTTAACCGATGACGATGGCAACCGACAAATTTTTTTAAGTGTAGAATCAAAAGAAAAAAGAAAAAAAAATGTAGACTTTCTTCTTCTTCTTGTTCTTCTTCGATCGTGTTTATGACCGAAGGTTGATGATTCATGAACAGAAATAAATTTGCACGCGCTATATGATAGAACACCTTGTTTTAAATTTCTGTGACGTAATGACAAATGCAGAAATGAAAAAAAATATCAGCACACCTTATTTCTTTTTTTTTTATCGAATAATCAATTAAAATGTATGAGTAGAGAAGTCGATCATTGAAGTTTTCTCTTTCTTTTTGCTCGATGACAAGGCTATGCGTTTAAAAAAAAAATTTTCTCGATAGATGCGAAATATAAATAAAAAAAAGAACGAAATTTGCGCTTGTCATTGACGTCAAACAGATCGTATCTGATTATTCATATCGCCTTCAAATCAATGCTCATGACGAAAAAAAAATGCATCTAGAAAGTTTCGATTGTTTTGATTAAATGCAACGAACAGAGTCTTCTATTTTCTTAAAAAATATAAAAAAATATAAGTAAACAAATGGAAAACAAACAAGCAAATAAACAAACTAAAACAGACACCCATGCACCGAGCATGACATCATTATAACGATGGAAGGTTTGGTCTCGTTCAGGTACACATTGCAAATGTCGTTCATAGGCGAGTTTTTCTTCTTTACTCGATAAACGACCGATTCGAAAAAGGAACGGTGACCATGGTGATGCACAATAGACATGAAACCAAGCTTTTGGATGACGAAAAAATAAATAAAATAAATTTATTCGTACACCTAATTCATCGCCAATAACATCGGTATATTCAAAAAGATTGACTAATTGTTTTAAACGTTTATCATCATGTGGATAGAGTTGAGCATGTCGTTGCCAGTATGCTTGTCGACGTTGATTCATAACTGTTTCTGTTGGTAGACGACAACGACCAGAAAAAACAGCTGCAACCCAACGTGCTTGTAGCTCAGCTAGAGCTGGGATCGAGCCAAATACTGGTCGTGCTGTACCGACGAATGCTAGAGTACCATTTGTATTCGATGCAAAAACGAGTTTATACAAATCGTGAATATTTGTATGAGAAAAAAATGGATGTACCCATTTATAGCCAGTTGATTGGAGAATATGATCGATTTCGACAGGAGTTTGTTCTTCGTCTCCTTCGAATGTAATCATCTGTTTATCGATCGATCGTATGCCACGTTTAGGTATAACACGATTTAATGCAATGAAATCAACAACTTCTCGACTTTTATTAATAAATCCATGTAGAAATGGTACTTTCGGTGCCCATTCAGGTACACCTGTTCCACCAAAACCCCACATAGGTACGAAAAAAACTCGTTTCCAACATTTGACTAATATATTATCATAATAACCAAATAATCTCATTAACATTGTATACATAATATCTGCTGGTTGTTGGCCAAGTACACGTGCTTGAAACCATTGGCCTTCACGTATACTCATATAGACTCGTTTCGCTACAGTTGCACTTAATTCAACCGCTAAATCACTACCTGTTTCTCCACCACCAACAACTAGAATTCGTTTATCACGAAACTGTTCATGAAAAGGCGTTTTATATGTAATACTATGTGAAATGGTTCCGGTAAATCGATTAAATGGATGTGTATGACGCAGATCATTAGCTGTCTGATGTTGTCCAGAACAAACGACAAGATAATCACAATCAATTACTTTCGAACCGTTATCGATCGTCACTGTCCATTGTGGTTCAACTCGTGTAATTTTTGAATTGAAATGAATATTTGGCCAAAGTTGAAAATGATCGGCATACGAATGTAAATATGCAAGAACTTCTTCATGTGACGGAAATTCACCGATGGATTTGGGCATAGGAAAATCTGATGCATGTAAAAATGTCTTCGATGATGTGACATGAGTTGATTTATAAGCACCGCCTATATTTTCATCATCACTATAGAACCAAATACCTCCGATATTCGAACGACTTTCATACAAATGAGCATCGAGTCCTTCACTTAATAGGTATTTCAAAGCATAAAGTCCCGACCAACCAGCACCAATCACAATCACGCAATGCTTTTCTCTACAAAAAGAAAACGTACATTCCAATCGTTTATTACTATAATAACAAGTTGTTGTTGTTGTTTTTTAATACCGAGTTTCAACCGGTGCTATTGATGATGACGATGTCAGGAGTGGTTGTTCAGAATCAATCATTTTTTTACTATTCTACGGAATAGATGGTAAAACTTAAGCGTGTAAAAAAATTTGATGTCATTATTAGTTTTTTTTTGCTCGTTCTATTTCTTGCGTTACCGTCTCTACGCTCACAAACACTTTTTTTTCTTCTTCGCATACTCAAAAGAGAAAAACACATACAGATGCACAATAAAAAAAACCTCCGTCTTTTTCATCAACAATCGTAAATATATACACTGTTGCTAAGATTGAATCATTCGATGTTAAATCTCATCTGATTTTACATTTTGAAGTAACTTATTAATAACCTACATAAAGCAGGGTGAGCCATGGAATTGGATCGACAATATCGAATTTCTGAACTAGAACTTGTTTTTAACTAAAAATAAATAAACTTGTTTTAAAAACTATTTGCGTCTGTCTGATACATGAGGAATAGCATCGTATTTTCAAAATCGATTATAGATGGTCAAGTTCATTGTATTAATTTTTAATTCTATTTAATATGATATTCATTCGTATATGATCTAATTAGTTCATTGACTTTTTCTTCGTATACAAGAAGAAAAAAGTTCTATTTTCTTTTGTTATTTTGTTAATATTATCAAGTGATCAATGAAGAGCTAATACTCGTGGATATAAATCAACAACAAATAGTTAAAGAGGTGTTTGCGTACAATAAAAAAAAGTCACTGGAGTTACTTTTATGAACGTACAAAGATAGGTCTCTCTAATTACATGTTTCTAAGAATAACAATAGAATTGAACGCACTGAGACAGGAAAATATGTAAGTATAGAACAGAAGTTAATTATAGACGAGCCTTGTTGTTAAAAGACTAAGGCTTAGTGCACTAATTGACATACGACAAATTCCAAATATTCAGTTCAATACACGAGAAAATCTTGTTTTTCAGGTGTTTTTTCAGTCTCATATGTAATTAATTTTCTGCGCTAATGCACTATATTATATATAATTCAAAATGTCTCAGTTTTCTCACATAAGAACAAAGAAAAAAACATCCAATGCTTGATTAAACGAAAGAAAAAAGATAGATAGAATGTTTATCCGACGAGTAGTAAATCAGTTGTTTCATTTAGATACCAGTTGTTCTTGTTCGACCACAAAGTAAGTAAACAACCAAACCTATAAATAAGTCAAATATATAAAAATCGTAAAAGACTCAACTTCCTCTTACCAATAATCGGAAATAGAAGAATAAATAAGATCCAAAGAAGTTTTTCAACAATTGGCTTTCCTGAACGAAGAATTTCAATTGCAGCAATGACATCCAAAATAAGAATGATCTAATTACAAACAATGAATTCATTCGATATATATAATCAAACAATTTCTCTTACCAAACCAAGAATGCCTCCAATTGTATGTCCAATATAGGCAAATTCTGCTGCAACACAATTGACCAATGTGAAAAGTATAATAAGCACAGAGATTGTTTTCGAACAATAGTTCATATTTCCTTTCTTTTTCGAATAATAGACAAAAGTCAATGGGTGCGAAAGAGTTAAATCTATTTTTATCTGAAATATGCAATTGTATATTTAGCGTTGACTACTTTCTTATACATCTAGAATTCAATAAAATAGTTCATCTCATCGAAGAGTCAAGCTAAGTAAATGAACACTGTACAAATATGTAGCAAACAGAGACGAAAAAATGTCGAAAGAGAGAGAAAAAGAAAAGTACAATCGTGCTTATTGAGAAATGTAAGGAATGAATTTATGTACAGCGAGTTGAAAAGATTGTGTTTGATTAAGAATTGGTCGTACTTGCTTAAGTAAACGATTTTATCTAAGGATTAAAAAAAAGAAGTAGTATCGAATTTAGCTCTTTAATTTAAAAACAACGAGGAGGAAAGCTTTTCATTTTAACATTTCTTACGTCATACATATTAGAATTTTTCCTACGTGACTAAAATTTTCGTTCGTATTAATCTTGAAGAAAAAAAATCTTCTTTAATCTCTAATACAAAGACTTATTTGCGTGCAGACAAAAGGAAAAAAACTAGATCTTATCATTAATATTTTTTTTTCCGTTAATATCAAAATTATTTTCTCGATAAAAGAAACTTACTCAGATAGAAATTAACAGTCTCGTATCATCTTTGCTTTGCATCTTCTAAATGCTAATTAAATCTTTATTTCTACTTGACTGTTCAAAATTAGAGAATGTGCGTAAATCAACTATAAATACTGAATTTAATTCGCATGAATCACTTAAGACTTACTATTAAAGAAAATCATTTCTTCTTTAAAAATTACTATAATTGCCAGTATTTCTCTGTTTCTTCTTTACTAGTAAAAACTATTTACTTTCTAAATAAGAGCATTTACTATCAATTGGTTTCATCTGAATTCATCGTTAAAAGATACCAGAAAAATGTCAATCAATTGATGATCGAAGATTTGTTCTGCATCTAAGTAAACAATTGTTTGGTTTTTCATTGAGTTATACGAGCATTGATTTAGTATTTAACAAAATCCAGTTTAAGGACGTGTTTATCGTAAATTCTAACGGCAAATAATTAAATTGTGTACTTTTATCTTGATGAAATCTGTTTTTAGTAGTTTTAGACACAATTACCATCGGCTCTAGACACCTATCCGAATAAATTAATGGCAAATATTATTATTTCTTTTTCTCTGCTCTCCTGAAGTCATGTTTTTACATAATATTTTTTTTTCTCACATACAAAAATAATTCACAATTTAGTGAAATCCACACACATAGTTTAGTTAATCCACTATTCCCGTTCGGATGACCTTTTTCAGAGAAAGAAAGTAAACATTTCTTTTCTTCGGTGAAAATAATACGTTTAAGTGATAATTAATATTTTTATCATTATCTATTTGTCTGATATTTGCTTGAGTTATCTCGTTTGTTATAATTGAGAATAAATATATTCAGATTAAATAATATATAATGACTTCAGTTAAATGTTAGAAATAGAATGATTAATTATCTTAAGAAGATATTGCTTCTATATTACTCTAAAAAAGATGTCCTGTATAGAACTTTAGAGAAATCTTTACTTTCCTATCAATGCTTCATGTTTTACTGTAATACAAAACAATATTTTCTCTTTACCTTGCAGATACAAACACGATCATGCAGCAGACATTTATTATCTATTTAGTAATTTATAGTCGAATAAAGTATAGTTTTACATACATTTTCTATGGCAGACGAAAGAATTTTATTTGAGAATAACAAAGAAATATATACGATAGATCGAATTTATGAAATGATAAGACAAAAAATAAATATTTCAAATAGTCGAGATTTGATTTTGTTGTTTCGTAATTCGAACATGTACGGACGAGATTCTACTCATTGGCATCTGAACTTTATCGAGTTGAGAATCGAACGAAAAAGGAATTTTTTTTCTTATGTTATTTTCTAAGATCATTATTATAAAGACATGAGTTACTCAAGAGTATCAACAATATATGCAAATGCGATCAAATTAGATTTGATTTTCGTTTATTGAGTTTGGTAGAAGTGTACGTACTCACGTACTTATTCTAAAAAAAGATTAAACATTAGACACTCATCTCTCTCATCAAAAACGAACTGATGATAAAAATTTTCAAAATAGATATATAAATATAGATTAGTACTTGATCTCATTGTCAATCTCAAGTATTCATAGACTTTAGATTTGTCGATAGTTCGAGAAAGAGAGAGAGAAGGAGGAAATTTGATCCTAATAGAAATGAATATGTTTGCAATCTAGTATATTGATTGACTACTATAATGCACTGCCGTTCTGATGGATTATTTATATTATATTTAATAAATAATGTATACTGGATTCCATTAATTTTATCTTTTACATTTAGCATTATCAGCAAAATTTTCGACTTAGTTAAATGCCCTTGATAGACACGACAATTTCTGTTAGTACGTATATTTCATAAATACAAATACAATAATCTACACAGAAATGTCAATAGTATATTATAACTTTGACTTGTCCGTAAATAGGCATAATTTATGATAACATGCGTAAACATCAATAAAGTATTAGCAAAAAGCAAGTAAATAGGTCTATCTTTTTTTCATAAATAATATTTCATTTAAAACTTGACGTCAATGTTCGGTTTACGTACTTTGAGGTTAGTATTATTGAGTATAGAAGAAATATTTCGTTCACAAATACAAGTTGAATATTTATGATGACCCTCAAGGCTTTTCAGTGCAACCATGAAACCCTAAAAAGCGCGAATGAAATTATTTTCATATGAACTGATAAGCGTTTCTACGCATCAAAATAAAAATCCGACAAGGAAAATCAGTATTCACTGAACTGTTAATGCTGTAAGGTCATGGATTATGTTTACATGTACGGAGATTTAAACAAACACTTTAACACACAGTCGAGCAGACATATTCTTGTTCTTTTTTTTTTGATTTAGTTATCCAATCACAGATGTTTTGCCTAGATAAATACAAAAATGGAATTGAACTTTTGAATTTCTAATGACATGATTCCAAAACATGCGCAAGGAAAATTATCTACCTTCATTCTTTTTTTGTCGTATATAAACAATAATAAACTTGAGACGAGCGAAGTTCGTTTCTATTCTGCATAATTACTGCCACTCTTTTCTTGCGTCTAATTGCTACTTAGTTGAAAAGAAACGGAAGATAATATCTAACGTTAGTATCGAGACTTCTGTCATCGAGAACCTATTCCAAAATATCTGTCATATTTTTTAAAGAAAATTCCAATTAGACATGACATGTCAAAAGTCAGTTACAATTTTCTTGAAATCATGTAATGTATAAATGTTTAGAACCTGTCGGTCTGCAAAAACAAATTCGAATTCTTTTTCTTTCTTCGCATGTTCCCAGTCTAGTCTAGCGAGTAACAACTTGATTAATTTGAACTACGAGAATATAACAAACTCAATTGAAGAATTCTTCGGAGGATATCTGTTGATTTCGAGCATATATTTATTTAATTGTATTTGACAAGTCCATTAGTATTTTTTTTTCGGTATTTTATTTTTAATTTATCTGTAGTAATTGCGTTTGATATCAATGTATTCTTTTGTTATTATTCTTTTTTTGACGTGCATCATTAGAACACTAATAGCTTATTTAAAATGAATTTTCTTCTTCTTTTTTTTTTTTGTTTTTATTTAACAAGGAAAGAAGAACAAGACGAGAGCGAAGAAAAAAGATTAGCGTATAGTAGAGAAAGAAAAAATAGAGAGCAAGACGGAGAAGAAGAAGCAGAAAATGAGAGACGATGCATGAATATTTATATTTATTTAACCATAATGATTCAACAAGAGACTTAGTCTTGTTCATTCGTTTCAGATCTAAAATTATATTTATAGTTAAATATTTCTTTCAAAAACATGGACCTAACAGAGTTCAATCGAACAACGTATTCCACAATGACTATCAAGCCAACATTAATTTGGTGTCTTATCATGCCATTAATACATTTATTTAGTTTAATTTCTAATATACTTTGTATAATTGTTTTCTGTTCGAATATATTCTTTAAGAAACCTATTGCTATCTATTTTATTTGTTTATTAATCAGTGATTCTATAACATTATTAATTGGTTACATCGAAATGATTGATCGAGAATCTCATATGATAAATAAATCATCGTTATTATGTATATTCAACGCTAAAATTATTCGCACAATAACAAATTCAGTTTATACATTTATGGAACGATTTTGTTTAGAATGGATGTTATATAAAGTTTTATGGACACGTGTTTCAACACTTATTCTTGCTATTTTAAGTATTCAACGTTCAAGAACATTTTTCTCATTATCATATCATGAATCACGTTTATGTGCATTTTTTGCTTGTATGTTTAGCATTGTATTTGCAATATTCATTACATGTATAGAATGGATTGGTGTATATTATGATCAAATACCTGATTCGACAGTATTTAGTGATATGTTGCATATAGTTAATGAGAAAAATTCATCGAGAGATTTTTATTTAAATTATTTGAATCGAAATTCGAATGAAACAAAAAATCATTATTCATGTTTGATGACATCATTCAATTCACATTCAACAATGAATCAGGTAAATTTAAACAGAAAACAGATTTTTTAATCACTTGAATAAGAATAACTTGTTTTTATTGTTAACATTAGCCAGACAAATTCATGCAAATAAACTATGAATAAATCTGATTTATAACAAATAGACTGAGTTCCTATGTTGTTAAAGAATTAGACTTTCATTTTCCTTTGGCTGTTTTGCTATAGACATAAAGCAGTGTTATTATATATAATCAAATAAAAATATTTGTTATTAAATGCGATGAACGTTGGACCCTAGAAGGTCATATCAATAGATTTACTTCCGTTAGCTTTTTTTTGGAAATACTTTAGAAATAGCGCATCGTTTTAGGTTTAGATAATGAAAAAAAAAGATTATGCAAGTTATTATGTTGAGCAAAAGAAATCCGATAGATATTGTGATCCGTTTTTTATTTTAAAATTGAAAAAAAAATTGTTTTTTTTTTCGAGGAACTAATTTACTCACTCGACCGATTCTACTTCGAGCTAGAAATTTGATCTAAATTACTTCAAGGTTCGTTCTATGAGTATATATTTTGAAAGAACGCATAAGAGTATACTTCCTATTTGTAAATAACTTATCGGAAAACATCATATTTGAGATTTTTTTCTACACTCTATGAACTTTAATCTGGTTGTCAAGATCCAAATTCCTATTGACAATCTTAATTATAATGTTTTTTGCTTTTTCTTTAGTCAAATTGCTCAACAGACTCTCTCGCATCCGAATTCTATAATCTTACAAAAACCCTATTATCTACGACTGATCAAACTCAAGAGATTCTGATGACTCTACCATATTCAAAAAATTTATTGCCAAATAATTCTCTATTAATCACAACAATTGAAGTAATCAAACCATCGGATATCATGGTTTTGTTCGACAAACGCTCTTGTTCAATAAAAATCGATTATTTTCTCTGGTTGAAATTATACGATTTTCTCAATTCAGTCAAGTTTACACTCAATCGTCGTGTCATAGCCATTTTCTTTGGCAATGCTCTCCCATCATTCATCGTTGTTCTCGCCAATCTTCTCTCGATAAAAGTGATTTATTTTTCGAAAAGTTTAAAATATCTCAAAGAATCAGCTCGAAAAAATCATCGTAAACGTCGTTTACAAAGTGATCTACGTGCCTTTCTCGTTATTTTAATTGAAAGTTTTTCTATTATTATGATTTCATGGGGCATACCAATTCTTCTAACAATGTATCATTGTCGAGTTTTATATGTTACAGTTATTAGTAATTGTCTTAAAATCAAAGATTATCTTGCTTTATTCTTATTCACTGATTTATTTAATTCATCGACCAATTGTCTTTTATATTCATTGTCGGGTAAATTATTTCGACGAAAATTTATTTCAATTCTACAAACAATTCTAACTTGTGGACGAGGAACAGTCTGGAGTGTAAGACAACATTCAGTAACATTGAAAAATTCACCATTAGAACAACAATTATCAAATAATGCTAAGCAAACATCTCGAGGAGGAAGTTTTCGATATACTGAACGATTGTCGTCACCACTTATGACTCAAAATATTAAATCAAATTCATCACCACGAACAACAATGACCTTTGACCAACAAAAACCAATCGCCAATGAAAAACAACTCGACGACTCAGTATCATTAAGTCTAGCAAAGACAAGTGATGATCAAACAGGTGGATGTACATCAATCAATAGCATGGAGATTGATAAAAATAAAACAAGAAAAACTCATCAATCGATTCGTTCATATTTAATCAACAAAGTTCGTTCATGCAGTACAACAAATCAAAATAGTAAAATCAATATTCACTCGAATCCAACAAATATTTTACCGATTAACAAGAAAAAAGTCAAATCAAAACGTAAACTTTGGACTAGATTTCTTGCTAATGGGCAAACAACAAACGATATTTCATTTTCGACATCATCTCGTACAGGAAGTATAAGTTACGGTTCACAACGAAAAAATTATTCAATGTCTAAAGTTGTATTAAATCAAAATCTCATCGATAATTCATCTTTAACTGACAAGAATTTACACGAAACATTGACTAGTCTATAACATTGACGACATGTTCATTGTTCTGTTTGTCTTTCTCTTCAATTTTTTGTTTCTTTGTAAAAATTACAATAAAACTTCTATTGCTTCTACATTAGACACTCATTACTTTCTCAAGTGCATCATGCACATATCAATTCTGTTTAAAAATAGAAAAATCTACCATCATAAAATCATGATTACTGATCACACAAAAAACACTTATTCTTAGCAAAGCATACACTCAACATCCCCCTCCCTCAATCAAAATTCAACGTCTATACTCAATTCAATGACGTTAATGTAATTCGATGATCATGATTATGATAAAGCTAAAATAAATTAATATCTAGAGAAATACGTATTATTAGTCCAAAATTGAAATGTTCTTCAAAAACAATAATTAACTAAAGCATCAGATTTCTAAAAGGCATCTAACATGTTCTGTAGATGACTTTCTTGTAATATCGAGGTTCCTTAACTGAAAACGACACGTCCTCATTAAAGAAATATGTCTGTAGACATTAAATCCTTTCGCCCCGACGTCATTATCCACGCAAAAAATATTATTAGAAAGCTCAAAGGCTAGTCGAGTACTTTATCTATAATCGCAATACTTTGCTCTACTTTCAAGAACAAAACATAAGAATCATAAAAATACAAAGTTCATCGGATTATAAACAAAATGAAAATATAAACTAACATCATCAACTGCACTACACTCTGTATACTTCATATTTCATACGCTACTTGAACCACAAAATTTAATGTTCCATTTATTATGATATTTTACATTGTATCCGTTACACAAAAAAAATGAAACAATGACTTTTCCATCAGATGATTCTATTTCGCATATGTCTTCATTTAGACCAATAGTAAATCAAAAAAATACGATCGCATGCCGAGGTGTTGATTAGTTTGATCAATCATTTTTCATAAAATATACAGAACTAACACCAGCTTGATGATCATTGAAAGTTTATTTTTTCCATTGACGATAACTTGTTATCAACAATCAGAAAACAAATTAGACGATTCGTCGTTCCAGATTAAACAACATATCAACAAATTGGAAGCAGGCCACTTTCTTCTATTAATCTATTAGCGCAGCAGGCTGTTTCTCTCTCTCGCTCTCTCTTCCGTCTTATGTCTATCAATTTCTTCACACCTTTCGTCTCTTATATTAAGTCGATCGTTTTCGTTTCTTCATCACAGTTAATCAATTCATCAACACCAACGAGTCAACTATCAACAAGCAACCGCATCTACATCAACTCTAACCAACCACTATCACTTCATTATCTATATCTGTTATTTTTTCATTGTAGGATTTTGGACAGTATGTATCGACAAGCTGAACAAGAAGCCCTTATCGCTGGTCATGGTCGTGTAAATCAACTTGGTGGAGTTTTTATCAATGGTCGTCCGTTGGACGATGATGTTCGACGTGAGATTGTTGAAATGGCGCGACAAGGAATTCGTCCATGTGTCATTAGCCGTCAAGTAAATTTGCATTTCGAAACGAATGTTTTCCGTTTTCACATGTGAGTTTTTCTTTAGCTTCGAGTTTCACATGGTTGTGTATCGAAAATTCTCTCACGTTACAATGAAACTGGTTCATACAAACCGGGTCCAATTGGTAAAAGCAATAATCGACGACAAACGAAATCAATTAATACCGAAGCTTATCTCGAGGATGGAACAACTACAGAAGAATCTGATGAAAGCAAAAGTAAATTAATTACGAGGTTTGAAATCTTTACAATTAATTTTCTTATCATTCAAGATAATTCATTGAATGACACATTACCATTGCGACCTATTCGAAATGTAAATACACGTCGTTATCGTTCGTCGTTTACTGCCGAACAAATTCAAATGCTTGAACAAACATTTTTACATTCGCCGTATCCAGATGTATCAACACGTGAACGTCTTTCGCAACAATTGGATATCGACGAAAATCGAGTTCAAGTATGTGATTCAACTGATTTTGAATAAATAGGGATCGTTTATATTTGTCTGATTAGATCTGGTTTAGCAATCGTCGTGCTCGTACTCGTAAGACCCCAGCAACGTATTCAACACCTGTTGATTCGTCAGCTTCTGGTCAATCGTTAGAAGAAGAAAATACGATTCCATCGTTTCTTGCCTCGCCTGTTATGGATATGAAATTGTTTGCCAAACCCGACCCAGTCTTCGATCCATCGATTACCTCCAGTCCATCGACAGGTAAACATAATTTCAAATGAAATATTTTGAAATGTATTTTACGTCTTTGTCTGTAGCTTATTGGCCAGCAACGCCCGCGATGTCATATCCATCAGCAAATTCTTCGTATTCATCATATAATGGTTATTATTATTCACCATACGGTTCACCGACCTCCGCATCTTCGTATCCTAGTTACTCACTCTCGTATTCACCGTATCCATCATATTATTAATATATATTTTTTTGTTTTTTGTAAATGACTTCTATTTTAATATTATTTGTTTTTTTTTTGACTTGTATTCTGTCGGTTATTATTGAAAATAAAAAGGTCATGAAACTAAGTTTCACTCAATATATGAAGATTTTTTATTGAATATATAATTGGTTATCGAACACAAACAATTTTCATTAGATGAGAACAGATAAAATATAACATGTTTTCTATAGACGAGTGAAGAAAATGAAAGAACACAGAAACGAAATCGTTTATTGACGATTGCCATCGGGTGTTAGTGCGCCACGAACGATCATAGCTAGAGTCCACATTTTTGTATCAATTGGAGATCCTGATACAGGTAGAGTTTGTTTACAGTATAAAAACCAATTGTTATGATGTAATGCAGCGCGTGGATGGCGTAAAAGAAAATCGTAGAAATATTCGGGTGCGATTGTATCCATCTAGAAGAACGTACCGTTTGTGTAATGTGGAAAGTGAAGATAGGTGTTGAGGGTGTTTTACTTTGATTCTGTAGTTTTTTTGAACGACGCTAATGGCTTCCCGATGAAGGAAGAATTGAGCATCGAGCATTGGCGATGAAATCGGAAGTTCTTGAATTAAACGTGTGGCGAGATATTCTTCTTCGAAATCAGTTAATGGTGGCAGATTTTTCGAGAGGAATTCTTCGATGTTTAAGCTTGTGGGTTTTGTTTTCGAACTAAGATATTCGATGTCTTTGTCGAATGTTTTTTGTTTATTATTTGAAGGAGGAATAGAGACCTAAATTGGATTGAAAGAGAAATATGTAACGGCGCATATGTGAAAGTGCATATTTTATTTGAAAAATGTTTTTTTTTAGAATGTTGGACTTGTGTGAGAGCATTACACTAACCGTTGGTTCGCTTTTGACGGTGTTTCGTGAATCAACTTCATCGACATGATCAACGGAAAAAACATAGAAGTCTGAATGTTCGGGTTTAACATTAGTTGTTAAGGACTGTCGTTCTATTGGTGTCTAATGAGTTGATAGAAGAATAGAAATTTTTAATTGAGAAATTATGTTTAGATCCTACTGGACAAAACTCTCCTATGATTTGTATGTCGTCATCGTCATTACTATGAGCAGCAGAAACAGTAGTTGTAGGAGTTGGTTGTGGAAGATTATTTTGAGGAAATTCTTGTAATGCTGAAAAAAAAGGATTACGTGATTGAATAAAAGTACAGGTCAGAATGATCTTACTTGCAGGCAATGATGTATGAGTAGTTAATGGTTTTCGTTTTCTTTGTGGGATAACATTATTGAAAGTTATTAAATAATGTTTTCTACATAATTTATGGCTATTATAACCGATGTTTGTACACTTATTTATTTTCCAGATGCATAATGCTCGCCATTGACGACCATCATATTTTTCTCGGTGTCGATTTTGATCATTTTCAATGAATCGAATGGAATTTTTCGGTGGCGGTGCTGGCAATGATTCTGGTGTTGACGATGGTGATAAATATTGATGAGTTCCAAGTGGAGTAGTCTGTAGGAATGTTTGATAGATATCGGTTAAATTCAGTGGTGTACTATCGAACGAAGTCATTTGAATAATTGATACGATGTACAGTCGTTTTGTGTTGTTTAATATCTATTGTCTATTTCAAACAAAGAAAAGAATGAGATAACGATCGTGCGTATGTGCGAGAAAAAAATACCCAATATATATAATTCGACTATTCGCTAGTGGAGAACGAACGAAAAATTGAGAGAAACAGATTTGTAGTATGTTTCCATTGTACGTGTATGAGGTCAATTTGAATGGTTACTAATCACTGTTTTTTTTAAAGAATACAGAGATAAATTTATCATGAAATACTATCACATATCTATTAGAAATAGTTTTCGATTAGTACGTATTATGCACCACGCTTAATGCATGAAGAAAGAAAGAATGAAAAGGCGCGTGTGCTTGTACATTGTTTGGTTTTGAAATAGAACTAGTTAATCAAGTGTATATGAATTTGAAAGTGAACCATTAGTTAGATGAAACAATTTTATTATAATGTCAAAAGAAAGAAAAATCTAAATAAAATATGTGACGAAGAACTCGAAGGTTTGAAATGTTTGAATAAGTGAAAGGAAAAAAAACTGAACGTAAATTCATTGTTTAACTTGAATTAACTGTTTCTGATGACGGAATATCATGTTCCTCTTCGTCGTTATCCAATCCTGAAAAGAAACTGTCAAGTGCAGCGACGATCTGTTGTTTGAGATGAGTTGATGGTGTTGGTCGAGCATTGTTTATTTCAACAGACGATACACAATCGGCTCCATTTTGGTTACATTTGAGACCGTAGACAGCTTGTCGAAGATATTTCTCCAAATAGGAATTATTACTTTTTTCGTTTATTTGTTTAACTGAGTTTATTGCTTGTTCAATGGCTTGATCAGTTGTAAATGCTCGAGCATTTTTATCATGAATAAGAACATTTAATAACGAATGAGTAACGGGATCGGCTGATGGATCGGCAATATAGTGTTTTAGAGCTAATTCAGCTTTTCGATATACAGGCAGTGTAAGAGGTGCACAGTTAATCGAATAAAATCCATAGATAAATGTCAAGAAAGTTAGACTGTAAAACATTGTGTTTATTGTCTAAAAAAATTTAGTTTTTTTTGAAAAAAAAGAAAAAAAGTGAGTTTATATATCGACAATATAGCATAGATAAATCGTTAATTTGGAGAGAAATTATATTGAGTGCCCACATACGTTATTTAAAATGATTAGATCTTTTACGTCAGTTGCGTAGGCGAAAACAAAGAAACCCAATGAACACAAATTCAAATAGAGAATAAGTGTTAATAGACGTTTATATATATATATACTGACAAAAATATCAATTTTATTCAAAGTTCCTTCTTTTTTATTTTTTGTCATGATTTCTGTACTAAATAATAACTCTTATGGTTAAGTTGCTGTTGAAAACTCATTTATTTTTTACAATAAAATATTCATTCCGGCAAATGACTTCGTCAAAATTCACATAAAATCTGTTAGCCAAGGTTGATGAACTTCTCTTTGTTGAATAATAATAATAAATTTGGCGGTTGTGATCTATCACTAGTTGTTGTTGTTGTTGTTTTTCGTTTTTCTTTCGATTATTTATCAACGAAATATGTTCATCAAATCAGATTCATCTAGTTTTTTGACCGATCGAAATTTATATATTTCTATATGCATTGGTTTAGCGTGTTGTTTGTTAGTATTTATATATTGTGTGTTTCAAATGTATCGTAAAAAGAAGTCAATTCGAAAGAAGCAAACACAATTGATGCCAAATCAACCGAAAAGAAAAAAGCCATCTCGAATACAATCGAAAATCAAAAAGAAAAAATCTAATAAAAAAGTAAATTCAAATCGATATTAAACTCGACAGAACCAATGTGTATCTTTATGTTCGAATATTTTTTATAAAACAAAAAAGAAATCAACGCATATATTGTTTTTTTTCTTGCTTTGTCATGGGTGAATATTTAATCAACTATTAACAGACCGTTCTTTTTTTTTCTTTTATTTTCTCGGAAATAAGTGTATTTTTCGTGGAAAAAATGAAAAGAATTAGCTAAGAGATCTCTTATGTATATTATCGAGATTTCCGTTTAATTAAATAGACAAAATACGTCACGAACATGTTTTTAGTTTCTAGAAAAAACCAATTCGAATCTTTCATCTTCAATTCAATTCTCCGTGGTTGTAAGTTGACAAAGATAAAGAGTGTAATGACTTCATTTTTCATATTGAACTCTTTACCATCTATCAAAGACGGACAAGCCAATATCAAACATATCGCTATTAACAATTCATGACACCGATGAAACGAAAACTAAAGTCACAAGATTTTAATTTAATCGAAACTAATGTGATATATAGATCAATTATGCTGAAATATTTCTTCTTTTTTTTTTTTGAAAAAAAAACATACACAACAAATAGCAAAAAAATCACAATTGATCTCGGTGGAATGTAATTTTTTTTTCTCGCGTCTTGTCTAATTAACATTTGTCTTATTAGTAAAATATGTTGCAATGTCATTTGCAGGCAAACAAACGTCACTAGAATTCGGTCGATTGAATTTTTTTCGTTTGTAGATTAATTTCCAATAAGTTGTATGAATAAATTGAGCTAATTTACAATATTTATTGATACTCGCTTCTTTAGTTAATAGCCACTGTCGAAATGTGGAATTTGTGCCGAAGATTTCATCGGCTAAACGAAGATTTTCACTTAGTGATCGTTCAGTATAACCCGAAGCCTAATCAAATAGAAAGAGCAATTTGGAAGAAATAGGGAAAAATAAAAAAAGCATCGTACTGCATATTTATTTGCTGGCTCACGGCGAAACCAAAGATATTCATTATAAGCTGTTTCATTATTCGATAGATATGTTAAATATTCAGCGAGATCTTTAACAGTTTTAAAATCATACGCATTGATATAGGATTTTTTCGGTGCAAAATGTGTATAATCAGGTTTGCCATCTCGACTAGCTACAATCGGAATTGATGTCGATGAAAGTCCATCGATTAATTTCTCCGTTACATAATCTTCACAATTGGAATTTTCAATTGAAATAACGAATTTATAAGATGCATACAATTCGGAATTTGACTGTGCACGTGACTGAGCTTGTGCTGATTGTGCATTATTCAAACAGCCACCGTAGGAATCAACAGGAATATATTGCATCAATTGTTGAACTAACGTCTGTCGACCATTGTATGCATTGCTTTAAAAGAAAAAAAAATATTTAAAAAAATGTACAATTCGATGAGTATGTGTGTCGTTTTTTTTTTTTACCAATTGGATATAATCCAAATGATGGGAGCAGATGTTTGTTTTTTATCAAATGGTACACGTACGGGTGCGAAGAGTTTATTCAGATAACTTTTCACATCGAAATAAGTTGCCGGTTCGGGATAGGATCGTTCGAGATTATACCACATAGGAAAATCGATTTCATGCCAATCGTAACCACCTGTTGAATGAACTTCACTTTCAAGAACATAGACAGTTGAATACTGTTGTCGTTCGTCGGTACGTTCTAATTTTGGAAGATTATTCGATGGCATATGTATCGAATGATAGGAAACTAAATCGGCATCTTGTAAACGTGATTGATCATCTGTCCAACGAACAGTTAATGTCAATAGACGAAGACATCGGTCGATAAGATGTTTACGAAGAATTTCATTTGTTAATGATTCAAATTTTTTGTTACATTTTTCTTGTGTTATATGAGAAAAATCACCTAAGAAAAATAAAAAAAGAAATGTGTTTTTTTCTTCTTCTTCTTCTCACATTGTATTGGATCTTGTTCACGGAAAATATGCTGATGACCAGTCCAATCTAATACAAGAAATTCATTTTTATTTTTTGCTGAACGTATTGGTACAAGAAATTCTTTTGATTTTTCCTCGATATGCTCGTGTTTATGGAAGAATTCATTTGATTTTCGTTGTATTTGTATTTGCTGTTGGTCATTATCAACATTAGTTTGATTTTGTAAATAAAGTTGACCGAGAAAATAGAGATTGAGTAGAATTACTCCAACAATTAAATAAAAAACGAAACACTTCAACGACGTTCGCATCGGAAATTGACTAAAATTTTCATTTTGATTCAAACGAAATCATTGTTTTTTTTTTCTTTGTCTACTTCGATCTAAAATATAAAAAATAAGAACGACAAAACGGATTACTATTCGCTGAGAAGCGGGGAATGTCGTTTTTTTGGTCGAACGCTATCTCCGATAAGAGAAAAAAGAACATAGACTTGTTTGATGGTCGTTTTTTTTCTCTTGGGAGATGCTGCTGACAGGACAAAAAAAAGAATTCGTATGCCAATAAATGAACTTTCAATTTTGTATTCATAGAAAATCGAAATGAATTCCAACGAAAAACAGCAAAATCTGCATTCATAATCGAATTGAAATGATGAATGTTGTTTCCTATTGAGCATCATCAACCAACAGCAAAAAACATGCTTTTGTTTGTTTGTCACCAGTGACATCTTCGACGGCATCTTATTCGAAGAAAACTGTTATCGTACTTTTTGCTTTCTTTTCCACTTTTTGACATTCGTATTTATTCAATCAATCAAATAAAAAAAAATGTTCATCGTGATTTTGTTCACACTTTTACATATTTCAGGTTTGACTTGAAAATCAATTAAGACAAATATGAATTTAATTATATTTATTCTTTTAGTTTGTCAGAAATACTACGCGAATAGTCACGCGCTTCTATTTGATCCTGATAGTCTGACAGTCGCTGTTGGCGAGAATATTTCCACAACAATTCAATTAGTGTAAAGCAAAAACAAAATAACGAATTGTTCTTCAAACTTTTTCTTCTCGTATTTTCAGTTCGGAACATGACGATGCCATGAATGTTTCATTTGTCTATGGTGAAAATCGTTCGCCAACAACGGATTATATTTCACCAATTGATTCGATTTATTTTCCTCGGCATCCTTCGCACATGCAAATTGTTTTGACAATAACAGGCCGTCGTCCCGGGCATTTAATCGTCGGCTGTAATGTCACATCGAATTTCGATTTCAATCTAACTGAACGAGATTTCCTTCGAATTGATATTGCACGGAGTGTTCGATTGAATCGAGTTATTAATACAGTTGGCTGGTTGTATTTTGCAGCTTGGTCTTGTTCATTCTATCCGCAAATTGTTCTCAATTTTCGAAGACAAAGGCAAGACAGCAAAACCGAACAAATTTGAAATTGATTTTGCATTACTTTTTTTTTAGTGTTGTGGGTTTAAGTTTCGATTTTCTTGCATTTAATCTCGTCGGATATCTCTGCTATTCAGTGTATAATATTGCTCTTTATTCATGGCGTGATGTTCAAGTCTGTCGAATGGATAATCATCGAATATTTGATTTTCTTTTCTTCTAGAATGAATATATGAAATCTCATCCATACGGAGTCATTCCAGTTCTAGTCAATGATGTTGTATTCGGCATTCATGCTTTCATTGCATCGTTAATTACAATAGTTCAATGTTTATTTTTCGAAGTAAATCTATCAACGAAAAAAGAAAACAACTAAAGTTTCTTGTGTTTTGTTTTTGTTTGTTCAGCGTTCGAAACAACGTGTTTCCTATGTAACAACATTGATCATTGGTTTATTTGTCTTATTTTTAACAATTACAACGATTTTAACTGCATTCGAAAAAATGAATTTATTATTATTAATTTATTTCTATTCGTACATTCAAATTGTCGTTTCCTGTATTCGATATATTCCACAGATACTTTTAAATTATCGACGTAAATCAACCGATGGTTGGTCGATTGGTTACGTTCTATTTAATTTTATCGGCGGAATTTTGAGTATCATACAAATGTTTTTCTTAGCTTTTAATTATGATGATTGGTCATCATTGTTAGGTTCGATAACGAAACTAGCTTTAGGTATTCTCACAATTGGATTCAATGTTGTTTTTATAATTCAACATTATATTCTCTATAAAAATACGTCCAAACAACAGTCAGATGATTATCAGATTTTGGATGATAATGCTCATGTACAAACAACAACAACTGATTCTTGATTCGTCTCTCTCTTTTTTTTTGCCATGTAAAAATTTTGAAAATAAAAGAAAATCAAGCAAATGTTTCAAGCATAATTAATTTCATTGTTAACAAATTTCACATCTTCAGATGAAAGTTTCTTTCGATTCCAATTGAAACCCCAAGCAATGCCAGTTAATAATGTCATAAATATAGCCGAATAGTAAACAACAACTAAACCGACATGATGTCGACTGACGAAATAATTATGAAATAGAAAACAACTGAAATGAACAAAATTCGAAATCGAACAAACACGAATAACAATTTGTCGAAATGGTTGATCGTTTTCTTTGTACAATGCAATACCGCTTAGTAAAGAAACAAGAATATCACCATTGGATGTCGTACGAACCCAAAGTTGTGCAGCATCACGAGTCGATTGATTCGATATATCACCGCCGAAAACACGAACGGTTTCAACGGGAATTGAGAGATAAATAAAAACTGAGATCCCAGGTAAAATACATGTGGATAAAAAGAATATATTCATTAATGTGCATTTGAACATTATTGGCAAGATATAGTCTATGAATTTAAACAAAATAAAAAGATTCCTATCGGTTTATATAT